>Ga0164296_1005083_pt1 | contig 11694 bp, 10 predicted proteins | sample GEODES057metaG_FD_113533 | JGI IMG/M metagenome (GOLD analysis project Ga0164296, IMG submission 113533) | Dystrophic lake water microbial communities from Trout Bog Lake, Wisconsin, USA - GEODES057 metaG | ecosystem: Environmental > Aquatic > Freshwater > Lake | place: USA: Trout Bog Lake...
CCGCCTGAAGCATTAGACCATGCAGGAAGCCCTGAAACAACAGTTAAAACTTGCCCTGATGTGCCTATGGGCAAACGAGCCGCAGTTCCAGCAGATGCTTCATAAACAATATCTCCAGTTATAGTCAATGGCGTCAAAGCATTGTAAGCACTACTCGCTGTTGTTTGCCCTGTTCCACCGTAAAGAATACCAATCGGATTACCATTCCATGTTGCACTGGTGATTGAACCACCAAAATTGACATTACCAGATGTGGCAAAATAACCATTAGAACTTACAAATTGAAATGTATTTGCCACATAAGGAGTTGCATTAGAACTACTGGTGTTTACCAATATTGGATTAAATGGTCCAGAAGATGTGTTTGCTGAAATTGGATTTATTGTTAAGGCTGAACTAACAAGGCTATAAGAACCAAGATACAACACAACAATATTATTTGTTCCTACTGGCGGAGGACTAGAAAATGTTAGTTGATTTGCGGAAACATTATATGATGTGCCATCTGGTATTTGTGTAACACCAGATACGGTAACAACTATAGCTGAATTACCAATTGGGGATCTACTTAAAGAGTAAGTTACAGTTGAACCATTACCAGAAAATTCATCAAACGGAAATGTGGTGTATATGTTTGAATTGTTAGTTACCCAAGTAACACCATTCCAAATCCATGAATGATTATTGGAGGTGTATGCTTGGTTAACTGACGGACTGGCTGGAAAATTGAGTGCCATTGTAATCCTAAATTAAGCTTGTGCCTCATTCCAAGAGTAACGTGCTTGAATTGCTCGAGTTGCAGTATCAATATTTTGAGCAGAGAAGGTCAATACGTCAGGACCATTTGGATAAATTCCTGTCGCAGCGTTTGAACTACCACCAGCTAAAATACTAGTACCAAGTGCAAGCAACTGTGTCAAATCTTGTTGTGTTGTGGCGTATGTACCTTGATTAGTATTTAAGTAAAAACCGAATACAGCTTCACCACCAGACACCGTAGTACCTTGATTGTGGAAAATATATTGTGTCAGACTTGAACCGCCAACGTTCACCCAGTTTTCTGCCGTATTTGATGTTGTACCATTCAATACACAAGTAATCAAGAATGATCCGTTTGCATACATGTCGGTTTCAAATGGTAACTGTTGCATACGATTGATAACTTCACGAACGCCTAAACCTGCACCAGGTACACCGTTACTTGCTGTTGGTGCAACACGGAAACTCATAACAGCTTGTGATTGTCCAACAGCAACGTTAATAGTATTTGTCATACCTTTTGTGAAGATGAATGACTTATCGTTTGTGAAACCACCATCCATAATTGCAGAAGTGCCCCAGTGGTTAATTTCTGGACCTAATACTGGTGAATGTAACTCAATTGCTGTTTGTGCAGTAGCAGTATAAATGAACGTTTGTGTAGTATTACCTAATGGTGAAACAAAAATTAAGTTACCTGTAGTGTTACCAATTGCAGATTGACTGATAGTGATAGACGTATTAGGAACAAAACTTGTAACATATGCTTGATTAGGAATTGCATTACCAAATACGTATTGTCCAATTTGAATGCCTGTAGTACCGTTTGCTGCGGACAATGTTAATATGTTATTACCTGATGTGGCAGAAACATAGATTGCTGAGTTACCTGCTTGGCCTCTTATCAAACCAGTAAATGAATTTGATGTAAGACCGGTGTAGTTAATAAACTCGGATGAAGAATTACCTAAACCACCATTGTTTGCAGTTCTAACCCAAATTGTTCCTGTATTTGGAAAACCTGCGGTACTACCAACATAGATGGTTGAATCCGTAGTTTGTAAATTGGTGCCTACACCAGATGCGCCGCCTGCCATGAATGTTGTCTTAGCAAAAGTATTTGTTTCATAACGACCTGGTAAGTTACCAGAACGCATATAGGCCAAATAATTTATGTTATTGTTGATAATCTTGTGACAGTAAACAACGTTACCATCAGATGCACGAACGCCAAAACGAATGAAACCGGCACCATACCAAGAATAGTCAATGTAGAACATCTGCATCTTAGTCAAATCGATTGTATAACCAGATGGTCCAGTACCATCTAAGCGGTCAATATTGAATTGACTTTGTGGAATAGTTGTATCAACTGTACGACTCATCACAGCATTTGTTAATGTGGTAAGACCACGATATGCTGGAGAAATTGTTAATTGTTGGTCAGAGTTGATATTTGTCACACGATAAGACATACCTTTAATCACAACAAAGTCATTTACTACTAATTGTTTACTGAAGTATGTTGGGTAACCAACTGAAGCAGTGATTGTGGTAGAACCTGGTGTTGCTTGAATTTGACCAGATACTTGATAAACTGAACTACGGCGATTCACAGATAATGTTTGACCATCAAAATTCCAGAATAAACCGTTTTGTGAATCAAAGATACCAATACGGTTTTGAGCACCATACCAAGAGTAAATAGAACCATAAATTGGACCAGATGCATTTGGATTAGCTGGTGTAGTATTTGCAATATAAGTAATTGTGTATGGATTGATAACATTCAAAATTGGGAATGTTCCGTTGTATGCAGTTTCGTTTGCACCACTAATATTAATATAAACACCTTGACTTCCACCAACAATATTGTGTGGGTCTTTTGTAATTACTGTACATAAAGTACCAGAAGAAGTAATACCGTCAAGGTTCAATTGTGGTTTTAATGTTGTACCAGTAGACATTTGAATACCTTTACCAGACTGGTAACGGAAATATCTACGAGTTTGACGAATGTATTGATTGTTATGTGATGCAGCATTTGTAGAAAAACGAACACCACCATCAAACGCACGATGTACAGCTAAACCTTGTGGACGAACATACAAAGATGCACTGGTAATTGTTGCCAAACCGGCACCAGCTGAACCTGCTGTGTTATATACTGTAAAAGTATTTTGATTAATGACTGAAGATACTGTCCAAGAACCGTTACCTGTATTAGCACCAGTAAAAGCAATTTCATTACCAACTGCTAAGTTATGGTTGTTGCTTGTAACGAATGTCATTACGTTACCTGTTGCACTTACAGAAGTTAAACCAATTGTTGCATTACTAAAAATAGCACTATTATAAGCAATTGTCACACCAGGATTGTAGATGGTTTGATTATTGGTTGTACCAGTATAAAAATATTTACCTGTGTAAGAAAACGTATTACCTACTGCATTATTACTGTCAACAATATAAGTTCCATCAGCACCAGCATATAATGAATCTAAAATTGTAATTGCGTTACCAACTGCTGGCGGTGTATATGGATATACGTTAGCTGTATATACTCTTGAACCGGAGTTGGCAGTTATGTTAATAACGTTGGCAGAACCAGTTGCAGTTACATAATACGCAAAAGGTGTATTGTTAATCATCGACAACTGTTCCCACTTTGTTGTTTGTACTGAATATTCATAGTCAGTATCAATTAAACTTTGTGGACTAGATGTGCGTAATTTGTTGATTGGATCCAAATAAGTTTCTGCTGGCTTAAATGTTTCTTCGTATTCATCAACAACAATTTGTAACTTATCTGTCGAATTTAAAGCTGCAGTATTATAGTTTAATGTAAGAGTTGTAATGGTTGTAGAATTGGCTAAAGCAAAAGTGCCTGCTGTATCAAGACCAATTACATAAGACGTTGTTGTTAAATTTGGATCAGAAAAATTGTAAATGACTTGGTTAGTTGTAACGTCCGTAATCAAAACTAAACGTTCCTTAGGAACGGCGTGAGGAATCACAATCGTTCTTGTAGTAGGATTAAACGTGTAGTATGTATCAAGTATAGCTTTACGTGCCATTTTAACTCCAAAAATTTGTAACTAGTAATGTTTTATTTAGTAACCCATAAAAACATCTAATGGTTTGAATGGATATAATTTAAGACTGGTCGGCGGATTACCAACAACTGTGCGAATAAGTATTTGTGAACCTTGTGACGGACATTCTGCAAATTTTATGTAACCATTAGACGTTGGATTGCCAACATTATCTATGGTATAACCTTTAGATGCAGACAGTATTGATGATTGCCATACAGTGTCATATTTATAGTCAAATGCTGGTTGTAATAATCCATTAACTGTGACAGTTATTAGAAATGGACTACTAATGTTTGCTGAAGCATAATTGTAAGTTAATGGGAATGTGCCTGTAAATCCATCAGTTTTATATGAAATATCATCTAAGTCATAAACGTAATTACTTATGAGTGATGTTCCATTAGCACCTTGTGGTCCTTGTGGACCAACTGGGCCAGCAACAGTAGCAACAGCATCAACCCATTGTGAACCATTAGTGTCAGTATAATATATCTTTAATGTACCTTCATCACTTTTCCACCATAAAGAATTGGCGACTGGTGATGATGGTGCAACATCAGAAACAACAACGGCACTACCTCCACCGCCGGTTGAATATGGTGTTCCGTTTGCATAATATAAACCATTGGTGTATATTGAGTTTGCATATACATTACTGCGTGTGGAAATACCACCATAAACAATCAATGCACCTGTTGTATTCGAAGTTGCATTAGTTGTATTTGAGACATAAAGAACAGAATTGGTGTTGACAGTTATTACTGAACCAGTATTTGGCAATGCATTATTGGCGGTTATAAAAGCAGCATTAGCTTGTATAAAAGCACCATTAGCGTATAAAGAAGCACCAGCTGCATTATTGGTTGCTGTATTGGCTTGATTATAAGTTGCACCATCACCAATTGTAACAGTTTTAGTAGTTGTACAAGCAGTAATAGAAATACCATTTGCTGGTACAAAACTTATTGTATCATTTGGCGCTGAAGCGGTTATTAAACTATTGTTTGCATTGGCTGTTGCAAATGATGGGCCATTGTTGGATCCATAGAAATAAGAAATATTACCTGCACCATTTTTATAGTACAGTTTATTGTCAAAATAGTTAATGGCCAACTCACCAAAATTTAGTGATGTTGGTACATTACCTGTTGCTCCAGATTTTCTAATCTGAATGGTTGTATTTGCAAATGCCATTTATTAAAACGTTCCGCCGTCTTCTGTTATATCGGTTTTAGTTAATATGTTCAATAATGTTGGTGTTTCAACTACAATGTTTTTTGAAGCTTCAATCTTTTTTCGTTTGGCAGGAGGTAATTGTAAATATTCAATTTGGTCTTGTAATTCTTTTAATTTAAGTTCATAAACATCACGAGTTTTTTGGTGCTCATTACGTTCTTTATTCAATTCATTTCTAAATGTATCCACATGTTGAACTTGGTGTTTAATATTTTCATATTCATTTTGCATAGCACTTAAATTATTAATTTTATTTCTCAAATCATTAATAATTTTATCTTTATGTTCAGATATTTTTTTCACTTCGTTACTTGCATTTTGTTGAGAATTTGTGGTTTCATTTCTTAAATTCTCAACAATATTTTCCAATTCTTCAACTTTTTGATTTAACTCACCAATTGCTTCGTCACTAATTTTTAGATTTGTCTGTAAAGAGACATTTCTCAATACAGCATCTTGCATTGTATTAGTCAACAATTCAATATAATAATTCACATACTTTTCACTCATTTTAAACTCCTAATAAAGCATAATAAAGTATTTAGAAGCCACCTCCGTCCATAGTTGTTGTCCATGTTGGAACACCAGTGTTATTGACTGTTAGAATCTGATTAGACCAAGTTTGGTCTGCACCACCCGCAGCCGCAGTAACTTGTAACGCACCTGTTCCATTTCCATATATCATACCATTTTGTGTGAATGATGATTGACCAGTACCACCGTATACGGTTGCAAGTGCTTGTGCAATAGAAACATAACCGTTTGAAGCAATTGTCATTGCATCGGTCACACCATTATTTACTACAAAGTGAATTGCATTTGCACTATTAGTACCAATTGCAAGGTCTGTACTTTGTGCATATAAGTAAACATTATTTGCAACGTTTAGAGCACCAGTGCCAACGAAATTAGGACCATTGATACCAAAGTCACCATATAAAGTGGTGTCAGTAGAATTGAAATTAGAAACAACAAAGTCAGCGGATGCTTGTGTTCCTGTATTTGCGTTCTGAATAACAACTTGTTGATAATTGTTTGCATTGGAACCAAACGCAACAAACGCACCTGTTGCAGCATATGTCAATGATCCGATGTTAATGTTATTAGCAGTAACGGAATTTACATTTGAATATGTTACGTTTAATGTTGTTACATTTAGTTGTGTGACATTTAATGTAGCTGCTGTTGTTGTACCTGTCAATGTTGGACTTGCTGCCAATACAACTGAACCACTACCTGTTGTACCATTGGTTAATTGAGAAGCAGGAATTGCAATTGCAGTATTGGAAACACCAGATACACGACCAAATCCGTCTGTTGTTACGACTGGAATATAAGCTGCATTACCATATGTTCCAGCAGTACCAGTATTTGCTAACGATACAATTGAAGAACCATTAAAATATGTAATTTGGTTATTTACATATGATGAGTTATTAGTACCACCTTGTGCAAGTGCTAATGTACCAGAAGTGACTTGTGAAGCTGCAATTGCAATAGCCGTATTGGTTACACTTGAAACACGGCCGTATGCGTCAGTTGTGATTACTGGATGATATGCAGAGTTACCATATGTGCCTGCTGTGCCTGTATTTGCAAGAACTTGTAATGCACCAGAACCATTACCAATTAGAATTTGACCTGCAGCGAATGTTGTTTGTCCTGTACCACCTTGACCAACTGCAAGTGCATTAGTTAAAGATAATGTACCAACTGTTGCATTTGTAATGTTTGCAGTTCCAAATGTACCTTGGAAACCATTAACGTTTGTATACAACGTGGCAGTATTAGATTGTGTAAAGTAATTGTTACTTAATGTGTTTGCTATTGAAGCATTAGTGGCGGCAATGTTTGCAAACAAATAATAGTTCTTAGAACCTGCATCACGCAACAAACCGGTAATATTATTTGTTGAACCGTTGTTATATAATCCATAGAAACCAATATCAATTACGTCACCCGTAGTGTTATTGGCTGCCAACTCAATCATTGAGTCGTTAGTTTGTACAATAGATGTATTTACATATGTTGCAGTACCAGAAACAATCAAGTTACCAGAAATAGAAACGTCTGTACCAATTGTTTGTGGACCAACACCTGATGTGTTAGAACGTAAAATTGTATTGTCTGTACCAATCAATACTGTTTCTGAACCACCAGAACCAGTAACTGCTGTCGTAATACCAGTTCCATTACCTTCAATAGTTAATGTGCCGCCACCTTGTTGTGAACCTGATCCTGTATTACCTGAAACAGTGAATGAAGTTGCAATTGTATTATTAGAAATAGCAGTAATACGGCCTTTTGCATCAACTGTAATAGTTGGAATGCTTGTTGTATTACCATATGCACCAACATTTGAGTTAACTGTTGCTAATGTGATACCCAATTCAACGTTGGCCGTGCCGTTGAATGATACGTTAGCGGCAGATGCATCACCATATGCACCAAAGTATTGTGGATTTTGTAGTTGTGTTGCGTATGTTGCTAAGTTTGCTGTATTTGCAGTTAAGTTACCAAACGAACCACCATTTGCTGTAATGTAATTTACTGCAATATTGCCAGATACATCACGTTTGACAATAGTTCCTGAACCATTTGCACTGGTAGCATTGTCAATTTGTGATGTGTAATACTGACCACCTACATTTACAACACCAGTACCTGTTGAATTACCAATAAAGATTGTGTTGGATAGATATGAATATGCTAATTCACCTGCCTTAAGCGAACTTGGTGTACCTGTTGTGGTAGAGCGCTTAATCAGAATACTTGTGTTAGAAATGGCCATTTTTTAGGTCCTTATTATAATTATTATCTGCCTATTTATTGAAAAACATATATCAAAAACTACCACCATCGAGGTTACCATCAACAAGTTGAACAGAGTTGTTTGCTAAGTAATATGCGGTATTTGCTTCGAATAAAGCTGTGTTTGCTGTATCACTGATTGCATTGGCTAATGAATAAGCCACATTTGCCTCAATGGCTGCTGAATTTGCTATTTGGTAAACTGAATTAGCATGAAGATATGCGGTGTTTGCTTCATAAAAAGCAGCGTTTGCTGTTGTACCAATCTCAGTTATCTCTGTTGCTAAGTTGGCAGAACCAACAAAAGTTGTGGTTCCTCTAACAGAATAGGCTTGATTAGGGTTTACTGTGGTTTTAACAGTAAAATTTTGCGTAGGATTAATTGTTACTACTGGCATTATACCTCTGAACCATAAGATGTTGTGACACCAGTGACACCAGGATTGACAAATACTTGACCTTCTACTACTCTTGTAATGTTGTTAGAAGAATCTTTTATGGTGATATCATACACTAATTTACCAGCAGGAACGTTGGCAGTATTGGCTGCAGGAACACTTAACTGGATGATACCATTATTGGCATCTACGATGGATGTAGTAAAGTTAATGAAAACGTTACTGGAGTAATATGATTTTTTGGCCTGTGCAGCTACGGTGAAATTGGCCAAGTTATAACCGTTACCATAAAGGTCGGTTAGTGTGGTCTGGGAAGTGAATGTGGAACCTTGGTCTAGGTATAGGTCTGCGTAGGCTGCTGGCATAATGATATCCTATAGATGTATACTACAGGATATTTATGCCGTTGTTATTTGACATCCAAAAATACCAAATGTGTTAACCTACAATTACTTATATTGTCTCCAAAATGACTGGAGATACCATGCCAAATCCAAGGTCTAAATAGAACCAGGCGATTGTATTTGATAGGCACATTTAACTCCACATTCCAAAGAGACTCATCAATGCCTTCTGTCTCAAAGAATCTTTTCATATCATCTATTGTGGTCACACCAATTTTCTGTGCCTCAATGTGATCCTTAGGTGCCACCATCATACCAGACTTCTTATGTGAATAGATTTTGGTGCCAGAATCATGGCCTTCATAGTGTTCTGGCAAACTCAAATATACAACACCTGCCCATTTCTGTGTAGGTTTAGGATCAAAGTGTATGATTTGTGTGGACTTATCGTTTTCTCTAGTGTATCTGAAATGGCCACAAGAAGAAGTTGGTGTAGGGTACACTTCTTCACCAATCGCTTTAGAGAACAAAGAATTTATTTCATCAGGCCAATAAGGTTGTTTGGTGTTATTACCTGGATAATTCTTGAGTCCATCTTTTTCATACTCAGCTGAAAGAGCAATGTTTCTTATCTTATCTGGATCAGGATAAAAATCATCCACAATGATTACCTTCCTATCAAAGTCCATATTCAAATTCTTCCTTGAATCAAGTCATTAGCAATTGCTTTGACCCAAGAATCTGACCAGTCGGTTATATGGTAAGTTACATCAGAAGGCTTCTGAAACACTTTGTTGGTGTCTTCAAAACGACCTTCTGTGATTGTATCCATCCATATAACAATGTCGGCATTGAATGATTTGCGTAATTCGTCCGTAGGACATACAAAATCACATATTGTAAAATCACTACCAGAATTGATGGACAATTCAGTCATGCGTTTCATTTGTCGTTCACGGCCTTCAGGACTAAAGTCCCAATCGTTAAATTGCTCTCGCACAGAATCAGCATTGAACCATGATACTGAATGTGTAAGCATCAATTTTTTAACCAGATTTTGGCTAAAAGTGGTCTTACCAGAACCTGGTAGACCCATTACCAATATACGTTTCACTTTACGGCTCGCATCTTAATCAAGGTATGAAGTGCCACATTATTGGCTTCTCTCATTAAACGTCTGAACATTTCATTTTCAGCATGAGTGAGAGTACCATTTTCAGTCTTTTGTTTAATCATATCAAGTAGACCGTGATAGAATGGATCATACTCAAAGTCAAATGTTTCAACATCAAAGTCGATACCATACCTCAAAGACATTCCAGAATTTGAACCATAAACTTCTTTATATTCTTCACAATGTTTTTTGGAGAACATAAACATGCCACTCACAGTAATTGGTCTTTTGTGAGTGGGGTCGCCGTAGAAGTTGTCGTGGAAATGGTGAGGAACTAGAATGTCAAGCAAGGCACCATTCTTGGATACACGATACAGTTCTTGCATCAATGGTATAAAACCATCACCTATGTGTTCCAAAATGTGGTGCGCTCTGATTTCCTCCACAGAATTATCTTCAAAAGGAAGTTTATCCTTTTCTATGTTAACAAGATAATCTGGTTCAACTAAAGGATCATCATCAACATTAACAAAGCCTTCAATTCTTTTAAAGCCACTACCTAGATTTATTTTCATAATATATCATTCCAAAAAGTTTACATAAAGATATTTAGTTTAGTGCGTCCAACTGGTCATGGGTTGTACAAGCATCAATTGCAGCTTCTCTAGTTTGCATAGCAGATAAAGCCGTAGCCACCGCATTTGCATCATAAGCAGAACCAGCTCTTGCCTGTTCATTTACTACTTGTTGAAATGTGAATGAGGCATTGGATTTCATACTAGCTTTGCGGTCATTCACGCTAATATCAAATGTGCCATATACAATCTCAACTGGATTTTTTGTTAAATCAAAAGTGTGAGCTGTATAGCCTTGATGATTAGGTGTGATTGTAGGACGAACTTCAACTGCGTTCATCCAACCATCATTGCCAACACCTGCTGGTGGGGGTGTATCCCAACAGTCAGTGACTTGATTGTTTATTACTCGTACATATAAAGACATGATTTACTCCTATGAAAAAATTAAAATTTTGCTATTGCTAAGGTTGCAGTTGCTTGTGAGCCTTTAGATAAAGTGACCCAGCTAGTTAAAACACCAACTTGTTTTGGACTTGTAGAGTAAGTTGTATTACCTAATCCTAATTGACCGTAAGTATTGTCACCCCAGGCCCATAAAGTTCCATCAGTCTTGATAGTTATAGTATGATTCCATCCACAAGATACACTTGACCAGTTAGTTAAAACTCCAACTTGTTTTGGACTTGAACAATAAGTTGTATTTCCTAGTCCTAATTCACCATATCCATTATAACCCCACGACCATAGCGTGCCATCAGTTTTAGTGGTTATGGTACAATATGAACCACAAGATACGGTTGACCAGTTAGTCAATGCACCAACTTGCTTTGGAGATGAATATTGAGTTGTATTTCCTAGCCCTAATTGACCATAAACATTATAACCCCATGACCAAAGTGTACCATCAGTTTTTGTTGCTAAGGTAGAATAAGTACCACAAGATACACTTAACCAATTTGTTAAAACTCCAATTTGTTTAGGAGATGAATATGAGGTTGTGTTTCCTAGACCCAATTGACCATAAGCGTTATACCCCCAAGCCCAAAGCGATCCATCAGTTTTAATTGCTGTTGTCAACACAGCACCCGCAGATACAGATGACCAATTTGTGAGGAGACCAACCTGTATAGGACTGCTACACACCAGGAAGGCACCATTACCTAATTGTCCTTGAAGATTGCTTCCCCATGCCCACATTGTTCCATCGGTCTTGATGGCAACAGCATGTTTATCACCCTTTGCTATGGCCGCCCAATTTGTTAATGCACCAACCTGTTTGGGGGAAGAATAATATGTTGTATTTCCTAGTCCTAATTCACCATTAAGATTATAACCCCATGACCATAAAGTACCATC
>Ga0164296_1005084_pt1 | contig 11686 bp, 11 predicted proteins | sample GEODES057metaG_FD_113533 | JGI IMG/M metagenome (GOLD analysis project Ga0164296, IMG submission 113533) | Dystrophic lake water microbial communities from Trout Bog Lake, Wisconsin, USA - GEODES057 metaG | ecosystem: Environmental > Aquatic > Freshwater > Lake | place: USA: Trout Bog Lake...
ACTTTGCCTTGCGCACTCACAACGGCCGAGCCCGGATCAAAGAACACTTCCGACTGAAACACGAAGCGGTCGCCCACCACGCGGACATCGGATCGGTTCGACAAAATCTGTCGCAGACGGCCAAAAAATTCCGAGCGATAGCGCGCGAGTTCCTGCACTTTTTGCGCAAGCGCGACATTAAGCCGTGAGCCGAGATCAGCGATGCGGGCTTGGCTTTCTTTGTCGCGCTGCTCGGACGCAGAAAGCGCATCTTCAAGCGCTGCCAATTGCCGCCGCAAAGCGCTGATTTGTTGATTTAAGGCTTCAACTTGAGCGAGCGCGCGGGCTGAAATTTGCTTTTGCGCGTCGAGATCTTTGTTAAGCGTAATCACCTGACTGTTGGCATCGGTAACGACGCCACCTTGACCTTGCAATTGGTTTTTCAACTGATCGCGCTCGGACTGCGTGGCCGCGAGCGTATCCCCCAGAAGCGCGAGATTTTCTTCGAGATTTTTTCGGTTGACGCGTTCTAGCGCCAAAAGGTCCGTCAATTCAGAAATCTGCCGTGTGAGCTTTTGTAAGGCCGTATCTTTGTCGGTGACTTGTTGGCTCAAGAAAAACTGCGCCACCATGAACACAGTGAGCAAAAACACGATCGACAACACAAGCGTCGAGAGCGCATCGACAAAGCCGGGCCAGTAATCAATCACACGGCGGCTTTTTCCAAAACGCGGCATGTCAACGACGCCTCAACTCGAAGAGCAAAGCCTCAAGCACCGCTTTGAGTTCCGCCTCGCGCGCGGCTTGCGCTTCCACCCAATCGCGGATCAGTTGCTGCTCGGACCGCATCGATGTCACAAGTGATTGAATACCAGAGGAAAGGTTTTCAACCGCGGCCACGCTTGAAGCGGCAAGACCGGGCTCGGGCAATGGGGACGCAGCACCGGTGACAGGTTGCGCGCCGAAGGGTGACGCGACCTCAGGCCCTGCAATGCCCGCAAGCCAATTTTCGAGCTGCTCATAAAATTGGTTTTGCGCTTGGCCGGCTTGCAAATCGAGAAAGCCCAAAATGAGCGAGCCTGCGAGACCGAAAAGCGATGAGGAAAATGAAATGCCCATGCCTGCGAGCGGCGATGACAGGCCGGATTTCAAATCCTCAAACATCAACGCCGCATCCGAGCCCGCCTTCATCGACTGGATGATTTTGCCAACCGAGCTTACAGTGTCGAGCAGGCCCCAAAATGTGCCGAGGAGGCCGAGAAACACGAGAAGTCCTGTGAGATAACGGCCGGTGTCGCGCGCTTCATCAAGGCGAAGGCCAATCGTGTCTAAAATCGCGCGCAAAGTGAGCGGCGAGAGCGCATCGCGCCGTGACCGGCCCGCAAGCATCCGCGCCATCGGCAGCAGCATGATAGGTTCACGCTCAAGCACAATGCCATTGTCGCTCTCAAGAAACGCATTGGCCCAGCGCACTTCGCGAAACAGGCCCATCACATTGCGAAAGGCTAAAATAATGCCGATGACAAGCACCGCAACAATCAACGCGTTGAGCGGTGGATTGGCACTGAAAGCCTGAATGATTTGGCGATAGAGAATGAAAGCAATGAGCGCGCCCAGCGTGAGAAACACGCCCATCCGCAAGAGATAGGCTGAGGGCCGTGTCAAAGGTTGCGTGTCGCTCAGCCGTGCCATGAAACCTCCCGATCACCACAATGCCTTATGCGTTCGACCATGTTCGCCCGTCGCGCGCCCTTATTCAAGTGCGGAATCGACGAGATGCTATCACGCCGCGCGCGCATCTTTCAGCAATTTTGCAAAGCCCGTGTGAATGGCCATGTTGGTTGCAAGAATAGACCCGCTCTCAATCGTGTAATCCGCGCCATAGACATCCGAGACTTGGCCACCCGCTTCACGGACAAGCACGATGCCCGCCGCAATATCCCATGACGAAATGCCGGTTTCCCAAAAACCTTCGAGACGCCCCGCAGCCACATAAGACAAATCAAGCGCTGCAGAGCCCAAGCACCGCACAGAAGCTGAGCGCATGGTGACATGCGAAAATTCTTTCATGATGATCGACGGGTTGCTGCGTTGGCTTGCAGGCACGCCCGTGCTGAACATCGACTCCGACAAATCGGTGCGCCCTGATACGCGCAAACGGCGATTGTTCAAAAAGGCACCTTTGCCTTTTTCTGCGATGAACAATTCGTCCTTGATCGGATCATAGACAACGCCTGCAATCGGTTGGCCCTCGCGCTCAAGAGCAACGGAAATTGAAAAATGCGGCATGCCGTGGAGAAAATTCATCGTGCCGTCGAGCGGATCAATATGCCAGCGATGCGATGTGTCTTTGCCTTCGACATGGCCGCTTTCTTCCATCACAAAGCCAAAATCGGGCCGCGCTTTGAGGAGCGATTCATAAATGACTTTTTCAGCCTTATGATCGGCTTGGGTAACAAAATCCCCCGGGCCTTTGCGTGAGACTTGCAGATTTTCAATTTCGCCAAAATCGCGACGCAGCCCTTTTGCGGCTTTCATCACAGCATCGACCATCACAGTCATCAGGGGAGAACGGATCATCGACGATCACCTCGCGAAAAAGGGCCACATATCAGTCAGTTTCAAAGAGCGCACCGAGAGCAATGTTTCGCAACACCGCCGCCGCGTGGTATCAGCATGAACACCGCGTTCCCCATGCCGTCAAGCCATGCGCGCTCTGTAAGACCGCTGCAATCAGGCCGACAACAAGCGAACAGCCTCGCTCACAGCCGCGCGTGGCCCTTCTGCCGCCTCAAAAATCGCGACACCGAGGCTGATAAATTCAGCACCCGTTGCAGCGAGCTCTGGGATATCGGCCAAGGCCTCCGCATGCGCGACACAAGGCGTGTTGAACAATTCCGCCCACCAGGCCGCGCGCTCGACCACTTGCGAGACAGAGGGGGCCGAACCATCGGGGCGCCGCTCACCAAACATCACATAATCGGCACCGAGTTCGGCCGCTTCCATCGAATCATGACGCGCCCGCAAGCCCGCAACACCGACGCTGCGCTCAAGTGGCCGCAACATCGCCAAGGCTTCATTGAGATGCTGCGGTGTTGACAGATGCACACCATCGGCCCCTGCACGGGCGACAAGATCAAACGTATCGACCACCAAGGCCACAGCGCCACGCGCTTGCACAATCGCGCCGACTGTTTTGGCGAAATTGATTTTCGAGCGATCATCCCCTTCCGGCAAAGTGAGGATCACCGCATCGACAGGGCCGCCTTGCAACGCATCATCAATGATGGCGGCGACTTCGGTTGCCGAGCCATGCGCGGGCGCAAAAAGAACAAGGCGTGCAGGCTCTGTCATGATGCTACTCAAACGCAACCCATCCGCTTACGCAAACACCGGATCGAGCTTACCGGCGGCATAAAGCTTGGCCATTTCAGCAAGCGTATGGACTTTACCAATTTTCGAGGCTTGGCCAGCTGTGCCAAATTCCTCGAAACGTTGCTTGCACAATTTCGTCATCGCATCCATTGCGGGTTTTAAATATTTGCGTGGATCAAACTCACCCGGATGCTCCGCAAAGACTTTGCGAATTTGACCCGTCATCGCCATGCGGTTGTCAGTATCGATATTCACTTTGCGCACGCCATTTTTGATGCCGCGCTGAATCTCTTCGACCGGAACGCCCCATGTTTGCGGCATTTCGCCGCCATAGGCGTTGATGATGTCCTGCAAATCCTGCGGCACTGATGACGACCCATGCATCACGAGATGTGTGTTCGGCAGCAAGCGATGAATTTCTTCAATCACATGCATTGCGAGAATAGCGCCATCAGGCTTGCGTGTGAATTTATAGGCGCCATGCGACGTGCCCATCGCAATTGCGAGCGCATCGACTTTTGTCGCGCGGACAAATTCAACCGCCTCTTTCGGGTTGGTTAAAAGCTGATCATGCGAGAGCGTGCCTTCAAAGCCATGGCCGTCCTCTTTCTCGCCTTGGCCTGTTTCAAGCGAGCCTAGAACGCCCAATTCACCTTCGACTGAAATTCCGCCGAGATGCGCCATGTCGGTCACGGTTTTGGTGACGCCAACATTATACTCCCAATCCCCCGGCGTCTTGCCATCATCTTTCAAGGAGCCATCCATCATCACCGATGTGAAGCCCGCTTGAATGGCCGTCATGCAGGTGGCGGCATTGTTGCCGTGATCAAGATGCACGCAGATCGGAATCTGCGGATAAATTTCGGTGAGCGCATCCATCATATGCTTTAACATGATGTCATGTGCATAAGCGCGCGCGCCACGCGAGGCTTGCAGGATGACGGGCGCATCAGCAGCCACCGCAGCCGCCATCACGGCCAGCGCGCCTTCCATATTGTTGATGTTAAACGCGGGAACGCCATAGCCGCGCTCAGCCGCATGGTCCAACAATTGTCTCATCGTGATGCGTGGCATGATGACTGATCCCCTCTCCTGATCGCTTTTGTCTTTTTCTCCGGCCTTTGACCCTCGCAGTCAAGCCCGGCTCACAGATCAGCGCCGCAACGCCTCAACCCCCGGCAGAGGCTTGCCTTCGAGCCATTCGAGAAACGCGCCGCCAGCGGTTGAGACATAGGTAAAATCATCCGCTGCACCGGCATGGTTTAAGGCCGAGACCGTATCTCCACCGCCCGCGACCGAAAGCAGCCTGCCCGCTTTGGTGAGACGTGCCGCCTCTCTCGCAACCGCATTGGTGCCTGTATCAAACGGCTCCAATTCGAACGCGCCGAAGGGGCCGTTCCACACAAGCGTTTTGGCCTCCGCCAATTTGGCCGCGACATGCGCGATGGATTGCGGGCCGATATCGAGGATCATGTCATCCGCGCCGACTTCATCGACAGAGACGACTTTGTTGGCCGCATGGGCTTTGAACTCGGACGCAACCGTCGCATCAACCGGCAACACAATCTCGCAGCCCGATGTGTGCGCGGTTGCGAGCACATCGCGGGCTGTGTCGAGCAGATCTTTTTCACACAGTGATTTGCCAACCGCTTTGCCTTGAGCGGCGAGAAACGTATTCGCCATGCCACCGCCAATCACGAGAATATTCACGCGTTTGACGAGATTGCCGAGAAGCTCAAGTTTGGTTGAAACTTTCGCGCCCCCGACAACGGCGAGCACGGGCCGCTCGGGCTGCTCCAACGCTTTGGCCAAAGCCTCAATTTCAGCTTGCATCGTGCGCCCCGCATAGGCAGGCAACACACGCGCCAAGCCTTCGGTGGATGCATGCGCGCGATGGGCGGCTGAGAAAGCATCATTCACATAAAGATCGCCATTCGCTGCGAGAGCTGCAACAAAATCTGGCTCGTTTTTTTCTTCCGCTTTGTGAAAGCGCGTGTTTTCGAGACAGGCAATATCGCCATTCTGCATCGCATCGACAGTATGTTTTGCAACATCGCCGATGCAATCATCCGCAAAACCAACGGGACGGCCGAGACGCTTTTCGAGTTCTGCAGCAACGGGCTTGAGTGACTCTTTAGGATCAACGCCTTTGGGCCGACCGAAATGCGCGAGCAAAATCACTTTGCCGCCTTTATCCGCAATCTCACGGATCGTTGGCAAAATACGATCAATGCGGGTTGTATCGGTGACACGACCCTCTTCCATCGGCACGTTGAGATCAACACGCACCAGCACACGCTGGCCCGACACAGATGCATCATCGAGAGTTTTGAAGAGGTTCATTTGTTTGGCACTGTTTGAGACGTAGGAGCTGATACGGATTTATGATCCAGAAAATTATTCGTGGCATAGACGAGCGATGCCACACCAAAAAGCAGACCAGCGAGAATGCCGATGATCTGCCAGGTCGTTGGAATTTGCGTCAGCTTACCATCAAGGCGCGCTACGCTTTCCCGGACAGTTGCGATATCTGAAACGGTGGCGACGTGAGAGAGACGTTCCTCAATTCGTGCAAAACCAGTTTCCAAGCGCGACAGCGAGGCTTTCACCTCTTTCATATCCGCTTCGAGCGTATCAACGCGTCTTTCCAGCATTGGATCCTCCGGACCTGAACCATCGCTACCTTCACCCTGACCTTTATGTTCTCCAGGAAACGGGAGGATATTATTCATCCACGTCCTCCCCGTAAGCGGTAGGAGGCGCACCTTTCAAAACGGCTTCACTGAATTGTTCCACATGACCACACTTTGTGCAAATCAACGTGACCAACGGTTGGCTGATCGCGTCCCTGCGATAGCGCTGATGACCAACATCTAATCGTTCGAGAACGGTGCGATAACCTTCATCCGGTTGCTCAACGAGACCGAAGTCCCGATGACCGCAACCAGAGCAAGAAATCAGGTTCGCTTGGCGTTTGACTTCTCGCGCGAGAGATTTGGCGTTTTCACCTTCGCGCACCCGAATGACCAATGCCATTGCTAACCCCTTCGTCAGATGGCTTAATTATATCAGTTTCCCCATCGCCACAGCCGTATCGGACATGCGGTTTGAGAAGCCCCATTCATTGTCATACCAGGTGAGGATCGAGACGAGGGTCCCGTCCATGACTTTGGTTTGATCCATGTGGAAGATCGAGGAATGCGGATCGTGATTGAAATCGATCGAGACATTCGGCGCGGTGGTGTAGCCGAGAATACCCTTCAAACGACCCTCTGCTGCGGCTTTGATGGCTGCGTTGATTTCGTCCTTTGAGGTCGCGCGCTTGGCGATGAATTTCAAATCGACAACCGAGACATTCGGCGTCGGCACACGCATCGCAAATCCATCGAGCTTGCCATTGAGTTCTGGCAGCACAAGGCCGACAGCTTTCGCGGCACCCGTTGATGTCGGGATCATCGACAAAGCCGCTGCACGGCCGCGATAGAGATCCTTATGCATCGTATCGAGCGTCGGCTGATCGCCGGTGTAGGAATGGATCGTCGTCATCATACCTTTTTCGATGCCGACAGTTTCATTCAACACTTGCGCAACCGGCGAGAGGCAGTTTGTTGTGCAAGAGGCATTCGACACAACGAGATGATCTTTGGTGAGCTTGTCGTGATTGACTCCAAACACGACCGTGAGATCCGCGCCATCAGCAGGCGCTGAGACGAGCACGCGCTTGGCACCCGCTGTCAAATGCGCAGAAGCCTTGTCTTTCGAGGTGAAAATGCCCGTGCATTCGAGCGCGATATCGACGCCCAAATCCTTATGCGGCAATTGTGCAGGATCGCGCACCGCCGTTACCTTAATCGGGCCACGACCAACATTGATCGTGTCGCCATCAACCGTCACAGTGCCCGGAAATTTGCCATGCACCGAGTCATAGCGCATCAAATGCGCATTGGTCTCAACCGGACCCAAATCATTGATCGCCACGACTTCAATATCGGTGCGGCCTGATTCAACAATTGCACGCAGCACATTGCGGCCAATGCGGCCAAAGCCATTAATTGCAACACGAACAGTCATCGCTCTCTCCTCATCATCATCGTAACGCTCCGGCGATGGAGCATGATATCATCTCTGTCGCTGCCTTAACCGAGGCGTGTGACAATCTTTTCAACAATGGCTTCCGCCGTAATACCAAACTGTTTGTAGAGTTCCTTATAAGGCGCGCTCGCACCAAAGCCTGTCATGCCGACAAACACACCATCGCTGCCGATGATCTGATCCCAGCCCTGACGAATGCCTGCTTCAACAGCGATATTCACCTTCGCTGTGCCGCGTGTCGCAGCTTGATAGGCGTCATCTTGGCGCGCAAAGATTTCAAAGCACGGCACGGAAACGACGCGGGCTTTGAAGGCCTTCTCGGCGAGAGACTTTTGCGCCGCAATCGCGATTTCAACTTCCGAACCGCTGGCGAAGATCGAGACTTGTGCTTCACCATCAGCCGCCACAAGCTCATACGCACCGCGTGATGATTGATTGATACCCGATGCACCCAATCGCACTTGCGGCAAATTCTGGCGCGTCAAAGCCAAGATGCTTGGCGTGCAGGTTTCACCTAAGGCAATTTCCCAGCACTCTGCTGTCTCAACAACATCTGCCGGACGGAACACGTTGAGATTAGGGATCGCGCGCAAAGCCGCGAGATGCTCAACCGGTTGATGCGTTGGCCCGTCTTCGCCAAGGCCGATGGAATCATGCGTCATCACATGAATGACGCGAATGCCCATCAGCGCCGACAAACGCAAAGCAGGACGGAAATAATCGGTAAACACCATAAAAGTCGCATCCGATGGAATGATGCCGCCATGCAGCGCCATGCCATTAGCCGCAGCAGCCATGCCATGCTCACGAATGCCGTAATGGATATAACGCCCGCCAAAGGATCCCGGTGCCATGACCGAAAGATTCTTGGTTTTTGTGTTGTTGGATGGCGTCAAGTCAGCGGAGCCGAGCACGAGTTCTGGCACCGCTTCGGTAATCACTTCCAACGCCAATTCTGACGCTTTGCGGGTGGCAACGGTTTGCGGCTCTGCTGCGAGTTTGGCTTTGAAATTTGCAATCGCTTCCGCCAATTTTGGCGAAGGCTTGCCGGCCATACGACGCTCGAATTCATCGCGATGCGCATGGGTTGCGAGACGTGCCTTCCACGCGGCATGTGCGGTTTGCGAGCGCTTGGCCACATGACGCCATGCTTCAAGCACATCGGCATCGACATGGAAGGGTTCAGCATTGAGGCCCAAAGCCGCTTTTGCTGCTGCGAGCTCTTCAGCGCCCAAAGGCTCACCATGCGCTTTCGACGTGCCTGCTTTTTTCGGTGCGCCAAATCCAATGGTGGTTTTGCACGCGATCATCACAGGACGATCAGACTTTTGCGCGCGTTCAATCGCGGCCAAAATCGCCGCTTGATCATGACCATCAACCGCATCGGTTGCCCAGCCTGCAGCTTCAAACCGCTTGCGCTGATCAACCGAGTCGGCAATCGACAAAGGCCCGTCAATGGAAATGCCATTGTCATCCCACAGCACGATCAGGCGGCTGAGTTTGAGATGACCCGCAAGCGCAATCGCTTCTTGCGAAATGCCTTCCATAAGGTCGCCGTCGGAGGCGAGCACATAGGTGTAATGATCAACGATGTCGGAGCCGAATTCGGCATTGAGATGCCGCTCAGCGAGCGCAAAGCCAACGGCTGTTGAAATGCCCTGGCCCAAAGGACCCGTCGTCATTTCAATGCCCGGCGTATGGCCCACTTCCGGATGGCCCGGCGTTTTCGAACCCCATTGGCGGAAATTTTTGAGCTCATCGAGCGTCATGCCCGTTGTGCCGGTCAAATAAAGAAGCGCGTAAATCAGCATCGAGCCGTGACCGGCAGAGAGGATGAAGCGGTCACGATCCGCCCAATGCGGATCGGCGGGATCAAATTTCAGGACCTTGGAATAAAGCACGGTGGCAATATCAGCGGCCCCCATCGGCAAGCCCGGATGCCCCGATTTGGCCTTCTCAACGCCATCCATAGCAAGCCCGCGAATAGCATTCGCCATGCGCGTGTCTAACGATCCCGATCCCATCATCTCACCCTTTCGTCTCATATGGGCGTGGTGATAGCACCTCACCCCCTCAAGTCAATGCGCTCTCGGGGTGAAGTGTCGGTTACGGGCAAAAAAGAGGCTGACGTGGGATAAGATGGACGCAAAAATGGCAGGGGCGACTGTTGGCGGTCGCCCCTGCCGGTTTTTCAAGCGTTTCCTGCCAAAAGGGGGCCGTGAGCGGCGCTTAAGCGCTTTTCTGCTTCACGATGATCGGCATCAGCAGATCGCCCCAATAGCCGGCATCGGAGTGATGGCGGGCGGTGCGTTGCAGCTCGACTGAGAGGCCGGATTCAACAGCGCGCATCACGGCTTGGTTGAGACGATGCAAATCATTGGCAAGAATGCGGATCGCACTTTTCTGATCGTCATTCATTGCGGTGGTGAGTTCTTCGGTTCGTTCTTTCACGCGGGTTCTGGTCATGGTGGGGCTCCTTGGGATTGGGGATTAGGTTGTAGGGTGTTAGGCAGTAGGCAGTAGGGAGTAGGGAGTAGGCAGTGTTGGGTTGCGGGCCGCGCGGAGAAATTTACGAAACCGCTCGAATGACGAACGAAGCAACCCAGCTGATGCAAATTATTGAAACGCGACGGTTCCATCGCACCCCATTTTGAATCTCCAACTGGATTGCTTCACTGACGTTCGCAATGACGGTTGAATAATATCTAATCCCTACGCCCTACACCCTACCCCCTCTCTTCCTCACTCCGCCGCGTGTTTGATGAACTGCGCCGCTTCGGTTGATTCTCCCATCGCGGTTGTTGATGATTTGCCGGATGAGATTGTGGTTGCGACCATATCGAAATAGCCGGTGCCGACTTCGCGTTGGTGGCGTGTGGCGGTGTAGCCTTGTGCCTCGGACGCAAATTCTGCTTGCTGCAATTCGGAATAGGCCGCCATGCCGCGATCTTTGTAGCCGCGTGCCAGTTCGAACATGCCGTGATTGAGCGCGTGGAAACCGGCGAGGGTTACGAATTGGAATTTGTAGCCCATCGCGCCCAATTCGCGCTGGAATTTGGCAATCGTCGCCTCGTCGAGTTTGACTTTCCAGTTGAAGCTCGGTGAGCAATTATAGGCCATCATCTTGCCCGGATATTTCTTCTGCACCGCTTCGGCGAATTTTTTCGCATCGTTCAAATCGGGATGCGATGTTTCCCACCAGAGCAAATCGGCAATCTCTGCAAAGGCAAGACCACGTGAGATGCAATGATCAAGCCCCGTGCCATCCTTCAAACGATAGAAGCCTTCCGGTGTGCGGGAGTCGGGCTCGATGAAGGGACGGTCGCGCTCATCAACATCGGAGGTGATGAGCTTGGCCGATTCCGCATCCGTGCGCGCAACCGTGATCGTAGAGACACCCATCACGTCAGCAGCCAAACGCGCGGCGACAAGATTGCGCTCATGCGCTGCTGTGGGGATCAACACTTTGCCGCCGAGATGGCCGCATTTTTTCTCGGAGGCGAGCTGGTCTTCGAAATGGACGCCCGCAGCACCGGCTTCAATATAGGCCTTCATGATCTCGTAAGAGTTCAAAGGGCCACCAAAGCCCGCTTCGGCGTCCGCCACAATCGGCAAGAACCAATCGCGCTTGGCACCACCTTCGGAATGCTCAACCTCATCCGCGCGCTTCAAAGTACGGTTGATGCGGCGGCAAAGCTCCGGCCCTGCATTCGCCGGATAAAGCGATTGATCGGGATACATCGCACCCGCCGTGTTGGCATCAGCCGCGACTTGCCAACCGGAGAGATAGATCGCCTTCAAGCCAGCGCGCGCCATCTGCATCGCCTGATTGCCGGTCACCGCGCCGAGCGCGTTGATGTAATCCTCGCTTTTCAAAAGCTCCCAAAGCTTGTTCGCGCCGCGCTCGGCAAGCGTTTGCGCAATCGGGAAAGAGCCACGCAGACGGGCGACCTCTTCCGGCGCATAGGGGCGGTTGATTCCGTCAAACCGGCCCTTGGGTGCATTCGGCACCAAAGTCTCGAAAGTTGGCTGTGTCATCGTCGTGGTCCTTCTCTAATGTCTTGCCATGATGTCTGGTATGACAGATTTTTACAAAGTCTTGGCCGAAAGTATGAGAGGATGTTACTTTCAGCCGCAACGCTTGAAACTCTTGTAAAACATGATTTGTGCAGCGCACCAGTCGGACAAAGAGCCTGAAAGGTCACAGCGTTGTGTGTTGACATTAGTAAATTTGTAATAT
>Ga0164296_1005085_pt1 | contig 11685 bp, 7 predicted proteins | sample GEODES057metaG_FD_113533 | JGI IMG/M metagenome (GOLD analysis project Ga0164296, IMG submission 113533) | Dystrophic lake water microbial communities from Trout Bog Lake, Wisconsin, USA - GEODES057 metaG | ecosystem: Environmental > Aquatic > Freshwater > Lake | place: USA: Trout Bog Lake...
CCCTTTTCCACCGGGTCGGTTCCGCCAGCCCAAGCACCCCCATCCACCCAAGTTCCATCGTGGATTTCAGCAGGACTGTGTTGTTCGCCCATCTGGTCTGTAAATCGGGCGGATTCGGCTAGGTCTTTCTCCGAGTTTCCCCTAGCGAGTGCGCTTACGGCATCACCATTCTCGTCATTTCCGTAGAGTTTGGAAGCCTCAAAGAATAAGCGTGAGGCATTGGCGTGAGCGTTGGCGGCCGACTCAAAGTGTTCCCTACGGCGAAAATCAAAGGCTTCTGCCGCTAGTGCTTCTGCTTCCTTTAGTTTCGCGTCCGCTTTTTTCCTATCGGTGTCGGCATCTTTACGGACCGCTTCTGCGGCCTTTTCAGCACGAGCGACCATCTTCTTAGCCCACGAGTAGCCAGCATCTCCACCCCACGCATACCACGCCACCTTGCCGGGGCTTGGCTCGTTCCAATGTGGGGTCTGCTTATCAACGCCGTGCCTATCAAAGTAGGCTTTCATACGCTTTAGGGTTTCTAGGGATACTGGGTGTCCGTGAGCGAGGTCTGAAGCCCTTTTACGACCTACCGAGGTAAAGTTCCTACCAGCCTTGCCGTCTGCTATCCACTCCAAAGCCTGTTTCGCTGCTTGTTGAACGGCTTGTGGTGGGGTCTGTGAGTCAAAGGCGGCCTTAGCCACCGCGATATTTTGGATTTTGGTGAAAGCCGCAATCAATCGGTCGAGGTTGCCGATTAGGTTTCCAAACTTTTCTGTCATACCCATTTGGGAAAACAAACCACCGAGAGCAAGCAGTTTTGGCTTTAGGATTTCCAAACTACTTAGGGTGACTCCGCCGTTCCAAAGGATAGTAATCAACTCTGGCTTAGGCTCACGAGGCCGGAAATTACAAAGGGCGTGGTCAATACCCACTATGTTTCCGTTATCAGCAAACATAATATTCTTGGGGCGTCGGTCTGCGTTGGCTACTAGGTAGTCAAATAGTCGTAGGGCTACTCCTTGTGGAGTGTCGGGGATATCCTTATCGTTCATTTCAGCACCAGAGCGCCCATCAATAAACGGCATAACGATACTCTGTGCGTCTTTGCTAGTGAAGTGGCAGTCACGGACAGGGGCGTTCATTACTTCGCCCACACGAGCCGCTAGGTATTCCTGCGCACCGAGAAGTTCGCCACGATAGAGGCGACCAGTCTTGTTCCCGACCCAATGCTTGAGTCGCTTCTCAACTCCGTTAGAGCCATCAGCAAACTTAACGAGTTGGAAGCCGTTGTTCTGGTTTCCAAAGAAAGTCGTGCCAGAAATAGGGTTGCGGTCAACGATTTCCGTGTTGGTGAACTTTACGAAGTTCGGCTGGAAGACTTGCTTTTCCAAACTACTTGACATAGTTCTTTACTCCACCGTAAAGCCATTGGTTTGCGCTCGTCACGGGTTGCTTGTCGGGCTGAATAAACTTCTGTCCGTTTATCAACTTCCAACGGTTAGGTAGAGGTTTGGAACAAGTAGCGCACATACGGCTCTGGGTTCCCGCCGTGAACTGACCAGTTGGCTTACCTTGAGCATCACGCTCAATCCAAGTTGGGGGAACGCCGATGGTGTTCTGGTGGCCCGAAGCACAGATAGTCATTAGGGTTGCGCGCCAAGGGTCGAAGTGACCTACGCCACCGACCGAGTGCTGGTTGCCACGAAAGACGTGGCCAGAGAAATCACCCTTGATGAACTCACGATAAACCCCATCTGGGCCAAGCAAATTGCCTCTGCTGAAATCTGATGCGTTCGTCATAATCCTATTATTTCACGGATTTTGATAAAACCGGTGGCTTGGTATCAAATCCTTGTAGGGGAACATTGTGTTCCTTATCCCAAGCGAGGCCGACATCCATCGCTTTCTTCCAGTCACAGGAGAGTTGATAGACCGGGAATTGAGCCGACTTTCCTGCCAATTTCAGCGCAACGGCAGCGGCCCAAGTGTGGTGTCCATCCACTACATAGCCATCTTTGGAAACCAAGATTCGCATATTGTCGGGAATACCATCTGGGTTCTTCTTCATAATCGCCCCAGACTTGTCGCCGTTGATTTCCTTTTGGATTGGCTTTAGGGTCGTGGGGTCAACGGACATTGGCTTTACGGTGATTCCGTCTGACTTCTCAATATCCTTTAGGAATTGGGGGCGTTCGCTCTCGTCAATTTGGGGCATTTTGCTGCGGGAGTAGCCCTTTCCGTCTAACCCCATAAGGCGAGTTCCGTCAATACGGATGTTGGTTATGTCGTTGCCCTTTGAGTTCGTTCGGGCCATTTCAGCAATCAAGGCGGGGAAGTGCTGGGCGGAGATAATGGGTTGCTCGCCACGAGTGAGCGCGAAGTGGATTTCTCGAGCCCAATTCTTTATGCCTTTTGGAGAGGTATCGGCTGGGTCGCTCTTTATGCGGGTGTCGTGGTTTGGAAGTTCGGCGGGCTTTGGCTTTTCGGCAACTGTCGGCTTGATTGATTCGGTGGTTTCAGCAGTTCCGTAGCGACCATTTGCCTGATAGCGACTCGAATCTACCTGTCGGGCTGGGGCTTCGCCACCACTCTCGCCCTCTTGATACTGATTGCCGTGAAAAGCGTGACCTTTGGTATCGCCAGCCTTTGCTAGTCGGACCCACGCCAAGATTTCAGCATTGATGTCCGAAGTCATAACGGGCCTTTCCAAACTAGGATTCCCGATACTTTACCCTACTGAATCAAGTTTCCCTGTTCGTTATAGGCCCAACCGGGGATTCCCTCTAATTGGCGTAGGGCGTTGTCGCCCGTGATTAGTTTGTGGAAGAAGTTGTCGGAGTGTTGCCAGCCGTTAGCCGTAAGGATTTCACCACGATGCTCGTTGTCATAGCGATACCCAGCGGCCAAAGAGCCGTCTTTGTATCGGCGTTCGTAGTAAATCCAATCCATACCTAAATTATAGCCTTCTTGAACCAGACATTTCCAACCGAGTCAATTCCCGGTGGGATTTTTACCTGTGCGAAGCCCGCTCGCATCTTTTCCTGCCCCTTTTCGTAAACTGGGTCGGTCTTATCTAGTTTGCGAATACTGTCATATATTTTGTGCATCTTTTCAGCAGTATCAAGGCTTTGGAGTGTGTGGAACTGAACCTCAAAGACCATTCCACTCTTGGGGTCAACGAAGTTGGCATTGATGCCTCGGTATGAGTTTCCCGGCCTATCGTGGAAGTAGTTTTTCACCATCTCCGTGCCGTTCTCGTCTTTGTATGGAACGAAGCCCTTATTGGCGAGGCTCTGTATCATCTTGTTCGCGCCGCTTGCTATTTCCTTTTGTGGCCAGATAACCGTATAGCGAACGAGGTCGTGGATTTCTCCGGCTTCTTTGGAAAGGGAGTTAGATGTGATTTCAGCAGTCAAGCCCTTTTGGACAGAATCGGCGGTATCCCTAACCGCCTTTTCGGTAGCACTAGAGAGTGACTTTACGGCAGATTGAGCGCGCTTTCGAGTTCCGCCACTCTCTTTTACGGATTGAGAAATCGCTTTGGTGATAGCCGGTTCGTATTTAGCGGCTTCTGCGAGAAGTGGTCGGGCTACTTGGATACCCATACGGATAACAGCAGGAGGCAACTTCATATCCTCGGTGAGTTTCTTTACTACTTCTTCCGTTTCTTCTTCAGACCCGGGTAGTGGCTTTGGCTTTTCAGGAGTGCCATCACTCTTGCCCGGCCCATATTGGTTGCCACGATAAGGGTGTCCGTCAGATTCACCTTTAGCGACATCTTGCTCATCATCTTCGGGTGCTTTTGGCGTAGGCACGGAGATTGCGTAAGCCGAATCCACAGGAACATTGTCAGACACATTTGCTGCTCCCTCTGGCCCAAACGAACCTTGATGTTGGATATTGGTTGCGTAGGTGTCAGGTAGGACCATAGCCCCACGATTTAGAACCATTGTGTAGTTGTGGTGGGTATCTTTCAGCGCATCGTATCCCGCTAGGGCTGGGCCGATACTCTTACAGTTGTTGTCTCCACTAAAGATACCTTGCTGGCTTCCCTTGCCATCAATTCGGTTGATTTCGTCATCGGTGTATCCAGCATCCGACATAATTTCTCGGAGATTGTAGTCAGGGTGGTCCATAGCCGAATACTTGCCGTGGTCTTCCCTAGCCGTTGCTGATAAGACATCCAATTTAATCATTGGGCCGTTGCCAGATGCGTTATAGACATTGTTGGGGTCAACTAACTTGTTGCGAAAGATACAGGTATTTGTTCCACTAGCCCCATTCTTTTGGGCGTATGAAACCGGCACATCTTTGCTCTCGGATGTGTAGAACGCCGCACCGAACATAGGACCGCCGTAGCGTGGGAACTCCCCGTTGTAAAGCGTCGCTAACTTCTGCTGAAGTGTTTGGGTAGAACTCCGAGTGTACGAAAGACCAGAGTAGGCAACCTTGCCGGGTGTGGCCTTAAACTCTGCTTCCGATACGACCTTTGGAAGACCCGTAAAGCCAATCATTTTCAGCATCGCTGCGTTGTCTCTAACACGGTCGTTGACTTCTACGGTTTTGGCTTGTGCAACGGCATCTCTAAAAGCCTTTGGCTGGGTGAGAACCGTAGTGAGATTCTTTACGAATAGGGGTCGGCGTTCTTTTGGAACGAGGATTGCGGCGGCGATTTTCGAGGCGGCTTCGGAAGCCCGCTTTTCCAAATCAGTTTTGGGTTCCCACTTTTCAGCATCGGCAATTCGTTCCTGAATAGACTTCTGACCCTCTTCCGTGATAACTCGGTTATCCTCGACCTTTTTAGGCTCTTCTGGCTTGACTTCCTCTACCTTTGGGGCTTCGGCCTTTGGTGCTTCATCAACGGGCTTAGGGGGCGTTGTAGGGGTTGTAGCGACCGGTGTAGGGGTTGGTGCGAGTGCTGGCGTAGCCTTTGGTGCTTTGGGGGCTTTTGGTGATTTAGGGGTCGAGCCAGATACCTTTGGTGGGGCTGGTTTGGCAGTCGTTTTAGGGGCGTTTGGAATAGGCGTGTTCGGGCTCGGATAGAGTCGTGCCAATTCAGCAGCCAACGCTGCGCCCTTTAGGGGCTTGTTAGTCGCTGGGTCACGGGGTCGTGGAACTGGTTGACCCCAAGGGCCCATAACAGTCCATTGATTGCCACGAAAGTCGTGACCGTCTTTATCACCAGATTGACCAGCAACGCCAGCCTTAAGGATAGAGAGAATATCTTTGTAGTTCACGAGTAAACCTTAGAACACTAAGGCTCTTACTCGCCTACGATTTTCTGGGCATCCTTAGCAGCGGCGATTTTGGCGGCCTCTTGTTCCTTAAACTTCTTTCCAAGTTCAGCAGCCTTTTCCTGTGCCGAAGCCTTTTCGTTAGCACGAATAGAACGAGCCTGTTCACGGAAAGCGGCTACCTTTGGGTCTTCAGGGTTTGCCTGCTTGACCTGACCTTGGAACTTCTCGTGCATCATAAAGATTCCACGAGCGTTTCCGGCGGCGGCCTCATAAGCCTTCACAGCCTCTTCCATCTTCGCAGTGGCAGTCTCAAGGTCGCCATCAGCAACGGCTTTCTTTGATTCTTCCTCTGCTTGCTTAGCGAGTCCAAGTTGAACTGGAATGTTCTTTTCGTAGCCACCAACGATGGTGTTAAAACCCTTTTGGGTTCCCGCCTTTGGCATATTTATCAACGCGCCACTAGTGCGTGGGTTCCAGTTGGGGTCACGGGTCTGTGCGGCTTGGCCGGGCTTGATTGGAACGGTGCGGGCTTCGCTAGTGATTTGAGCGGTTTCCTGCTCCATCTCTACATCGTGCTTGTCTGCGGCCTTAGAAGCATCAGCGGCGTTTGCTGAAAGTCGGTCTGAAGCGGTTGGCAAGTTGGCTAGTTCGCCGTATGACATACCCTCGGTCTTGACCTCATTACCGTTTTTGTCAACATAGGGCTCGTAGCCCTCTCCGTCTGCAGTTAGGTGGGCAGTAGCGGCAGAAAGGTGAGCGTTGGCGGCGGCGATGTGGAGGGCGATACCTTTCTTGTCACCAACTAGCCGTGCCTCTTTAGCGGCAGAAAGGTGGGCAGCAGCAAGAGCATCGTGAGCATTTGCCAAAGCCTTGTGGTCAATCTTGCCACTTTGGAACTTGTCTATCGCATCTTGAGTGAGTAGTGCCTTGCTAGCGCCCGGGACATTACCCAAACGCTCGGCATCGGTCTTTGGTGCGGTCTGCGAGTTGCTAGCGACTTGAGCAGTCTTTCCGCCACCACCTGCGGTGTACTGGTTTCCGTGGAACTCGTGACCATCAACATCACCCTTAGCCAAGACATACTCTTGGTAAGCGGCCGACTTTTGGAAGTCACGGGTCAGAAGCGAAGAGGTGCTGAAAGCACTCATAGCAACTGGCATCTCGTCTGCCAACTGAACGTGGTCTGAAAGGTCATCGGGGCTAATCATTCCGTTTTCACAGCACGAGCCACCGTCACCCATACAAGATGGGCAAACAATCAACATTGCAGCCTTAGAAACTTTCCAGTCTTCAAGCAAATCAGCGAGTTGAGCGCGCTTGGTGTCAGAGAACTCACGCTTAGTGATGAAATCTGAAGCAGACTTTACAACTTCCTTGTTGTTGGCCTTGCCACGAAGAGAAACAATCTTTGAGCGAATGCGACCGGCTTCAGCAGCGTGAGCCGAGTGAGCATCCATATTGCCAGTCTTACGAGCCATACCTGCGAGGCGCTCGTGGGTGTCGGCAAGTGAGTCAAGAACCTTTACTGCGCCCTCTGGGTCATCGCCAGCCATAGCATCAGCAGCATCTTCTTGGTCGCTAGAGCCACCAAAAGACTTCTTCTTCTCATCCTCATCGTACTCTGATGAGTCATCGTCTGATGAGTCATCCTCATAGTCATCTTCCATAGAAGCCTTCTTGCGAAGACCTGCGAGAGCGGCCTTAGCCTTGCGAACCTCATCAGCAGCGACAGCGGCGATTTTCTCGCTGTCACGGAATCCGGCAAGTGCGTTGTTGTAGGCAGCACGGAGTTCAGTAGCGTTGCTTGCTGACTTCTCAACGGCGGCAAAGTAAGCCACCTGTGCTTCGCTCAAAGACTCTGTAGCCTTACGAAGACGGAAGTTAGCGTTGTCTAGTGCTGACATAGCCTCAACCTCACTACGAGCAGTCTTAGCAATCTGCTTGCTGGCAATCTCGGCATCAATAGATGCTTGGTTGCGTGGGGTGTAAACCGGCTTGAATCGGTCGCCAATATTCATAAAAGGAGTTCCTTTCGCTCTACGAGAAAGGCTACACTACGATTTCCAAATCGCTATTGCTTACCTACCCTAGAGGTGATTCGCCCATAGGGTCTTCGGAGTCTTCCTCTGGGAATACATAGTTATCTGGCACGGCATCATCTAGCCAGCCGAAATCCTGTGGGTGTTTGCGTTGCTCGGCCAAAGGCACATAGCGAGGCTGTTTCACCACTCCGTCAACTACCTGCTTGTAAAGCGGGGATTTTAGGAGTTCCTCTATCTCAAAGGGGTTTCGCACGGATTTTCTAGTATCAGTAAGAACTAGTGTCGGGGAAAATATTGGCTCTCTCAAGACGAGCGGCCTCACCACTAGCGGTAAAGGCCTCTTGGCTCTTCTGCTCGGCATCAATAGCCTTTTGGTCGGTTCCGTCTGGTGAAACCCCAATAGCATCCTTAGTAAAAGCAGCGGCAACCTCGTGTGCGTGAGCGGCATCTCGGTGGGCCTCGGCAATATCGCTATTTCCAGCCTTGTCATTTGCCTTTGCAAGTTTCGTGTGTTCCTTAGCGATTTGAGTGTGTTCTTGCACGAAGGCTTGGTTTGGCACGGTGCGCCCTGTTTCCAAAGCGAGACTTGCGGCCCTTTCACGCAAGGTGTTAGCGGCCGTAAGGTTGACTGGCTTGATGTACTTAACGCTTGAGGGGTTGCTACGAGCCTCGCTAGTGATTTGGGTAGTCGTGCCACTAGTGCTTGTTGGGGCAACCTTTTCAGCATCGGCAGATGCTTTAGCGGCCTCTTCGCTTCTGTCAAACCAAAGTTCTTGAGTCGCCTCTCCCTCTGGTCGGTCTGCGGTTTTAATAGCGAGTTGTGCGGCAAGAGCGGCCTGTTGGTGGGCCGCAGAAGCCTTGTCGTGTGCTGCAGCACCCTCTAGGTAGGCGGCCTTAGCCTCTGGTGAACCAGTAATTTGCCCTGCTCGGTCACGCAAGTTAGCGGCAATCGCAGCGTGGTCTTTTGCCAAGTTTTCGTGTTCTTCATCTGGGTTAAAGTCGCCGTGCTCCCCACCACTAATAGAGTCGGCGTGTAGGGTCGCAGCCTTTTCAGCAAAAGTTTCACCGGGAATATTGGAACTACCGACTGCTCTTGTAGGTGCGACCTGCGAGGCAACACTATTGGCCGCAATCGAGGTTGCCCCGTGAGCCTCGGCGCTCGCAGTTGCGGCATCATCGCTAGTGCGCTGTGCTGCTTCCTCAGCATCTAGCGCACTCTCCGACCACGCGTTCGCAAGTGCTTTTGCCGCTTCTTCGTGTGCGTTTGCGGCGTTAGCGTGAGCAAGAAAAGCCTTGAAGTTGTCAATACCGGCTTTTGCCACAAGTGGGTAGTTCGCTTGCGTTAGTGGCATTTCGGCTGCTTGGTCAGCGAGTTCCATAGCGATACTCTTGTGTCCTTCAGCGATGCTCTTGTGTTCCGCAGCGATTGACTTGCTAGCACCCTCGTCATTTGCTCTATCGGCAACATCATCAGCACGGCTAGATAGTTTTCCAGTTCCCTCGGTGTATTGATTTCCACGGAACTCGTGGCCGGGTGTGTCACCCTTTGAGATGTCGAAGTTCCAAACCTCTACGCCGTCTTCTGCGATTTCAGCAAACCCGCCAACTGACTTATACATATCTGGCAGGTCGGGTGCGTGGTCACGGGCATCTAGGTTGTTCGCAGTATCAATAGGGTAAGTGTCGGCCTCATCAACGGTCACGCCATCAAGACCAGCATCGGTAGTTGATTCAGCAGGAGTGTTCTCAAGAAGATGAACGGCCTCAATCGCCTTTTGTGCGAGTGCATTTTGTTCTTGTGAGAGGGCGAGTAGTTGGGTGCGCTCAATCGTTCCGTAAGAAGAGGCGCGTAAGTAGTAGTCGGCAGAAGTGAGGTGGAGTTGCGAAGCAGTCATAAGGGCGTTAGTCGCCTTAGCCTTGTCGCCAGCCATTTCAGCAGTGAGGGCAACTGCGTAGAGTGACTCGGCCTTAGCGGCATTGTCCTGACCAAAGGTGAGCGACTCGTTAAAGAGTGCGCCGTAAAGACCCTTGTTCACAGAGCCAATCCATTCGGATGCGGCGTTGAGGATTTCATCAGACATAGGCAACTCCCTTGCGTTCGTTATAGATAATAGACCACAGTTGATAAATTACAGGGCGTATTGGCGTAGGCGATAGAAAGCGCGCTGGCCTTGCTTCGCTTCATCGGCTTTTTGCTGGATTTCAGCAACACTATGCTTGGCGAGGGTTTCCTTGAGTTGCTTTACTTGCTCGGAATTGAGTTGTAGCGGGGTCTTGTCTTGGAAGTGACCAACTAGTAGCGAACCACTAAGTTCCTTGTGAGCGATACTGTTTTCTATAGAATCAGCAAGATAGGTAGCCTGCACCAATAGTTTTTCTGCCTTAGTAGAGGCATACATAGGGTTATCGTCATCGGTGTCTTTGGATTTTTCCAATTCCTTACTACCGTTGACAACCATAGAGTCAAGACCATCTCTATAGAACTTAAAGTTGATATCGGCAAGTTCCTTACCCGCTTGGGTGGCTTGGTCCTTAAGTTTGCCAATAAGTTCTTGTTTTTCGTCTTTGCTGAAAAGGTCTGATTTGTCGATTGCTTCAACTCCGCGCGTTAGGTAGCCGAACGAGTCATCCAAAGTTCCCGCGGCTTTAGCCTTTAGGGATACATAACTATTGGGGTCATCTTGGCCGATGTCACTCATATCCACCTTTTCGGGCATACTCCTTGTTTCCGCTAGACCTTTTTCCAAAAGAGATGTTCCACGAACAGCATTGGAGTAGGCGGTGCATTCTTTCTCAAACCTAGATGCCTGATTCCACTCGTTTTCCAAACCACTTATCGCTGGTGCGCTTGATGAATAGTAGCGAGATTCTTTTGAGAATAGCCCTCTTGCTGTATTGGCTGCACTTGATGCTTCGGTAATAAGTTTGTCGGCCTTTTCCGCCACGGCTGGGTCTGTGTTTCCGAGGTTTTCACGAACGAACTTTAGGGAGTCACTAGCCGTTTTTAGGTATTCCTTACCGATAGCCAAACCAGCGGTCTTTTGTACGAGTTCTAGTTGGTTCGCTAATCCGATAGCGTTGCTCTGTGCTTTTGCATTTAACTCTGGTGATGAAGCACCACCGTAGTTAGATAATAGGCCGTTCCAATTCGACTTAGCCTCGCCAACCGCCGATTGGAAAGTGCGATAATCGCGCTCGGCCTTTTGGGTGTTCTCATAGGCGCTCTTATCAGCAGTTGCCTTACCTATGTTCTTCATTGACCCGTCTAGGGTTGCTTTTAGTTCGTTAGACCTAGCGGTATTTAGGAGTGCGTTTGCTTGTTGAGAATTGTCTCTTGCCAACCTAGCCTCATCAGTATTGCCTAGTCTGGCATCACTAAGTATTCTGTAGGCGTTCGAGTAAAGACTTTTTGCATCGGAAATCGTTTGTTTCTGTTCCGGGCTGATGCTGAATAGGTTGACTCCACTTAGGTCAATCGTCTTACTAGCCTTATCGATGCTCTCTTTGGCGTATGAAAGTGTTATTTGAGCGAAATTATTTGTGTAATGTTCGGCCGCTTTCCCAATAGACGCTTTTGCTTTCTCAACGATTTTTGCTTCAGCATCTTGGTTAGTAGTGTCTCCACTAATCCGATAGACTTGCTCAAGAAAGGTGTGGGCAGAGAGGGCGTTCTTCGATGAGTTTCGCAAGCCGACAGTTGCGTTATACCTATCTTCTGGGCTCGCACTTTCGTCTTGCGCTGTTTTGGCATCTTTCTTGGCGATTGAGTCTATCTGCTTGACATCGTTCTGAAGAACCTTTAGAGCCTCTGGGCGAGGGTTGTTCTTGTTGTCAAGAAGCGACTTGGCTTTCGGCATAGTCACGCCGGGCATCGAAGATAATTTGTTGAGAACTTCCTTGTATCCACGATTCAGCGCGGATGCGGCCTGCTTGCTCATTTGCTCGCTAGTTAGTGATTTGTTCCAATCAATACGAAACTTCATATTCCCGCTAGTTATATGGCTTAACTGTTCTTGGGAACGCTGTAAGTTGTCTTTGAGTTGTCGCACCTCAACGGAGTCGTGGAATCCGTCTATCGGAGTTTTGGGGTCGCCACCGTTTCTCTTAATCTTTTCTTCTAGTTCAGATATTGTTGTTTTAAGAACGCCTACTTTGGCTTTTGCTGATGCCGCGTGGTCAAGGGCATCGAGCGATGCTTTTGCTAGGTCGCCATCAAGGGAATATCCGTGAGAACGACCATACCTACGACGGCCCTCTCTTTTGAGCGAATCCGTTTCTCTAGCGGCTCTATTCGCTTCTTGTAGGTGTTCAGCAGAGCCTAAGTCGGAGTATTGGTTTCCACGAAAGGGGTGGCCAACATAGTCGCCCTTGAGGACCACAAACCGTTCTCTAACAAGGAACTTTCGGACATCTTGGATAGATGA
>Ga0164296_1005086_pt1 | contig 11679 bp, 9 predicted proteins | sample GEODES057metaG_FD_113533 | JGI IMG/M metagenome (GOLD analysis project Ga0164296, IMG submission 113533) | Dystrophic lake water microbial communities from Trout Bog Lake, Wisconsin, USA - GEODES057 metaG | ecosystem: Environmental > Aquatic > Freshwater > Lake | place: USA: Trout Bog Lake...
ACATTATCGCCGACTAAAAATCTTGCTGATCAAATGTCCACATCAGAATGGATTGCGAGTATTCCCGGAACCGATGATCAAAAGAAATTCTTATATAATTGCGGCACATGTCATACTGTTGAGCGTATCTTACAATCCAATCACACAAGTGATGAATTTTTAGAGCAAACAATGGTTCGTATGGCGGGCTATGCCAGTATGGCTTCGCCACTCAGCCCACAAACACGTGTTGCCGCGCGGAGTCTTGAGCGCAATTTTGGTCCTGAAGCGCGTAATATGGCTAATTTTTTAGCCAGCGTTAATTTAAGTGCGCATGACAAACATGGGTTTGAATATAAAACATTGCCGCGTCCTAAAGGTCGCGCGACACATGTTATCATTACACAATATGATTTGCCGCGTGAAGAAACACAGCCCCATGATGTCGTCGTCGATAAGGATGGCACTGTATGGTTCACCGAATTTGGTGAAATGAATCTTGGCAAATTAAACCAACAAACGGGCGCCTTGCAGGAATTTGCAATCCCTGTTCATCTGCCTGACCAACCCAAGGGCACACTTGATTTAGAAAGTGACCTTGATGGTAATTTCTGGATCAGCATGATGAACCAGACGGGCGCAGCGGCCTTTGATAAAAAGACCGGCACATTTAAGTCATGGCCCGTGCCGAAGGATATGACGACTAATGATACGCAGGAATCAATGGTTGGTGCGCAGCATTGGGAAGTTGATGGCAAAGTCTGGATCAATGATACCGACAAATTACGCATTACGCGCATTGATGTTGCCACAGGCAAAATGGAGCCTTGGGTTGCGCCTTATCAGGATCGTCCGAAGGGTGAGCCTCATTCAATTTACGGGCTCTATACCGATGCGCAAAATAATCTCTATTTCCTCGATTTCAGCGGCGAAAACATTGGTCGCGTAGATGCAAAAACACGCGAGGTGCAGCTCTATCCAACGCCTACGCGCCGCTCGCGCCCACGGCGTGGACGTCTTGATGAGAAGGGACATTTGTGGTTCGCCGAATGGCGGGCTAACAAAATTGCCATGTTCGATATCAACACCAAGGAATTTAAGGAATGGAATGTACCAACCGATCACATGGCACCTTATGATGTGACAATCGATCAAAATGGTGATTTATGGTCTGGTGGTATGAATACCGATCGCTTTTTACGCATGAATCCATCAACAGGTGAAAATGTTGAATATCTCATGCCACGCGAAACAAATACGCGCCGCGTATTTGTTGATACATCTGGTAAGCAACCTGTTTTATGGAGCGGCAATAATCATGCGGCCTCAATATTAAAGGTTGAACCTCTGGATTAATAGACTGGGCCACTAACGATATGAGGATGTTATGAATTATGTATCAGTAGTCAAAGTTAGTGTGCTCGCTTCACTTCTCATGTCTGCGCCGTCTTGGGCGCAGACACCAACTCAGCGTGTGCGTGGGGTGATTGAGACGCGTGACGGCTCTCATCTCCTTATCAAAACAACAGATGGATCACATGTTGATGTCACACTTGCCACGCCATTTTCGGTGAGTGCTGTTGTTCAAAAATCCATCAGCGATATTAAAGTCGGTGATTTTATTGGCGCAGGTGCACGCCCGCAAGCCGATGGGACTCTTAAGGCAATTCAGATTGTCATTTTTCCTGAGGCCCAGCGAGGCACTGGAGAGGGACATAGAGATTGGGGTGTCTTGCCAGAGACCACAATGACTAATGCAACTGTTGCTGAGAGTGTGACAGCCGTCAATGGGTCGCAATTCGTCTTAAAATATAAAGACGGCTCGCAAAAAGTAATTATTGGTCCTGATGCACATATTTTGACATTAGAGCCAGCGCAAGCTGATGAGGTGAAAGCTGGCGTTGAAGTCGTGACAACAGCAACGCGCGCACCTGATGGTCATTTATCAACTGCGCGTGTGACTATTGGCAAAAATGGCGTTGCGCCGCCTTTGTAAAATCACCACTCCTTATACGCATTTAAAGAAGCATATTAAGTTGGCTTGAGCTGCTTGATGTAATGCCTGTTGATGTATTTGTATATTGCATCAGCATTGTATAGGCATTGAGTGCGGCCTGACGTGCCCCATCGATTGAGGTGATGGGATTTGTATTATAATTATCCAATTGCGATGCTGTTGCCGCTGAGAAAAGCGATGATGTTGAGGATGTGGATGATGTCGAAGACGTTGATGAGTTTAAGGGGTCAGTGTTCTGAGATCCGTTATCCCCGTCATTGTCAGTGTGGTGGTGATGATGGTGATGCGCTTTCGTTGGCCCATTACTTGCGCCTGTTGATCCCACTGATGGATTTGTTTGCTGGGAGGTCGCCTGTGTTGCAAGGGAAGGATCTGTCGACGTATTTGCTGTTGTCGATGAGCCCAAAAGATTAGTAAAATCATTCTGCAATTGCTGTTGAGCCGTCAGTGTATTTTGATCTGACCCTGACATAATTGATTGAATGAATGTTTTGAGATCGTTGATCAGAGTTGCCGGTGTTGTTTGGCTTGATGTATCTGTTGACGATAGTGACGAAATCGACGATGTCGTATTGTCGTCTTGAGTTGTTCCTGTTAGGCTCCCTATCTGTTGCTGAATTGTTTGCATTTGTTGCAAATCATTTTGAGCAGCAGCTAAATTACCAGAGCCAACATCTGATTGCATTTGTTTATTGGCATCTCTGCGGTCCTTAATCAAATCGCGAAGATTAAGGTTTTGTGACGATTGATTGACAGACAGCGTCATTATTGGCTCCGAAATTATTAATTAAACGCATGTGACTGAATAGTTGTAGATTATAATAGAAACCTTACCTGAAGCTTACTATAATTGATTTTTTTAATTAAAATCTTTATATGGCTTGCCTTGCTTGCTTTTTGGGTTATGTGTGCCTCATTACCCCTGGGGTAAGATCTATTCATTCAGACTCAGGAGATGGAAGCATTATGGAGACCAGATCACCTGCTGTTGTCTCTCTTAAACGCAGTGCACTCCCAAATATCTGGGATTTTATTGCGCTTGTGTTTGTTTTTGGTCTTTTCACTCTTATTGTCGCGGGCTCATCTGGCCTCAATATGCCCTTGCCTTCGGTTGAGCATGAGAGCCTCTCTCTCGATTATATGAATTTGCCCTATTATGCATTGCGCACGAGCTTGCGCATGTTTGCGGCGATACTTGCCTCTTTGCTTTTTACCTTTACCTACGCCACATGGGCTGCTAAAAGCCGCCGTGCAGAAATTGTACTCATTCCCTTACTGGATGTTCTTCAATCCGTTCCTGTGTTGGGTTTTTTATCATTCACAGTGACCTTTTTTCTGGGACTATTTCCCGGTTCTGTGCTGGGTGCTGAATGCGCTTCAGTCTTTGCTATCTTTACTTCGCAAGCCTGGAATATGGCTTTCTCCTTTTATCAATCTTTGCGAACTGTTCCGCAGGATCTTGAAGAAGTCTCACGCTCATTTCAGCTTTCGTCATGGCAAAAATTTTGGAAACTTGAAACACCCTTTGCCATGCCCGGTTTGATTTGGAACACAATGATGTCCATGTCCGGTGGATGGTTTTTCGTTGTGGCATCTGAAGCCATTACTGTTGGTGATACAACCATTAAATTGCCGGGTGTCGGCTCATATCTAGCCGCTGCTATTGATGCCAAGCGCGTTGATGCCGTCATCGCTGCTGTCGTAACAATGCTATTGGTTATTATTATTTATGACCAACTTTTATTCCGTCCAATTGTTGCATGGGGCAATAAGTTCAAGGTCGAATTATCAGCATCGCAAAATATATCATCCTCTTGGGTGCAGGATATATTTCGCCGCACGCGTCTTTTGCATATTATCGCACGCCCTTTAAATCTTTTGTGCGGACATATTTCATTTTGGCGCCTCGAATTACCCAAATCAAATTTTGGACTCCCGCGCACATCGGCCCGTTTGTCGCGCGCGATTGATGTGTTCTGGTTTATCACCATTTTGATGATTGTGGGCTGGTCCTTATGGATGATTATTGATTATGTGAGCGCGGATTTGGCGTGGACGGATTTGCTTGATGCGTGCTTGCAAACTATGGTGACAATGGTTCGTGTCGTTGCGCTTATGGCTCTGGCCACTGTTATTTGGGTGCCTATTTCTATCTGGATTGGGCTAAGGCCACGCATTGCAGAGCGCGTTCAGCCGCTGGCGCAATTTCTGGCCGCTTTCCCTGTTAATGTTGTTTTTCCTATAGCTGTTATTGTTATTCTTAATCATCATCTTGATCCCAACATCTGGCTCAGTTTTCTGATTGTTTTTGGTACACAATGGTACATTGTGTTTAATGTTATTGCTGGCGCATCAGCTTTTCCAAATGACTTGCGCGAAGTGGTCGCCAATCTGCGCGTGCGCGGTCTTGATTGGTGGACCAAAGTCATTCTGCCCGGCATTTTTCCTTATTATTTTACGGGTGCTCTGACGGCATCTGGCGGATCTTGGAATGCTGCCATTGTTGCTGAATATGTCAAATGGGGTGATGATAAGCTCACAGCCTATGGCATTGGTTCTTATATCGCGCATGCGACAGAGACGGGTGATTATCCCCGTATTGTTTTGGGCGTGGCAGTCATGTCTGTTTTCGTGATTTTATTTAATCGTCTTTTGTGGCGTCCAATGTTCAGATTTGCTGAACGCCGCCTTCGTCTGTCATGAGGTCTTGAGATGGAAGATAAAACACCATTGCTCAGCGTGTCGCAGGTTAGCCAAAGTTATCAAAATTCCTCTGGCGAATTTGGCTCACTTGTTCTTGATAACATTTCTCTTGATTTGCACGAGGGTGAAATTGTTGGTTTGCTTGGACGATCTGGTTGTGGCAAATCATCCTTATTGCGTATTATTGCTGGGCTCTCTCGTCCTTGGAAGGGTGAGGTTATTTATCAAGGCGCGCCTGTTGATGGCCCCGCATCTGGCATTGCAATGGTGTTTCAGAGCTTTGCACTTTTCCCTTGGCTGTCTGTTTTGGCAAATACTGAGCTTGGTATCCGTGCCAAAAAAGTTCCTGAGGCAGAGGCGCGTCAGCGTGCGGTTGCCGCAATTGACTTGATTGGGCTTGATGGCTTTGAGTCAGCATATCCCAAGGAATTGTCAGGCGGTATGCGTCAGCGTGTTGGCTTTGCGCGGGCTTTGGTAACGCAACCTAATATTTTATTGATGGATGAACCTTTTTCGGCCCTTGATGTGCTGACTGCCGAAACATTGCGCACAGATTTGCTTGATTTATGGGTTGAAGGACGTATGCCCATTAAATCCATGCTGTTGGTAACACATAATATTGAAGAGGCCGTGTTGATGTGTGATCGCATCATCGTGCTTTCATCAAATCCAGGTCGCATCAATGCAGAATTTAAGGTGACTTTGCAGCATCCGCGTAATCGTCTTGATCCAGAATTCCGTCAATTGGTTGACTCGATCTACGCTAAGATGACGCAACGACCAGAGCATGAGCGCGGTTTGCGTGATGGCTATTTCCCCGGCCTTGGTTTGGGAATGTCTTTGCCCCGCGTGTCTACAAATACGCTAGCGGGTATGCTTGAGGAGGTGGCGGCAGATCCATATAATGGGCGCGCAGATTTGCCTGCTCTTGCCGATAGTTTGCAGCTTGAAATTGATGATCTCTTTCCTGTTGCTGAAACCTTGCAATTGCTGCGTTTTGCTGAGCTTGAAGAAGGCGACATTAAACTTACGCCTGCAGGTCGGCGTTTTGCCGATGCTGATGTGGACGTCCGTAAAAAACTCTTTGGTGACCACCTCATTACTTATGTGCCGATTGTCACGCGTATTCGCCGTGTGCTTGATGAACGTGCCGCACACACAGCTCCAGCTGCTCGTTTCCGTGAGGAGCTTGAAGATTATATGAGTGAGCAATATGCTGAGACCACATTACGCTCGGTCATAAATTGGGGACGATATGGCGAATTATTTGCCTATGATGAAACAACGCAAATTTTCAGTCTTGATAATCCCCAATAAAACTGCGGATTGTTTGTTCCGTTTTGCTTTAATGATCTTATTCACCGCTGCCTGCCTTGGCAGTTTGGATCACGTCTGTGCAGATCCGCTTGATGTCAAGTTAGTTCAGTGCTGGTCGTGTCATGGTGAGGCAGGGCGGTCGTCTGATTCATCTATCCCCGTTATCTGGGGGCAAAATGCGTCTTATATTGTTAAGCAACTCTCGGACTATCGCGAGGGCACACGCGATAGTCAGATCATGTCATCAATGGCTGAGTCCATTGCGCGAGATCTCATGCCCGAACTTGCCGCGCGTATAGAGCAAAGATCATGGCCGGCACTTTCTCAAGCATCTTCGTCCACGCCTTCATCCGCATCGCTGCAGACATGTATGACTTGCCATGGCGATGATTTGAAGGGGGCCGCTTCGCCGATTGGCTATGCGCCGCGTCTGGCTGGTCAAAATGAAGCTTATCTTGTTGATCAAATGCAGGCTTTTAATGGGGGTGTGCGCAGTAACCAAGCCGCTATGACAAATCTCATGCAAAATCTTGGACTTGATGAGCAAAAAAAGCTGGCTCATGAGATCTCACAACTGCCATGAGCGCAGTTGACATTTTCCCTCCGCGCGTAATGATATCCCGTCGATATAAATAATAAATCGGGAGGAATTATGCGTTCTTTATATCTTTCGGTCTCATTATCCGCTTTGTGCGTTGTGAGTGCCGCACAAGCTCAAAGCTTACGCACTGGCAAGGATGCTTATGGGGATTGGCATAGTGATGCCCCCGGCGTGATGCGTAAAATTACTGCCGCAGATGTGCAAGCACCTGTTGATGCCTCTGGTGTTGCAAATCGCTCCAAAGTTGTTGCCAAACCCGAAAATGCCTCATTGGCAACAATGGATGGTTTTAGCGTAACGCCTTTTGCAAAAGATATTGTTGGCGCGCGTGTTTTACGTGTCGCGCCAAATGGTGATATTTTTGTGTCTCAATCGCGTCCAGAGGGTAAGGTCAGCATTTTGCGTCCTTCTAAAGATGGATCCAAAGCTGAGGTTGTGTCAGTTTTTGCTGAAGGTATGAAAGATCCCTATGGAATTGCTTTTTATCCGCCGGGGCCAAAACCAAAATGGGTTTATGTTGCCATGGAAGGCAAAATTGTGCGCTTTCCATATAAGAATGGTGATTTGAAAGCGAGCGGTGCGCCTGAAACGATTGTGGATGATATCATTGTTGGTCCATCACATTGGACGCGTGATGTGGCGTTCTCGCATGATGGCAAAATAATGTATGTTGCGGTTGGTTCTGGTAGTAATGTGGCAACCGACACTTTGGGCCCGCGCCCTGCTGATATGGCTGCATTTGAAAAATCTCATGCGCGTGGATCAGCATGGGGCAAAGAGGAATATCGCTCAAATGTGCTGACTTATTCACCCGAAGGGAAAAATAAGAAAGTTTTTGCAACGGGTATTCGTAATTGCTCTGGCCTCATGATTCATCCAATGACAGATGAGGTTTATTGCGCAACGAATGAACGTGATTTATTGGGCGATAATACGCCTCCTGATTACGTCACGCATGTGCAAAAGGGCGGTTTTTATGGTTGGCCTTGGTTCTATATTGGAGCGCATGAAGATAATCGTCCGATGGGAGGAGGGCGTCCTGATTTGCGTGATAAGGTGATTGTGCCTGATGTCTTGCTTCAGCCGCATTCGGCTCCGCTAGGAATGGCATTTAACACAGGCTCAATGTTCCCAGCCTCTATGCGCGGCGATGCGTTTGTGGCTTTGCATGGTTCATGGAACAGATCTTTGCACACAGGTTATAAAATCATACGTGTGCCATTTAAGCATAACCGCCCTGAAGGTGTTTATCAGGACTTTGTCACGGGCTTTACAGCGGGAGATGATAATGTCTGGGGCCGTCCTGTTGATGTCATCTTTGCCAAGGATGGGTCAATGCTGTTTTCAGAGGATGGTAATGGTGTTGTCTATCGCGTGAGCTATAGCAAACCCAAGAAATAGGCACTTATTCTTCTCTTCAAAGGCGAGCTCTGGCTCGCCTTTTTTGTTTGGGGGATGTTAAGAAAATAGAAAAAGCTTGGCATTAAACTGGGCCTTGAAATTTCATAAGCAGCGTTATATTATGCTACGTAAGGTAATTTATGATATGACCCGCTCTCCCGAAGATGATGTATTGTTCAGTCTTTATGACGTTGCACGTCTCTTGCGTGTGCGGTTTGATCAGCGCGCCAATTTAGTAGGGATGACACGTGCGCAATGGGTTATCCTCATTTGGCTTGAGCGACGTCCCGGCATAACACAAAATGAGCTGGCTTCATTAGTTGAGGTTGAGCCCATCACCATCGCGCGCTTGGTGGATCGGCTAGAGGCGCGACATATGGTTGAGCGCCGTCATGATGTGCGCGATCGCAGGGTGCGACGCTTGCATTTGACAGATGATGTGAAGCCACTCTTGCGTGATATTCACGCATATCGACGCGAGCTTGAACGCAGCGTTATGTCCGGCTTGTCTCGTGAAATGCGCAAGCAATTTCATGATACATTGAACATTTTGAAATTTAACTTGCTCGAAGATAAACGAGAAAACGCAGACGAAGTTCATATAGGTCACACATGACACTTAAACAGCATATCAATAAACTTTTGAATCAAACTTTTACGCAGGCGTTTCTGCATAAAATACGTCATCACATACATAATATTCAGAATATGGAACAAGCTTTATTGCGGTCACGTTTGATGTTAGGTGGCCTCATTGTTGCTGTTCTCACTATTTCTTATTATTGGGTTACAAGTGGGCGTTGGATCTCAACAGATAATGCCTATATTCATGCGGCCAAACTGATGGTTTCGACGGATGTGTCCGGCCTTGTACAGCAGATTGATGTGAAAGAGGGGCAGAAAGTTAAGGCAGGGCAGGTCTTGTTCCGTGTTGACCCCCAACAATTTGAAATTGCCTTGCAATCTGCGCAGTCGCAACTCTCACTCATTAAAATCAGTCTTTTGGCTGCACAACAAGATTATATAAAGTTGCAAAGTGATATTGCGGCTCAAGAAGCGCAAGTGGCATTAGCAGAAGCGAATAATACAAGAGCTGCAGCCTTGGCACAGACCCATGCAGGAACTGATGCTGCTTATGATCAAGCACGTTTTGCCTTGGCGGTTGCACAAAAGCAGCTGGATTCATTGCACCAACAGTCTGACTCAGCGTTAATTCGCCTTGGTGGTGATGCACGTATGCCTGTTGATATGCACCCGCAATATCGTGCCGCGCGTGCGCAAGTTGAGGAAGCGCAGCGTCAACTTGATCACACCATTGTGCGTGCTCCCTTTGATGGTGTTGTAACAGCCGTTGATAATTTGCAAGCAGGGACTTATCTCGTCTCTCAAACTGCTGCTCTTACAAATACTGGTGCGGTAGGCTTGGTGTCATCGCAAACACTCTGGATTGATGCCAATGTCAAAGAAACAGATTTGACCTATACGCGTGTTGGCAATCCCGTCATCATAAGTGTTGATGCTTACCCCGGTTATGTTTTTAAGGGACATGTGACCTCAATTGCGCCAGCCAGCGGCGCGGAGTTTTCAATTCTTCCCGCACAAAATTCGAGTGGCAATTGGGTTAAAGTTGTTCAACGTGTTCCCGTACGCATTGAACTTGATGATGATGATAAACGCCCGCCTTTGCGCGCGGGTATGAGCGTGATTGCTGACATTGATACGGGCCACCATCGTTCCATCTCAGAGCTTTGGGGACATGTTGATTATGCGCCTGAAGCTGGTGGACAATGAAAGTTAATTCATGACAGAGCCATTTAAAATTGTACCGCATCGCAAGCTTATTACGGCGTGTACAATGATTGCAACTTTGATGCAGGCTTTGGACTCCACCATTGCCAATGTGGCCTTGCCCTATATGCAGGGCTCTTTGTCAACGACCTCTGATCAAATTACGTGGGTGTTGACATCTTATATTGTTGCTGCCGCAATCATGACATCACCAGTGGGGTGGCTCTCCTCACGTTATGGGCGCAAGAATTTTTTTATTGCTTGCCTTGCTGGCTTTACGATTGCGTCAATGCTCTGTGGCGTTGCTCAATCCTTGCCTCAAATGGTGTTGTTTCGTTTGTTGCAAGGTGTATTTGGAGCTGCGCTCGTTCCTTTGTCACAATCAACTATGCTCGATCTTTATCCCATTGAGCAACGCGGATCGGCTATGGCGATGTGGGGGATGGGCGTTATGGTGGGGCCTATTTTGGGGCCAACTCTGGGCGGCTATTTGACGGATGTTTATAATTGGCGGTGGGTCTTTTTTATCAATTTGCCCTTTGGTATCGCCGCAATTCTTGGCTTGATGTTTTTTCTAAGGGATACTCAACAGCGACATAAGCTGAGTTTTGATTGGACCGGTTTTTTTGTTTTGTCTATGGGTATTGGGGCCTTGCAGCTTCTGCTGGACCGAGGTGAATTGCTTGATTGGTTTTCATCCAAAGAGATTTTGTTTGAATTATTGCTGACTATTTTGGGCTTGTATTTATTTGTCGTGCATACGGCTTTAACACCACATAGTTTTATTCCAGCACGTATTTTTAAGGATATAAATTTTTCCTCTGGTCTTGTCGTGATGTTTGCAATCGGCATTGTGTTATTAGCAAGTTCTGCTTTGCTTGCACCATTTTTGCAGGTTATGGGCGGTTACCCCGTGTCTCAAGCAGGCGTGCTTATGGTGCCGCGCGGACTTGGAACGATGGTGGCAATGATTTTTGCAGGTAAATTGGCCAGTCGTGTTGATGCGCGTTTGCTCATGCTTGTCGGGCTATCCTGTCTTGCCTTTTCATTTTGGGAGATGTCGCATTGGACACCAGCGGTGAGACCTATAACTTTGACATGGCAAACGGCTATTCAGGGTTTTGGTTTGGGCTTGGTCTTTATTCCATTGCAGGTCATGGCCTTTGCGACTTTACCCCCACAATTCCGCACAGATGGAACGGCTTTATTCAGCCTTGTTCGTAATGTTGGCTCGGCGGTTGGTGTGTCCGTGACATCATTCATGCTCGCGCAAAATACGCAGATTGTTCATTCGCAAATTGTTGAATATGTCACGCCCTTTAATCGGATGTTGCAGACGGGGGCGAGTTATTTTTTCTGGAACAGCGCGACCTCATTTGGCCTAAGTGCGCTCAATCATGAAATCACTTATCAAGCCCTCGCTATTGCCTATTCGGATGATTTTAAACTCATGTTTTGGGTCAGTTTTCCAACGGCTCTGTTGCTCTTATTGATGAGGCGTCCAAAAACGCATCAATCATCAGCCCCAACACATGCGGCTATGGATTAGATCATTGCTCTAACGCTCGCCTCAGAGAACGGATGAGAGTGGCCCTGCTTTTATCATCAGCTTTTTTGTCAAGTGCGTCGCGCATATCTAGTAGTAATTTTGAAAAATCATTATGCCAATCATGATAGCCTAATTGTGTATTCGATAAGCGCTTAGATGATGTTGCATCGATCTGCTTAAATGTTGTTGCATTAAGCTGATAATGGTCATCCATTTCAGGGGTGATAATAGGTTTATCAAAGCCTGAACTTTGCAAACTCTTGGCAAAGAGCGCCATTGTCTGATCTTCACCATGTGTCAGAAAGAGAGCCCCTGTGACGGGTG
>Ga0164296_1005087_pt1 | contig 11679 bp, 10 predicted proteins | sample GEODES057metaG_FD_113533 | JGI IMG/M metagenome (GOLD analysis project Ga0164296, IMG submission 113533) | Dystrophic lake water microbial communities from Trout Bog Lake, Wisconsin, USA - GEODES057 metaG | ecosystem: Environmental > Aquatic > Freshwater > Lake | place: USA: Trout Bog Lake...
AGCGTCGCCCACGACAAAATGCTCATGGAGCTCGGCACCGCGGCCGCATGCAGCAGCAACGGCAAGAAGGCCGAGGAAGCACATGATGCCGCTACTGTGCATCCGTCACTACCACCGACGATTGCTGCCGAGCTGGACCGGCGCACGCTTCTTGAAGTGCAGCGCCGCGGAGGCGCGTCGTGCTGGGTGAGTGGCGAAGAGCGCATGAGCAATGCGGAGGTTGCGTTCTGCGCGGATAACGACTGCGCGGTGTGCCTCGCGGATCTGCACATCTCAGCCATCTTCTGCAAGTGCAGCCCCGACCAGCCGACGTGCTTGCGCCACGTCGGCTGCGCGTGCCGCGCATCGGACCGGACGCTCAAGTTCAAGTACAGCCTGCAGGAGATGCGTGACCTGGCGCACGCGGTACGCGATGTGGCGAGTGACAGGTATGAAGTCATGCGCCCTCTGGCAGACCGCTTCGACGAGAGCGGCAATGGGAAGCCTCGCCGGCCGCTAGCCACGCGGGCAGAGGCTGATGCTGCGTTTGACAATGCGGTGGTGCGTGCAGCGGAGGAGGCGAAACATTGCGGTCGCAAGCGTAAACCCGAGCCTGAGGCGCTTTGAGCTTGCAATATGACATCGACCTGACGCAATAAATAGAGACGATGTGTCACCTTCAACTATGAGTGTTCAGTGTCTTGATGCGTTTGTTCCGCCGTGCGAGGTCATGCCGAAGACCATGTGCTCAGGGACCTCTCCGCCGAGGAACCCGCCGCCCCCGCTGATGCCGCCCACGGAAATACCCATGACCTTGAACGTAGCCGCGGGCTCGGTGATGTTGACCGGCGGCTCGCCCTCGCGCAGTGGCATCACGACGTTCTGAATGCGCATTGTGCAGTTGTTTGCCGCCTCCACGTGCAGCAGTCTCTGAACCATGACGCGTGACCGACCCGCAGCCAACGATGCACGTGCATCCACCTGCGTCACCTCGCACGTGCACCCCGCCACGCAGCTGATGTCGGCGCCGCCCATGTCTGGCGTCCACGAGCGCAGGTGAGACAGCACCACCACATGATGAACTTGCCCTAACTCCAACTCCAGAATGCTGCCACTCACATTGGCCTGGAAGCCGGGCTTCTCGCCATCTGGCACGTAGACCCAACCGTCACTGCGCGTGACTAACTTGTGCAAATCCTCACCGAAATGGCATGTCGGCGTCACCTGCTCCGCCGTGTTGCCCTCCACCAGCGGCGGCGGCAGCCATGTTGCTCGTGGCAGGAGGTCGTCATCGTGTGGCACGTCTCCTCGTTCCATTGCTGTGGCCGTGCGGTTCAGCAAGTAAATCACAAGGTCTGCCATCATCCGGTGTCCAATCTCGTTGGGATGGTTCCAATTGTTTGCGAACGTTGCGTAGTTGAAGCCCGTCACATTGCGCATGTCATCTACCAGCAGTGCGTTCCTCATGCTCAGACTGGACACATCGTAGTACTGCGCCACCGAGTTGAAGACCGCCTCAGAAATGTGGTCTGCGTCGAAGAATCGTGGCTTCCAGACATCGCCGTGGCCGGCCCCATTGGCACCAAACCAGCCATCATGATAGTTGACAAACAGAATCGCTGGACCTGTGCGTGTTGTGGACGCGGCCCGGATGCGGCGAATCACAGTCTCTGAGCCACTCGGGCCACTGCCGCCGTCGTTCACTGCAAACTCTAGCAACACAAGATTGGAGCGCGGGTGCATGTGGTACTTTAGGCAGGTGGCGAAGTGCTGCGACCCCGTGGCAGGTACTGCTCCGTTGACATACAAGTTGTCCTTGTTGGGCCAGCGCTGAGCGATGTAGTCAAACACGAGGCGGGACCAGCTTCCCGGGTGACCTTGCGTGTGATCGCCGGAGCCTGGAGGGCCCCCGTGCCCCCGCGTCACGCTGCCTCCCAGCGCGGTCACAGTCACAGGCTGTCCTTCGTTGAGCGTGCGCACAAGCTGCCGCAACGCTGCACCAGAGCCTTCATACGCGACACCTTTGGCCAGGTGCCGCGGCGCTAGAGTGTAGTTCCAGTCGCCGCCGTGGGCGGGGCACACCGCGCACAAAGAGAACAGCAGGTGTAGCACGTGTAGCACGCGCATTTTGCGGGTGCCAACAATGAAGAGAGACTCACATGGTGTTGCGGAGAGACGGCGAATCTGGCATTGCAATTACGTCATCGTGCCCCTGATGAGGCGATGAGCTGCGCACTGCTCTTGTGGATGGCGTCCACCAAGAACGCAACTCGGTCAGGGTCTTCCTTGCCGCCCAATCCCGCCCCCAGATTGGCAATCAGGCGCTGAGTGCCCAGATCAGCCAGCAAGCTGCTCACCGCCGATGAGATGACGGCGTCACTGGTGCCTGGCAACAGAACGCTCGGATCAATGTTGCCCTGCAGACTCGCCCCCCGGATGGCCCCCCGAGCCGCGGCTTCGTCGTCAAGTTGGTGCCTGAGCGCAACCCTGTCCTTGACTGACAAGTCCAGAGTCACGACATCAAAGCCAGCGCGCTGCATGTCCACGCAACTGTACATCGCATCACGGGCAAAACCCAGGAGTGGCACATTCGGGTGGCGGCGCTTCAGCTCCGCCGCAATGCGGTTGATGCACGGCATTGCAAAGGCAGCGAACTGCGGCGGGGCGATATGCTCGCACATAGCCTCGAACAGCTGCAGCATGTGTGCGCCCTCCGTCGCCTGTGCACTGAGGTACTCGATAACGACATCGGTGAGCAGATCAAGCAAAGCCTTGGAATCAGCAGGGTGCTGTGTCAACCACATCATGCCCCTGTCCGTGCCGGACTTGCTGGACCCGCCTACCATGTAATACATCAACGTCCACGGCGCCGCGGAGAAGCCGATGAGCGGCACGCTGCGTTTCTCGGCAGCGAGGGAGGCGTTGATTCGGCGCACAGACTCGAGCACATGACCCAACGATTGCCGCACATCTATGCTGTCTGGCAGGCGGCGCGCCATATCCGCCGGCGTTTCCAATGGCTTTGGCACGAGAATGCCCTGGCAGCACAAGCACGAGAAGGGTGTGAGAGTCTGCAGGGGGGTACTCAGTCAATCTGCAATCCACGCGCCTTCCCGCCAGGCATGGTCACCTCGACATGCAGCGCCTCTGCAATCACTAGGATGTCGCTGAACAAGATGGCGGCGTCCAGGTCGTAGCGTCGGAGGGGTTGCAGAGTCACTTCTGCCACGTCTGCAGGGTCGGACAGCAACTGCAGGAAGTTCTTGCCTTTTGCCTTCTTGTACGCCTCGTATTCAGGCAAGTGTCGTCCAGCTTGGCGGAACAGCCTGAGAGCATACGTGACAGCGGTATGGGTGAAAAAGTCAGAGGAGTGTTGTCGTCAGAGTGATATCCCCAGTGAAGGAGGTTAGCGCTGACGCCCTGCAGTCGCAGCCAGAGGGCGAGGACATGCATATACGCGAAACAAGCCAGCAGGTTGCAGTGCAGAAACAGCTGCTGGTCTCGAGAAGCGTAGGCTGGCTGCTGGTTGCGATCTGGAAGTTGTTGCACCAGCGTACCACACTGGCGTCCTCTCCACGTGCTGTCCGCGGGCTGCGCGCAGCATGAGATCATTAGTGGGCACGGCGTTGGGTCCCGCCGACGCTGCTGGTGCGGGCGAAGGTGCAGCTGCTGCTACAGGTGGCCTGTGTGACCTGCACGAGCGGCGCCTGCATCGCGCAGACCCGGGATTACATGCAGTGACATGTGCAGCTCGTGTGTGCGGCGTGGACATTCGCGCTAAGGCGAGGTGGCGCTATGCCCGCTCGACAGCCCCTCCTCATCACAACGCCTTCTGCTTCGTAGTTGCACTTGAGTATGGCGTAGGAGATTGCAGGGATAATCACCATGCTTGCTACCGCACTCTCGCCTGGGGCCGCGCTCCACCAGCGCTGCGGCGCTCTTACAACTGGAGAAAGGCGCAGTCGACAGCGACGCGCACACTGCTTCCGCGCAGCTACCGCCTCTGGGGAGGGCGCTGAGGCACAGGCCGACGCGCTGAACAAACAGCATGGCATTCGGGGAAGCGTCGCGTTTCTTGCTGGCCCGGGCGGTCTCGTCCGAGCAGTCCTCTCTCACGCCAATGGAACGAGCGCGGAGGTTCACCTTCACGGCGCTACCGTGACGAGTTTTGCGCAGAGCTCGGGTGACGAGGTGCTATACATCCGCCCCGACGCCAAGTTCGACGGCAGCAAGCCCATTGCTGGTGGCATTCCCATCTGCTTTCCTCGTTTTGGGCCGAGCCCGGAGATGCAGCAGCACGGTTTCGCTCGCAACCTGCCGTGGTCCGTGTTGCGCACGTCGGCTGACCTTCGGCCAGACGATCCGGAGCCGTGTGTGCAGCTTCGGTTGAAGGATGACGAGACCACCCGGGCGATGTGGCCTCACGCGTTCGATGCGCTCTATGAAGTCACTCTGCGGCGCGATAAGCTTCGACTCTTGTTCCAGGTGAAGAACAACAATACAGATGGACAGCCATTCGATTTCACGTGTGCGCTACATACCTATCTCGAGGTTGTGGACGCCGCACTTCCGACAGTCAAGGTGACGGGCTTGAAAGGATGCACGTACCTTGACAAAGTGCCGGATCCGAAATCACCTGTGCGCAAGACAGAGACGAATGATGCTGTGACTTTCGGAACGGCTCTGGTTGACCGCATGTACCTGGACACGCCGACGGAGGTTCTCCTTGAAGTAGGCACGGGCGCGGCGGTGGCGGTGGAGCACCTGTCGGGGTGGAGCGACACAGTGACTTGGAACCCGCATACCACGCTGCCGGAGTGCTGGACCAACTTTGTGTGCGTGGAGAGCGCCAAGACGCAGCCGGTCACCCTGCAGGCGGGCTATGTGTGGGAGGCGGAAATGACTCTGGCTGTGATTGATCTACCCACGGAGTGACTCTAGTGATCTGACTCGATATTACGTGCGACCGAAAAAGCGATACAGCGGCGGTCTCTGTCCGCTGTCCGCCTCTTCCGTTGCCGGCAGGAATGTGGCCACCCTCTCTGCTCTCTGCGCCATCTGTCTGCCCGATTGCTGACACAAGCACTCCAGCATGTCCATGACGAGGACTGCTCCAGCCAGGTACTCTGGCAAGGGCGAGAGCTTCAAATCCTGGAGACACGCCGTTGATCTTTGCATGAACTCCAGGCTCGCGTTCTGACCAGCGTACATCTCATCCAGCCAAACAACCTCTGTTGGATCCAACGACTCCGGCGCGTCCGGCCCGGAGGCTCGGAGAGCCAGGGACGCTCTGTTCCTCGAGAAAACCGCACCTTGGGATAAGCTGTGCAGAATGACGCGTACAATGCGCTCGCAGTCCAGCTCGGAGCCTGCGAGGGCCCTCCATGCGGGATCGTGAACCACCGAACTCCAGGACCCGGATGTCGCGCGCACATGCCTTTGCGACATGTCGCTGGCGATTGCGTGCACGGTAGCAGCGAGGTCTGCAGTGCTTCGCGCCGCAAACGTGAGTTCCTCTACTAGATGCCGGGTGACAAAGCGCCCACCGCGGGCTTGCTCTAGAGCATGTAGGGCAGCAGGTCCGCCAAATTTCGTTGCCGCATCCATGCCTATGGGGCGCAACGTGAGCTGACAGAAGTCATGTAACGCGCGCACATCTTGCCAGGCCGATAGCGGGCGCTGCACTGCATACGTCTGGAGAGCCAGCTCCGATGAAGCACGACCTGCATGGCGTGCAGCTTGCGCCCCTACCGGTTCTCCTTTGGGGGCGCCATCCTCCTTCGCATTGGAGCGGCGCAACTGCCATAGACACGACTGGTAGCCCCATGAGCGCGCCAAATGGAGCAGATGGCTCTTGCGCAACACTGAGCAATTGGCTTCCGCGCGCATGACTGCCCCGAGTGGTGCGTACGAGTGCCCCAGTGCATCGGCTTCTGCAGCAATTGCTTGCCGACTCCGCTGGTCCTTCCACTCGCGTGTGCGCGTCAACAGTCTCCGCAGCCGCTTCTCCCCGTTTTTCTGAGTGAACAGGCTTCAGTCGGCTGACGCAATTGCGTCCTCGGCAACACACGGGCCGCTTACCTTTCCGCACTCGCCGAGAAGGACATAGAGGTGCTCGTCATGCACTTCTGGAGCAGGCGTGCAACTAACGGGGTGCGCAAAGTGTCACACTTGGGCGGATATGGATAGCACTGCTTGCATAACTCTCAGCTGGCGCTCTCACCTGGAACAGCCTCCGCCACACGTGTCTGGGTCCAGATATCTCTGCCGGGTTTCAGACACTGGTTCAGTGTCCCCGTGTGCCGCACTTGTAGTAACTGTGGGCGTCTTCTGCAGAGCAAGTGCCGCTTCAGCGCCTTCTCCTTCAAGACCGGCTTCACCAGTGCTGGAGCTGTGCAGTAAGTGGTCGTATGCAGCCATGACATCGAAGTCCAACAAGGTGTCGCTGAGTGGGTCCTGCACCAAAGCGTCCAGCGACCGCAGTGGGAGCGGCTCGATATGCGTCGCTAAGGACGAGTCCAAGTCTCCCCATAGCAACATGTACACAACACTCCTGCGAAGCGCGTGCCACAAGGCTTGACGGCGAATTGCCAGCTCAGCGTACCCTCACGTTCTTCGCCCCTCCGCTAGGACACGACCTGCGCTGCATCGCGTCAAAACTGGAGGGGCGGCGTCCAGCGGCACTCGCGCGATGAGTGTCATTCTTCCAAAGGAGGCTGCCACTGAGTTTGGCGAGCAACAGTTCTGGGACTCCTTCTTCGTTGAGGTGCGTGCATAACACTCAAGCGCTGCCCTGGTGACCTCCTGTGTCGCAATAACTCGCACCCACGTCCAGCGCGGTGCGAAACCGTTCGAGTGGTACAGCGACTGGCAGCAACTACGACCGCTGGTGAGAGCAGCCACTCATGCAGACGCCGATGAGGCGCCCCCGCACGGCGGACGTCTCCTGGTCGTCGGCTGCGGTAATAGCGAGCTCAGCGCGCAGCTCTATGACGACGGCTTCACGAACGTGGTGAACATTGACTTCAGCAAAGTCTGCATCGCTGCTCAGCTGCGACTCCACCTCCGTGCGAGACCAGCCATGAAGTGGTTAGTCATGGATGCGACTGCCATGAAATTCGAGGATGGGTCCTTCGACACAGTTGTGGACAAGGGCGCTCTGGACGCTCTCATGGGCGAGCCCGGACCAGAGGCAGACACCAGCGGAGGCGCTTTGCTGCGTGAATGCTGCCGTGTCACACACGCAGACAGTGGCAATGTGCTCATCGTTTCTCTGCTGCAAGCGCATGTGTTGACAGCTGTTCTGGCAATATTCCGATTAGGATGGAGGCTTTCCATAACACAAGTCCCTCCTCTGGCAGACATGTCGAGCAACAAACTGCAGCCGTTCCTGGTAGTTGCACGCGCGATGCGTGATGATGATTACAGCGGCTCAGCAACTGCGCCAAGTGTGGACTTGGTCGTGAAGGATGGTAACGCTGGAGAAACACAACCACCGTCAACGCGATGTGTGAATGCCGCGCAGCTGGCAGACATCCGCGCGCTGATAAAAGCAGAGAATGAGCGCAGGCGCTCGGGCCTAGCATCGGGCGGCAGTCTGCCAGGAGGGGATGTCTACGCCACCTTCCACCCAGGACGCACACGCCGCATTGCGCTCGGTGGCTCTGGGGCGACCGCGCAGCGCATGGGGCCCCGATTCATGGCCACTGTAGTGGACGCGCCCGACAGGCCCGGCAGCGCGCATGCGCTCCAGGCGTGCGTGTTCCTTGTACCCCAGGGCCGGGAGCACGAGTGGCTGTTCGCTCATCCGGAGGGCAACCACGTGCTGGCATCCAACTGCTCCGCACGTCGTGTTGTGATTGTGTGCCTCGGCCGCGGTCACACGTTCGGCACATCTGCAGATGTGCAAGCAGAGCTCTCACCGCTTGTGATTCCCTTGCTGCCATCGGACGTGCGTCACACGCCTGCGGGTGCCGTGCCGTTCATGACCATGGCTGAAGGTCTGGGCTCGCGCGCACTCGTTGCGGTGGCGGAGTCGGAGCTATCGGGAACAGTGCTGGTTGAGGACGTGACTCTGCCAGACGACACCGACGATGCACCGGGTGGCGGCGCTGATGTCACTTCCAGGCGGCTCATCTTCACAGCAACTCCGACGCTGGTGCAGAGCGAGATGCGGGTGGTGGCGACAGCTGCAGGGCAGCAGGTCGACTTGTCACACTTGTGCTGCGCCTACCATGCCGCCATCGTCGCTGGTTTGGGCGCAACTGTGCCGTCATTTGCCAGCAGCAGCGATGTTACAGCACGCATTGCTATCATCGGCTTGGGCGGCGGAGCACTACCCCTATTCCTGGTGGAGCACTTCCCACAGGTGGCTACGCGAGTCATTGAGTTGGACCTCATCGTCGCGCAGCTAGCTCAATCCCATTTCAAGTTCAACACAGACACATATGGTGAGCGTGATGGCCATCCACGCCTGGGGCTCACTGTCGGCGACGGACTGCAATGGGTGGCAGATTGTCCTCCCGGCAGCTGTGACGCCCTCATCGTGGACGCAAGCTCTAATGACGCGTCTCTTGGCATGACATGCCCCCCGCCGCCGTTCGTGGAGTCGCAGTTTGTGCACGCGGCCGAGAGAGCTCTTTCATCGGATGGAGCTCTTGTGTTCAATGTCGTAACGCGGTCAGCTGCAGCGTTCGAAGCAACAGTGGCAGCACTGAAGGCTGTGTTTCCGTGCATTTACCAAGCAGACACAGAGGACGATGTCAACCGGGTGCTCTTTGCGCGCAAGAAGCCCCTTCATGGAGGCATCAATGCTGCCGATGTGGCGGCTTCGCTAGATGCTATCGCGATGAAACCATGGGACCGCTCAACGTGCGATGTGGAGGCGCTCGCGACAGGCGTGCGGCTGCTGCAGTGAGGAAAGGCACGCTGATGTGGAATGACGAAGCACTCTTGGACTTCCTCGCCCGATCGATTTCGTGCGTCGAACATCACCATGGCGCGCACACGGCATCATCGCAACGGCGCAAGCCTTAGTGGACGGAGCCTGCCTTTAGCCGCCCAGGGGCGAGCAAAGCCAAAACGTATTCGCTCTCAACGCGACATCGTGAAAACTGATGCAGAAGAGCCGCGACGCGAGCGCGCTCTTCACGAGCGACTCTTCCTCCTTGAACGCACTGGCGAGTCAACATTCGACGTCATGGGGCGCAGTGGGAACGTGTACAATGTGCTCATCCGCACTGGCAGCTGCAGCTGCACGTGCCCGGACGCGCGCTTCCGGTGCAAGCGGCAACACGTGCACTGCAAGCACGTTCTTTTCATCGTCCTGCGCGTGCTCGGAGGAACAGCAAACGACTTGTCAACGCCACGAGGAGTCACGCGCCTGCTGTCGAAGACCGTGCGTCGCGCGACCGTGGCTAGCCATGATGTCGCTGAGCGGTATGCAGCTCTGATGCGTGGCGAGCCCATCCAAGAAGTGGCGCAACGACCACCTGCAGCTGGCGATGTGTGCGCAGTCTGCTACGAAGACCTCCTGCATGGCGCATCGGCTGAATCGTTGGCGTTCTGTCGCTACGGATGCGGGCAGGCAGTCCACAGTGCGTGTTTTAGTCATTGGGCGTCGGCGCGCCGGCGTGCCAGGGAGGATGTTACGTGTGTGTACTGTCGGGCGCATTGGGATCCGCCCAAGCCGCAGGGCTGTCACTTAGCGCGGGGCCAGTACCTGAATGTCCTTAGCGATGAGGATGAGCATGCAGACGGCAGCAAGAAGAAGCGCGTCCGACGGGGTGGATGAATGGAAGGCAAAGCGCATGCACAAATAAGAGACGCTCATATGAGCGATCACGCACGATTGGTTGAAAGGCAAGAACAGATGCAACTGCGTCCGACGCGATGAGTTTAAGACACTTGGAGGCCGCGGCTGCAGCTGGCCATGACCTGCGTGGCAGTGCGCTCCCAACTCAGCAAAATCCGCGCCGACAGCGCAGCCACCGGAGGGCGAGCGTAGCGACGCAGGCTGTTCAGCACGCGTCCGATCTGCGATGCCTCGAGCAACTCCAGCGTAATGGGATGCGCCTCCAGCTGCTGAAGGATTGTCATCGCCCGATGATCGTCGATGGCGTTGTCAGTCAGGAAGTAGGCTTCCAGCGACGTCTTCCACGCTTTGAACTTGCCCACCTCTGTTACGCTGGGCACACTCAGCGCCCAGGCCGAATGCGCATCGCCGAGGACAGCAGCCGGCGAGCGCGGAGCTCCGCCCTGGGCAGCAGTAGCTGGCGCCAGCGCAAGCGGGGACGTCCCTGGCGCGCGCATCTGACCAGTGAATGTGCCAGCTGAGGCATGAGCACTGTGCATAGTGGGCGTGAAAGGCCGCAGAGATGTGGTCGACTGCTGTGCAACCATGCCCTGGCTGTCTCGCATGCACGCCGCCAGGAAGGCAAGCACACCCTGCCGACCTCCTGGCAAGGGCGACCCAGCAGGCAGAGATGGACGGCTGAGCGCGGATATGTACGTCCACTCTTTGGTCACAGGATGCTCTGCTCCATGCGCCGCCGCTGTCTCGCGGCCATCCATGGCCGAAATCAGAAAGAAAGTACGTCCGCTGGTTCCGTCGCGGCGAGTGCCCACATTCTCGCGCCAGGCTGACCAGACCGCTCTGGAATGAAGCTGGCGCGGCGGCGGCAGTGATGGTGATGGCGGCGCAGGCGCGACAGGCGTCATCTGGCGCGGGACCAGAGCGCGGCTGGGTTGCAAGGCCGCACGTTCAGGAGGAGCACGCGGTGCCTCTTGCGCAAGGCCGAAGTCTTTGGCGGCGCCCAGCAGTGCGAGCCAGTGCACAAGGCCATCGTAGGAGTTACTGGCCAGCGGCGGCGCAAACTTCAGGCGGGACACAAACAGCGGTGTGCGCGTGAATGTCACGTTACCAGTCCGCTGGAGATCCATGCCAATGGCCGCCAGTGTGGGTCCATCGCGGGGTCCACCAGGCCCGCAGACGAAAACATTGACATGCTGCATGCCGCTGCCATCAGGAGACGCGCTGTGCGTGCGGAAGAAGCCCGCGAACTGGACAGGAGCCGCAGCAGCAGCCTCGCCAGCTGCCGCGCCACCGGCGGTGCGCTTCGACCCACCAGAGGCGGCGCCCTTGGTCTGGCCCTTGTGCAGTGCCTGCTGGCGCCGGCGCTTCGCGGGTACGTCCTCATCATGCTCGCTGTCCTCCTCTTCGCCGCTGTCGTAGTCCGCATCGCGGTCATCTTCATCAGAGCCGTCGTCATCTTCGCCATCATCGCTCTCGCCCGGCTGAAATGGGGCGACTCCTTCGGCAGACGGCCCCGTGGAATCGCGCTGACGCGACCGAGTTTGTCGCTGCGCGGGACTCGGCTCGTCCGTGCTCACTCCGGGCTTGCTGCGAGGACTGTTGCTCTCAGGTGGTGCGGGAATGCCAGGCGCTGGCGTGAGGTCCGTCCGGACCGGCGTCGCCCATCGACCTTTGTTGGGGCCACGTCGAGGTGGAGGCACACCCGCGGGGCGAGGCTGTTTGCCTGAGCCTTTACGGCCACGCCCAGGCTTGAAGCTGGAGTCAGGAAGAAGGTCATGTCAGAGTCACTTCACCTTCAGCTGCGTATGAACAGCTGCGCGAGGGAAAACGCACCGAATGCCGCATGCGTTGCACAGATTGGCGAAGCCGCCGTCCGCGAGCTCCCA
>Ga0164296_1005088_pt1 | contig 11678 bp, 12 predicted proteins | sample GEODES057metaG_FD_113533 | JGI IMG/M metagenome (GOLD analysis project Ga0164296, IMG submission 113533) | Dystrophic lake water microbial communities from Trout Bog Lake, Wisconsin, USA - GEODES057 metaG | ecosystem: Environmental > Aquatic > Freshwater > Lake | place: USA: Trout Bog Lake...
ATAGGGCAAAAAATCGGTTTTGTGACGCTTACAGTCTAAAACCCAAAAAAACCCCGCGTTTTTATTTTTTTTTCAAGATTTTATTGGGCCTATGTCAAAATGGACATTTTAAAAATGTCCAAAATCGAAAATCCTTTTCCCTTTTGGATGCAAAAATATGTAAAAACGCGAGGTTTTTTGTTAGCCACCCAGGATTTTCGATGTTTTTACTATCTTTTTCGGAAAATCCATAATCAAAAAATGAAAATCTCAAAAAAAGGGGGTAAAATAAAGGAGATAATTTAGATATTGGGCGCTTTCTTATAAAATTAATTTTTTTACTATTCAAAATAGGGGATTCTATTTTTCAAAAACGAATATTTCAAAAATAGAGGATGATTTATAGTTTTTATGGGCGGTCTGGCTTTCTACATTTCATATGTATTTATTTTATCACGACCTTCAATAATAGAGCGGACTAGACGATGCCTTCCATTTATAAGGTGATATACAGGCTGTTTTGATTCTTCTCCTTGTATTTTTATACCAGTCTTTTTTCCATTTACAAGGTGTGGGGTTATATCAAGAGGTTCATATTTTAATAAACGGTTGAACTTTTTCGGTTGGATACTCATCATATTTTCCATACGACCAAGAGGAAATGTGGTGTCTTCGCCTTTTTCTGTATAAAATCCCGACAATAGTTGTTCAGATATGTCTGGTTTTAATTCGGTTACTGCAGCCTTTATGTTAGGAGTGAGTAGTATTTGTTTCAAGTATATTTCTTTTGGTTTATATGTTTCTGGATTTTTTCCTTGACTTTTAAGATGGTTTAGATATCGTTTTTCTTCTGTTCTTTTTTTATGAGCTTTTGTTCTTTGTCTTAGTGTTTTATATGTTACAGTGTGGTTATGAGACTTGCTTTTTCTTCTAATGCTTCTTACTCTGTTTCGGTTTGTTTTTCTTGTTCTTTTATTCAGTTTATAAAGTTTTTGTTTTTTAGTTGTCATTTATATAAATATAACACATATAATAATATCAAATAAATATAAGAATAGATATGAATAAAGAAACTATAGATATGAATCAAGAAAAAACTGGTAAACTAGACCCAAGATTTATATTTATTCGTGTAAAGACAAATGTGCCTGGTTATCAAAGTTTCGCGTTCAAACCATTTATGACTGTTCCAAGTATGAAAGACGAAAAGTTCATCAAAGAAAATGATAATAATGTTTATTTTTATGCTTTGAAGAAATTAGACAAGGAGTTGATTATAAAAGTGCCTGATAGTGCTTCTGTGTTTTTTGAAAAATCCCTCTTTAAATGTCTCTTGAACTTTCACGGAAACCAAAAAGAAAAATCGCTTGATTATGCTACAGAGTATGGATATGTAGATGCAAATATCCAAACATTATTAGATACTTTGTTCCCACAGGATGGAACTGGTAAGTTTTATATCCAAACAAAGAACGATATTTTGGTTCCATATACAGTTATAAGCACAATGTGGACAAAAGGCGACTGGATGTTAGATGGAAAAGGTTCCAATAAGCTTCCAAATAATATAAAATATGGTTCGTCATATACAGAATATAATCCAAATGATATTCCAAGTGTAGATGAAACTTTAAATCCAGAATCGGAAAATCCAATGGTCAATAAAGAGTTTGTAAAAGAACCAGAACCAGAAATACCAATAGCCATACCTGTAAAAGAGGAAATACCAGAAGCTATACCAGTGGCTGAACCAGTGACAGAACCAGTACCAACCCTAGTGGCAGAACCAGTAGAAACACAAAAAGAACCATCTGCCCAAGCCCCACCTGTTACAACAACACAAGAAGATGGATTGTTAAAGTCATATAAATATTTTGGGTTTGATGGTCCAGTGGATATAAAAATGGTTCTGGATACATACACAAAAATGGCGGACCAGTTAGACTTGATGGGTTTGATACAAGAAATTAAAAAACGAACAGAACAGTTGAAAACCATAAACAATAATTACTTTTTAGTGGAAGATGTAATTGATAAACAAACGGCGCCTGTTTTTGATAACACAACTATAAACGCTTTGTCCTATTTTTCATTGGATACAAACAGCACTCCTCAACTTACCAAAGACGAGTTTGTAAAATTATTTGATAGTCTTGCAGTAAAGTTTTATAACGACCCAGTCCTTATGAATAAGATAGTACAAACAGTAAATAAGTTAAAAGACATGAATAGTCATTATGATAATATTTTGAAAAATACGGCGCCAGCGCCACAAAATACAAACAATCTAACTGGAGGACAGAACTCCGAAGAAAGCCAACAAGTAAAACTAGCAAGAGAACATTTGGAAGACGTCACAAACAGACAAAATGGCCCTCTCGCTTATTATATCACTGTTTATCTAGATTTAGAAAAAGGGTCGGCATTATCACCTGAACAAATGAAGGAGTTGAAATGTAGAAAGGTATGGTCTTCCGTTCAAAAGTCATATGCCGAGTTGATGGGACAAAGTTATGAACCAGATGTAAATGAAGAGAATAACCCTGATGTTGAACAGTCAAAAGAAGTGTCGCCAACGCCACCACCACTAAAACAGGACGATGTTGGAGGTAAAAAACGGAATAAAAAGTATAAACATTTATTCCGGTTATAAAAGGTCTTCTAAGAAGTAGCTGCGGCAAATGGAGCGCTTGATAAGCCAGCGTCTTTTTCCACATCAAACTTCATAAACGCATCTTGCTGCGCCTTTTTCTGTTTATCTCTTTTGGCTTTTTCCAATACAGCAGTTGCTTGGGATAACTCTAATTCAGATACCACCCCATCATCATTGGTATCCATTAACTTGTGAAGAACTCTATATTGATGAGGAACTAAACAAAGCGAACTTTCTTCGTTGAACAAGTATTCGGATAGTATAGTAAACACCGCAGTAAGTCCAAGAGCAGTATAAATATCACGAGTACCCATCCATGCCATAGCAAAAACGAGAATCTGTTTACTTACACTATATTTCATATATTCCTCAGTAGATTTACTAAACTGGACGGCGATTACTTTAGAACCAATATTCAGTAAAATCATTACAACGCCTGCAAAAAACTTGCTACTATTTAAGAACATGACATGCTGGTTAATATAATGAAAAATATTGAAGGAGCTGTTTGTAACACTGGTTGCTGCTCCACCACTTTCTACGAACGAATTTGATTTGATATTTTTATTTGATGAACTCTTTTTAGCCATATATACTCTGAATATAATATTATATACTCATAATATTATATTTCATATCGATATTTATATTGATATCAGTTCTTATATAGAAGTATACATCGATGTATACACTTCATTAAATGAAGAAAGACTATCTATGTCTACTTTTTTACCGTTGTTATAAGAAGGCAGTTCATTGGATAGCTTGCCTCTTTTAATACTGTCTTCTAAAGTGTATATATCAAATCCTTCTTTAGCTACTATTTTGTTGTCCGATGATAACTTTTTAGGTGAAATCGCAGAAGATGTATTTTTATTATCAAATCCTTCCAGTTTAATCAAGTTACCTGAAGATAAGTATGTAAACACGATGATAACTAAAAGAACACTTATAATACCAAGTGACTTATTACAGAAGGTGATAAATATAATGAATATTAATATAAATCCGCGACCCAATTTAGATTCAGAAAAAAAGGATAATAGTTTTGACTGGGACAAAAATACAACTAATAATAGAAGTAAGACAACACCTAAATTATCTTTTGTAACCAATAAATTACTCATATATAATATTCTATATATTATACTTGTTTATAAAAATATAAAATAAAAATATTAAATATTCAAAACCGAATAATGATACTTTACAATAATTAAATTACAAATATCTATTTTAAGTGTAACCATTATTTTATTATCTTAATTTTTATTAAGAATGTCTTTAGCAATTTTTGCTGCTCCATTTGGAAATGAGAATGATTTTAATAATAATATAAATCAAAAAAAATCACATAATAAGACACAAAAAAGATATGACAATTATAATGGAAATAATACATATAACAGAGCAAATGGGATTGGTTATAGTAATGTAGAAACAACATCTTCCAAAGTAAAAAATGTACTACAACTTATTCATAACAATATGAATGATAATGATAGTGACGATGATAGTGTTTTAGGAGATTTTAATCCACCAGAAAAGCCAGTTTCTTCGGGTGTAGAAAGAACAATTGCTACTGAACAAATGCAAAACCGTATCAATGATTCCAATATGGCATCTATGAACTTATATAAAAACACTCCATCTACAAATACTTATAGCCCAGGAACATTTGATAGTGGAAGAGCACAACCACAGACGGTTGATGACTCAAATAGTAGTTTTGATATTAATAGTTTGAAAACGAACTATGGTGATAAACAAACTACCGAGGAGTTTTATAAAAAATATGTTCCAAACTATAGCAGTGTTTCTTCTCCAGAAGAACAAAGATATAACAAACAAGTAGTAAATACAAATACAACATTAGCCTCTTCTCAAGGCGGCATTTCTCCTATCAATGACACTATTTTGAAAAAACTAAACTATATGATACATTTATTGGAGGAGTCACACGATGAAAAGACGGGACATGTAACCGAAGAAGTTATACTGTACTGTTTTTTAGGAATATTTATTATATTTATAGTAGACTCCTTTGTAAAAGTAGGGAAATATAGTAGATAATAGAATAGGATATTATACAACAGTGTATTATACATTAGGGTATTATATATTGGGTATTATAGCAATTAATATTATGTAAAAAACTATTTAAACCAAACAAAGTTTATAATATATAATATTAATTCAATTATTCATTCAAATGGCAGAAAATGTCTTATTACCATATGACAATATAAATATAGAAGAAAAAGGAGAGGTTTCTGAGTTAATAAATGAAGTAATAGAAAGTAAAAATGTGCAAAAAGAAAGTAGAAAAAAAAACGAAGGTAAGTCAAAAAAGAACAAAAGTGAGAAGAATAATGGGTCATCATCATCATCCAAAAAAGAAGAACCTATTCATTTGAACCAAATAAAGAAACCTACACCACAGCCTTATGTTTCCATTACGCCTACACATCTTGTTATTCATAATACTTTTCAGAAAACATACAACTGTAATAACTGTTCTGACGAGCCGTATATGATGAATCAAACTATTATACCACCAAAAGTATATATGTTTTACAATAAGGAACAAGCCCAAGAGTTTTATAGTGATTACATAAATGATATTGATGAGATAGATGAGAGATGTAAAAAAGGCCAAGAGATAGAGCATGTGAATTACTGTATTTGTGGAGTATTAGAACTAGATGAGGACGGTAATCCAGTGTTTTTCAATAACAAGAAGAATCATATTTATTTATTGGAAGTTGCAGGAACAATTATGTCTGTTCCATATAAATTGAAGCACGAGATTCATACGATGAACTCTACTATTTCCAACTTGAAAAAGTATAAGACACTCAGTGGAGAACAAATAAACAAATATATTCAACTAGGTAAAATGTGTGAGGAGTGTTTGAATGATAACACAATGGAGAATGATGATGAATAAAACAGTGATAAAATAATAAAATATATATTTCAACACAGAATATATATTTTTACTTCTTTGGCCTTTCCATATTTTTCATTGTAATATAATATCTTAATTAATTACTGCTTTACCTTAATATATAAAGCATCACCCCAACCATGCTCTGTCATTTTCGTAATAACCCTTTTAAAGTTGTATTGAGATAAAAATGTATCAATATCTTGAATTAGACCACAGCCTTTGTACAACTCTTTTTCATTTACTTCAAGATACATGGCATCTACATACTGAATATAATTAGTAGAACCTTTTAAAGCCATCAACTCTGCCCCTTGAATGTCAAAGTTCCAAAAATTATATTTACTACCATCTATGTTATTTCTCTGAAAGAAAGTATTTATAGTAACACTTTGTTTAATCATTTGTCCAATATATACAACCCATGGATGTTCTTGTGCGTGTGTACCAAACTCAAGAACACTGGATGACTGTATGTTATTTGATACATTGAACTTTACAGGCTTATCATCTTCATCTGTAATAACAGCATTATAGACATTTGGAATTCCTCTTGCTCTTGCTTGTTCAACTTTATTATCATAAGCATCCACCCATATAACATCTTCACTTTTTATCCCTATTCTATTATAATAAACTAGCTCTTCACAGTCATGAGCACCTACATGAAAAACACCATTCACACGTATACCATTGGAATACAATACATGTATAACTTCATCAAAAGTAATAAGCATTTTTATATAATAATAGTTGTATGTTCTTTAATATATTTTCATTATATAGTCATTAAATCATAATAAAATCAACACCTTTTTCAAGTTTACAAACTCACTGTATGCAAAATTATAAAAAAAATAAGCCGTAGGACTTATATTAGATGGTCTCGTTTTTCGCACCAAGTCTTCAATAATAATATGGTTATGAGAAAGGTTTTCCACGGCTGCGAAGCCAAACATATATTTTGCGGAAATGTCCCAAAATCCTATTTTGAACCCGAGTATAAACAACTTGTCTGTTATATCTGATTCGGAAGACTTTATAGAGGCATAACAGGTGAGTATTTCAAGAGTGTCTTCGATTAAAACACACGACTTTCTGAAAAAATAAGCAGCACATACTTTGTTTGTGTTTGATAATATTACCTTGATAAATATGTTGTTTGTTTTGACAAGTTCTATCATATTCCCGACATCTTGTTTGATAGAAATATCAAAAATCCTGTTTTCATTCTCTACTTCTTTCAAAAAATCCCACAACACATTCATATTTTGTACGGTGATATCAATCAGTCTTATCCCATCGACACTTGGAAGAGACGGTGGTTTCGTCCATTTTTTCACACTGAACCCATATGTCATATAAGTACATAGAGGTACTATTCCTTTTACCCACGAACCTTCTTTTTTGAATAGAGAGATAGATATTTGACGGTTTGCATAGGACTGGTTATATTCGTGGGTTTGTATAAGCTGGGCGGCTAACCCTTTCTTACGGTGACTTTCATGGACACATAAATAGTCTACATAGTAAGCATCAAACTTGGCATTCGGGTCTCCGTTATGTATTTGTATATGAACCGGTCTCGTTGAAATAGTTCCAATGATTTCTTCGTCATTTATAACAGAATTTTCATTGGTATTGTTATTATAATGAACATTCATTTTTTTCACTGGTTCTTTATAAAAAGAAACATAACACTCGCTATTATGTCCTTTGAACTGGGGAAGTAAAAAATCCTCTGTTGGAACAAATGCGTTCAACGATTTTTTAGAAGACCCAGAAACTTCCACCATATTATTCAAGAAATGTTCTCTTAGTAATTTGACCCATCTGTTTTTTGTAAAGGGTTGGGAAGATAAAACAGCGTTGTAAGGAATAGTTTGTATTTTTTCAAAGTTGGTATATCTGTTTCTTTCAGGCAACTCTTTCCGTATAATACCTTGTCTTCTAAACCCACCGAAAATACCATAGTTATGATATACTGGTTGAACTGCCCAAAATCCTAGTTTGTATCTAAAATAGGCAATATAGAATACATATATACATACGATTGTTAATATAACATATGGTAAGTTGTCAATAGTTTTTAATAAGATATATTCTTTTGTTATCAATGTATTGGTATTTGTATTTGTATTTGTAGCATTTATTGTATTTATATTTATAAAAGGTATTCTTATGTCAAATAACTTATTCATATTATATTTATCAAAATAATCTATTTTGTTTATTGTTTATAAATATAATACATAACAACTCAATAATTATTGAGGTTTAACTAATATATACAAGTATTGATAGTCATATTTTACATTGGATAAATCTATTCTACCTTGAATAATAAAACCAGCATCTTGTGCATTTGATAAAATATGCTGCGTATCTTCCATATACAATGGATGTTCCTGTTTTCTAACTTTCGTTTGTTTTCCTTCATCGTCCTTAAACACAAACTTTTCTGAGAAAGTACCTTTATTATTCTCTTTATCCAAGTCAAATTCGGAAGTATAGTCAAACTTATTAAACTTCACGTTTGTTTTTGTGATTCTATTTGGCGCATAGTTCTGTGGACTCAACGCTAGTCTTGGACTTCCACTTGGTAACATAGGGTCAAACTGTTCTCTATCAACTAAATGAACAACTAAATAACCGCCAGGCATCAACCATTTGAAACAGTTTTCAAAAAATGGACTCTTATCTTTTATATAATAAATAGTAAAATACAAACATAGTATATGGGTGAATGATGCCGCGCGAAACTGGTCTGCATTACTAGCATCGCCTTCAATAAAATCGTATTTAGGATAGTTCTCCTTTGCTTTTCTTACCATAGCAGGGGACATATCTAAACCTGTAACCTTATGTCCTTTGTCTGCTAGTTTTGCTACATGGTGACCAGTGCCACTTCCAATATCCAATATAATACTTTCCGAGGTAGGTGTTGTTTTGTTTATTATTTCGCCCACTTCATAGTTGTCTTTCAAATTATTATATACTAAATAGTCATAGATTTCGGCGTAAAAATCATCATATACTTGTGGAGCACTTTCGTGTTTAAATATAAACTCGTCGCTGTCTTGGAATCCTTCATAAAGATATCCGTTATTTTTGTTTGAACCACCTTTGGATTTATTCAAATTTTTGAATATGATTACTAGAATTAAAAAGAAAACAAGAAAGATAAGTATCTTGCCATAAATAGATGTTTTATTATATACATGGGTAAAGGATTTTAATGGATATGTCAAGTAACTTAGTGTACTTTTCATGCTTTTACTGTTAAAATCTATATTCAGTTTCATTTTTAGTATTGGCGTCTATATGTATTATTGTTATTTTTTTTATATAAAATGAATATAAAAAGTATTTTGTTTTCATTCTAAATGAGTGACTATCGATATGACCCATATGAATATAATATGAATACAAATGCTAATATAAATGCCAATACAAATGCTAATACAAATGCCAATGATACATATTATGAACAGGAAGAAGAATACAGTGAAGAGAGCCACGACAATAATAAAAAAAACTACAACTATGAACCTAATAATATAGGGAGAGTTTATCATAGTTTCAAACCTTTACCAAACACAGGTGTTGTGAATGATAAAGAAAGTACACTAACACAGAATAAAAAATTAGTAATACCTCGTGCAGAAATAAATGATGGTCGCGCCCCTTCTGAGTTCAGAGGAATCACTTTCTCCAAGTTCAAAAAAGCCGATGTAAGAAAAGAGTTATTAAGTAGTTTACTACAATCCAAAATAGAACCTGCGTGTTATTGGAGTGCAGAACTAATATGTGCTGGACATTTTGAAGAATTGTGGGATATTATCATTCATTTTTATAGCAAGCATATTCATTCAGGAAACCCTAAATTAGCCGTCTACTTAGATACAAAAGTAGGAAGGTTCAAAGATATTATCCATAATGGATATGAAGGATATGAAATAAAAATTAGAAATAATGAAAAGGTAAGGCAAATGTTTTGTGAAATAATGTGTTTGTTATGTGATGCGAAAAGAAAACATACATTCGATACAGTGAAGATAAAACACGAGTTCTTTGATATTAGTACTCTTTCGGATAAGTTGAAAGCGCCGAATGTGATGTATAGTGAGCTAGTTTTTATAAACGGGGAAGACCCAAAAGAATTGTTTATTGCTGTAAATGAAATAGTTTATCATTTGACGGCGGATAATTTAATGGATATTTGTTTTTGGATAGAGTGGATAATAGAGTATGATAACTATATGCGTTCAAGGAAGCAGACACTCAAATGTAAAAGGCGTGCATTTATCCCTGTTGACACGAAGTTACAAATGGAAGTAGTGTGGATTTTATGGGACATATTTTTCAAAGTGTGTGATGAGAATATACATTTGAAAAATGGGAGGCTAATAAAAAGCATTGTAAAAAGTTTATTGAACTTGTTTTGTCTAAGGTTTACGGTTGCTTGTGTAAAAAGAAGAAAGTCGATATTGTATTTTGTTGCGTCTATTTTAGTAGAGGGTGTGAACATAAATGAAGAAATTGTGCGTTCAACAGAAAAGGAAAAGATAGCGTCAATTATTTCAAAAATAAATCTTGTTTATGAACAGCTGAAGAAAAATGAAGAAAAGCCTTCTACAGACTACTTGTTTGCAAATATTCGTTCTAATAACTTAGAAAAGACAATTGAACAATTGGAAACATTAAACTCGCTTGGAGATAGTTTTATACCAAGGATAGAATAGAAAAGTAGAATGATATGGTTATGACTTTTCTATGGATATGATATGGTTATTGTATTGATATTATATTGATATATATATAAGAAATGGCAAAGTCAAGAAAAGCTAGCAGAAAAAATACAGGAACTCGCCGTTCTAAAAAAGGTGGAAAAGGCCTATTAGACTCTTTTGAAAAGGAAATAACACTCGTATTTTTCCAAATCCTTCTTATGATTAAGTTGTACCATTGGAAAACATATAGTTATGCAACACATAAAGCGACTGACGAGTTATACGGCAGGTTCAACGAACATATGGATAGGTTTATTGAAGTTCTTTTAGGAAAATCAGGGTCTCGCATAGACTTGTTGAATGTAAAAACACTTCCCCTTGTAGATTTAAGTAACCATACACAGTTGAAACAAAAAGTAGAAGACTTCAAGTCTTACTTAGTTGACCTTACAGATAACAAGGCAATGAAACTAATGTCAAATACAGATTTATTAAATATTCGAGATGAAATTTTAGGTGACTTGAACCAGTTTTTGTATTTACTAACTTTTAAATAAAAACATTGTAAAAATTGTAAAAATAGACAAACAAAAAAACACAAATAAGTATAATTGAGTTTTTGGTTTATTATTAATTTATTAAACTATATTAATAATATACATAACTATGGAAAACATAAGTAACCAAATAGAAGAAAGTATACAAAAATCAAGTATCCCAGTTATAAGTAGCGAACAGACGCCTAGTACTACTGCTTCATCCTCATCTGGAACAACTGGATACATATTCCTTGGAATACATTGGTCTATATGGTTGATAATACTAGTTTTACTTTTTGGCTTATTTGTTATTGGACTGTCTTTATTTGTTTCCAAAATGAAAGACTTACGAACCCAGTATAGTAGTTTCTTTGATATGTTAGATATGTTTGGTAAAATAGGGTCTCAACAGAATCAAAAAACGAATAGTGAAAACCAGCAAGGTATCGAAATGGTTGGAAGTAACAGTTCATCTTTAAACAATCCTACCCCTATAAATAATAATGACAGTATGAACCAAAATATGTTTGGAAACTTGTTGAATAAACCGACGCCATCAAATCAAAGTGTAACAACGCCATATATAGAAGACAGTAACACCAGTAGTATACAACAAAAAGGGGGGAAGGGATTTTGTTATATAGGTGAAGATAAGGGAACTAGAGTTTGTGCGAGTGTAGAAGAAAGTGATAGTTGTATGTCTGGTAACATATTTCCAACAAAAGATATGTGTATTAATCCTAGTTTAAGATAAGAGATAAGAAAGAGACAAGAGATAAGAAAGAGACAAGAGATAAGAAAGAGACAAGAGATAAGAAAGAGAC
>Ga0164296_1005093_pt1 | contig 11672 bp, 4 predicted proteins | sample GEODES057metaG_FD_113533 | JGI IMG/M metagenome (GOLD analysis project Ga0164296, IMG submission 113533) | Dystrophic lake water microbial communities from Trout Bog Lake, Wisconsin, USA - GEODES057 metaG | ecosystem: Environmental > Aquatic > Freshwater > Lake | place: USA: Trout Bog Lake...
AAGCGGGTGCTAGACAACTTTATAAGATGATGGATCGCATCCAACAAGCGCGCACCAAAACCACGGGTAAGGACGCAGTTGCGACTAATACCAACGCACATAAATACCTTCCCGCATAAGGAAAAAACATGACAACAACAGCAGCGACACCAACCGCAGTAACCGAATATCAAACGGGGTTTGCGCCTGAGATTGCACCTTTTGGTCAGCAGATGCTTACCGATGCGGCAAATCTAACTAACATTACAACAAATCCTTACCAACAATACACGGGCGAGCAAGTTGCGCAGTTTACGCCTTTGCAGCAATCTGCATTTAACAATGCCGCCACAATGCAAACTTCCCCTCAATTGGGGCAAGGTTCGGCATTGGCAGGACAAGCGGGCCTTGCAGGATTAAACACACAGTATACATTCAACCCTTCAAACTTTACTGCCGCAGATGCGCAGAGTTTGATGAATCCGTATTTGCAATCTTCTCTTGCTCCACAGTTGGCCATCCAACAGCAATTGCAAGGCGCTAATCAGCAAGTTCAAAATGCACAAGCCACGCAAGCAGGTGCTTTTGGCAATTCTAGATTTGGTGTTCAAAATGCCGCTACAAACTTAAACAACCAACTGGCTAATCAAAATTTGGTTGGCAACGCCTATAACACCGCGTTTAACAATGCTCAACAACAGTACAACACCCAAAACCAACTCAATGCTCAACAGCAACAGTTTGGCGCTAATCTGGGTATGCAGGGGCTTAATACCGCTTTGTCTGCCGCCAACACAATGGGCACGTTGGGCAATAACCAGTACAACCAAAACCTTGGAATTATTGGGTTGCAAAATCAGTTGGGTGGTCAGCAACAACAGCAAATTCAGAACGTAGACAATACACAATACCAGAACTTCCTGAATGCTCAGAATTATCCTTATCAGCAATTGAACTTCATGTCCAATTTGATTCGTGGTTTACCTATGACTCAACAGTCTGCCTCGGTCTATCAAGCACCTCCAAGCGTGCTTTCTCAAGTGGCTGGTGTTGGCTTGACTGCCGCAGGTTTAGGTGCATTCAAAGCTGCCAAAGGTGGTTCCACAAAAGAAATTAAATCCAGAGGTTTGCTTGATTTAGCTGTGGCTAAATTGGCCTAGGAGCACATATGTACAGCCCAACAATTACTCCTTACACACCTGCAAATTTGCAAAACACAATGGCCGTTTTGGCGGCAGAAAAAGCCAAAGGCACGCTACAACAGTATGTGCAGCAACACCTTGCACAAAATCCTAACGACACCAACATGGTAGCACTGGCAACGCAAGTCAATAAAATGAGCGCGCCTCCTGCACAAATGCCTAGTACCACTGTCGCAAATCAAGACATTGCTTCAATGGCTCCGCCAAGACCAATGCCAGTACAAGGAATGGCTCCTGCCGGAGCAGGACCAAATATGCCCAACGGCATGCCTATGCAAGGTCCCGGTTCGCCCGCACAAATTGCTCCTCAAGTAGCACAAGGCTTACCCGAAGATGTGGGTATTGGCGCTTTGCCTGCACAGAACTTGACCAAAATGGCAGGCGGTGGAATCACTGGAGATGTGCATCGTTACAATGGAGCGTTTGATCCGCAGTTAGTTTCTACAAATCCCCACGCTCCGGGCGGTGCTCAGTATTACTACGATTTTCCATACAACCCCCGCATGCCAATGGATCCAAAATACAAACCATTGATGGGGCAAGTTTTTAAAAGTCCAGAAGAAGCACAAACAGCGTTTTCTCGCATTGGTTCTGCAGACTATACCGCGGCGGCTGGAGCGCCCGGTATTGCGCAATTGTTGGGCCAAGAACAACCAACACCCGCACAGTTAAATGCGTCCCAAACAGGAAATGACAATGTAGGCGCAGGAAACGCAGATACAAGCGCTAATCCGCCCGCCGCTCCAACACCTTGGTCACCTAACATCCAAGCGCCTACCATTACAGCCGGCGGCCCTGCACTTGGCCCAGCTCCTACAGCCGCAGGAGTAAAACGAGACGTACGCCAGTTCTACGATCCTTCAGGAATCAACCAATTGGCGCAAGAAAACATGACTGAAGCAGGTGTGCAGAACGCACAAAATGCGGCGGCACTAGAAAGAATGCTTGCAAACCGTCCTAAATTGGGTGAAAAAGCGGAGCAACGTCTTTTGGCTGAACAAGGCAAAGAAGAAGGAGACAAAGAAAACGCCAAATCAATGGGCTTTATTGAAGCCGGTTTGGCAATTCTAGGGGGAACTTCTCCTTATGCCTTCCAGAATTTGAGTCTTGCCAAAGAAGGCATTAAGTCTTATAAAGACGATATGCGGGAGATTAAGAAAGCCCATGACTTGCGTCAACAAGCATTTGATCACCTTGATGAAATGCGAGATGCTCAAACCATTGGAGATCAAAATCTACGGTTTACCGAAGGTGAAAAAGCGGGAGATAAAATGCTTGCTGCTAGAAACACTTTTGCAAATACGTTGGAAAAAACAGCGGGTGTGGATGCTACCATTGGCGCTAGTATGTTTGATAACGCTACAAAACAATGGCACACCGACAGAAATGCATCCGCAGAATTGAACCTTAAAGCATCACTTGGCAACGCCCAATTAAAGATGGAAGCGGACAAACTAAACATGCCTCCTGAGTCTGCTCGAGTAGCAATGATGTTAGGTAACGGAGATTTGGCTACCGGTTTGGAAAAAATGACTTTGTTGCAAGCTGGCAAACTAAATCCAATGAAAGAGTACTTGGATTACAAGACAAAACTGACTGGCAAATTAGATCCTTACGGACAGCAAGTACCTATACAAACTGCGGATGAGTACTTTAGAGACTTAGACAACGCCATGAAATCGTACAAAACAATGCAAGGACCGACAGTATCTACGCAAGCACCCCCTGTACTTCGCGGTCAATAATGTGCATAATACGCATTAACCTTTTACAATTTAATCTCCTATGCCACAGTATCTGCATCTGCCTGACGGATCGGGAATCGCGCTAAAAGAGGGTGAAGACCCTAAAGAAGTGTGGGCCCGTGCTCAACAATTGTATCCAGATGCTTTTGGCATAATGCCTAAAAAAGAAGCGCCTGCTCCTACCGAGCAGCCTCAGTCGGGTTTTGTGCCCGCGTTTAAATCTAGCGCTTCTCAACTCAAGGCAGACTTGGCGGCTCTTGCAGGTAAAACAGGCATCATTGCTCCTGAACGTGCAGAACAGATTGGCAAAGAAGAAGCTGAGTACCAAAAGAAAACTTTTGCGCCTACTACAAAAGGGTGGTTAGAAGCCCCCGGTACAAAATTTGGGGAATTGCTTGGCGGTTCAGTGCCTTATGTGGCCGCTCCACTTGCTGCCGGTTTGGGGGCTTTGGCTTTACCTGAAGCCGCTGCTGCTGCACCGTTTGTTGGAGGTGCCTTAGAAGGTTTGGGGTTGGGCACTGTGGGCGAAGCCACAGCCGCCGGTTTGGCTGGAGCCGCATCAACAACCCAATTTACAGGTTCTAATCTTTCTCGCCAAATGGAAGCGGGTAAAAGCTTGGCCGACACCAACCTTGGTAGTGCGGTAGGAGCCGCCATACCCCAAGCGGCTTTAGACGTATTTGGTTTAAGAATGATTCCCGGTATTCGCAATATTTTTGCGGAAGCAGGGCACAAAATTTCAGATGCTGAAGCCAGAGCCATTGCATCCCAAGGCCTGAAGAAAACGCTTGGGGACTACGCCCTTAACACAGGTAAAGTTGCAGGCGCTGAAGGTTTGACTGAAGCTGGTCAACAAGTGCTTGAGCGTTTGCAAGCAGGGCTATCCCTTACTGATCCGGACGCACAAAAAGAATACTTTGACAATTTCCTTGGTGGGGCCGTTCTTGGCGCTACCCTCGGGGTGCCGGGCCGTTTTGTTGAGCGTGGTCAGGCAAAGGCACAAGCGGCTGCCGCAGATCGTGCAGATAAAGCCAAACAGTTAGCAGAACAGCAAGCGCTTCAAAAACAACAAGAGCAGGACCAAGAAGCGTTTAAGCAAACGCCAGAATATGTTACGGATTTAACCAAGCGCTGGAACACACTCCAAGATCAACTTGCTGATCTTGACGCTAAACGCAAAGTAAAAATTACAAACCCCAATGATTTGGCGGCGGTTGCCGACAAACGTGATGCAGCCAGAGCTTACCGGGATTTGATCAAAGCTCCTGAAACAGAAGATTTGGTTGAAGAATATCGTCCTTATGCGGCCAAAGTAAAACAGCAACAAGAAGAAGATGCACGTCAAAAAGATTTGGCTGAAAAACAAGCCGAATATGAAAAGACAATGCGTCAACCCGGCGCTCAAGGCGAGTTATTTCCAGAGCTAAAAACAGAACAGCCTGAGACACCTGCAATCCCATCGGCACAAGAGTTCAATGACTTGCAAGCCCATATTGGGCGCCGTATGCATTTGGCAACGATAAATGCCGCAGAAGCTACGGACGAAGATGAAATTGCAAAACATGCAAATGACCATGCGGCTTTAACGCAAGCACAAGCTAATTTAGAAAAACTGCGTCCACAAGTGGAGCAGGCGGAGCCAAATGCGCATTTAATAAGCTCAGCAGATTTAAACTTTGAAGACAATGAGCTTGAGTTAAAAAGACAACGCGGCAAACTTGAAAAAGCACAACAGCTTGGAGACATAGAGGCAATTAAAAAAGCTTCTGACAAAATCCAAGAACTTAAAAAAAGACCTTCTCTTTTTGGCGAAGACAATACACGCCCTGCTTTGGAAGCAGCGCAAGATGCTGAACGCATTAAATTCACAGAAGAGATTGAAGCGCATCGCCAAGAAGCTATTGCCCAACGCCAAAAACTTGCAGATGAAGTTGCGCGTTTGCAAAAAATTGCAGATGCTAACAAACAAAAAGGCGTGTTTGAAGGTTCTGTTGCTCAAAAACAATTAGAAGATGCCAAAACAATGTTGGCATCTTTTAGACCCAAGCCTTATAAAACACAGTCTGGCAAGATCATAATGCCCCCAGCGTTGAATCAAGACTGGTCGCAATTTAAAAAAGAAGTTACTAGCCAACAGCAATCCATAGAAGATGAACCAAGTAATAAGGAATTGCTTGACCAACGTATAGAAGGTTTGTTAAACCAATTATTGCCCAGAGCAATTGCTGGCGCAGCGCCAACTAACCGCGTTATTTCTCGTACAGAACAGCTTGAATCTCAAGAAAAAGCTGCCGACAACGCTGACAAAATTCAAAAATTTAAACATCGCTTAGAAGAACTTCGTGCAATTTTGCCGGCAATTCATGCAGACATTGCCCAAGGCTACGAGCGCCCAGCATATCCTGAACTACAAAAAGAGTATCAGTATTTGCAAGGACGTATTAACGAATTAGAAAGTTTAAACGAACCCGGACCAAAAGCTGGTATAGGGCCCGGACGGTATCTGCCAATTGAAGAAGCGCAAAAGGAACTTGATCGCGCCAAAACTAACAAAAGCATTCTTGCACGTCTTAATGAGGCAATTCAAAAAGCAGGGCGCCCAACTGACCCCGCCAAAGTAAAAGAGCTTGAGTCTCTTAAAGCACAAAGAGCGAATGTTCAAGAAGAAATTGACGACGCCACAAACAAATACAACACAATGGTGGAGCGTGAGCAACGCCCTACTAGAGCTGAAAAAACAGAACAAGGGGATTTGTTTGCGCTATCAGGAGAATACGGCAAATCTGCCAGTGAAGTTCAACGCATTAAGAATCAATTAGACGCCGCATACAAAGAGCGTGAAGATATTAAAGCCGGTCTAAAACGCCGTAGCCAAGAAGCGCGCACACCACAGCTGCAAGAACTTCTTGATAAATACTCTAAAGAACCCACAGGACGCTACCAACAACTTAGTAAACAAATTGAGCGCCTTGAGCAAGAGCATCTTAATGCTACTGGTAAAGCATCTGAAAAATTTCAAGCGTTTTCTGAAGAACGTGAAGCTGAAAAGCAACCCACTGTTCGCACAGAAGAACAGAAAATGTTGCCCGGCTTTGGTTTGAAACAATACACAGAACTTAAAAAGCCTGTACCAAAAGAAACACTTGCAGCGGCTAGAACAAAGCAAATTGAGTTGCAGACCAAGCTTGAAAACGTGCGCAAGCAAGCTGGCAAAATTGCTAATCCTGCTTTGGAAACAAAACTTAATGAGCAGATTGAAAAAGCTAAAGCCAAAGTTGCTGATCTTGAGCGTAAACAACGCATGTACGAGGAACAGCAAGACGCCATAAACAAGGCACCACCCGGGCAGCGCGCGGCTCAGCGACTTATTGCTGGCGAAGGATACCGCACAATCAAAGGGGAAACTCGAGTTAAACCCACAAAGCTTGAAAGCTGGGGCATTGAAAACATAAAGCCCGTAAAAACACCACCACCCAGTGCTGTGGCCAAGGCAACGGCTGTCGTAGAAAAAGCCAAGAAAACTTTAGAACAAGCCGCCGCCGAAAGAAACGAAGCTCAAAACGTTGGGTGGAAAACCGCGGGTGCGGCCAAAGCAAATTTGTTTGCGCTAAATGAAAACGTTGATAGGCTTGCAAAAGAATTGCAACAGGCTTTTCCGCACGAAAAATCTTTGGATGTTTTTAAAGAAATACTAGCGCTTGATGAGTATTTGGAAAAATACGGTAACCGTGAAAAATTACCAAGCGTTGATAAGTTATTGGAAAATTACAGTAAAGATCTGACACCAGCAGAAACTTTGCAAACACTGTCAACAATGCTCACAGGACAAGGGTATTTAAACAAACAGATAGAGGACACCGAGAAAAAACTAAAAAATCTAAAAACCAAATACGACAGTATCGTAAATGAAAAGTATTACACGGGTCCAGCATTAGAGGCCCAGCTTGAACCTATTCTCAAACAAGCAGAAGCAACAGATAAAGCGCACACTGCGGCAGTTGTTAAATATGCAATGGCACGCCGTGACATGTTGGCCCTTCAATACAACTTGTCTTCTAAAGTCAGGGAAGAATACACAAATGCGGTCAAAGCCCGAGACGCAGAGTTAGCGCTTCAAAAAGAAGATCCCGCGCTTAAAGATGCGGCGGAAGCCACAGCAAAAGCAAGAGCCACACACGCAGAAGCTGAAAAGCGGCTCAACGAAGCCAATGATAAACTCAAAGAGCAAGTTGAAAAAATCAAAGGCCAGCAACGCGTTAAAGAAGCGCAAAAAGAAGAAGCGCGCAAAAAAGCCAATGCTATATATGAAGGCATTCCAACAGATGTTGCACAACGTGCAAGAGAAGGTTTGGGTCTTGAAGGTACTCGCGTTGAATTGGATACAACTGGAGTCTTGGCTCAAGCGGTTCAAAACAATGCCAAGAAAATGCTGGGCATGGCTCAGACACAACTCAAACAGGCTATTGATCGCGGAGATGAAAAAGCCGTTAACAAACATACACTAGAAGTTAAACGCTATGAGCGTGAACTCCAAGAAGTGTTACCTGTGGCAGAGAAAAAAGTCACAAAAATTACTGAGGAAAAAGAACCTAGTGAGCAAGCTGAAGTCGAACCCGGGGAGCGCTTACCCAACAGACGCGAAGGTCCAGTTGTTCGCACAGCCGCTCGTGCCCCCAGTGCTATGTTATCTGGTACAGCCGAAAGCCGTACACCCATTGGCAAAGGCAACAGACCAAAACAAGCCGGCGTTATTAAACTTCGTGCCTCAGATTTGTCGCCTGAAAAAGCCAATGCGGTTAGTTTGCATGCAACAAAAGAAAAGTTGGATGCCGCCAAAGACGGAACCAAGCGCAAAGAGACTTTGCAAAAGCAATACGACAACGCTGTTGCAGGTTTGACACCAGAGCAAGTTCAAGAACGTTTGGAAGAAGGTGCTCGTATTATGAAAGAAGGCGGCAGCATGGAGCTTATTGCTGCCAGAGAACGCCTGAGAGAAGCACACCTTGAAGTAACCCGCTCTGAAAAAACTCTCGAAAATGCCAAGACCAAAGCAGAAAAAGAACTTGCAAGGGACGATTTAGAACGCGCCATAGAAAAAGAAGACCGCGCAGAAGAGCGCTATAAAAACGTCAAGGCGGAAACCTACGCCAAAAAAGTCACCGAGACTGCGGAAGATGCCGTTGAGTCTGACATTGAGTTTACAGATACGGCAAGTCCTTTTGATCGTTTGAACAAAGCGATTGAGGATGCCGATGACGATTTTTTTGCTGCTGCCGCCCGTGAAGCCCCCGGTACTGTATTGCCTGATGAAGCCATCAAAGCGTTGCTTGATAAGAGTTTGATTGGAGCGCTTGAGCACATTGCAGATTCTGATAAAGGATTCTTGGGCCAACACGCAGATGCTGTGCGCCAGTTTTTGATGCGCACCAAAGTTGAAATTGTCCCTGAGATTATTCACAAGGGTAAGAGCGTTCCTGCGCTTTACGATCCCACAACCAACACGGCGTACTTTACGCCTCAAGGCTTTACTGTTGAAGACGTTGTGCATGAAGCAACACACGCTGCAACCATGCGTGTGCTCACAATGCCTGAGAAAGAATTGACCCCTTCACAACTTGCGGCGCGCAGAGAGTTGTCGGCAATGTTGGCCAAACTTAGTACAAACCCTAAATTTGAAGGCCAGTACGGTTTGAAAAACCTTAAGGAGTTTGCTTCTGAAATTATGGCAAATGAGAATTTGCGTGATCTGATGAGTAAGCAACCTTGGTATCGTGGCAACATGCTTACCCGTTTCTTTAAAGCGTTGGTGGATTTGTTTAGAAAGACGCCCATAACTGAGAACATGTTGCCTAGAGCAGAAGAGCTTGTGCGCAGTATGTTCTTGCAGTCAAGAAATATTGAAGCTGAAGCAGCAGCCGCAGCACCCGCGTACAAGTCGGCTTTGGTTGGCTCGTCTCCCGGTAAATGGGAAAATTTTAAAGGTAACTTCTTTGGTCTTGCAGGCCGTGTACAACTTGTAGATAAGTTGGCGGCTGTAGATGCAGGGCTTGTTGCCGGCGAAGGTGAAGGTAAATTGACCAGTCTAGAAGCGTTCCAAACGCAGTACTTCATGCGAATGGGGGATCAAGTTTCTACCGCAGCAGGGCAGTTTATTTTGCACGGCCCAATGAAAATTGTGTACGAAGACACACCACAAGGCCGTGAGTATAGATACGAATCCCAAGATGGTGCCAACCTTGTGCAAGTGAGTGAACACCTTGGAGACATGGCTAAAGCGTTGGGGATATCCACCGATGAAGCCGAACGCATGGCAACCGTGCTTATTGCCGGTGAACGTGCCAAAGCTTTGACCGATGGTTGGAGTCGTTTGAATGCAGATAATCCTACGGGTGTCAAAGCCGAGTTCGATGCGGATACTACCTTGCTCAATAGCAACAAAGAAGCCAAGTCATATTTTCAAGCCGTTAGAAAAGCGTATAAAGAATACAACGATGGGCAATTGGACTTTGCAGTTCAAAGCGGGTTCTTGAGCAAAGACGAAGCTGAGCGTTTAAAGCGTATGCCTTATATTCCTTATTACCGTATTCAAGACGGTGTGGTTAAGCTGTTTACGACAGGCGAACACGCCATCACAATTGGTAATATCAAAGACAACCCTGATCTAAAGCAAATGATTGGGGACAACCAACATATCTTACCTTTGTTGACCAGTGCAGTACAAAACACATTTATGCTGACTCGCATGTCTCTGCACAACAAAGCAACCCTTGAAACTGCTAATGCCCTTAACAAAGCAGGCTTTGTGAGTAAGATGGGTACAGGCAAAGGGTTTGCGAGCGTTAATACTGTCCACTATAAGATTGGCGGTAAAGACGCTTTTGCTACTATTGATGCGGACACGTTTGGTATTCCAGCGCATTTGATTGTCAAGGGCATGGAAGGTATTAAGACTACAATCCCAGCGCTTGTAAAAATGATGGGAGTTCCATCGCAATGGGTTAGAAAGTTTGTAACACGCTTCCCTGCATATGGCGTGCGTCAGTTGTTACGTGATCCAGTTAACTCTTTCATTCTGTCAGGAACAGACGGCGTGCCAATGGTTAACGCACTGAAAGAACTGTCTCAGATGTACAAAGGCCAGAGTCAAGCCGAACAAGACTTGATGCGTGGCTTGGCTGTGAGTAGTAACATTTTTAGTGGGGATGAGAAAGACATGACCAAGTTCTTGCAGGACATTACAACCGGCAAGAGTTCATGGCAGAAGATGTTGGGGCATTTGGATAAGTTTGCTTTGCAAGCAGACACAGCGACCAGAGCCACAATATATAACGATGGTTTGAAGAAAGGCTTGACCAAAGCCCAAGCGCAGTTCAGGGCGTTTGAATCTCAAAACTTGAGTCGTCGTGGGTTGTCCCCCAGTATGCAAATGGCTAACACGCTGATTCCGTTTTTTAATTCTCAAGTCCAAGGCTTAGATGTTTTGTATCGGTCATTGACCAATAAGATGCCGTTTGCAGAACAAATGGAAATTAAACGCAAATTAGTTGCGCGAAGCATGATGCTGATGGGTGTGAGTATGGCATATGCTTTGATGATGCAAGATGATGAAGACTACCGCAAGGCCCGTCCCGAAGAACGCTATAACAACTTCTTTGTACATCTGCCTTTTGTCAAAGAACCGTTGAGGATTCCAATCCCATATGAGGTAGGTATCTTATTTAAAGCGTTGCCTGAAGCCCTGATTGACGCAAGCCACAAGGACATGACTGCGCATGAAGCTGCTCGAGGCATGGGCAAACTGGTGTGGCAAAACGCAGTACCGAGTTTGATTCCGGCTGCGCCAAAACCAATTCTTGAAGCGTTCTATGGGCAAACTGCCACGGGCCCAATTGAGACACAACGAGAAAAAACTTTGATGGCAACAGAGCGTTATAGAGCAAACACGACGGAAGCGGCCAAACTGGCGGGGCAGTTGACAGGCAAAGTCGGAGTGTCGCCCATAATGCTTGAGCACTTTATTCGAGGATATACAGGAAGCATGGGGTTGGCGGCGTTGCATATGATCGACCCGATACTGGCATCGAGTGAAGAAGGCGAAAAAGCCTCAACGCCTGCAAGCAAAGTTCCGTTCGTTGGTGGCTTATTCCAACCTGAAGGACGTTACTTGGTGGAGCGCGCGTACGAGCGCATGAACGATGTAGAGCAAGCTAAAGCAACCTATATGGATATGGTTAAGAAAGGCCAGCGTGCTAACGCAGAATCGTTTAGACAAAACTACGCTAACTTAATTGCCGCCGGTCAAGCCGCAGGCGCATACAAGAAAAATATGGGTACGCTATTCTCACAAGAGAGAATGCTTTTGGCTAACCCTAAATTGTCAAAGGAAGAAAAAGATACCCGCTTGGATGCTTTGCACAAACATGAAAATGAGTATGCGCAAAGATTCACGGAGGAGGTAGATAGAAGAGCACTCCAATAAGCCCGTCTTTAATACCAATGCGGGCTTTGGCAATAAAAAGCCGGTACTTCAAAGCTTGTTGGAGGCCATCTCGTTTGATGGCCTCCGTATCTAAACAGGGGACAAAGAACCCCTGCCCGCGTTTAAGCCGATTCCACGGATACCGCACGCGCAATGACATCGTTTGCATCCTCTTCACGACGACTAATCTTCATGGTTGACACACGCATTTGTGGACCATTGGTCTTAGCCATCATATCTTTCTTGGACACATACCCAACTGTGTAG
>Ga0164296_1005095_pt1 | contig 11669 bp, 3 predicted proteins | sample GEODES057metaG_FD_113533 | JGI IMG/M metagenome (GOLD analysis project Ga0164296, IMG submission 113533) | Dystrophic lake water microbial communities from Trout Bog Lake, Wisconsin, USA - GEODES057 metaG | ecosystem: Environmental > Aquatic > Freshwater > Lake | place: USA: Trout Bog Lake...
GCCCGGCGGATGGCGACATCGCGCCACGGCTCGGTGCCGCTGTGGGCGTCAGGCAGGCGATTGCGCATGACTTCAGCGCCCGTGACCTGCACGATTTAGAGCGTCAGCGACCGAAGCAGCGGAATGAGGAGCCATCGTCCGCAATCCTAGTCAGCAAAATCATCTGCACAAAAGTTGAGTGCCACCAGCAGGCGCTTTTGCACACTATTGGCTGACGCATCACTGCCGCAACCAGCAGCTGCTCGCGCAGCATGCGACCTGTTTGAGACAGTGTCCACACATGCGTGTCGCACCTTGTGATTGTTCCCATGTCGGGCAAGCAACATTTCTGCTAGATCGTCATCTCCGACATCTCCCAGATTTTGAGCTGATTCGCAGTCGCGGAGGAACTCCGCTGCGACATCATTCGCAGCGTCGATGGTGCTTCGCCCTGGCTGCGTGCTTGGCGCGTCATCGGGCGCACGGATGAGTTGCGCTGGGCTGGCAAAGAACATGCGCTTCAGCAACCCCTGCCGCTGAGGCCGCTGGGCAGTTGTATACTGCCCAAGCACAGGCACGAGCAGGCGCCGCATGACGTCAACTGGAGGAGGCAACGCCTTTTTGTCGGACAACATAATCTACCCTTCAGCCCGCAATCGCGCTCCTCGCCAGCAGCATCGCATGCCATGCGGCGCGGGCCGCTGCTTGCGGCTCTGCTGCTGCTCGTGTGCTCCGCTGCGGCACAGGACTCGTCCCCAGAACTGCAGCCAACTGAGCAGGAGGTCTTCTCAACGGGAGTCTTCCAGATGTGCGCTTTAGGATGCCGTCTACGCGGCTCTCCCCAGGTGTGTACACTGCGCTGTGGTTTCCTCCGTGCCTCTGTGTCCGGCAGCTGCTCCCCTCGCTGTCACCGCCTCTTCGCACACGCACCCCGCCCCGGGCCTGACACCGCCACCTCTCACGTTGCGCAGCTGAAGGCGTTCGTCAACGACGAAGTTGAGGCCGGCTTTTACCCGCTGGTCAGCGTGACACAGTGCGTCTCCACCGGCTACGTGTACAGCTGCTCTGTGGCCTTGAGCCTCCCTCACGTCAGTCCTCCTCACGCGCGCGCTCTCCACCTGTGTGCCCCTCACTGCAGTGAGGCTGGGAGAGTGCCCCGGTTCGTGGTGTTCAACCCGAAGGGAACGGAGCTGTATACGAGGGAAGTGGAGCACATGAGCACACGTGCGCTGGCAGACATGCTCCTCAGCTTCGGCTTCGCACGGAACGACACAGTTGTTGGCAGTAGTGGCGTTAGCGGCAACAAGCTGAGCGGGGAAGCGCGCATAGTGATAGCGAACCGCAGGCGGTTCACAGCAAATGCGATAGCTGCGGCGGCAGCGGAGGAGGCACGGAAGAAGGCTGCTGCGGCAGCTGCTGCCCGGGAGAAGGAGGCTCAGAAGAAAGCATTAGAGGAGAGTAGCAGGAAGGCCGCTGAAGCTGCTGTGGCTGCTGGCCAGGGGAACAAGACAGTGAATCAGCCTCTCTCTGTGCTGGCATCTGCGCAGCCGACGGCGAAGGACGTGGTTGCGGCATCAGGGAAGAGTCCTCCTGCACAACCGAAGAGCACGCCGGCACCATCATCGGGGAATGCGACGTCGAAGCCAAATCCATCGCCGCCTTCAACGCAGAAGAGCACGCCATCGCCGAACGTGGCGTCGAAGCCGAATGCGTCGCCTCCTACGCAGAAGCAGAATACACCGGCGCCGGCTGGGAATGCAACCTCGAAGCCTAGTGGCGGGTCGCCTCCGGCAGCACAGAAGCAGAGCACGCCAGCGCCTGTGGGGAATGCGACTGCCGCACAGAAGACCCGGAAAAGACGTTGACGGAGATGAATGAGCTATTTAATCCAGTTAGATTGCATTCCAAATGCCTTAGACTCTCTAGAGACGACTCTAGCTAGACACACACGACTCTAGACCGTCTAGAGTCGTGTCAGTGGCACTGACACGACTCTACGCAGAGGCCGCAGCTGCCTGCTGAGCTGCCTGCGAGGCCTTCAGCTCCGCCCACGGCGCCAAGCCCTGCTTGGTGATAACAGGCACGCAGCGCTGGCACAGGCTCGGATGCCGCGGCTCTCTGCCGACCAGCGGGGAGAAGTTCCAGCACCTCTCGCACTTCGCCCCCTCAGCCTTCGCGAGCGCAAGGGACAGCGTTCCCCCATGCTGCGCATCCGTGCCGCTGCTCGTCTCCGCAGGCAACACAACAGTGGCACTGCAGCCACCCGGCGCCTGGCTGAGCGCGTTCAGCTGCTCCAAGTCAGGTGCAACCCGGGCACTGGAGACGAGCAGCAGGTAGCGAAGCTCATCTGTGCCATCCGTGTTGTCCGCGACATCCGCAAATAGCTTCTCCAGGCCGTGCCGGACGCTGGGCGACACATCCTGGGACAGATGGATGAGCACACGAGCCTCCAGCCCCGCGCCCATCTCCTTGTTGTTCCGCGCAACCTCAAGGAGCTTGTTTACCTCTGACCGGATGACGAGCAGCGCAGCCCACAGAGCGTCGTCCTCATCTGCAGCAGCTGCAGGCGCCGTCCACTCAGCGGGCACTGCAGGCCATCCGGCGTGGAACACACTGCGGGGCAGGCCTCCGGCTTGCTGCTGCTGCTGCTGGATGTACGGTGTCGCTTGGTACGCCTCCTCCGCGAGATGAGGAGTCAGCGGTGCTAGCGCGGCGAGCATGTGCGTCAGCGCCTCGGCAAGTACGGTCTGGCATGCTCGCCGGCTGGGGCTATCGCTGTCCCGGATGTACAGCCGGTCCTTCGCGGTGTCCAGGTACAGCGCGGAGAAGAAGGTCACGGTGAACGCGTTCAGCGCCGCGTACGCTTTGGAGAAGGAGTACTCGTCGTAGGCCGCCGCCACCTCGTGTGTGAGTGCACCCAGCTTCCGAAGAGTGTACCTGTCAATGGCCGGCAGCTTGGCCCATGGCACGGCATGCTTCTGCGGCTCGAAGTCGTGCAGGTTACCGAGCAGGTAGCGCAGTGTGCCGCGCAGCTTGCGGTACGTCTCCGCCATCTGCTTCATGATGTTTTGGCCAATGAGCACGTCGGAGGTGTAATCGACGCTGGCGACCCACAGGCGCAGCACATCTGCGCCGAATGGCGGGTCCTTCTTCTCGTCTGCGCCACCCTCGATGAGACGTCTGGGGTCAATCACGTTGCCCAGGGACTTGCTCATCTTCTGCCCCTTCTCATCCAATACGAAACCGTGCGTCAACACGCTGCGGTACGGCGCCTTGCCAGTGGCGGCGACGCAAGTCAACAAGCTGCTCTGGAACCAGCCACGATGCTGGTCACTGCCCTCAAGGTAGAGGTCTGCAGGCAGGCGTAAGCCCATATCGCCACGCTCAGGATCGGCCAGCACGCCTGCCCAGGACGAGCCGGAATCGAACCACACGTCCATCGTGTCCGCACCTTTCGTCAGATGCGGCGCGAGGTGCGCATGCGACGCAGGCAGAAGCTGCTCCACGGACATGTGCCACCAGCAATCGGTGCCGTGCTTCTTGACCAGCTGCTGCACATGCGCGAGCGTGTCGGCATCCAGGACGGGGTCGCCACTGCGGGTGTCGTAGAACACAGGGATGGGCACACCCCAGGCGCGCTGGCGGCTGATGCACCAGTCGCTACGCCCCGCCACCATAGGCGTGATTCGTTTCTGACCCACGGCAGGCACCCACGTGACTCCAGCCACCGCGTCGAGGGCGGCGTCGCGGAAGCGCTCAACAGAGGCGAACCACTGGGAGGTCGCGCGGAAGATGGTGGGCTTCTTGGTGCGCCAATCGTAGGGGTATTTGTGCCCGTACGCCTCCTCCAACAGCAGGCTGCCATTTTGGCTGGCTGCTGCGATGCACGCAGCTGTGCCATCGCCAAGGACGGACAGGCCTTCCAGTGTCGGCCCCGCCTCGGACGTGAAGCAGCCGGCGTCGTCGACAGGAGACAGCAGAGGCAAACCGCATCGCTGACCCGTCAAGTAGTCCTCCTGTCCGTGGCCCGGCGCAGTGTGGACGAGACCCGTGCCAGCCTCGGTGGTGATATATTCACCGCCGATGACAACAGGACTGACCCGGCTGGCGAGGTCACCGCCCAGACATGCAAGCGGATGCGCGTAGGTTGCGCCGTCCAACGCCGCCCCTGGAAAGGAATGCGCCACAGTCAGCGGCACACGCAGCTTGCTCGCCAGCGACGCGACCAAATCAGTGGCGACAATGAGCTTGGTGCCTGGAGCGAGGCACTCGGGCAGTGGCGGCGCCGCCTTGCCCGTTTCTTCTTGGGATGCTTTCGCGCCAACGCTCACCACTGAATAGCTCAGCTTGTCGTTCACCGCGACGGCGGCATTCCCAGGCAGTGTCCACGGCGTGGTCGTCCAGATGGCGAGAGACGCGCCGGAAAGAGCCTGCGCGACGGCGGCGTCGGCCTTCGGAGGAGGGGCCAGAAGGCGCATGGCGACATACACGCTTCGGCTCGTATGTCCCTCCGGGTACTCCAGCTCCGCCTCCGCGAGCGCGGTGCGGCTGCTTGGCGACCAGTGCACGGGCTTTCGTCCGCGGTAGATGTGTCCGTTCATGAACATGCGGCCAAAGACGCCAATCTGAGCAGCTTCATAGCCCTGCTGTAGAGTCAAGTACGGCCGCTCCCAGTCCGCCCAGCATCCGTAGCGCTGGAACGCAGTCTTCTGGGCCTCCACCGTGGACTCAGCGAACGTCTTGGCAGCAGCGCGCAAGGTGAGCGGCGTCAGCGCCTGCCGCTCCTCGGTCTTGAGGCTTTGAAGCACCTTCAGCTCGATGGGCAAGCCGTGGCAATCCCAGCCGGGCACGAAACGCACGCGGCGGCCACGCAGCATGGCATACCGGTTGATGAAATCCTTGAGGATTTTATTCAACGCGTGGCCCATGTGCAGGTCGCCGTTCGCGTAGGGAGGCCCGTCGTGCAGAGTGAACGCCTCGCCCGTGTTCTCAGTGGCCAGGCTGTCGAAGCATAGGGTGAGTGAGCTCAGTGAAGAGAAAGACAGCGGGGGCGTGTCGCGACGCCGCGATTAGCCACCGACATTGCGCTGGTGGCCTGTGAAGCAACCTCCGGCCACACGCACCGCTGGTACACCTTGTTCTCCTCCCACCACTTCTGCAGCTGCGGCTCCCGGACCTTGCTGTTCGCACGCAAGTCTGAGGGTGGACGCGCAAGGGGAAAAGAGATGAGTTCCCGGCAGCCACAACACCGTCGCCCACTTATGGCGGGCAAACCGTCGAAGGAACGCGGTGCGCAGTGGAGCAGATCTACACCGACGTTGGTGTGTTTGCGTCCGGGTGTGCAAGCGCGAGTAGAGCCCAACTGGGCAGTGCGCTTGAGACGCACCGAAGGGTGTCTGAGGAAGCTGGACGGTGTCCTTGTACACGCTCGCCTCCTCGTCCTTGTTCTTGCCCTTCTTCGGACCCGCGCCCATGACGGTGATAGCAGCCCGGCGGTGGGCGGCAGCACTGCTGCTCCTGCGTCTGCACACCAGGACTGGAGCAAGTGACAGTCAGTCAGTGTGCAGGGACTAGTGCGACAAGCGCAGGGGCGCACGTACCACCTGGCCGGGGAAGTGCCCAGGACTGACTCATGCCCGGGCGGCTGCTCAGCGGCGTTGCGAGCGTGTGCATTGTGGCTGAGGTCGGAGTCGTCAACAACGCTGTGTTTGGCTGAAGCACCTTGCGGAGCAGCGCGCTAGACCTGCGCCACATGGCGCAACATAACCATATTGGACTTTGTCCCTGTGATGCTACGCGCAGACTGACTGCTTTTGCGGAGGGCTCCCTTTATTAATTTCCCTCGTAGAAGTTCTGCAGCACTTTGGCTCTGCTTGAGTGCTTGCTTCTCCACTTGGCCTCTGACTCCTCCTCCGCCCAGCGCTGCAGCGAGGAGCGCAGCGCTGGCGGCGCAACTGCTCGCAAAGGAATCCCCTCTGCGTCCAGGATGCGGTCCGCATCGCTCATCCTGCTGGACCGCACCGGCACGATGTAGGTTAGCAGCATTGCGCATCCTGCTGGCACAATGATGATCAACGCAACAAGGCCAATGGTGGACGCATGCGAATTGGAGCTACTTGTGGTGGTAGACTTCTTGCCACCAGTGCGCGCGACGCCACCAAGCACGGCATCTGTGCTTGCGCTGCGGCCACCTCTGTACGTGGTGGCGCGTCCAGGCGGCGCGTCTGCCCGCCCGGCATTGAGGCGGCAGTAGGCACCACATGCAAAACCCGTGCTGCACGTGTCCTCCGCGCTCACAGCCGGTCCGACGCCGCTGCCAAAGAACCACGCATTAATCACTTCGGAGAGGGTCATCGCCCCAGGGGGGCCGTGGCCGATGGTGGATGCTGGCTGGGGTGACAGCGCTTGTGCACGCACACCCCACAGCTGGGGAGTCAACGTGGTAGCCGCCTTGTAGCATGCTGCCGAAAACAGCGCGTTTGATCCAGCCAATGCAGGTGCGCTCGCTGTCCGGAGCGCAGCGGCCAGCTGCACTGCGAACGTAGCCTGTTGACTGGTGGCTGCGAACGGCGGCTGATCGCCATGCAGATCGAATCCAAGCTGGCGTTTGTCGAACTGCGGCTGTGCTAGCAAGTATGGCGTGGCCACGAACTGCAGAGCTGTGGCTGGGAACAGGCATTGCCACTGCACAGTGGCCACCGGGTACTTCGCCAAGCATTTGGGCGCAATCAGTGTCGTGCTGTTGAACAGCGCCACGCTGCGCTGTACTTGGAACGCGAGGCTGGTGCTCCCCACGGGAGAGCCGAGGGGCTGCACTGCAAGCCAGAGGGCGGCATCAAACAAGCCCTGCACAGTCACAGCGCCCTCCTTGACGCCTGCAAAGCTGGTCAGCCATGTGGGCACGTGATCGAGCAGCAACATGGCGCCTCGTCCACCAGCTGCGCCGCCAGCGAGGAGGACCCGGTCGGGGTCGCCTCCTTTCAGATAGCTTGTCCCGAGGCCGTGCTGCGCTGCCAACGCCGCAAACGTGGCACGCACAATGCGCTGTCCCCTGAATGCAATCCCACCGGTGTCTTCAGTCGCCGCCGCGTCACCTTGCCACGCGTCTGAGCTGCAATAGCCTGTGCTTGCAAAGACGTGAGACGGCAGTGCGCTTGCGTAGTGAATGCAATTGTGACGCACCTATGAACACCTTGTTCGCCCCTGCAAACGGGTTGCGCCCAAAGTGCGGCGAGAAGAGGCCGCTGAGCGACAACTGGCTGGGCCACGGCTGACTACTGGTCGCCTCCGGCTTGGTCTGCTGCCGCACCAGGCAGCTGGGCTCGTCGAAGCACCAGTCGCGGCCTCCAAGATAGACGACCCACCTGCCAGAGGCGTGTGCATGACGGAGTCAGACGCGGAAACAGAAAGGGGAACAGCCTTTGCACCTGCGAGACTCACACATTGGCGTAGTCTGGGTTTGGGGCGCCGGCGAAGTAATAAGCACCCGCGGAGTTGTCGTTGCAAACAGCATCAGGGTCGAAGCTGTTGATGTGGTACAGCGTCAGGTTCGTCCGCTGAGGGAACTGCGAACGGGGAGCAGCGACGATGGACAGGCCCAAAGATGCGGCAAGCTGCCAGTGCAGTAGTAGAGCCAGAGCGAGTGCTTGACAGCACAAGGTGCGCGCACGCATTGTAGCGCAAGTGGAGAGCGCGGTATAGGGAGAAGCAGCTCACGACAGGTACTTGCAGGACAAGGACACCCGCTGCGCCATAGTGTGCAGCTCACGCAGAGCGCAGAGACATGGCGGAACCACTGATGCAGTTGCGAACAGAGATTGTTCCTGCGAAGGAGCTCCGATTTCAAGATAGTGACGACAAGCTGTTGCTACTGCCTGCCAACGCCGCCAGGTTGGTCTTGGAGCTGCCCGCCTGCGCAAGCTTGCGCAAATGGTCGCTATTGCGTGAGCCAGTGCCTTGCACAAGCGCTGAGAAGGGCCCTGCCGCGTCCTTCAGGAGGTCCACTGGAGCGCCGTATTCAGCGACTGCGCCGTCGGACATGACGAGCACCTTGTCGCTATCCATGATGGTGTTCAGCCTGTGCGCGATGGTGATCACCGTGCACTGCGCAAAGCTCTCACGCACGGTGGTCTGGATGATTGCGTCCGAATCGAGGTCCACGCTCGCAGTGGCTTCATCCATGAGCAGCACGCGGCAGTTGCGCAGCAGCGCGCGGCTCATACACAGCAGCTGGCGCTGTCCCAGCGAGAAGTTGGCGCCGTTGTCTACAACCAGCAGCTCCAACTTCTTGGGGTCCTCCTCAACAAAGGCATTGAGGCCTGTGCGCTGCAATGCCTGCCACAGCGCCTCATCGCTGTGCTCATTGAACGGATCTAAGTTCTGACGAACAGTGCCGCCGAACATGAACGGGTCCTGGGGCACAAGAGCCATGCTACGGCGGAGCTGCTTGGTGCCGAGCGTCATTACGTCCACGCCGTCCAGCAGGATGCGGCCACCGCAGGGTTCCACGAGCCTGAAGAACGCGGTGAACAAGCTACTCTTTCCGCTGCCTGTGCGTCCCACGATACCCACTTTGTGGGCGTGGGGCACCTCGAAGCTGACTGAGCGCAGCACTAGGGGCAACTCCGGCCGGTATCGCATCTGCAGCTTCTCCACCGTCAGCGCGCCGCTATTTGGCCAGTTTTTGGGTAAGGTGGCCTCGATGAGCGGCGGCGTGTCTGCAGCAGCTTCCGCAGGCTGGGAGTCGTACTCGAGCATGCGCTCCACCGAGTTCATCTTGCTTTCCGCCTCAGACGCCTGCTGCGTGCCGACCTCCATGAAGCGCGTCACATCCAGAGAGTACACCAACACGAGGCCGGCCAAGCCCGCAGGCACGCCGCCGGCGATGACGAGGAAGGCGGACAGGGAGGAGACAGCCATGCCGAGAAAGCGGAGGCGCACGTTCAGCCATTCAGCAGCCAGGCGTTGTGAGAGCACCGCGCGTCCGTTCTTAAACACGCGCGTATCTGCAGCGGCGGTGAAGTGGCGCGAGCGGCGGAACGCGCGGATGGTGGCCACGCCAGCAACGGCCTCAGCAAGGTCGCTGTAAATGGGGCTGCGCGTGATTGACTCGATGCGCTGCAGCTCAATGGTGGTCGGCACGTAGTAGCGCTGCAGTGCGACGTAGCAGATCATGATGGGCGGCAGCGCGATGATGAACCACTGGCTGGCGACACAGATGATGACCAGTGTCGTGATAATGTTGAACGTGCAGCCTGTCAGCTGGATGAGCACCATCGGGAGGAGCGAGTCCAGCACCTCCGTGTCACGGCTGAACCGGTTGATGATGCGTCCACTGGGCGTGGAGTCGAAGAAAGATTGAGGAAGGCGGAGTACACGGTCCAGCATGTGGCCGTGCAAGTTGCGACTCGCGCGCGTGCTGAAGTAGTAGTACAGCAAGCTGCGGCTGTACACGAACACAGCATTGACGAGGAACATGCAGAAGTAGATGAGCAGGTAGTAGTGCGTCTTGCCGTGCTTCGTCCACCCGAACCGGTCGCCGCTCCAGAAGCCGAGCCAGGCGTCCAGGAACGACTTGGAGCCGTACTCGCAGGAGAAGCCGAACGCGATGAGGCCGATGACACCCACGCTGCCGGCCGCGCGGGCGTAGTGGACCCACACGGCGCCACTGACCCGGCCTTCAACTCGCCTCTCATCACCAGTCAAGTTGCGCTCCGTGGCTCCGGTGCCAGGCTTGCCGGGGCCGTCAGTGCCTGCCTTGACGTCTGCAGCCTTGATGGGCTTCCCGTCCATGGACACGCGCATCGCCTTGTCTGCAGGCTTGCCGTTTGCCTTCGGGTCCTCTTTCTCGTTGTCGATGGAGTGCGTTTCGCACAAGGCGTTGAAATCAGTGCCCTTCTCACGGAGCTGGTTGAACGTACCAACCTCACGGACAGCGCCGCCGTCCATGACAACAATCAGGTCTGCCTGCGGCAAATACTGCAATGCGTTGGTCACCAGCACGCGCGTTGTGCCCTTCAGCGCGCCGTTCAGGCACTTGTCGAACAGAGCGGCTCCGACATGCGCGTCAACTGCAGACAGTGGGTCATCAAGCAGGTTGATGTCAGCGGCGGCGTACACCAGGCGGGCAATGCTCACGCGCTGCTTCTGTCCACCCGACAGCGTAACGCCGCGCTCGCCAATCTCCGTCTGATCACCAAACGGCAGGATCTCGAGGTCAGGGCCCAGCTGTGCAGCCGCCAGAGCAGCTGCGTAGCGTTGCTCGTCCTTGTGCAAGCCAAAGGTGATGTTCTTCTCCACTGTCGCGTTCAAGATCCACGCCGTCTGAGGCACGTACGCGCAGCTGCCCGCCATGCGCACGGTGCCGCTGTCGCGGACAAGGAAGCGCGTGAGCGCAGCAAGGAGAGTGCTCTTGCCGCTACCCACAGGGCCGATGACCATGACCAGCGCCCCGGGCGGGACGCTGAGGGTCACATCGCGCAGCCGGAATGGAGGGCTTGCGATCTCCACCTCAACAGCGGCGGCGTCCACCTCAGGCTCTTTTGCAGCATCGCCGCCCTTCTTCTTGTCCCTCTTGCCCTTCTGTGTGGGCTCCTTTTCTTCCTCTTTCTTCGCCGGTGGCGGCCAGTGGAACTCCGCAGGGCCAGCCACGTCGATACCGCCTTTTGCAAGCGGCTTCGCATGGTCATTGCCGTTCGAAGCCGCCTTGGTGTCGCACCCGTCGCAGTCTTGATCCCCATCAGCCAAAAGCTCAGCCTCCTCCGCCGTGAGGAACGCGATGAGGCGCCCCGCTGCGACTTTGGCGTTAAGAAACTGGATGAGAATGAACGGCAGGAAGACGAGCGGGAAGCGGATGAGGTTGAAACAAGAAAGCGCGGTGTACAGGCGCGCGGCCGTCAACGCGTTGGTGGTGAGCGAGAAGGTGCCGATAGCGGCGACGCCGATGAAGATCGGCGCCGCGAAGAGCATGACGCCAAAGGTGGCGGACAGCTTGGAGATGCGCCACAGGAGCGTGGTCTCCTGCAGGCGCACCTCCTCAATCCGTTCTTTGAACGGCTGCTCCCACGCGTACAGCTTGATGACCTTCATGCCATTCACCACCTCACTGATGAGGCTGACTCGCTTGTCTGCCAGGCCGACGAGTCCCTTGCGCAGGCCGAACAGCTTGCCTGCTGCGATGCCAGTGAGGGGCATGAGCAGGAAGATAACAGCCAGGCCGATGAACGTTGACCAGGAGAGGACGCTGTAGAGCAGCCACAGCGCGGCGCCCACCAGCGCGGGCGAGCCCCACATGTTGTGCAGCGCAGGCAGGAACTCCTGCAGCTTCTGTGCGTCGTTGGACATGAGCGTCACAATGCGGCCAGACGACTCGCTCTGCAGCGCGCCGCTGGAAAGACGCAACGTCTTGCGGTACAGCGCGCCCATGAGCTTGTTTCGGCATCGCAGACCGAAGACTGCGAGCATGATGTTCTCGTGGCTGGCCGTGACGGAATAGACGACGTTGGAGGCCAGCAGCAGTGCTGCGTACCCATACAGCGTCCCCTGAGTCGGGCACACGCCGTTGCTGCCTACAGCCGCGCTGCCCGTGGCTTTGCAGCCGAGGCCAGCCACGATTTGGTTCAGCAGCAGCGGCTGCGTGAACTGGCTGGCCAGCTGGATGGCGTGGAGCACCCCGGTGACGAGCAGCACCC
>Ga0164296_1005096_pt1 | contig 11668 bp, 13 predicted proteins | sample GEODES057metaG_FD_113533 | JGI IMG/M metagenome (GOLD analysis project Ga0164296, IMG submission 113533) | Dystrophic lake water microbial communities from Trout Bog Lake, Wisconsin, USA - GEODES057 metaG | ecosystem: Environmental > Aquatic > Freshwater > Lake | place: USA: Trout Bog Lake...
TCGTGACCGATGATTTCACGAAAGCGTGACCGTTTCGGATAAGATTAATCATTAACTATGCAACCTAACCGCATCGGTCACGCTTTCGCGAAACCACCGGTCACGTTCAGTGAAATACGCACTTTTTTTTTAATAGATTTTCAGTTTAGATGTTGTTATGTCATCTAGCAATGCTCTTTTTTTCGTCTTGTGCGTGGAGCAGTTCCATAACTCGTCATGATGCAGCAACAATAAGCATCAAATTGGATTTAAAAGATCTTAAATAAGTTAAATCAGAGATCGAGAGGTATTTAAAGGATAAAGTGAAGCAATTTAATATTTTGAAATAGCTTAAATACGATTGTCATTGGAGCCTATTGATGCTTTTAATTTCAGCTAGTTCTGCTTCACGTTGCTTATCTACAAACCAACCCCTTTCGATGGCGATTCCCCTCATTGTGACGTAGCCAATAATCACTCCAATCAACGGCAATAACATCGAGCCTATCACCCATGCGAGTACTGATTTATTTGCCTGATTTGCCAGTTGACCAAGCGTGATTAGATAAGTCCAAGTACTAATAAATCCGATCAAAATTAGCAATGCAAACTTATTAGTAGAACTTGTCAGTGTGGGAAGAAATAGAATCCAAAAAATACAGGTCAACCAAAAGCTTATCCTAAGCCGTTTGAATCTTTTTATATTTCTAGCCGTCTGTTGGTCGATTGTCATGAGCTTACCTCGAAAATATGATCAATAAGAAAAGATCTACTCATAATCTCACTTTCGATACCTTTAGCAAGTTGCGTACTCAAGAAGGTTAAATGAAGTGAGCTAAAGCCTTAGAACAAAAAGTTATCCGTGAAACAAGTTAATTATTCATCAATGCTATCGATGGCAGTGATACGGCACAGAGCCAATCAGGGCATATTTTTTTGGAATATTCATTCTAAAAAAATTACACGCTGGTTTCATACTCCTGAAGCGTCGATTTACTCGCTAATTCGCCAGGATCCCTGATTGGGCGAAGAAAGATATCAGGAGCCAGGCCCTTGCGGCAATAACTGACTTTACCGTTTGGCAGGTCGTACCTTAGACGTCGGTTACCTATGCTTTCAATCTTCCATAGGAAGAGCGGTTCATCAAAATCAGACCATTCGTCTAGACCATGCTCGCCGATTATCCGAACCATTTTCCCCAAATTTGCTTTTACCTCACACCTCACGGTAATTGCGATATCACCAACCCGGCAATTTAATGCTCGCATCATTTTCTCCTGCTTTGGAAGTAAGGCTGTTCGTCGTGTTCTTGCTGCGTATCCATCATGATGTTTCCTATTTAGCCATTTTGACGGGTGTCAGGCATGGCAATTGGGATTAACTCCGCCTTGTACTTAAACTAGTTGTCAGAACCCGAATTCTTTTGCCATTGCCTCTGCCTCTTCCCTAGTTAACCCAGGATGACGTGCCATAGCGTTAGCGATAGGGTCGGAACTGGTTTGTTCTGCAAGTATCTTCTTGAGTCGTTTTTTTGAAACCGGCTTGATTGACTCAATTGAGACTTGTTCGTCGTGTTGTTGCTGTGCGTCCATGATGATGTTCCTATTTAGCCATTTTGACGAATATCAGGCATGGCAATTTGGAATAACTCCGCCCGTAAAAAAGCCCTCTCGAAGAGGGCTGGCGTCCGTTTGTTTGTCTCGATGAGACCGCATTCGTTTTCACGAACCACCTTGCCCGGAGAGGCAGGTTGGCATGGACGCCAGTCCAATTCTTAATGCAATTAAATTATACCAATTATTACGAAAAATATAGATTAATTTATGAGTGTCTCACTAGATGCCATAGCGATTTTTTTTGTCGTTTTAATAGCCGGTTTGATATACAAAAAATTACTTATGCGTTCGGATAGTGATGTGATTTGAATTGTATTTTTTTCACTAACGCTAAGACTTTTATGAGATAGTTAAGCTCTGACCTCAAGCAGTTTTCTTGGCTACTCATTGCAACTGACTTTGTATAGTTTGAAAAGTAACTATCCGTCTGTTCGCATATTTGGAAGACATACGATGCAAATTAAGTGGATTGGCATGCCCATGATTATTAGATACTTAATATCTGCGGCTTTAGTAGCATTAGTTGTAAATGTGCATGCACAGGGCTACGCGCCGAGCTTTCCTGAACACTATATTGCGCCACCCAACATTGACTGGCTATACGATGATGTACCTAAAGATATTCAATCGAGCCGGGCATTCAAAACCTGGAAAGCTAGTCTATTTGACTATGCTGTCAGGCGTTGGGCTAGAGTGTCACTGCTTGATGCAAATAATAATGAAATTATCTTGGAGAGCACTCTGGACGGCACTGGGGGATATAACTTTCTTGTACTGACGAAAAAGAATGGCAAATATCAAAAAGTTACGGAGATCTTCGGTGCATTTATTTTCTACCCTGTACCATCAAAAAATCATACCCTTGTTGTTTATTGGAAAAACGGGCTGAAATACCTCAGAACCGAACTCATCTACAGAAGCAGCAAATATAAAGAAATATCCTCATATTATTTGCCGGTGGAGCTCACTAGCTTAGAGAATTCTCATCTTGATTTTTATAGTTTTTTTTGGTTCTTGGCTAGCGGAAATTACCGTAAGCTGTGTTGCGTTCATGAAGCAACACCTTAGCCACTGCGCCGCTGATGCTGGATAGTGGGACGGACGCTCGAATTGGTGAAAAAGACTGTCGAGCCGAGGAAGACTTTGCGCTCGACGAACACTTCACATCAAATGTTTTGCTTGATATCGATTCTATTTTTATTGATTACGCATTACCAGCGTAATCCATGGCGGATGTTCAGTAGCCATCGCTTTTACCGTAACGATTGATACTCTTTAACAGTTTGATTGTTCAAGCAGTACTTGCTATGTATAAGTGGCATCAAGTGAACCGCTAGCGTCCTATAAGCCTGCCGATCTTCGCAAGCTGGTAAACAGTCGGGATTGTGTTGAGGCAACCAATAGGACGCTTTGGGGCTGGTCCACCTAAGCGATCGAATAACAAGATATGAAGTTTTTGCTTGCGGTAATACCATTGAACTTCGACGAGTAAGGCTGGCGCATCCCTTGGATCTAAACATTGTGTAACGGCGCTTAGCCAAAACTTGACTGGAGGTCTGCTCACCGGTGATTCAATGGGGGACGAGTAAATTGATCTGTTGATTTTCTGGGCTAGCGACTTAGGCAAACATAAGTCACTTATTGCGAGCGAGGTTACCTAGTAATGACGACAGTCAGTTTTATTAGGACGAGATTTGAACTGGTAGAGGGGTTGAATAAGGCGAAATAAAATAATTACAGTGTCATGTTGACAGTTTAAATTGACAGTGCAATAATGACACTGTCAATTTAAACTTAAGCTCGATTCAATAGCCAATCTATGACAAATCTTAAGTCCGAACATGAGTTTGCAGGTAACGCAAGTGAACTGTCTGCTGTCGCCAGTGCCTTATGTCGCCAAAACAGTTGGAGTGTGGATCCCGATAAGCTCAACGAGCGCTTGGTTCGCTATTACGTGACGGCAGGGGTAATCGATCGTCCAGACCGCCAGGGGCGCGAAGCAATGTATGGCTTTAGACACTTGGTGCAATTATTGGTGGCAAGGCGCATGAGTGAGCAGGGTGTTACCTTGCAAGTCATCGCTCAACATAACCTTGAAACGACTACGGCGCAGCTTGAGCTCAGTTTGTTCCAAGCGCTACCGACCGAGGCTGAGTTGCTTGTGCGATCTTTCAAAAAAGGGCGTGCGGTTGAGTCAGAACTCTCGTCGCAAATTATCACCATTAATAATCAAAAAACGAATTTGGATTTAGGGATGCGTAGATCGTCCCGGCAGATCGAGTCGACGGCACCTAGTGCTAAACCTCAAATGGCAATTACAGATGTCTTGGCTGAAGTTCGGCGCATGAAAGATGAGTGGTTAAACGAAGTAGCATTTATGAAGAGGTTGCAACAAAGCGTTGACACGCTTCGTGCCCAGGCGGGTGGTCAAAGCTCAATGGTCTCAGAGATCAGCGAGGCACAGCGTCGACTAGTCCAGACCCTGGAGAGTATGGCCCAGGTCAGTTTTGAGCGTGAACAAGCCTTTATGGCTCATATCGGCGAAATGATTCAACGTCAAACTTACGAGATTCAAACTCAGCTTACAGATCTAACCAAACGACAGAGCGAACTAGATCGTCAGGCGATTTTCTTTAGGGAGCAATTTGAGAATTTTGCAAAAAATCAGCAAATGCTGATCGATCTGTTAGCTAAAACGGATAAACGCGTGGATGATTCATGACGCATGATCACTGCTGTTGATCGCTGCAGAATCACTCTGATCGGTTAATCGCCTACTGAATCATCTGGTTCAGTCCAATACAAAGTAATCATAGAAATCTGCTACTTAGTGTGGTTTGGAGATTTTTTTTCTCAAAATTTAGCAAATCTGAGAAATGCCGCTATACCCGAGTAAAGCCTTAACAACTTTCCAGTACGTCAATCCAGCATTAGTTGTGAAGAACAAAATAATCCCATCGGAGCCCGAGCATGAACATATCTTATCCGCTTGAAGTCGTTCTTACCCCAAATAAAGCCGCCTTAGCCGAGGGTGGCAGTGATCCCTTGCAGGTGCTGGTTCGCTTGCGTCCACAAAAAAACTCTCGCCAGGTACGCACGCCCTTATCGCTTGCAATCGTGATCGATCGGTCGGGCTCAATGGCAGGAGGAAGATTGCGTGCAGCAATTGATTGCACGAAAGACCTGATTAATCGACTACACGCAGACGATGAAGTTAGTATCGTGATCTATGACGACGAGGTTGAGGTTTTAATGCCTCTTAGTTCAGCAGAATCTGCCCGCAGTTTGATGCACTTGGCGCTAGATAGTGTAAGACTCGGTGGCAGCACTAATCTTCATGGGGGATGGTTAAAGGCTGCAGAGCAACTCGCTCCGCGCACGGGTGCAAACCGTATTTGCCGTGTGATGCTTTTATCTGATGGGCAAGCAAATTATGGGGTTACGAATATTGAAGTAATCTGTACTCAGGTCAAGCAGTTAGCACGTACCGGTATCACAACGAGTACAGTTGGTATTGGTTTGAACTTTAATGAAAGGCTCATGACCGAGATGGCAGTTGCAGGTCAGGGTACGGCGATGTACGGCGTAGACGCCGTTGATTTAGCCGAGCCCTTTGAGGCGGAACTAGGTTTATTAGCTCACACTATTTGGCGCAAAGTTAGTTTAAAGATGTCGAGTCCAGCACAACGATGGATGATGCACAACGATTATCAAAGTATTGGAGAAAACGAATGGCGTCTAACATCAATCGCTTCTGGCGCTGAGGCGTGGCTTGGATTTTCTGTATCGATGAAAGAGGCCATTGAGGCCCAGCAAAGAGATCCATATGGTTTGCTGATGCATGTGATTGTAAGTGCTGTCGACGCAGAGGGTGTCAGACATACCTTTGAGGGTAAGTTAAATCATTTACCTCTTGTACCTAATCATGCTTGGTTAGAAATGCCTACTGATGAGTTGGTATTACGACGATTTTGTGAAATCGAAGCGGCGGATTTGCAGCGAGAGGTTAGAGAGGCTGTACGTAGAAGGGATTGGCACTTGGTTGAGCGTATACTTGAAGACTTACAGGAGCGAGCGCGAGATAATCCTTGGCTATTAGCGACGGTGCGTTTGCTGAAGGATTTATTGGCGCAGCGAGATCACCAGCGTATGGAAAAAGAGCTGATGTATTCAGCGAGTGCCATGAAAATGCGCCTGACCGAGACGGATGAACCGTCTTATCAAAGCATGTCAGAAGAGATCATGAAGCCTGCATATCTTCGCCGCAAGGTTAATCAAGGGCGCAGGTCTGAGGAGTGAAGCTGTCATAGCACCTGATTAAGAAACTCTGGGATTGGTTAGACTTATATGTTTGATCAATTCTGGACCTATAGCAGTTTGTTTTTAATTATTTGATGTTATTTGATACACCTGTTTATCTTTGTCGACTCCAGCGATATGCCTCCTCAATATACTGACTTGCCTCTTGAGATAAAAATCTGGCACTCGGTTTTATGCCAACTCGACCAAGATCCAGCCTGTCTGCATCCCAACAGGTCTGAATCGTAGCCTGCTCATGCACGTGACCTCTGCTATGGTGTTCAATGGCTTCGCAAAGCGTATCCATACGAGGGGTAGTCAGTTCGAAAAACACATTATTTAGTGATCGCGCGTATTCAGCACCGCGCACACCGTGGAGGTGATCGCCGTCATCGCTATGGCGTTGGCTATCGTGTAAAAAAGCAAAGAGTTCAATTACTAACAAATCGGCAGAGCGTTCAGTCCCAATCGTAATGCCATGCTGTAGCACGCGAGCCCAGTGATTAGCGCCATGAATACCATGCCAACCGACTTTGAATTGCTCACGAATAGCTTTCAGCATACCCTGTTTATCGTAAGGCTCAGGGCTTGAAGACATGCTGATTTCTATGCTCATTAATAATCCTCCCAATCACCCATCGCTGTCATTTCTATCCGGTCCTTGGGGCAGATAGGCGGCCCATAATGGATAAATGCCTTAAGCATAGGCACGGTAAAGCCGCATTCTTGGCATTTTGCGCGGGGACGAGGCCGGCGGTCAATGACTTTACTCGGGACATTGAGTTTGGCATGGGGGTAGCCTCCTAGTGCCGTTGCGATTTGCTCCAACTTTACTTTGAGCTCTGGCCCAGCGCCGGCACTACGCATCGGGCCTTTCATTCCTAGTTTGAGTGCGATTTTCTTAAACACGGGACCATGTTTGTTTTCGCAATCATCAACGGCATGAACCAGTTCATGCAGTAAAGTATCAAGTACTTCAACTGTATCGCTCAGTGCTGGGGAAATAAAGATTTGATTGACGGCATCCTCGGATGCCTTGGTCGACCAGCACTGGCCGATGTGTCCTCGCTTGACGTCTGTGCTCGCAAACCCGCAGGATACCTGGCATTTAGGTACGGTGTAACCTTTTTGAGTAAAAAGTGGAGTTAGCCCAGAGACAGCTTGTTGAAGCCACTGCTCACGCGTGACGGGTTGTGACTTGGTCATGGGGTTTCTTGGATGGAGATTAAGACACAGGCTTGATCCTTTTAGTCTATTGGTTAAGTGTCTCACCGCGTGAGATCAATAAATATTTATTACTGGCGCATGTGTTGAGACACCAGCCAAGTAGTTTAGAGAAGTGTCCAAAACATCCGTCACCGAAACTAGGAGGTAGCGTGACAGCTCAATTTACTGAGATTTTGCATTACCAGGGCCAGCAGTTTTCGATGCGAACTGAGCCTTTGTTCGAGTATCTCTATCTGATGCCGACTTTTCCAGAGTTTCGTGAAAAATCGACTGCTTGTTGGCGACGTTACGTGGGTAAGTGGGAGATCCTCCTCGATCGCCTGTATTTGGTTGGAATTAATGCGACGTATAAAGATGGCCGGGAAGTCACCTTGGATAGTCTTTTTCCAGGCTTCCCAGACAGAGTCTTTGCCCACTGGTACTCAGGGGTACTGAATATCCCTCAAGGAAAGATGACGAAGTATGTCCACATGGGCTACTTGAGCCAGTATGAACAAAACTTGTTCATGGCTGTTGAAAATGGGGTGGTAGTGGATACTCAAATGCGGATCAATAGTGATGACGGAGAGTAGCGTAGCGATGACTAGTTGGCAAAAATACGCGTTAATTTACCTTTGCTGTGGCTTGGTTTTTTGTACGTTGGTTCTTATCGTAAACAGGATTGACCGCCATAGCGAGTCGACATTTGTCCGCGATGGTATGAATGCTTTGAATCCTTGGCGCAAAGATTTGTTTTATAGGCTGTTTGACGACATTTTTATTCCAGTATTTGTTTATTGTTTAGTAATGCTGTTTTGGCCAGTCGCTTTGTGGTTCAAGGTAAAAGCGAAATTCTTTAAAACTGAGACGCCATCTAAAAGAACTCCCTTAGTAGAGATTAAAGAGTTTGTCCTAAGCCCAACTGAGTTAATTAGAGAAGTATCCGTTCAGGAAGTCGAACGCACTAATTTCATTCATGATCCCATGGAGGCTGTGCCTAATCTACCTTTCGGGCACTGCAACGCACGATGGGTGACCTTAAGGGATTCGATACAGGCTACTGAGACTTTGTGGGAATTTGAGTCCTCAAGGTCTGAGTTTGAGGGTACTGAGATGATGTGGGGCTATGCAGTCAAGTCTGAGAATGGCAGCATCGAAAGGTTTATGACGACGGGGTGGAAGATAAAATTGCCGCAAGAAAATAACTCTTTATAAGATGATCTTGGTTTATTTACTTGACTGTATAAAGGCAACTTGCAGCTTTTTCAGTAAGAACAATTTCAACTGCGAGTTGTGCACGCGTTAGGCCTACAAATAGTTTACGTCTAACGCTATCGTCAATCATCTCAAAATCTACTTCAGTCAGCACAATACCCGCAGCACTTTGTCCCTTGAATCGATAAACAGAGTCCACTAATAAATTGCCTTCAGTCCAAATGGCGTCGCCGGCTGTGGAGTATTTGCCTGTCGGCCGCTGCAATACGTAGTCGCCTAATTGTTGCGCTTTAACGATTTGTGAGCCAGCTAATCCTCTCCAACTAATAATTGCTATATCGTTAAGTGCGATACCGCGTTTGATTAAATTTTGAACAGCATCTTGGGTTGTAAGCAAAAGTTCAGCGTCGTTGGTGTATGTGTAAAAATTAGGTAGCTCACCGTCGTAGGATGAGCGGGTAATGACGGGTTGATCGGTCAGGCTCAACGCGTTAATCACTTTGCATATTTTTCGCGGCGTACGAAAATTATCCTGACAATTGACGGTCACGACATCGCTGAGCTCAAACTCTTCTCGCTTATATAGGCGCTGAGCGTCATCTTCCAGCAGATATATCATGCCATCCTCAGTGAGCTGTGGGAGTAAGGCCGCCACCCAGTCAGGCTGAAAGTCTTGTCCTTCGTCAATCACAATAAGGCGATAACGGCTTTGCATGCTTGTATCCGTTTCAACAGAATCGCAGTAATGCATGATTAGGCGATCGTAGTTGTTCGGTGCAGAAAAATCTGGTTCTCCTACAGTTTGTCGATAATGCTCGACGCACAGCTCATGAAAGTTAGCTACCTTAGCTTTCGTGGGGGCGATATGAGCAATACGGTCGGCCAGACTGCGGTTATAGCAAACGTATAGGCTGCGCAAAGATTTGAGCGACGCATCTTGTAACAACTTTAAGGCAAGCTGAGTTTTACCTGAGCCTGCAGTCGCTTGAACTCTTATCACACCAGAGGGTGCTGATATCCTTGGGATCCATGTGGCAAGGCCATCGGCTAAGCGCAGAGTTGTCGCGCGAACCTGTTCACTTAGAACGCGCATGTCCAGCGTGACGTTGAATTCGTTACAGAAGAATTTCCTTAAGCGCTCGATGTCAGTCGCAAGCTGCTCGGCAGCGAGCATTTCACGTACGAGCGCACCCAATTGATCGAAGCGCGTTGCGTCAATAATCCGCTCTGGTGGTATCGCGACGATCTGTTGAGTTCCAACAATATAGTCCGGAAGTACTAAGCAATTCGTTACGTGAGTACTGATATCAGCTTGGGCAAGTCTGTTTACCACAGCAGCAAACTGTACCTTTGTTTGCCGACCCACGTTACTAGGTCCTTCTCGGTAGACTTTAGTCATTTGACCATCGGCGATAGAAACATCGCCGGCCTTGACTTCAACCAGTAGAACGTTTCCGATGGGAGACAGCACCACGATATCAATTTCACCGTGTTTATCTCTGTCGTTATGCAACGAATGCCAAGAGACACTATGAAAGATCTCGTAGCCCTCGGGCAGCGATGACTCTAGACGATAAAGTACGTCGAGTTCCCGGTCTAGGCCTGTACTGAACTTGGGTTTCTGGAGGTCGGGGACTAGGTTTGCCATCGTCTAGACATTTGAAAATGTTTCATTAAGAATAGCCTAATTTGACGTTTTTCTTAATGACGCGCTCATGGCAGTTGTCGCTGGATCAAACGGCAAATTAGTAAGATCTAAGGGTAAACCGTTAGCGTTGCAAGTTTGGTAGGCTTTCGAAGAGTGACTCACCACTGCAATCACCTCATCATGTTTCGCTACATCAGCCTGAGGTACAGCGTCGATAGAAAGTAAATCGGATTTGCGCTTGTCCGGGGTAACACGCTTTAAACAGCAGTCTGGCCAAGTTACACGGCCTTGACGGAACAGACATGCAGGTTAACGCGATAACAAAAATTTAAATATTGACACTAAAAATATAAGTGTCTCATCTAGTGAGTCACTAGACAAAGCATACTGTGAGTGCCTGATTTTTTAAGGAAGCTCATCATGTCTGAAGCTCAGCAAACAGAAAGCCAAACCATCGCTTTACCTGCAATCAAACAAGCAACGGATGCAAATTTAAACAAAATTTTCGATCATTTGGCCGAGGAGGGCTTTCGTCCTAAGTTAGATGACGATGGTTCAATTGGATTTAAGTGTGAAGGCTGGCGTCTGTACTTGGACGCTTACGCCTCCAATGCCGGTTATCGTCTTTATTGTTGTGTGTTTTGGGAATTAGATCCAGCAGATAGAACTAAAGCGCTCATCGTTGCAAATTCGATCAATGCAGAAAGACGATGCGTTAAAGCTATGGTTAACGACAAAAATACAGTTTGGCTAACTTACGAGACGCATTGTTCAGATGCAGTCGAGTATGCCAAGACAGTAGCTTCGGCTGCCGATTTTATAGTTAGCGCGTGTAAAGAGTATCGAGAAGAGTTTCGGCGAGAATTGCAACCAGTGACTCTGAACTGACTTAACCATCTTCAGCGGATCAGATATGGATAATAAATTCATTTATGACGTGAAAGATAGCCGGTTGTATTCGGGAGACGGGCAATTTTTGAAAAAAGTTATTTGTCCTAAAGCGAAGCATTGGAACCAATTAATTGCGGATGATCCAAAAGATCGCTCACGGGGCTGCGATGACTGCGGCGAGCGCGTGATAAATCTTGAAGAAAAAGACGCAAGCATGGTAGGCATTGACAGCACAGATTGCGTTTACATACCAGCTAACTCAAAACGAGTTATCTTCCTGAACAGTGAGAATTCCATACCCTCCGCAGATAAACCCAAGCGAAACAAGCGCGGATTACCGATTATTAAAACAGTTAGAAGCATCAGAGACATCAACCGAGCCGCCAATATGGGGTATTGGCCCGATGTTCGCTTGATTGAATATAAAGATAGGGAATCGCATGAGGGATTAGATATTGTTTTATATGACCCGGAGGGCATTGAGGGCCCTATTTGTTCAAAAATTTCTGTCGGACAGCATACAGAAACTGGGCGCGTGAAGTTGGCAGGTGATTTTCGAGTAGCATTTCCTGTAAAAAAGCCTGAGCCAAAAGAATGCCCATCTTTTTTATGGATTGATGGCAAGCCACCAAAGCAAGATAATTCAGCAGGATTTTTTAAAGAAATTATTCCATTTACGTATTACTACCCTCATTGCGTATTCCGCTCAAACTGGACACTCAGTCCACCGCAAACTGATCAGTGATCCCACGGCAAACTGGACAGCTATTCCGGCGCAATCTGATCACTTCGGAGCGAAGCGACGCGGGGTTAA
>Ga0164296_1005097_pt1 | contig 11668 bp, 13 predicted proteins | sample GEODES057metaG_FD_113533 | JGI IMG/M metagenome (GOLD analysis project Ga0164296, IMG submission 113533) | Dystrophic lake water microbial communities from Trout Bog Lake, Wisconsin, USA - GEODES057 metaG | ecosystem: Environmental > Aquatic > Freshwater > Lake | place: USA: Trout Bog Lake...
CCGCTCATCGCTGTCCTATCTCACTCCGTTGCCCGCGGTTCGCCAGCTGATTCTACGTGGGCTCCGCCGCCACCCGAGCGTCACGCCAGAGTAGCGGTCGCCGCCGGCTATCACTCTGGGGTGACGCTCGGCGGCGGACGTCAGCGCCGACCGGTCACCATGTCGACGAACAACTGGTGGACGCGACGGTCACCGGTCACCTCCGGATGGAACGCCGTCGCCAGCAGTGCACCCTGTCGGACCGCGACGGCGTGGCCGGCGGCGCGGGCCAGCACCTGTACGCCGGCGCCGGCCCGCTCGACCCAGGGCGCGCGGATGAACACCGCGCGCACGGGATCGTCGAAACCCGCGAACGCGACGTCGCCTTCGAAAGAGTCGACCTGTCGCCCGAAAGCGTTGCGGCGCACGGTCATGTCGATTGCCCGCAACGGCAGCGCCTGCCTGCCCCGCACCCCGGCGTCCAGGATCTCCGAGGCCAACAGGATCATGCCGGCGCACGCCCCGTAGGAGGGCAGCCCCTCGGCCAGCCGCGCCCGCAGCGGCTCGAGCAGGTCGAGCTCGACCAGCAGGTGGCTCATGGTGGTGGATTCGCCGCCGGGGATGACCAGGCCGTCGACCGCGTCGAGCTCTCCGCGGCGCCGCACCGTCATCGGCTCGGCACCGGCATCGGCCAGCGCCGCCAGGTGCTCGCGGGTGTCGCCCTGCAGCGCCAGCACACCGATTCGGGGAGCGCTCACGGCGCGCTCACCGCCCGGTCGGGGCGTACCCGCGCGGGAAGCGGGTGAGGCCCTCCTGCATGACGGCCGCGACCAGGTCACCCGTGCGAGTGAAGATCTTGCCCTGGCACAGCGCGCGGCCGCCGCAGGCCGACGGGGACGACTGGTCGTAGAGCAGCCATTCGTCGGCCCGGAACTCCCGCATGAACCACATCGCGTGGTCCAGCGACGCGACCTGCAGGTGCTCACGCTCGTCGAGGTGGGTGACCTGCGCCGACCCCAGCAGCGTGAGGTCGCTCATGTAGGCCAGAGCGCAGATGTGCAGCACCGGGTCATCGGGCAACCGGTCGCGGTGCCGGAACCACACCTGCTGCTGGGAGGCCTTGCCCGGCAGGTGCTCCATGCGGTCCTGGGGCGCGATCCGGACGTCCCACTCCTCGAACTGGCGGAACCCGGCGTCGTCGAACACCTTCACCGAACTCATCCCGGGCAGGTCATCCGGCGGCGCCGCGGCCGGCATCGAATCCTGGTGATTGATTCCGTTCTGGTGGGGCTGGAACGACGCCGCCATCGAGAAGATGGTCTCGCCGTGCTGGACGGCGTTGACCCGCCGGGTGCAGAACGATCCACCGTCGCGCAGTCGCTCGACGATGAAGACGGTGGGTGCGATGGCATCCCCAGGCCGCAGAAAGTAGCCGTGCAGCGAGTGCACTCGATGCTCCGGTGTGACCGTGCGCACCGCCGACACCAGGGCCTGGCCGGCTACGTGACCACCGAATGTGCGCTGCAGGAAACCCGAGTCCGGGCTGAACACCCGTCCGCGGAAGATGTTGACGTCGAGTTGTTCGAGGTCGAGGATCTGCTCGATCGCCAAGCTCTTACCAGCCGCGTTCTGCCAGGCGGTGCGGCGCTGGGATCTCCTCGACGTTGATGCCGACCATCGCCTCGCCGAGTCCACGCGAGACCTTGGCGAGCATGTCTGGGTCGTCGTAGAAGGTGGTGGCCTTGACGATGGCGGCGGCTCGGTGCTCGGGGGCGCCGGACTTGAAGACGCCGGAGCCGACGAAGACGCCGTCGGCGCCCAGTTGCATCATCATCGCTGCGTCGGCGGGCGTGGCGATGCCTCCCGCGGTGAACAGCGTGACCGGCAGCCTGCCCGCTCGGGCGACCTCAACGACGAGGTCGTAGGGGGCTTGCAGTTCCTTGGCGGCGACGTACAACTCATCGGGCGACAACGACGTCAGCCGACGGATCTCGCCGCCGATCGCCCGCATGTGGGTGGTCGCATTGGAGACGTCGCCGGTGCCTGCTTCACCCTTGGAACGGATCATCGCCGCCCCCTCGTTGATGCGGCGCAGCGCCTCGCCGAGATTCGTGGCCCCGCACACGAAAGGAACAGTGAACGACCACTTGTCGATGTGGTGGGTGTAGTCCGCGGGCGTGAGCACCTCGGATTCGTCGATGTAGTCCACGCCGAGGCTCTGCAGGATCTGCGCCTCCGCGAAGTGGCCGATGCGGACCTTGGCCATCACCGGAATGGTGACCGCGGCGATGATGCCCTCGATCAGGTCGGGGTCGCTCATTCGCGCCACCCCGCCCTGCGCGCGGATGTCGGCGGGTACCCGCTCCAGGGCCATCACCGCGACCGCGCCGGCGCCTTCGGCGATGCGGGCCTGCTCCGGGGTGACAACGTCCATGATGACGCCGCCCTTGAGCATCTCGGCCATGCCTCGCTTGACGCGCGCCGTTCCGGTTCGCCCGCTGCCTGTTGCGGCCGTGTCCACTGGCGGTCTCCTTCAGCTTGTGTCACTGCAGTCTAGTGAGCCGCCTCGGGGGCTCGGTGACCGGCGGACTCAGCGGATGGACTGCAGTTGGCCGGGCGCCCGGCCCCCAGCAAGTTCGGCGGCGTCGCTGAGCAGTTCGGACAGTTGCAGCGGATACACAGACTGGCCGGCGGCGGTGAACCCGGCGATGTCGTCGACATCACACCAGCGGTGGCCGTGGATGTACCGGCGTTCGAGCTCGGTCCGGCCCCGGGGAGACGGCTCGAACCGCTGGGTGCGGCAGACGAAGAAGAACTCCTCGCTGTCGATGAGCGAGCCGTTGAACTCGAAGACCTGGTCACGACGCCAGACGGGCCCCACCATGTCGGCCGCCGCGACCCGCAGACCGGTCTCCTCGGCAAGCTCCCGTGCGGCAGCCTCGGCCAGCCGCTCCCCGTCGCGCACTTCCCCGCCCACCGTGAACCACCACCTCGGCGCACGTGCGTCGGGGGACGCCGCGGCGATCGCCGGATCCGACCCGCACAACAGCAGCACCGCGCCGGTCTCGTCGAGCAGCACCACCCGCGCCGACGTGCGGTGATTGAGCACACCTGTGGCGCCGTGGGCTAACGCGTGGGGGCGCTCGACGATTTCGAAATAGCTTGGTAGCGAGGCGGTCCCGCCGAGTTTGAAGAACCGGACCCAGCGCCGTTCGGCCAGCGCAAGTGTGTCGCGGACGGCGTCGTTGTGAAATCGTCGGGCCAGCAGGACCCGGGCCTCGGCGTCGGCCAACTCCGCGATCAGACCTGCCGGCAGCGAGGCTGGATCGACCGCCGCCAGCGCGGCGGAGAGGTCGTTCTCGCGCGACTCGCGCCGGGCCCGCACAGCGTTCTCCGCCGCATCGGCCAGCGCCGCCAGCCGACGCCCCTCGGGCGCACCGCCGTACGCGTCGATCGCAACCGCCCGCGCGACCACGGCCCGGCGCGCCAGGGCACCGTCCAGCGCCTGCCACGACAGGTCGTAGCGGACGTGGAGCCGGTTCAGCCGGTTGGCGGTCCGATACGCCCAGGAGCCCCACAACGCCAGCACCGCAACCGCCAGCACACCGCCCGCGACAAGCCACGACATCAACTGGCCACCAGGACCTTCACACCCGAGCCGGCAACCGTCTCGTAGACGCGCAGGATCTGACCGGCCACCACCGACCAGTCGTAGCGCGCCACCGCCTGCAGGCCCGCCGTCGCGAATCTCTGCCGCAGCGCGTCGTCCTCCAGCACGTCGATCAGCGCGCCGGCCAGTGCGTCGCCGTCACCGAACGGCACCAGGCGGCCGGCCTCGCCGTCGAGCAACACCCGCCGGAAGGCGTCGAGGTCGCTGGCCACCACCGCGGTCCCCGCGGCCATCGCCTCGACCAACACGATCCCGAAGCTCTCGCCGCCGGTGTTCGGCGCGCAGTAGACGTCGGCGCTGCGCATCGCCGACGCCTTCCCGGCGTCATCGACCTGGCCCAGGAAGCGCAGGTGCCCGGCCAGGGCGCCCGCCCGCTCGCGCAGGTCGTCCTCGTCGCCGGGGCCGACGATCAGCACCTCGACGTCGCCAAAGCGCTCGACCACCCGGGGCAGCGCCTCGAGCAGGACCGCCATGCCCTTGCGGGGCTCGTCGTAGCGCCCCAGGAACAGCACCGTCCTGCCTGGCCGCGGGTAGCCGTTCAGCCGCGGCGCCGAGGCGAACGCCGCGACGTCGACGCCGTTAGGGATCTCCACCGCGTCGGTCCCCAGCGCCTCCATCTGCCAGCGGCGAGCCAAGTCGGACACCGCGATCCGGCCGACGATCTTCTCGTGCATCGGCCGCAGCATCCCGGCGAAGACCGCCAGCGTCAGCGACTTGGTTGTCGACGCGTGGAAGGTCGCCACGATCGGGCCCTCGGCGATGTTGAGTGCCAGCATCGACAGGCTCGGGGCGTTGGGCTCGTGGAGGTGCAGCACGTCGAAATCGCCTTCAGCGAGCCACTTTTTCACTTTGCGGTGGGTGGCCGGGCCGAACCGCAGCCGCGCGACCGACCCGTTGTACGGGATGGGGACCGCCTTGCCCGCGGAGACGACGTAGTCGGGAAGCGACGTGTTCGGTGACGCCGGCGCGAGCACGCTGACCTCATGGCCTTCGGCCCGCAGCACCGCGGCGAGCTGAAGGACGTGCGCCTGCACCCCGCCCGGCACGTCGAACGAGTAGGGGCACACCATGCCGATCCGCATCAAGTGTCCCGCTCCGGCGCCCGGTCCAGGGCGGCCCGCCGCGCGGAGGGCAGGTCGGCCAGCCACTGCGGCTGCAGCATGTGCCAGTCCTGCGGCCATCCGGCGATGTTCTCGGCGAACCGGTCGGCCAGGGCCTGGGTGATGGCAGCAACGTCGCCGCTGGTGCAGTCCAGCCCGGTTTGCAGATGCACACGCCAGCCGTCGCCGTCGAACCAGCAGTGCGACGGCAACAGCGCCGCGCCTGTCTCGACGGCGAGCTTCGCCGGCCCGGCCGGCATCCGGGTGGGTTCACCGAAGAAGTCCACCTGCACGCCGTTACGGGTGAGGTCGCGCTCGGCCATCAGGCAGACCACCCGGTTGTCGCGCAGCCGGTCGCGCAGCACCTCGAACGGCGGACGGTCGCCGCCGGAGAGCGGCAGCACCTCGAAACCGAGGCTTTCGCGGTAGGCGATGAAGCGCCGGTAGAGCGACTCGGGTTTGAGGCGCTCGGCGACGGTGGTGAAGGTGCCGCGCGTCTGCGCCAGCCACACCCCGGCCATGTCCCAGTTGCCGCTGTGCGGCAACGCGCACACCACCCCGCGGCCCTTGTCCAGCGCCGCGTCGAGGTTGTCCGCGCCCAGTACCGACGAGTCGAGCTCGCGGGCCAAGGCGGGGAGATCCATCGTCGGCAGGCGAAACGCCTCTCGCCAGTAGCGGGCATAGGAGGCCACGGAGGCCCGCATGAGCGCGTCGGGCACCTCAGCCGGCGGCACCCCGATGACGCGGGCGAGGTTGCGGCGCAACTGCTCCGGCCCGCCGCCACGGGCAGCGTAGCGCGCCCCGGTGGCGAACGCGGACCGCGCGGCGAACTCGGGCATGGCGCGAACGGCCCGCCAGCCGGCCGCGTACGTCCAGTCGGTGGCCGTCTGGGTCGCCAGGCCCCTGATATTCACGGCATGGGCTCCGTCGCGCCGGGCGAGGTGCGCACCGTGCGGAACCGCTGCGCGCAGGTGATGACGCTCGCCGCGGCCAGCAGCCACATCGCCACCGGCAGCGCGGGCGGCCAGGCGACGGACGGGAAGTCTGACACGCACGCACCGGCCAGGACGATGATCAGCCGTTCCGGCCGCTCGATCACCCCGCCGTCCCCGCGCAGCCCGCTGGCCTCGGCCCGGGCCTTGATGTAGGAGATCACCTGCGAGGTGACCAGGCAGATCAACGTGGCCCCCGCCAGTGGCTTGTTGTGCAGGCCGAACGCGATCCACCACAGCAACCCGCAGAACACCGCCCCGTCGCTGATCCGGTCGCAGGTGGCGTCCAGCACGGCGCCAAACCGGGTGCCACCCCCGCGTTCGCGGGCCATCGCGCCGTCGAGCATGTCGAAGAGGACGAAGAACGCCACGACGCAGCTGCCGGCGAACAGCTTGCCGATCGGGAAGAGTGTGAGCGCCCCGGCCACGGATCCGGCGGTGCCTAGGACGGTGACCGCGTCGGGTGTCAGACCGAGCCGCAGGCACGCGCGGGCGGTCGGGTTGGTGACCCGCGCGAACGCCGCCCGGGACAGGAACGGCATTTTGCTCACCGGCCGCGCCTCATGAGCTCAAAGACTGCTGGGCCCACTCGTCGGCCAGCAGCCGGCGCGTCTCGCGCAGTAACTGCGGGATGACCTTCGACCCGCCGATGATCGTGATGAAGTTGGCGTCGCCACCCCAGCGGGGCACGACGTGAACATGCAGGTGCTCGGCCAGCGACCCGCCCGCCGAGGTGCCGAGGTTGAGGCCGACGTTGAAGCCGTGCGGTCGCGACACCGCCTTGACCACCCGGATCGACTTCTGGATGAAGCCCATCAGCTCGATACTCTCGGCCTCGGTCAGGTCCTCGAGTTCAGACACCCGCCGGTAGGGCACCACCATCAGGTGTCCGGGGTTGTAGGGGTAGAGGTTCAGCACGGCATAGACGAGCTCGCCGCGGGCGACTACCAGGCCCTCCTCGTCGGACATGTGCGGGATATCGGTGAACGGCTCGGCGGGCGTGGCGTTCTCGCGCTTCATCGGCGACTCGGCCAGGTAGTTCATGCGGTATGGCGTCCACAGCCGCTGGAGGTGGTCGCGTTGCCCGGCGCCGGTGTCCAGGATCGTCTCGCCGACGCCTCCGGCGCCCTGCTGGTCAGTCACCTCGTGCCACCTTCACCAGTTCGGCGCTCGGAGAGTCGTTTGTGCGGTCGCGAATCCAGGTGACGATGGTGTCGACTGCGATGTCGCGGGGCACGCCGTTGATCTGGGACCGGTCGCCGAAGCGGAAACTGACCGCACCGGCCTGCGCGTCGCGGTCACCCGCCAGCAGCATGAACGGCACCTTCTGCGCGGTGTGGTGGACGATCTTCTTGGCCATCCTGTCGTCGCTGGCATCCACCTCGACGCGTACCCCATGTGACTTCAGCTGCGCGGCAACGCTGTCCAGATACTGGACGTGTTCGTCGGCGACCGGGATGCCGACCACCTGGACGGGGGCGAGCCAGGCCGGGAAGGCACCGGCGTAGTGCTCGGTGAGGATTCCGAAGAACCGTTCGATCGACCCGAACAATGCGCGGTGGATCAGCACCGGCCGCTGGCGGGAACCATCGCCGGCCGTGTACTCCAGATTGAACCGCTCCGGCATGTTGAAGTCGAGCTGAATGGTCGACATCTGCCAGCTGCGGCCCAGCGCATCCTTGACTTGGACCGAGATCTTGGGGCCGTAGAACGCCGCACCGCCGGGGTCGGGAACCAGTTGCAGGCCCGAGCTCTCGGCGACCTCGCGGAGCACCGCGGTGGCTTCCTCCCACGCCTCGTCGGAGCCCACGTACTTATCCGGGTCCTTCGTGGACAGTTCCAGGTAGAAGTCGTTCAGCCCATAGTCGGACAGCAGGTCGAGCACGAACCGCAACAGCGACGCCAGTTCGTCACGCATCTGCTCGGGCGCGCAGTAGATGTGCGCGTCGTCTTGCGTCATGCCGCGCACCCGGGTGAGACCGTGTACCACGCCCGACTTCTCATACCGGTAGACGCTGCCGAACTCGAAGAGCCGCAACGGAAGTTCCCGGTACGAACGGCCACGGGAGCGGTAGATCAGGTGGTGCATCGGGCAGTTCATGGGCTTGAGGTAGTAGTCCTGCCCGGGTTTGCGGACCGTGCCGTCGTCGTTGCACTCCGCGTCGATGTGCATCGGCGGGAACATCCCGTCGGCGTACCACTCGAGGTGGCCGGAGGTGATGTAGAGCTGCTCCTTGGTGATGTGCGGGGTGTTGACGAACTGGTAATCGGCCGCGGCATGCTTGCGCCGCGAATAGTCCTCCAGTTCGGCGCGAACGATCCCGCCCCGCGGGTGGAAAACCGGTAAGCCCGAACCGATTTCGTCGGGGAAACTGAACAGATCCAATTCGACGCCCAACCGGCGGTGATCGCGGCGCTGAGCCTCCTCGATCAGCTCCAGGTGGCGGTCGAGGGCTTCCTGCGACTCCCACGCGGTGCCGTAGATCCGTTGCAGACTGGCGTTTTTCTGGTCGCCGCGCCAGTAGGCCGCGGAGCTTCTGGTCAGCTTGAACGCTGGAATGTGCCGGGTGGTGGGGATGTGCGGCCCCCGGCACAGATCGCCCCAGACCCGTTCGCGGGTTCGCGGGTTGAGGTTGTCGTAGGCGGTGAGTTCGTCCCCGCCGACCTCCATGATTTCGGTCAGGTCGTCGGTGAGGGCCGACTTGTCGTCGACGAGCTCGAGCTTGTAGGGCTCGTCGGCGAGTTCGGCGCGCGCCTGATCGCGGGACTGGTAGACGCGGCGATCGAAGAGTTGCCCGTCCTTGACGATCTGGCGCATCCGCTTCTCCAGCGCCGCCAGGTCCTCCGGAGTGAACGGCTCGGGCACGTCGAAGTCGTAGTAGAAGCCGTCGGTGATGGGCGGCCCGATGCCCAACTTGGCGTGCGGGAAGAGGCCCTGGACCGCCTGGGCCAACACGTGCGCCGCCGAATGCCGGATGACGCTGCGCCCCTCCTCGGTGTTGGCCGCCACGGGGAACACCTCAGCATCGACGTCGGGAACCCAGCTCAGGTCGCGCAGCGCGCCTCCGGCGTCGCGCACCACGACGACCGCATCCGGCGAACCCCGCCGCGGCAGCCCAGCCTCACCGACGGCAGTGGACGCCGGCGTGCCGGCGGGAACCCGGATCGGGGCGTGCGGCGGGGCGCTCATCGGGGGGTGCTCCAAGCGTGGGCGACTAGCTGACCGCTGCCATGCTATCGGGGCCGGACATTCTCAGGGCTGGCCAGGCTTGAGCCGCACGAACAGGGCGTCGGCCTCGGTGAGCAGGGTGTCGCCGTCGGTGAGCCGGCCCGAGACGAAGATCTTGCGTCCGTCGACGTGGTCGACCCCGGCGTCGAACTGCAGTTCGGTGTCGATCGGGACGATGTGGCGGTAGTCGATCTTGAGGTAGGCGGTGCGCTGGTAGGGGCCGCCGGTGAGCACCGACGACGTCAGCCCCAGCACCGAGTCGAACAGCATTCCCAGGCATCCGCCGTGGACGGCGCCGTTGCGTCCCAGATGAAAGCGGGCGAACCGCGCCCACCCGTGGATGCGGCCGTCGTCGCCCTTGCGGGCCGACATCGGGATCGTGAGGATGTTGCCGCGCTGCGGCAGGTCCATCCGGCGCCCCGACGGCGACGCCCATTCGTCGGCGTCGAACGGGCTCAGCAGCGCCGAGGCCTTCTCCAGCAGGTCTGCGGCCTCGGTGATGACCCCGTCCGGAGCGTTGGCGGCGCGGGCGTGGTTCTGCAGCGCGCGCACGGCATCGATGAATCGGCCGTAGTCCGGGCCGCCGCCGGTGGTCGGTTCGGGCGGGTTGAATCCGCCACCGGGGTGTTGCGTCTGATCGCCGGCCACCCGTCAGACCGTCCGCTGGGATCCCGCGATCGAGAGGGCCTCGAACTCCTCATCGCTCAACGTGATCTCGGCGGCGGCGACGTTCTCCTCCAGGTGCGCGACGCTGGACGTGCCGGGGATCGGCAGGATCACCGGGGACCGCTTGAGCAGCCAGGCCAGCGCCAGCTGTGACGCCGTCGCGCGGTGGTTGGTGGCGGCGAGTTGCAGCGGCCCGTCGGGTGCGGCCAGCGGCCCGGCGGCCAGCGGGAACCACGGGATGAAGCCGATGCCCTGGCTCTGCGCCGCCTCTAACAACGGCTCGGCCCCGCGGGTCGCCAGGTTGTAGAGGTTCTGGACTGAGGCGATCTCAGCGGTCTGCTGGGCGGCCGTGAGCTGGTCGACGTCGACCTCGGACAGGCCGATGTGGCGGATCTTGCCCTCGTTCTTGAGCGCGAGCAGCTCCCCCACCTGATCGGCGAGCGGGAAGTCCGGGTCTATCCGGTGCAGCTGGAACAGGTCGATGGTCTCCACGCCCAGGCGGCGCAGGCTCATCTCGCACTCCTGGCGCAGGTAGCTCGGTTTGCCCAGCGGGACCCACTCGCCGGGCCCGGTGCGCAGCAGCCCGGCCTTGGTCGCGATCACCAACCCGTCGTAGGGGTGCAGCGCCTCGCGGATGAGTTCCTCGGAGACATACGGCCCGTAGGAGTCGGCGGTGTCGATGAAGTTCACGCCGAGATCGACCGCGCGCCGCAGCACCCGCACGGATTCGTCGGGGTCGGCGGGCGGGCCCCAGACCCCCGTGCCAGTCAGGCGCATGGCGCCGAATCCGAGCCGATTGACGGTCAGGTCGCCACCGAGGGTGAACGTTCCCGCCGCGGCAGCAACAGTTTTTGACTTTCCTGCGGTCACGCAGAAGACCGTACGCCAGACGCGGCCACGTGCCGCGCCGTGGCAAGCTGGACGGATGGATCTGGCAGCCCTCGACGATCTCCCGCTGACCTACCCGGAGGTGGGGGCGACCGCGTCCGGCCCACTGCCCGCGGGCTACGGGCATATGCGGGTGGAGCGTCAGATCGGTTCGGGCCGTCAGCGTTTCGAGCGGGCCGCGGACGCGGTGATGCACTGGGGGATGCAGCGCGGCGCGGGCCTGGGGGTGCGGGCGAGCTCGGAGGTCGCCGCCCCCGGAGTCGTGGTGGTCGTGCGCATGGGCTTCCTGCCCGCGCCGTGCCGCGTGGTCTACATCGTCGACGAGCCCGACGTCCGCGGATTCGGCTACGGGACACTGCCGGGCCACCCCGAGTCCGGGGAGGAACGCTTCGCCGTGCGCTTCGATCCCGCCACCGGCGGGGTGTTCGCGCAGGTATCGGCGTTCTCGCGGCACGCGACGTGGTGGAGCCGGGCCGGCGCGCCGCTCACGGCCGTCGCCCAGCGCGTGATCGCCCAGCGCTACCTGCGCGGGGTGTGACGCCCGGCCGTCAGGGCCCCGGTCAGCCGCCCAGCAGCCGGATTCCCGCGACCAGAAGCGCCACCACCTTGACGACTTCCAGCCCGACATAGGCGTAGTGGGCGCGCGAGCGCGGCCCGCCCGCGCCGGCGAGCACCGCATCGGATCGCCGCTTCAGCAGGGGGCGCACCGCGATCAGTTGGACGGCCAGCGCCGCAATGGCGGCGGACAACGAGACGACGGCCATCAGGGGTGTCGGGCCGGCCAGCGCGATGGCCGCGATCAGGAGCGCCAAGCAGGCCTCCACCGTGTTGAGCGCGCGGAACACCACGCGCCCGATCCCGAGCCCGATCTGAAGTGTCACGTTGGGCGCGCGGAATTTCAGCGGAGCCTCGAGAAACGAGATGGCGAGCACCATGCCAAGCCAGACGAAGGTGACGGCGACGACGATCGCCGGTCCGGCACTCACCCCGCTAGCCGGTCCGGCCCACGGAGTGAGTGAGCTCGTGGGCGTCGATGAGCCGCAGCAGGTCGTGCTGCGTGACGATGCCGACCAGCTGCCCGCCGTCGAACACCAGGGCGCGGGCTCGCGGGCGGGCCGCCGACATGCGCTTCAGCAGGGCTGTC
>Ga0164296_1005098_pt1 | contig 11665 bp, 13 predicted proteins | sample GEODES057metaG_FD_113533 | JGI IMG/M metagenome (GOLD analysis project Ga0164296, IMG submission 113533) | Dystrophic lake water microbial communities from Trout Bog Lake, Wisconsin, USA - GEODES057 metaG | ecosystem: Environmental > Aquatic > Freshwater > Lake | place: USA: Trout Bog Lake...
GACGGTCTCTCTCTTGGAACGTGTTGTGTCCGTTCACTTTAAGGGAGTTAAACATGGCCGAAATTCAAATCAACGGTAGCAAGCGCACCAGCTTTGGTAAGGGTGCTTCACGCCGCGATCGCAAGGCTGGTTTAGTTCCTGCCGTTATCTATGGCCACAATGCTGAGCCACAACACATCGCCCTTCCTTCACGTGATTTGGCAACTGCCCTGAAAGCTTCAAACGTATTGCTCAAGGTCACCTTCGACGGCAAGAGCGAGCTCGTACTTCCTAAGTCAGTATCAAAGAACCCACTCACCGGAATCTTTGAGCATATCGATCTCCTTGTAGTCAGCAAGGGCGAAAAAGTCACCGTTGAAGTTCCAGTGCACACCGAAGGTCAGTACGACAAAGATGGAATTTTGGAGCACGTTAACAACACCATCGAAGTTGAGACTGAAGCAACTTCTATTCCTTCATTCTTGATTCTTGATCTTACTGGAATGCCTGCTGGTACCAGCAAGACAGCTGCAGATGTAAAGCTCCCTGTGGGAACTTCGTTGGTATCTGATCCAGAGCTCGTTGTCGTTCACCTTTCAGAGCGCTCCAAGTCATCTGATGATGCTGCCGCAACTCCTGCTGCAGATGCTGCTGCACCAGCTGCAACAAATTAATCGGTAACGACTTAACTATTTGCCATGGCTGATCGCTGGTTGGTTTTCGGACTCGGAAACCCCGGCGATCAATATGCCGCCACCCGTCACAACATCGGCCACATGGTGATTGACTACCTGGCCGGCAGTTCCAGATTCACTTCGCATAAATCTCGCACCGAAATCGCAGATGTGCATTTAGGTGGCATTGCCATGACCCTGGCAAAATCAAAGTTATATATGAATGAATCCGGCGCTCCGGTAAAGGCGCTTGCAGATTTTTACAAAGTTTCTGCAGCCAACCTGGTCGTTATCCATGATGAATTAGATATTCCCTTCAACACAATCCGCATTAAAAAGGGTGGCGGAGACAATGGGCACAACGGCCTTAAAGACCTCACGCGCCACTTTGCAGGACCCGATTATTATCGAGTTCGCATGGGCATCGGTCGTCCTGCTGGACCCCAAGATCCAGCTGATTGGGTTCTAAAACCATTCGGCAGTGCCGAAAAGAAAGAACTACCTGACTTTATTGCACGTGGGGCCGCTGCGGTAGAGCGACTCATTGAAAAAGGCTTAGAAGCGGCGCAACAAGAGTTTAATTAATAGTGGCTTGCATTAGAGGAGTGCGAACTCGGTACATAACCAGCGATTATCAACGCCTTCAAATCGCAGGACGAGTGAGCGCACACGATCGTTAAATCGTAAGGTCACCGTTGTTTCGGCCACTCCTTCAATAGGCTCTTGCACATAAACTTTTCGGATCTTTGGAATCTCTTTTTGATTACCCGCCATGGCGGCGATCTTTGTGTACACAAGTCGGTGCGAAAGTCTGGCTAATTGCATGGGTTGTCTGCGACCGCCCCAGATCTCTACTACTCCTAAAACATATCGGCTAATGGTTTCGTGTAATGGAGGAAGATCTGCAAGCGGTGATGGCTTCGGGGCGAACTCAGTGTCTGGTTCTTCACCGTCGACATGTTGGGGAGTGGGAACTAAGTAGAGCTTATGTTGACGGCTCTGACTGTCCTGGAAGTGGCTTTGCTGAAGTGCATCGAGGGCAGATGTATTGAGCGACCCCGTATACGACTCATGGAAATTCAACATCGGTGCTAACGAGATGTCTGTCGTGGCTCGCAATGAACCAGGGCGTGGAAAATTAATGATGGTGGGAAGGGCAATGGGTGCGGAGGCTTTGTAAGCGCTTTTCGTTGTCATGCCCGTACCGTGGCAGGAGTGAAATGGCAGCGGATCATCCATAAGGATGATTTATTGGGGGACCTTGTGGATAGATAAAAGCACGCCAGCGAGGTAACCGCTATTCATCTCCCATGGATGAAATTCAGAGATTTACGCAGAGAAACTTGCGGAGAATTTTGGCAATCGGAGGACTGATTCTTTCGCTCTTTGCTATGTCAATTCTTCTCAATACCAGCCCAAAGAGTTCGGTCTGGATGGTCATAAACCCAGTGCCAGCCGGGGCAAAAATCACGACGCTAGATGTGAAGATCGTTAAAGCGAACTTAGCCATGGATGCCATGCATTTCGAAGGGGCTACCGATGTTGTGGTTGGACAGTATTCCACGCGTCTTTTGCAGATCGGCGACATTGTCGCAGTTACCGATGTCACCAAAGTGTCCAGGACTATCGCAACGACTTACTTACCGATTGGCGTTGCGGTGAACGATATTCCAGTAGACCTCAACGCCGGCGATCTGGTGGATATCTATATGATTCCTAAAGACCAATCTGGACTTCCTGGGGTCGTTGCGAAACGGGTAGCGGTCTATAACGTTGATCAACGAAGTAGAAGTTTAGGGGGCGACGTTTCGGTCAGCCTCATCACCGATAGTGCGGAAACGATCAGTGTTGTCACTGCAGAATCTCAAGGAAGGTTGGTCTTAGCTCGTGATGCAATCTGAAATACCCCAGCTAGAAGTTGTCACCGCGATTCCCGATGCTGAAGGCGAAGACTTCTTAGCACAATTACTTTTTTCGCAAGGGTGGAGCATTATTCACAGAGCCCTTGATTCACAATCAATTATAGAATTTATGCAGCGTCGGAGTTTGGAACTCCGAACCGTGATCGTCTATAAAAAAGAATTTCCAGGATTTCTGGAACATGTCGTTCCGGCGATGACGTCACCTACGTTAACGCTTATCTCACTTGATGGAGTTCCCTTCACCTCGCACGAATTGATGACCCATATCCGAGGCCAACTACGCGCACCAATGGTTCAACCCGAAACTGGATCGGTTATTTCGGCACCGTTAGTGGAGAGGGTGGAAGCACGTGCTCCACTTCTGACTCCAGAAGTTAATGTAAGCAACACATCTGGAATTCGGCGCACCAACCGACCTGGGGCAGTGAAAGTTAAGCGTCGCAAAGTTATCGCCATAACGGGAACGACGGGAGCGCCAGGGCGCACCAAGTTTGCGAAGGCTTTGGCGGATGAACTCTCCATGGATGCCGATGTATTGCTTGTGGACGCAGATATTCGCTCACATGGAATGGCGCATCGATCGAATGGAATTTCGAAATATAGCGTGGAGGTCGTTGGCCTTGATCGAGAAGATCGTCCTACTCGTATTCCAGACGGAGATGAAACGACAGTTGTCGATATGGGTACCTTGCCGGGATTGGCAGAGACGGTCTCTGATCGAAGATGGCACGGCTCATTAACAAACAACATCTTGGAAAATGCGACTCAACTCATCTACGTCTGTAAATCAACCCCTGCAAGCCAAGGCGAACTCGCTGGCTTTCTGCGCGAATATCCGTTGATGCTCAATCGAGTGCCCGTTTCCTACGTGTGCGTGCTCTCTGGCCACTCTCGCGAACTACGCGAATGGGAGAGCAAATTCATCTCACTTACCGCAGGGGAAGTGCAGTACATCGTTCGAGATTCACAATTGGAACCGATCGGATCATCAGCGGGATTTGGGAAATTTAAGGTCGCCGGACCTAAGCGAAAGGAGATTGCTAAGATTGCGCTCTCGCTAACTTAGCGGCCTCACCTCCCGAGCTTCCCTCGCGTGGTGAGAGCAAGAAAAGAAATCGGGTCCCGTTGTGACACTCAGTTCGCGTATTGACTTGGCGTATTCACATACCGCCTTAACAACGCGCGACCGTGGTCGACTCACAGAGTTGATCTCTGAATGGCAACTAGTTTCAGATCTATCTTTCGCAGATTTAATTCTCTGGGTTCCTCGCCGCAAGGATTATCAGAGTTGGCCCGAAGGTCATATCGCTATCGCGCACATCAGGCCAACCACAGCGCCAACCGTCTTTGCCCACGATGTGATTGGAAAAGAATTGTCATGGGGCGAGAACGGTCGTATCGACCAGACGCTTTCAACGGGTTTGATCATCCGAGATGCTGAACCGGAGATGCTGGGTGATATTCTCATTAAAGAAGAGACTGTTCCGGTTCACTTTGAGGGTCAGACGATCGCGGTTATCTCGCGCCATCGCAATGCAGTGGCGATGCGATCGGCTTCGCCACTTGAAATCAACTATCGCGAAATAGCCCACAAGGTGTTTCGGATGATTGCTGAAGGTACTTTCCCCATCCAAGACAGTATTTATCAGGCTGAATACGCCCCCCGTGTGGGCGATGGTCTGGTGCGTTTGGACGCCGCTGGATCAGTTACTTATGCAAGCCCTAACGCACGTTCTGCCATTAGCCGGTTGGGTTGGGATAGCGAATTTGAGGGCGCGCAGTTAGGGGCAATTTTCGATTCATTGCAACGTAATCAATCCACTCCAAGTGAAGAAAATTGGGCGACCGTATTAAGCGGCAAGACTTTGCGTCGCGCGGATTTCGATAATGGAAACGGAATTGTTGATCTTTTAGTTATTCCTCTGATTGAAGCGGGGGAGCGAATCGGTTCCATTGTTTTAGTACACGATGTCACCGAACTTCGTAGGCGCGATCGCGCATTGGTTTCCAAAGATGCAACCATCCGCGAAATTCATCACCGCGTGAAGAACAATTTGCAGACGGTATCTGCATTGCTTCGTTTGCAGTCACGTCGCGTTGAAGATCCCATCGCCAGTGCGGCACTTGCCGAAGCAGTTCGACGCGTTGCCTCGATCGCGATTGTGCACGAAACACTCTCCACTAGCTCTGCAGAGTCAGTTCTCTTTGATGAGGTTTACGATCGCATCGTTCATAACGCGATTGAACTCAGCCCTCGCCCTATTACACCGGTGAAGATTGGCGACTTTGGAATCTTGGATTCGCAGGTCGCAACGCCATTAGCTTTGGTCGTTACTGAACTCATTCACAATTCTCTAGAACATGGTCTTGCCGATGGTGGCGATACGGTCAGGGTTGAGGTTTCCAGATCTGAAACAACCTACACAATCCGAGTTATCGATAACGGGGTGGGATTGCCCGACGACTTTGACTGGCACAAGTCATCAAATCTGGGACTTCAGATCGTGCGGACGCTGACAGAGAATGAGCTAAAAGGAACTATCTCTTTGAGCCGCATCGATGACGAAACAGTGGCGCTGATTATCTTTAAGATTTAGAACTGGTTCTGGCTTTCCATCATGCGAGCGCGATTACGTGCAGCGCGGCGCTTGAGGGCGCGGCGCTCATCCTCAGATAGCCCGCCCCAGACTCCGGCATCCTGACCACTTTCCAGCGCCCAGGCGAGGCATGCCTCTTTGACAGGGCAACGATTACAAACTTTTTTGGCTTCTTCGATTTGGGCTAAAGCTGGCCCGGTATTTCCGATCGGAAAAAACAACTCTGGATCCTCATCGCGGCATGCCGCCTCGTGTCGCCAATCCATTGTTTTCTCCTTCAAGCTAGGGAAGTCCGCTCCGGCTCCGTCCGCGGGGGTACCGACGCGACGTCCCGTTTGGGGAACTTATTCAGAGCAAATCGGCTCAAACTCCGGTGTCTACTGGAGCCGAGCTGAAGTAGCGGTGAATACTGGCTTATTCTCCCTTACGTACCAGCAGATAACAAGGATGTAGAGTAAAAGATTCCTCACACTGGGCGGTTTTGAAGGTTTTCTGTGCCCCCGACAGGAGTCGAACCTGCGCACCCGCCTCCGGAGGGCGGTGCTCTATCCACTGAGCTACGGGGGCCGGGCCAGATGCGATAGGGATCCGTGATCATTTCCGCGAAATACTGGCGAGCCGCCTAAGGGTATCAGTGAAAGAATGCCGCCTCTGGGGAACATATTTCAGGATCGGGTTGTTGAGTGGAAGCCGGTAAATTCGAATCGGCGAGTGTCAGTCGGGAAGCGAGCATGAGGAGATGAACATGGAAGAGAACCAAGTCCTTTCACACCAAGCGGCGGAGAGTGGTGCTGTCGAAACTGCCTACTTTGCCACGGGTTGCTTCTGGGGCGCTGAGCGTCGTTTTTGGAATATGCCAGGAGTCATTGCCACCCGCGTTGGTTATATGGGCGGACACAAGGCAAAACCTACTTACAAGGAAGTTTGCACCGGAACGACTGATCATGCCGAAATGGTCGAAGTTGTTTTCGATCCATCACAGGTGAGCTATGAAAGATTGCTCGAAGAGTTTTGGACGATGCACGATCCGACCTCACTCAACCGTCAAGGTGGAGATATCGGTTCGCAATATCGCAGCGCGATTTATACAACGAGCGATTCGCAATTGGCGCTCGCTCAAGGGACGTGCAATATTTATAACGATGTATTGAAGCCACATGGTCATAACGAAATCTGCACTGAGATCAAGAGTGCTGATGGGATGATTTTCTGGCCAGCCGAGGAGTATCACCAGAGGTATTTGGAGAAGAATCCAAATGGATATGACTGCCATTCTTCAACGGGCATTGCATATCCGTCGGCAGCGGTTGCCAAGTAATCGTTACCAAGTAGCCGTTACCAGGTTGCGGACTCGCCCTCAGTTGCGCGCCAGCAATACCAAGCCACGACACTCTGTCGTCCTTTGAACTGCTGGCCGATCTGATCTAATTCTTTTGGCTCGATCTGATAATCCAGTGCATGGATTTTTTCCCAACCGCGGCGCATCGCTAAATCTCCGACCGGCCATAAATCTAACCTGCCCAGGTGAAACATCAGAAACATCTCTACTGTCCATCGACCAATTCCCCACAGCGCAGTCAGCTCCTCCGAAATTTCTTCGTTGGAAAGTTTCGAGAATTTATGAAAATTGATCGTGCCGTTGATTGCGGCATCGGTGAGTTCTCCAATTGCACGCGCCTTCGCCCCGCTGACTCCCACTGTGCGCAGATCGGCAGCGCTTAATTTGCTAATCGCCTCAGGGGTCAAGTGACCTTTTGCTATTGTTTTTACGCGAGCTGTGATCGTATCTGCGGCCTTGATGGAAAGTTGTTGCGAAATAATCGATGTAAGCAGCGTTTCATAATGGCCACGCTTTGGCCTCGAGCGGTTGATGGTGCACAGTCCACTCTCCTTAACAATCCCTTTAAAAGCAGGGTCTGCGCGGACGATGGCTCTGGCATGTTTGCGCATCTCGTCTTCGGAGGTTAAAGGCACATCGGTAACTTACAGGAATAGTGCCGATTTCATGAGTAAGAGCAATTGCCAGAAGGTTCGATCACTAGAATAAGGCGATGATTGTGAATCACACGAGTGGGCTGGCTTGGCTGCTTACCATTGGCGCACTTTCGCTAGTGCTCGTAGTTGATTTCTTATTTGCCTATCGCAACCGTGACAAAGTTACATCGCTTCGAAATGTTGCCAGCTGGACGGTCTTTTACATTGTCGCCGCGATTGCCTTTGGGGCAACTCTCGGGATTTGGTCAACGCATCAAGCCCGTACTGAATTCTTTGCCGGGTGGATCACTGAATATTCGCTCTCATTCGATAACCTCTTTGTGCTCCTTTTGATTATGGCGCGAATGAAAGTGGCTAAGGAGCGCGAGGAGATCATTCTTTTTTGGGGAATCCTTTCCTCGCTATTTTTGCGCGGAATCTTTATCGCTGGTGGTTCCGCCCTAGTCAATCGCTATCAATGGATTTTCTACATCTTTGGCGGCTTCCTGATTTACACAGCAATTCAATTGTTTCGGGAGACTGAATCAGAAGAGTGGAACGAAGGCCGGGTGGTCAGCTATTTGAGGAAGCGCGGAACATCAATCGCTGTCATTGCGATGGTCGCGATAGCGCTCACCAATGTGCTCTTCGCCCTCGACTCGATTCCGGCGATCTTTGGCTTAACAAAAAATCCCTATGTCATTGTTACCGCAACTATCTTTGCATCCATGGGACTTCGCCAACTTTATTTCTTGATCGGTGACTTGATGGAGAAGTTGATCTACTTGAGTGAAGGCCTTTCGGTCATCTTGGCCTTCATTGGCTTGAAACTCGTCTTTGAAGCGGCAATTGCCGAAGGCCACCATCACTTCCTCGGGGTGCGAATCCCGGACATCTCTCTCACATTCTCATTGGGATTTGTCATCGGAATCTTGGCGCTCACCGCGCTATTTAGCTCGATCAAGAGCCGTCGTTCCAAAAACTAACGCCCGCCAACTTTCGGCTGCGTTAGGCTACGAGCATGTCAATCAAGGATCCCGCTCCCGAAGAGGACCTCAACAATCTTGATCTTCAAAGTCGAATGGTTGCTGCCGGTCGGCCGCACCGCGAGGGCAATGCAGGGGTTAACCCATCCATCTCATTGAATTCAACTTTCTTAGCCCCAGGTGAGACCGGTTATGGTCGTTTTGGAAACGAAACGTGGAGCGCACTTGAATCCGCAATCGAGTCGCTGGAGGGCGGCAAGACTTTGGTCTTTGCCTCGGGAATGGCCGCTATTTCAGCGGTGATTTCTATCTTGCCACGAGGCGCAATTGTGACTGCTTCCAAGAATGGCTATTCCGGAACGATGGGTCTGCTCCGTCAATCTGAGGCTTCCGGCGCGATTGAAGTTCGATACGTTGATGTTGCAAATACCGCAGAGGTCCTTGATGCGCTTCGCGGTAGCACTCTGCTTTGGTTGGAATCGCCCACAAATCCGGCTCTTGAGGTCGCCGATATGCCGACAATCATCGCCGCTGCAAAATCTCTCAATGTTGGCGTTGCCGTCGACAACACTTTTGCAACCCCGTTGGTACAGCAACCACTTCTTATGGGCGCTGACCTCGTCATTCACTCACTCACGAAATACATCTCCGGACATAGCGATGTCATCTTGGGTTCACTTTCGACGAGAGACATGGCGCTTTATGAGCGACTTGAGGGAGTGCGAAAGATCAATGGCGCAATCCCTGGTCCATTTGAAACGTGGTTAGCACTCCGCGGACTACGAACTTTAGGGGTCCGAATGGAGCGTGCCCAGAAAAATGCGCTAGAGCTAGCGACCCGATTGCTTCTCCACCCAATGGTTGAACGAGTCCGCTATCCGGGACTACCTACCGATCCGCATCATGCGATGGCAAAGAGTTTTATGAAGGGCTTTGGGGCTGTTATTTCCTTTGACCATCGCGGGGGAGCAGAGGCTGCTGATCTCACATGTGCATCATCCCGCCTCGTTGCCCACGCCACATCCCTAGGTGGTGTTGAGTCCCTATGGGAGCGGCGCCATCGTTGGAGCGCCGAAAGTCCAACAATTCCGCAAAATTTGATCCGGTTATCGGTGGGGATCGAAGATGTCGAAGATTTGTGGCGCGACATTGACCACGCACTTCGAATAACTGATCAGCCAAAGTAGCTTCGAAGGAGTAGATTTAGGTCATGTTCAAGTCCATCAAGCGCCTGGTAGGAATATTCACTGTTCTCATTGTGATCCTCGGTGCTTTGAAATCAGTATTCGCATGGCTTGCAAATAGTGAAAACGACAACCACGAATTATTTGTGGATGAAGAAGAGTCTGAGCGCCAGTTCTAAATGTCTGAAATCACTGGCGAACCTATAAATAATTCCGAAAACCAGTACATAGCTGGCGTGTGCAACATCGGTATTCGCGAGATCCGACGTCGCCAATTAGTTGGCGGCATCGGTTTGTTCCTCACTCTTTCAACAATCCTCGGCTTTTATCACCAGCACGCATCGCGTGTGGCGCGTATATCAACTTTCTTGCCAGCTCTCGTAATGTCGATTGGTTATTTGCAGGCACGCAAGAAGTTCTGCCTCGCTTTCGGACTCTCTGGCCTCTTTAATTTTGGCACGCTTGGAAAACCTTCACAGGTAATCTCACCTGAAAATCGCCGTATCGATCGCCAGGCCGCCATTTCACTCTTAGTGCAGGCAGTTGGTCTAGCAGCGTTGATAACTGTCGTTGTCTTTTTATTACCGATCACCACTAAATAATTTTTATCGCACGGTGAATCTCTCCGTTCGCTCAATTCCACAAGCAGCCTTCGGTAGGATTTCGCAATGACTTCGACTCCCAGTGCTTCGAATCCCAGTGCGAGCAAAGCCCCGAGAACACTCCACATAGTTCTCAATGGCGTCACCGAAGATTCACGGGTACTAAAGTGCGCATGGTCCCTTGGGAATGCCGGATGGGATGTTTTAGTTATAGGGGCAACGGCAACAGCAGACTCCGATGAGTTAACTATCGGCTACTCAAAGATTCAACGTTTACCCCTCAAGATTGTTATATCAAAGGCTAAATCTCCCAAGCCCTTGCGATTTCTCATTCGTGGAGAAAAAACGGAGTGGTTGATTCGCGGAATACTGCGCCGATTACGTAAATATCGCCGTGCGATTACTGCAAAAATCGGCGTAAAACGAGAGGTGGTCGTTCCTAACCTTGCGCGCTCAGTAAAAGTCATCACGCCAATTGCGCTGGAATACCAACCACAGGTAGTCCACGCCCACGACTACACGGCGCTTCCTATTGCTGGAGCCATTGTGGAGTCGTTGCGTAAAGCGGGTTTCTCTTCTCATCTAGTTTATGACGCGCACGAATATGTTCCAGGCGTTGCACACTTAACCGCTCCCATGGCAAACCTTTATACAAAATACGAACGTCGTTATAGCCATTTGGCCTCAGCTGTTTTATCGGTGAGTGAGCCGATGAATGATTTATTGATGGACCAACTTCAGATAACTACTCGGCCCACAATCGTGGCGAACGATCCGCTTGTCGAAGGTCAGCAACCTGCAAAACGTAATTTGCGAGATGATATCGGCATTAGCCCAAATGTTCCGCTATTGGTTTATTCGGGCGCTGTCGCACCTCAACGGGGAATTCAGACGGCCGTTGATGCGCTCGTTGAATTAACGAACGTTCACCTAGTACTTATCGCGAACCCAAAGAGTAAATCGGTGATGGATCTAGTGGATCGTGCGTCGAAAGTAGCAGATCGTTTTCACGTCGTTCCATACGTTCCGAATTCTGAGTTGGTCTCATACCTTTCGACCGCTGATATTGGATTGATCCCAATATTGCATCGACTCAATCACGAAATTTCGTTGATCACAAAATTCGGTGAATATATGCAGGCCCGACTTCCCATTATCGTAAGTGATGTAAAAACTATGGCGGCTGAAGTTCGCAAGCTTGGCAATGGTGAAGTATTTATTGCTGAAGATGTTGCTGATTTCGTGAAAGCTACCCGGGCTGTTCTTGCAGAACCCGCAAAGTATCGCGCGGCTTACACCCCTGAAGTATTAACAGAGCGCTCTTGGGAAAACCAGGCGGCGATTTTGCTTTCGACGTATAACCGCATTGCTGGGGTGGAGTCAGTTGCTAGACCCCACCTTCCATTTACGATTTCAGAACCGGTTAAGCTCCCGCTCCAATAACTCGGAACTTCACACCGGCAAAGTTATTGGGGTCAAAGGATCTACGTCCATCGACGACCGCCAATACACCTGGGAAATCTCCAGCTGACAGGGACTTATATTCCTTGTGGTCTGCTTGCAAAATCACGGCATCCACTTGTTGGCCAAGTGAATATGGTTCAAAGCCCAGACCCTGAATTTCGGCATCGGTATACATAGGATCGTGTACTTGAACGATCGCGCCGCGTGCTTTCAATGCTGTAACAACGCCAAAGACTCCAGAGAAAGCGGATTCCTTAACGCCGCCACGATAGGAAACTCCTAA
>Ga0164296_1005100_pt1 | contig 11664 bp, 11 predicted proteins | sample GEODES057metaG_FD_113533 | JGI IMG/M metagenome (GOLD analysis project Ga0164296, IMG submission 113533) | Dystrophic lake water microbial communities from Trout Bog Lake, Wisconsin, USA - GEODES057 metaG | ecosystem: Environmental > Aquatic > Freshwater > Lake | place: USA: Trout Bog Lake...
GCACCGCGCGCAGAAAGCGCCGCAACCCAGCCATCTGCTGCTGCGCCCAGGTGCCGCTGGCAAGCGCTTCCTCTCCCGACGGATCGCCCGTCGCAACATAGTCGCGGCTGAAATCGGCCGTGCCGAACAGCATGTCCCACCAAGGCAGCACCGCACCGTAGTTACAGCTTTTCTGCCCCGCAGCCAGAATGCCGTGATGCGCGCGATGAAACCGCGGAGAGATCAGCAGACGCTCCCCCAGCCAGCCGAAAGACAGGCGGACATTGGCGTGCGACAGCGATTCCAGAAAGCGCAGCACCAGAACCAGCAGCGGAAACTGCAGCGGCGGCACACCGATCAGCAAGGCGATGACGCCGAACCAGACAAAGGCGATGACATCGTCCAGCAGGTGATTGCGGTCATCGGACCAGAAGGTCATCTGCCGCTGCGCGTGGTGCAGCGAATGCAGCGCCCACCACCAGCGGAACTGATGCGCCAGGAAATGCCGCCCGTAATCGGCGAAATCCAGAATGATCGCATACAGCACAAAGGTCAGCGCCTGCTTGCCCAGCAGGACGGGAAACAGGCTTTCCAGCGTCGGCGCCACCCATCCCTGATCGGCCATCCAGCCCGTCACCGTCACCTGTGCGCGGTAGAACAGCACATAGGTCACGAAGGGCAGCACGCCGACGCGAGACAGCACGGTATAGACCATGTCCACCCAGACCGCGTCCTGATTGGCCCAGCGCTCCACCGGACGCCAGCGCTCCAAGGGTAGGCAGACCGCGAAGGTGACGATCACCTGCGCCAAGCCATACAGCGCGAACAGCGCCCAGCCATAGGACACGTCTTCCCAGTTCATCAGTCCCGACCAGTACAGGAACGGGATCAGCAGGTTTTCCTGCAGCCACCCCGCGGCAAGGTCGAACCAGTCGTCCATCAGCGGCCAGGCGTGCCGGCAGGGGACGGCGCCGCTGGCACCAGAAACAGACCATGCGGCGAACGGCCGACATCGATGGTCTGGAACGTGCCCGTCTTGGGGTCCAGCACCGCCACTTTTTCCGCCCAGCGCCGGGTGATCCACAATCGGCCGTCGGGGGCGAAATCGATGTCGTCCGGCCCGCCGGGAATTTCATAGCGCGCGAGCACTTTCAACGTGCGCGCATCCATCGCCACCGTGCTGCCGCCGGCGCGGTTGTTGACCCACAGGATTTTGGCGTCCGGCGACAGGAACAGATTATGCGCCCCTTTGCCGGTGACGACCCGCTGGACGATTTTGCCGTCATTGGGATCGACCACGGCAATGATGTCGGTGCCCATGCAGGCAACCAGCACATGCCCGTTCAGCCACAGCACGCCGGCCGGCGTTTTGCAGACCGGCACGGTCCATTTCGGCGTCATCGTCCTCAGATCGAAGGCCGCCAATTTGTCGCTGTCCTGCAAGCTGACGAACACCGTGCCGCTATCCGGCGTGTACGCAAGATGGCTCGGCGTCGCAACGACCGGAAAGCGCTTGATCAGCTTGTAGGTCGCCGCGTCGTACACATCCACCTGGTTACGAGCGAGACCGTTTACCGTCAGGAATTTTCCGTTCGGGCTGAACTGCAACTGATACGGATCGGCCACCGGCAGCCGCTGCTGCACGGCGCCCGTCGCGGGATCCAGGAACAGCAACTGGTTGCCCGCGGTATCACCCACCACCAGGCTGCGCCCGTCCGGCGTCAGGATCAGGTGATGCGGCTCGCGCAGCGCGGGGATGCGCCGCACCTCTTTCTGCGTGGCCATATCCACCACGCTGATCGAGGAACCGGCGGAATTGATCACATAGGCCACGCCAAGCGCGTGCGCGTATGACACGTATATGCACCCGAGCAAGGCACAGACAGGCAAAAACAGAAGACGCGAAAGCCGCGGCATCACCGATGGGTCTCCGGCTGACAGGCAGCTTTCCCTACGCCCGCAGGTGCGAATCGGGCAAGGGTAAACGACGAAACACCGCCGTGGCGAAGGTGATCAGCACGCAGGCCGGGGTGGAGATCAGCACGTTATCGGTCGCCGCGTTCAGCGCGAAGGCGATGAAAGCCAGGCGCATGATCCGCCTGTCGGCCACGGCAAGCGGCGCGGTCGCCCGCATCACCCACAGCGCGAACAGGCTGATCAGCAGCCCCAGCCCGATCTGCCCCCCCTCGACGGAAATCCGCAGGTATTCGTTGTGCGCCGCCCAGGTGTGCAGCAAGCGGGCAACCGCCCCATCCGGCGGGATCACCCAGTTGCCCGCGCCGATACCCCAGCCGACCCAGGGCGACTGCGCCGCAGCGGCCTGGAACGCCGGCCATAGCAAGGTGCGGCCGCTGAGGTCCGCCGCCTCGGTTTCCAGCAGGTTGAATAACCGCACCGCGGTCAGGTTCGCGGCGAACAGCGCCAGCAGCGGCGCGGCAAGGCCCGCCAACAGCAGCAACAGCCTGCGTTGCTCAGCGGAAAACCGGCCGGAGGGGACGGAGAGCAAGGTCAGCGCCGCGACCAGAACGGCATAGGCCAGCGGCGCGCGGGCGCCGGTCAACAACAGGATCAGCATATTCACCGCCAACAGCGCGATATCGCCGCCGCGCCCCAGGCGATAGACCTCGATCAGGCAGGCATAGATCGCCGGCAGGCAGACCCCGGCCAGAAATGCCGGATGGCCCAGCCCCGCCAGCCTCGCGCCGCCGGAATCGACGAACAGCGGACGCAGCCCCGCCATGGCCAGCGGCAGACAGGCCAGCACCGCCAGCACCGGCACCCATTTCGTCGCCCGCACGATCGCATCCGGCCAGCCCGAGGGCAGGCGGCAAAAGCAAAACGCGAACGGGGCGACGGAGCCAAGGCAAGACCGCAGACTATCTGCCGCGGTCAGACCCGGATACAGACCATGCGCCCAGCCGGCGATCAGCATCACCGCATAGGCCCAGACCGGGTTCAACACCTCCATCCGCGCGCCGTGGCGCAGGGCGCAGATCAGCGCCAGGCCGATGCCCACGGTTTTCACCGCGGCGATGGTGGTTTGCAGCATCGCCGGACCGATCAGGTCGTGCAGCGCCATTTCCAGCGTCATGCCGGTCAGGATTAGCCACAGCGCGCTGGCCGGCACCGGCAAGCGCAGGGCCAGCGTCACCGCGCCGGCGCCGCATGCGGCGAAACACAGCGGCCAGATCAGCGCCGGCGTCAGCGCGATCGCGACACAGAGCCCCGCCAGCACGATCGCGCTGGGCGCCTCGGCGCCGCGGATCAGCGCCGCGTGCGTCATGGGCTGGGCGTCATGGGTTGGGCGTCATGGGTTGGGCGTCATGGGCTGGAGGTGGGCCGCGGGTTGGGAGGGGGGACGGTCCGTCATCGTACCGATGTATGCCGGCAATTCCTCAACAAACCGTTTACGCCGCCCTTGGTTACCATGCCCCCGCATGCCTCATCGCTGGCGTGCCGATCCCAGCATGCGACGAAACGGCGCCTCACCAAGTCCGCTCCCAACCTTGCCCCCCCACCTGGCTCCCACCTGGCCCCCGCCTGGGGCCTCACCTGAGGCGCGCGCGCGACCCGCCCCCGCTTGACGCGCCACCCCATGCGGCATCTCCTGCATGCCAAACACAGCAAATGGGGAAACGGCATGACCGAGTTTCGCGTCCTGGCAACGGGCCTACGCTTTCCGGAAGGCCCCGTGGCCATGCAGGACGGCTCCATCGTCCTGGTGGAGATCGAACGCCAGACCATCACCCGCATCCGCCCCGATGGTTCGGCGGAGGTCGTCGCTCATACCGGCGGCGGGCCGAACGGGCTCGCGGTCGGTCCGGATGGCGCCTTTTATGTCTGCAACAATGGCGGCTTTCAGTGGCGGCTAGAGATGAACCTGCTGCGCCCCGCCGGCCCCGCCTCGGACTACACCGGCGGCAGCATCCAGCGCGTCGATCCGCAAACCGGCACCGTCACCACCCTCTACGACCGCTGCGGCACCCACAAACTGCTCGGCCCGAATGACATCGTCTTCGATGGACAGGGAGGATTTTATTTCACCGACCTGGGCAAGGCGCGCCATCGCGACCGCGACTGGGGCGGCGTCTACTACGCGCTGGCCGATGGGTCGAAAATCGTCGAGGTCATCCATCCGGTGCTGACGCCGAACGGCATCGGCCTGTCCCCGGACGGCGCCACGCTTTATGTCGCCGAGACGGAAACCGCGCGGCTTTGGGCCTTCGACATCATCGCCCCCGGCGTGGTGGCCAAGCAAGGCTTCCCCTCGCAGCATGGCGGACGGCTCATGGCCGGATTGGGCGGGTTCCAGCGCTTCGACAGCCTGGCGGTGGATGCCGCCGGCAATATCTGTGTCGCCACGCTGGTCAATGGCTCGGTCAGCGTCATCGCCCCGTCCGGCGCGTTGCTGCGCCAGATCCCGATGCCCGATCTGTTCTGCACCAATATCTGCTTCGGCGGCCCCGACCTGCGCACCGCCTATCTGACGCTGTCGGGCACCGGGCAGTTGGTCGCGATGGACTGGGACGGCCCGGGCTTGCGGCTGGCGCACGAGGCCTAGCACATGCGGCGCAAGGCCGATTTGCCGCAGAAAACCTGCGCGTCCTGCGGCCGGCCATTCGCCTGGCGGAAAAAATGGGCCAAGGTCTGGGAAGAGGTGCGCTACTGCTCCGACCGCTGCCGGCAAACCCGCGCCCCCGCGAACGGCCCACCGCGGGCCGGCGGGACACACGGGGCGATACAAAGCGCCGAACTGGGCTCCCGCCGCCGCGGCGCGCGGGAAACGCCCTAGCTGCCGAAGGCCACGGTGCGCAGCCCGTCGGCGACCGTCAACACGCCCGCCGTCACCGCGCGGATGTCCTCAACCGTCAGGCCGGAGGCGATTTCGCGCAACAGGAAGCCGTTTCCGGTCGGTTCGAACAGCCCGTAATTCGTCATCACCAGCGTCACCACACCCTTCGCCGTCACCGGCAGATCGCAGGCCGACACCAGGCGCGGGCTGCCGTCGCGGGTGACGTGCTCTAGAATGATGAACACGCGCTTGGCGCAGGCGGCCAGATCCATCGCCCCGCCGATGCCGCCGCCCTTCTGGCCTTTCAGCTTCCAGTTGGCGAAATCCCCGGTCATGGAAACCTGATAGGCGCCCATCACGGTGGCATCGATATGCCCGCCGCGGATCACGGCGAAGCTGTCGGCATGGTGCACCACCGCCGCACCGGGTTTGAGGGTGACATTCTGCCCGCCGGCATTGACCAGGTTCAGGTCTTCCTCGCCCGGGGCGGCGACGGGGCCGTAGCCGATCACACCGTTTTCGGAATGATAGGTGATGTCGCGGTCGCCGATATCGGTATTGGAGCACATGGTCGGAATGCCGACGCCCAGATTGACGATCCAGCCATCCTGGAATTCCCATGCCACGCGGTCCGCCATTTGCTGGCGCGTCAGGCCTTTGCTCTCACTCATTTCTTGCGCTCCTGACGCTTGGCGGGCCAGATCCCCTCGGGCGGCGGCGGCACTTGCACAAGCCGCTTCACGAAAATCCCGGATACATGCACGTCATCGGGATCGATGCTGCCGGCCGGCACGATCGGCCGATCGATTTCGGCGATGGTGCAGGTGGCGGCGGTCGCCATCACCGGGTTGAAGTTGCGTTGCGAACGATAAAACCGAAGGTTGCCGGACTCGTCCGCCGTCTGCGCGCGCACGAAGGCGTAATCCAGCTTCAGCGCGTATTCCAGCAGGTATTCGCGCCCCGCGATCACCCGGGTTTCGCGTCCGGCGGCAAGTTCGGTGCCGACGGCGGTTGGGGTGTAAAACGCCGGGATACCGGCCCCCGCGGCGCGCAGCCGTTCGGCCAGCGTGCCTTGCGGCACCAGTTCGGCATCGACCTCTCCGGATTCGTAATACTTGGTGAACGGCAGCACGTCGGTCGGGCGGGTGGCGGCGGTGAAGGCGCAGATCACCTTGGCGACCTGGCCGTTTTCCACCAGCATGCCGATATCGGGCATGCGCGGTTGCTGCGCCCCGCCGGTGGTATTGGCGACCAGGGTCAGGCGTTTCGCGCCCTGCTCTTGCAGCGCCTTGATCAGGTTGAACGGCGTGCCGGGCATAGCGAAACCGCCGAACCCGATGACGCTGCCATCCGGTATATCGGCGACGGCTTCGGCGAAACCGCCGAATATCTTGGACTTTTTCCCCATTGGGTGACCTATCTGCTTCCTCGCGTTGGCAGCGATGAACGGTCAGCCTCGGTCCTCTGTCAAGGTCGGGGCCAGCGGCGCGGGTCCGATCAGGAACAGGCCGCAGACGCACACCAGGAAGAACAGCGCCGATACCCGCGGCGCCTCGGTCAGATTGTCGAACAAGCCCGAGACCAGGAAGGCGGTCACGCTACCGGCCACCGCTGCCCCGGTCGGCCCCCACAGCGCCGAGGTGGCAGCGCGCAACCCCGCCAGCAGCGCCGATCCGCACAGCGCATACCACGCCAGGACGCCGATCACCCCGGTTTCGAAGAACAGCATCAGCGTCGTGTTCAGGATGCGCCAGGACACGTGGCTGTCATCGGTGAACAGCCACCGGTTCAGCCCCAGGGTGAAGTCGCCATTCGTCAGCAAATCCTGACCCAGCGGATCGGTCAGGCGGACGGCACGCAGATCGACCCGGCCATGATCCGCGGTGAACGACAGTTCCACCGGCCGGTGCAGCCAAGTGCCGACCCCCCCCCCCAGCGCCGCCGCCGGCAGATCCAGCGACACCGCGCGCCACTCCCCGTTGGTGGTCAGCGCCACCGACGCAGTCTGGCAGTTATCCGAATAGAGCAGCACCTTATCGCACAACACCACGGCCAACCCGGTCGGCGCGTCCAGGCTGCGCGCCAGCAATGTCAGATGCACCGTCTGACCCGTGGGAGGTAATTTCTGCCCCAGATAGAACGGCGAGGCGATCATCAGTTCCGCATACCCGTCATGGATCGCGACATCGCTGGGCCGGTTGACGCCGGATCGCGCCAACATGGTGCGCTGATAGGTGCCCAACCCCATGCCCAGCATCGTCGGCAGCAGGCCGGTGTCGCGCACCGCGAGGCCGGCGCGCCAATTGCCTTCGCGCGTCGTGAAATCCGTCGCCGACTGGGCAAAACGCGCGCGCATCCCGGTGAAGGCACCGGCGCCGGCCAGCGCGACGAACACCAGCAGGATCGACAGCGGCCCCCGCAGCACCCCGAACACCCCGCGGGAGCGGCCGAATAGCGCGGTCAGCATCGTCACCGTCAGGCCGACGGCAGCGGCGGCATAAGCGCTGCGTGCCAGCGTCATGACCAGGGTATAAATGCCGCTCAGGCCGGCCAGCACCGGCGGGATCAGCAGCGGCAGGCGCCACGCCGGCGGGGCGAGCCGTCGCACCGAGCGGCCGAGGCATGGCACGAACGGCAGCGCCAGCGCAGCGTAAGCGCCGATATGCCCGCCGCCGACCCGCATCGAGAAAAACGGCCCGGCGACGCGATAAGACTCCCGCACATCCAGCAGACCGGAGAACAACAGTTTCTCCGCCATCACCCACAGCGTCACCGGCACCAGCCCCAGCGCGATGCCCGCCCCGAGCAGAGGGCCGGCATCGCCCGCCAGGCGGTGGCGCGCGCGCAGGAACGGCAACAGCGCGAGCGCGTCCAGCAACCCCTTGCAGATGCGCATCCCATTATCGGGCCGCAGGAACGCGTCGACCGAGGATGCGTCGAACCCCGGCTGGGCCAGGCCGATGCCCGCCGCCGTCAGCCAGATCAGGGCCAGCACCGGCAAGGTCCATTGCGTGCCGCGGAAGCAAAACGTGTCGGCCCAGGACGGCGGTGCGCGCAGCAGCAAGACGGCGATGGTGGTCAGCAGCAGCGGATCGGTTTCGTCCACCATCTGCCAGCCGGTCCATAGGCTGAAATCCAACGCCGGCAGCGCCGCCGGCACCACCAGCAGGAACGCCCAGGGATAGCGCCACAGCAGCCCGGCGTAGAGCACCAGAAAGCCGCAGAGTGGCCACGGGGATAGCGGATACCGCGCCAGGATCACGCCGGCGAGCAGCCCGGCGGCCAGGGCGGCCACCAGGCGGCAGGTAACCCTGCCTGGCCCAGGCGTCGCAGGCCGCGACGGTTCAGACATTCTCCGCCTTCCCCACGCGCGCATCCTCCCCCCCAAACCCCTCCGCACCCGGCCGCTGCTCGGCCAGCATCAGCAGCATTCGCCACACGGGGGGCATCGCACGCGCGGCCAAATAAGCCGCCAAGCCGGCAACGGCGACGGCATTGATATCGCCCTCGAGGCCGGGGCGCAGATAGCGCGCGGTCTCGATCGCCAAGGCCAGTGCGGCAGCCAGCGCGGCCGCCAATGGGGAGGCAGCCCAAGGGGGAGCAGCTAATGTGGCCGCCAATGGGGGGGCAGCCAGCCCGGCATCAGGATTCCCCCCCGCCGAGGCGACCATAACACCCGATGAACGGCCCGCCCCACCGCCGGTTGCGCGAAGCCACAGCATCACCCCAACCGGCATATACATGACCGCATGCCCCACAATGTTCTTCGCCGCCGCGGCCTTGGTGACGATGTAGTAGTCGAACAACGGGATCAGCCCCAGCGTGTAGACCTGCCCGATCGCCTGGCGAACCCCCAGCCAGTGGCTCGACAGCAGACCGTTCGCCGCCAGAAGCAGGCCGATATAGACGATCGCCATCAGCGGCACGGCGCCCGCCAGCCTCAGGCGCAGACGCGGCAGATCCACGCGATGCAGCACGCTAAGGCTGCATGCGCCGATGCCGATCCCCAGGCTGCGATAGATGATCGCCCCCGCGACCGGCTGCGCGCCCATCACCAAGGTGGAGACGGCAAACAGCAGCGCCATCAACCCGATGCCCAGCAGCGTGGCCGAGAAGGCGCCGCGCGGCGCCGACGTGATCGCACCGTGCGTCGCGGACGTGATCGTTCCGCCCGTCTCGGACATGGCGCTTCCGCCCGTCGAGGACGTGATCGTTCCACGCGTCGTGGACGTGATCGTTCCGTCCATCTCGGACATGGCGCTTCTGCTCGTCGAGGACATGACGTCTCCGCGCCCGGGATGCCACCGGCCAGCATCGCGAAGGCGCAGCAGGATCCCCACCGGCACGAAAGCCGCCGTTCCGGCCGCCAGAACCATCAGCCGGATCGGCCAGGGGCGGCCGTCTTCCGGCAACAGAGCCAAAGTCTGCGGCAGACGGGCGAATTGCGCCGCCAGGTCGGCGCGCGACAAAGCGAAATCCAGCGGCTCCAGCACGAACACCACCAACGCCAGCAGATACAGCCGCAATCCGCCGATCAGCAGCGCCGCCGGGTCCCGCTTTGCCGCCAGCGCGCCGGCGTAGCGATCCCAGACCAGGAAAGCCACGATCCCGGTCAGCGCCCCCAGCGTCTGCGCGGCGATATAGTTCAGCGTCACCGTGCGCGGCGGAAAGAACAACTGCGCGTATTTGATGGCGCAGATCACCACCACGCTCAGCACCAAGGCCACGGCGATCATCACCAGCCGGCGGGGCAGCGAAACATCCCGGCGAGGCCAGAGCATGGCCAACGCCAGAAAGCCGAACGGCGCCAGCATCACCAGATTGCCCATCCAGTCCGCCCGCTGGTCCGAGCCATGTGCGACGAAGTGCAGATGCCGCAAATCCTGCCATGCATCCAGCGGATCGCGCGGCACGAAGTGAAAGCCCGTCGGTCCGACGACCGTACTGGCATAGGCCATAACCAGGCCATACAGCAGCCACATCGCCGCCGCGGCCTTGGGTGCTGGCCAGACTGGCCGCTCAATCCGCATCAGACGCTCGCACCGCTCGTCTCGATCCTGCCTGTCAGTCGCGTGCGCGCAGGGACCGGTCCGTTGCGTCGCGTGGGTCGATCGGGCGTCTTGGGAACAGGACCTAGCCTGCCGATCCCCCGACCGCACCTTGCGGGAAGTCTAAGCCGGCGATGGGATCAGCGCCAGCGGCCTTGCGCGCCGTCTCCGCCCCCCCCGGATTGTCCCCGTCTTAGGTCTGCCCCCCAGACTGCGCCCCCCGGACTGCGCCACCGGACTGCGCCACCGGACTGCGCCACCGGACTGCGCCACCAGACCCTTCGCCCCCGATCCTCACCTTTTGCCACCCCTTCAGGCCGCACCCACACAGCCGATCAGCCAGCGCGCAGGGGGCAGGGCGCGCGCGTTTTCAACCGGGAACCCTCCCGACAGCTTGGACCGGGAGCCTCCCTGACACTTTCGTTATGGCGTTTCCTTCGCGTAGCGCAGCCGCGCCCGCAGCGCCGATCGACCAACTCGCGCACAAGGGACTCCCGCTAGCGACCGGGCAGAGGCTAGGCTGGCGTCCATGTCCCAGACCACCACCCTCTCTTGCCGGCCGATCGGCACCATCCGCACGCCCTGGCAAACGCCGGCCGATTGCCCCCGCAACGGACGGCAACCCGATCCCGCGCCGGTCTGCCGCGTACAGGTCCTGCCCGAATTCCACCCCGGCCTCGCCAGCCTGGACGGCTTCTCCCACCTTATCCTGCTCTATTGGATGGATCGCGTCGCACAGCCGAAACTCCGTTTCACGCCACCCTTCGACGATACCGAGCGGGGCGTCTTCGCAACCCGCGCGCCGTTTCATCCCAACCCGATCGGCGTGTCAGTCGTCGCCTTCGACGGTTTCGCCGAACCGGGCGTGCTGAACGTCCGCTTTCTCGACTGCACCGACGGCACGCCGCTGCTGGATATCAAACCCTACCTACCCACCACCGACGCCGTCCCCGCGGCCAGCATGGGATGGCTCGGCCGCCACGCGACGCGGAACGCAAACACCACGACCTGATCGCCGCCGACCTGATCGACGCCGACCTGATCGACGCCGGCCTGCGCGCAGCCGATGCTGCCGCTGTTAGAGAGGCTCCCGCTGTCAGAGGGTCTGGCGCAGCCGCATGACCGCCTGACGCACCGGCGGATCCAGCGCCAAGCCCGCGTCATCGACATGCGCAGCCAACGTGCGCCGCATCCGCGGGTCCCAGAATTTCAGCAGGTGATCGACAATGCCATCCACCGCCGTCTCGGGCTTCTGCGACGCAAAGAAGCGGCCGATCTGGTTCGCCATGTAAGCCAGTTTTTCAGGCGCCATGGCGAACGGATCCCAGATCGATGCGATGCGGATGGGTGAAAACCTCGAACCCGTCGGCGCGGGCGATGCCAACCAGCGTGATGCCGGCGGCGTCGGCGGTGCGAATGGCCAGCGCCGTCGGCGCCGACACGGCCACCACCACCGGCGCGCCCAGCATTGCCGCCTTCTGGATCATTTCGACGGAAACGCGGCTGGACAACAGCACCATCCCCTGCGCCGCCGCGATCCCCATCCGCGCCAACGCGCCCGACAATTTATCCAGCGCATTGTGCCGCCCCACATCTTCCCGCACCGCCACCAGCCCTTGGGTCGGCAGCCAGAACCCGGCGGCATGCACCGCACGGGTCAGCGCGTTCAGACCCTGAGCGGGCGACAAGGCCTGCATCGCCATCTCGATCATCGCTGGGGTCAGCGTGGGGGCCAGCGCCGGGGTCAGGGTAGGGGGCAGCGTAGGGGTCAGCGTGGGCGGCAGCGTGGCGGGTGGCGCCCCAGGTAGCGCCCCAGGTAGCGCCCCAGGTAGCGCCCCAGGTAGC
>Ga0164296_1005102_pt1 | contig 11663 bp, 10 predicted proteins | sample GEODES057metaG_FD_113533 | JGI IMG/M metagenome (GOLD analysis project Ga0164296, IMG submission 113533) | Dystrophic lake water microbial communities from Trout Bog Lake, Wisconsin, USA - GEODES057 metaG | ecosystem: Environmental > Aquatic > Freshwater > Lake | place: USA: Trout Bog Lake...
CTGCTGCGATGACACCCACAGGCCAACGCTTTTTAACTTGCCTATTAAAAAATTTGTCATTGCGAGGAGCAAGCCAGGGATCGCGGGTTGGCAGCGACGTGGCAATCGCAAGGTATGCCTTTGAGTCGGCATCTTTCGCATCCTTAAAATCCCAAAATCGTGTCCCAAAATCGTGTCTTAGGTGGGTGTCACCCTGAGCTCGTCGAAGGGCGACGCGGGTGGGGCCTTTGCGCACCATGGTTTGACCCTGCTCACCATGACACCCTACGCGCTTTATAATAGAACATCAAAAACGCCGGGTGTCATCCTGATCCCTTCGATGGGCGACGTGGATAGGGCCTTTGCGCACATGATTCGAAGGGCTCATCACGACAACAAAAATCCTGCAATCCCTAAATCCTACGAATCCTGGTTCAGACGAAAGTACGTGCTAATTTCTGAACCGTTGATTCGTGTGATTTTACTGATTTTACTGATTGAACTGACATTTAGTATTCAACGTAATCACTAAAATCACACGAATCAGCGGTAAACTTCCTTATTTGCCGAGGCCAGTGTATTTTTCAATAAGCCGATGATCGTCATCAAGCCAACGCCGCCGGGTACGGGGGTTATCCAGGATGAAATGGGAGCTACATTTTCGAAATCAACATCGCCATAAAGCTTAAAGCCTGATTTGGTTAGCGTTGAAACTTCACGGTTCATACCCACGTCAATTACAACAGCGCCCGGTTTGACCATATCGGCAGTGATGAAATTCTTTTTACCAATGGCTACGATCAAAATATCTGCGTCCAGCGTAAAGCTTTTGATATCGGGTGTGCGGCTATGACAAAGCGTAACCGTACAATTGCCGGGATAGGTATTACGTGCCATCAGGATACTCATTGGCGAGCCTACGATGTTACTTCGGCCTACTACCACGCAATGCTTTCCTGAAGTTTCGATATTATATTCTTTCAGCATTAAAGTAATGCCGTAGGGGGTAGCGGGGATGAACGATGGTAAATTGCGCTGCATCCGGCCCAGGTTAATAGGATGGAAGCCGTCAACGTCTTTACGATAATCAATACACTCGGTAACTTTGTCAGGATCGATATGCTTGGGTAAGGGCAATTGTACAATGATGCCATCAATATCTTCATCGGCATTCAATTCAATTACTTTAGCCAGCAGTTCTTCCTCGGTAACCGAAGGTTCATAACGCACCAGCGACGATTTAAAACCCACCGCTTCGCAATTGCGCATTTTGCTGGCAACATAGGTTTCGCTGCCACCATCATGACCAACCAATACGGCTACCAAATGTGGCTTACGGCCGGTTCTTTCTAAAATTTTGGCGGCCTCAATGGCGATCTCTCCTTTGAGTTTTTCTGATACGTATTTACCGTCGAGTAATTGCATATTTGTGATTGGTGAATGGTGATTTGTGATTGGGGAGGCCCAATACAAATTCAAACTAAGTTTATATGAGTTTTGCTGGTATCGGCTTTTATTTTCAATACCTGCAAAAGGTCAATCTAATTTCAGCACCGCCATAAAGGCCGATTGTGGTATCTCCACATTACCCACCTGACGCATGCGTTTTTTACCTTTTTTCTGCTTTTCCAGCAGTTTGCGTTTACGCGAAATATCACCACCATAACATTTGGCGGTAACGTCTTTACGCAAAGCTTTTACAGTTTCCCTCGCAATGATCTTGGCGCCGATAGATGCCTGTATGATGATCTCGAATTGCTGTCTCGGTAATAACTCTTTCAGCTTCTCACAAATCTTTTTACCGAAATCATAGGCATTGCTGCGGTGTATCAGCGAAGACAGCGCATCCACAGGTTCGCTGTTTAAACGAATATCTAAGCGGACCAGATCCGACTGCCTGTAACCGATCTGGTGATAGTCAAAGGAGGCATAGCCTTTGGATATCGTCTTCAATTTATCGTAAAAGTCGAATACGATCTCGCCCATGGGCAGTTCGAAGGTCAGTTCAACACGGTCGGCTGTTAAATACGACTGGTGGGTGATGATCCCCCTTTTCTGTATACAAAGTGACATTACCGGCCCAACAAATTCGGCTTTGGTGATGATGGATGCTTTGATATATGGTTCCTCCACAAAGTCGATCCTGCTTGGGTCTGGCAGGTCGGAGGGGTTATTCACCTGCATTTCTTCACCACGGGTGGTAAATGCTTTGTACGAAACGTTTGGCACGGTAGTGATCACCGTCATATCAAACTCGCGCTCCAGACGTTCCTGGATGATCTCCATATGCAGCATCCCGAGGAAACCGCAGCGAAAACCAAATCCCAGTGCTGCAGAAGACTCTGGTTCAAATACCAGTGAAGCATCATTCAGCTGCAATTTGGCCATTGATTCACGCAATTCCTCGTAATCCTCTGTATCAACCGGGTAAATACCGGCAAATACCATTGGCTTTACTTCTTCAAATCCCTGAATACCTTCGGCGCAAGGGCGCTCGACATGGGTAATGGTGTCGCCAACCTTAACCTCGCGGGCTTCTTTAATACCAGAGATGATATAGCCCACGTCACCGGTTTTAATAACGTCTTTAGGTAATTGGTTAAGCTTAAGGGTACCCACCTCATCGGCCAGGTATTGTTTTTCAGTTGCTACGAATTTCACCTTTTCACCTTTGCGTATTTCGCCGTTCACTACTTTAAAGTAAGCGATGATACCGCGAAAGGAGTTGAAAACCGAGTCGAAAATCAAAGCCTGTAAAGGTGCTTTAGGATCACCCAGCGGGGCGGGCACGCGTTCAATAATCGCCCGAAGAATGTCATGTACACCCAGTCCCGTTTTGCCGGAAGCGGCAATGATCTCTTCGCGTTTGCAACCAATAAGGTCAACGATCTGGTCTTTCACTTCCTCAGGCATAGCACCGGGAAGGTCCATTTTATTGAGCACCGGGATAATTTCCAGGTCGTTTTCTAAAGCGAGGTATAAATTGGAGATGGTTTGCGCCTGAATACCCTGGGCCGCATCTACGATCAGTAAGGCGCCTTCACAGGCTGCTATAGAGCGCGAAACTTCGTAGGAAAAATCGACGTGGCCAGGCGTATCGATCAGGTTGAGCACATATTTCTGCCCATCCAGTTCATAGTCCATTTGAATCGCATGGCTTTTGATGGTAATGCCCCGCTCACGTTCCAGATCCATGTCGTCCAGCAGCTGTGCCTGCGCATCGCGCTTGGAAATGGTATTGGTATATTCCAGCAATCGGTCGGCTAAAGTACTTTTACCGTGGTCGATATGCGCTATGATACAAAAATTACGTATGTGCTCCATTGATGGCGCAAAAGTAGCGTTTTAAGGCGAGATTTTATCATCGCGACCGAGATAATCCTCTGCCTCAAAGCCGGACGAATTATGCCTTTACAACCTCCAAAATAGCAAACAATGGCGAATGGGTATGGATCACTCTGGATAACTTAAGACCTGAATAGGATAGCAATTCGTGAAATTCTTTTTCGGTACGCTCTTTGCCACCGGTCATTGCCATCATATTGATATCTAAATACTTGCCCGGGTGTGGGTCGTTTCCCTCCGGTATCAGGGCCTCGATGATCAGTAATTTGCTGCTCTTCTTTAAAACTTTGCTGATATTGGTTAATATCGTGATCGCCTGCAGGTCGTTCCAGTCATGCAGTATCTGTTTCATCAGGTAAGCATCAGCATCGGCAGGTACGTGGTTGAAAAAGTTGCCCGCTTCCACATTAGCTCTTCCGGCCAAATCATTTTCAATTAAAATAACCTGCGTTTTTTTAACCACATACTCTTCATCAAATACTACGCCGCGGGCGTGTGGTGCTGCTTTTAAAACTGCAATCAACAGGGCGCCGTTACCACCACCAATATCTACGATATGTTTAGATTGGCTAAAATCATAGGCAGGTATAACGGCAGCAATGGCTTCTCCGCTCAGATCCGACATTGCCTGCATAAAATTTAAGCCATCTGCGGGATGGTTCTCATAATATTTCCAAACGGATGTTCCAACGGCATCATCAAATGCAATACCTCCGGTTTTTAAGCTATGGTGCAAATTACCCCAGGCTTTAAAATGGTCGCCAAGCTGTGCTTTTACAAAAGCCTTCATCGAACCTTTTACACCTTCCCGTAAAGTTTCACTCAGCGGAGTATTGGCAAATTCTCCATTTTCATTTTCTGTAAATATACCGCTGCCAGCCAATGCCCTTAACAGCCTATACAACGCCGGGCCATTGCTATGCGTCTTTTTAGCCAGATGTTCGATCGACATCGGCCCATCGGCCAACAAGTCGGCAATATTTAATTTAGCAGCATTGTAAATACAATTAGCAACCCAAAATCCGCTGATCATTTGCAACATCTGGGCAGGAGGTGGTGGGGTGTGGTGGTGATCGCTCATAAAAATAAAGTGATATAATTTAGCCTGTTTAGGAATAACCTAAGGTAGCTAATTGAACTGAAACGGCAAACAGGTATAAAAAGTTAATTTCTGCAAAACTAAATGTCAGTTTTAAGAAATAATCTTCCTGCGGGCATTCAATTTTCTGTAGATATTTTAATTATTCGCCCCGTTTTAAACCGTATTTTTCGATCTTACTATACAAATGACTACGCTGAATATCAATATCATCGGCGGTCTTTGAAACATTCCAATTATTCTTCTCTAATTTGAATTTGATATATTCCCGTTCGGCGTAATCTTTATACTCCTGGAAATTTGTGAACTGATCAAAATCCCTGTCAGTATTTGCTTTTCCGGTGCTATTTGATGATACTGTTCCGGATGGATTGGCGAAGGCCCGAATATCATCTTCGGTAATGGTTTTATCACTCAAAATGATCAACCTTTCCGCCATGTTTCTCAGTTCGCGGATATTACCGGTCCATGGCAGCGATTTCAATGCTTCGAGTGCGCCGTCTGATATTTTTTTGACGGGCATTCCATAATCGTTGCAGATCTCCTCCAAAAAATTGCTGGTCAGCAATGGTATATCATCTTTACGTTCGACCAACGGAGGTACGTGGATCAAAATGACACTGAGCCTGTGATACAGGTCCATCCTGAAATTTCCGGCTTCTATCTCTTTTAGCAGATCCTTGTTAGTAGCTGCTACCACACGCACATTAACTTCTATCTCTTTTTCGCCGCCAACACGGGTGATCTTATTTTCCTGCAGTGCCCGCAATACTTTAGCTTGCGCTGATTGGCTCATGTCGCCTATCTCATCAAGGAATAAAGTTCCCCCGTCGGCCGACTCAAATTTGCCGATACGTTGTTTTACTGCGGAGGTAAAGGAGCCTTTTTCGTGACCAAATAATTCGCTTTCGATCAGTTCGGATGGGATCGCTGCACAGTTCACTTCTATCAAAGGTGCATTTGCGCGGTTTGATTTTTCATGGAGCCAGCGGGCCACCAATTCTTTACCACTGCCATTGGCGCCGGTTATTAAAACACGTGCTTCAGTAGGTCCAACCCGGTCGATAGTTTCTTTGATCTTCCTGATGGCCGGCGACTCGCCCAAAATCGGACGTACTTTTGATACTTTCCGCTTAAGTACCCTGGTTTCGCTCACCAGGCTGCCACGATCAAGCGCATTGCGTACGGTGATCAGCAGGCGGTTCAGGTCGGGAGGTTTTGAAATGAAATCAAAAGCCCCTTTTTTACTCGCTTCAACAGCCGTTTCTACGGTGCCATGACCCGATATCATGATAAAAGGCAGATCGGGTTTTAAGTTCAGACCCTCAGTCAGCACTTCCATGCCGTCCATGCGATTCATTTTGATATCGCACAACACCAGGTCATAGTCGTTTTCGCCGATCAGGCCTACTCCGTCTACACCATTATCAACGTCATCAACCTCGTAATTCTCGTATTCCAGTATTTCCCGCAGGGTATTCCTGATGGAACGTTCGTCATCAATGATCAGAATTTTTGCCATGTAATTTCAATAGGGGGACTCAGATAGGATGCTAAGGTAGCTGAATTGTATAGAAAAATAAACACTTTTGGTAAAAATAAAGCCCAACCGTTAAGGATGGGCTAAAATTCAGCAGCAAAGCTGTAAGCCGGGTTCTGTATATTTCTATCATTGATCTGGCCCTGTCATTGCTGACAGGTTCAAGCAACCTACCCATCCTGGTTGTACCGGTATCCCGATAGCTATCGGACGGCACATGAAGCGAGCAGCTTCTGATCCAGGACCTATTTGGTCTTTCAACTCCTGGGGTTTACCGCGATCCCGGTCGCCCGGGAAAGCCGTGAGCTCTTACCTCACATTTTCACCCTTACCCCGATCAGATCGGGGCGGTTTATTTTCTGTGGCACTTTCCGTCGCCGGCTGAACGGCGCCTTCCCGTTAGGAAGCAGGATGCTCTGTGTTGCCCGGACTTTCCTCCCCGGTTTTAATGCGGAGCGATAGAACGATTTGCAGTGCAAAGATAGTGTATTGAGTTGGAATAAGTTGGATTGAGTTGGATTGGGTTGGATTTAGTTGGAATGGGTTGATTTGGTTGGGATGGGTTGGATTGGGTTAGAATGAGTTGATTGGGTTGGAATGAGTTGATTTAGTTGGAATGAGTTGGATTGGTTGGAATGGGTTGGATTGGGTTGTCCTGATAGTTTTGGGGAGGGTTGGATTGTTAATTGATTGTAATTGGGGCCTGATATTTACTTACAGTTCTTCAGGTCCGCTTCTACCTCATCCATGTTAACAATACCCAGTTGATTGCCGAAAGAGTTGTTCATATAGGTGATCACCTGTGCGATTTCCATGGGTGCCAGTTCGGCGGCGGGCATATTTTCGTTATAGGCTTTGCCGTTGATGGTGATCGCACCTTTCATTCCATAACGGATGGCACAGGCCAGGGAGGATTTATTCTTCTTTAAAAAGGTTGAATCATTCAAGGCGGGGATAAGTGCCGATAGTCCTGCACCATCATTACCATGGCAATTCTGGCAGCGGGTTTGGTAAACTTCGGCGCCTTCTGAATAGTAGCGTTTAAACTCCAGGCTGGTATTGCTTTCGCAGGAAACGATGAGAAGCGTTGCTATTGAGAGTGTTGATATCGCTGCAAAGATCCGGCTATACTTCATTGTATGGGTTTTGAGCTTACTTCTGCCTGCAAGGTTTTAATATCTGCAATCAACTGATCAACCTGTTTTGCGTCGGTACCGTCATAAGCGCCTCTGACCCGTTTTTGCTGATCAACCAATACAAAATAACCCTGGTGTACATAACCGCCGGCAGCCGAACTGTCTTGTTTTACTGCTACCAGGTAACTTTTCTCAGCGATGCTGTAAACGTCCTCTTTTTTTCCCTGCAAAAACCACCAGGTATTACCACTTACCCCCAGTTTGTCAGCGTATTTTTTGAGTACAGGTACGCTGTCGTGTTTTGGATCGATGGAATGCGAAAGTATCCTTACATCGGCCGAATTTTTGTAAGTGCCGTATACCTTAAGCATATTTCGCGCCATCTGCGGGCAAATAGAGGGGCAGGTAGTAAAGAAGAAGTCGGCTACATAGATCTTTCCATCCAGGTTTTTATTGCTGATGCTATCGCCGTATTGGTTAACAAACTTAAATTTTGGTATGGTTTGGTAAACAGTGTCTGTAACCGATTTACCATCAACTATTTTGGTAAGGGCCTGGCGGGTGCCAAAAATTGGCAGCGTGGTTTTACTTTCATTTGATTTACAAGCTGACAGTGCAGCAATAAACAGTAATCCAAAAACGAGGTTTCTCATTTTATTTATGGGCGTTGAGGTATTTGTTCGATTCGTTAATGGCCGTTTTGATCTGTGAGTCGACGGCCAGCACCAATTTTTTTTGTCCGGTATAATAGCTGACCACCTCATCGTGCGACTTGCCCGTCATGTCGGGTTGAAACTGGCTCATCCATTTATCCATTGCGTCGTCGGCTGCATTTAGCCTGGCTACCAAAGGTTTCAATGCCAGCGTGTCCTTTTTTTGTTTTAATAAAGTGTCCAGCTTCATCTCATTTTTCATGAGCGCTTCATCATTGCTCATCATTTTTTCATGCATGGCTATGATTTCGTTCTTCAAATCACTTTCCTCTTTAGCACTGTTGGAGCAGCCGTTCAATAGGAAAAAGGCAAACAGGATATAAGCTATGTTTTTCATACAATTCGATCTTGGGCAAAATTAACATTTATACGTATGATAAAACCATATTTCAACAATTTTAGCTGTTTCGGGTAAAGGCGATATAATCTGTAAAAGGCAGCACTATACCTTCCTCTTTCAGGTACAAGCCGATCTGGGCCCGGTGGTGTGTGCCGTGGTTGATCACATGCGTAATGATATCACTTTGCTGATCTTCAAAATGTTCGCCTTTCGAATTTTGGTAGCTGATCATTCTATTGAAATCGCCTGAATGGAGTGTTTCCAGAAAATCGATCCAGTTTTGATAGTTTTCGATGATCTGTGGTTTTAAGGAGTCAGCATGCCAATCGGGCCATACTGCAAATTTATCTGTAGGCTCCAATTTTGATCTGGTCAGCCATATCTTTTGCGAAGCCAATAAATGGGCCATTGTTTTGCCTGCCTTTTCCTGATTCCTGATTTTCAGGATCAGATCTGTCAGCAACAGGTTAACATGCTTATCGTAATCAAACAGCCGTTTGAAATAAGTTTTCATAGGTCAAATTTAATAAACGAACAGTTTCATCAATACATTTTGGTCGGTGAATTAAACCTATAAGCAAAAAAATTTAACATAAACATCATATAAGAATGATGTAAGCTTCATACGCTATCGGGATATTTATTTCGTAAAACTGTATGTTATGAAACTCAGCATCAATTTCGCAAAACTCATCCGGAATTTCCGTGAGTGGATGATCACCAGGAGTCTGAGATCATCTTTCATTCACTGAGTAATTTGCCTTTGTTTTCCTGCTATTCATTTAAGTTGAAAAATTTGAAGTTTGTTTTTATTCAAACTTTCGACGTTTTTTGCGCTATTGCTGTGCTTGATCTATGGATAGACTAAACCGGACTTTATTTGGCAGCGAATTTGAATGGGGTGTTTCTACAGCTGCCTTTCAAATTGAAGGTGCCACCGATGCCGACGGAAAAGGTGAATCGATTTGGGATGCCTTCACTGCAAAAAAAGGAAAGATATTGGGCGGACATCACGCCCAAACGGCCTGCAATTTCTATTATAATTATAAAGAGGATATCGACCTTTTAAAAAAGCTCCATATTCCTAATTTTCGCTTTTCAATTTCCTGGACCCGCATTTTGCCCGATGGGACAGGTAAGGTCAACCTTGACGGTGTCACCTATTACAATCGCGTTATCGATTATTGTCTGGAGCTGGGCATCGAACCCTGGGTGACAGTTTACCATTGGGACCTGCCCCAAGCGCTTGAGCTTCAGGGTGGCTGGACCAACCGGCAGGTTGTGGATTGGTTTAGCGACTATACAGAGATTTGTGCCCGGCATTTTGGCGACAGGGTAAAGCATTGGATGGTGATGAACGAGCCATCGGTATTTACCGGTGCCGGCTATTTTTTTGGCATCCACGCGCCGGGCCGCACTGGTATCAAAAATTTTATTCCGGTGATACACCATGTGGTTTTGGGCATGGTAGCCGGTGGCAGAAAATTACGCGAACTATTACCTGATGCGGTCATAGGTACCACATTTTCCTGTTCTCATATCGAACCATCGTCACAAAGCAAACGGGATATTGCGGCTGCTGTTCGCGCAGATGCCCTGGTTAATCGCCTGTTTATCGAGCCAATTCTTGGATTGGGTTATCCTGTTAATGAAATTGCTGTATTGAAGGATATGCAGAAATATATCCTGCCCGGCGACGAGGAAAACATGCATTTTGATTTTGATTTCATCGGACTGCAGAACTACACCCGCGAGATCGTTAAATATTCATTTCTTACGCCTTATATCGGGGCAAAGCTGGTTAAAGCTGCCAAACGTAAAGTGCCATTAACAGCAATGGGTTGGGAAGTATATCCCCGCGCTATCTACCATATCCTAAAGAAATTCGGCGCCTACCCGCAAATAAAAAAGATCGTTATTACCGAAAATGGCGCAGCTTTCCCGGATGAAGTTATTGATGGTAAAGTAGCCGATACCCAAAGGTTGGATTATATCCGTGAAAACTTGAAGCAGGTACTGGCGGCAAAGCAGGAAGGCGTTAATGTACAGGGCTATTTTGTTTGGACCCTGACCGACAATTTTGAATGGGCCGAAGGTTATCACCCGCGCTTCGGCCTGATACATGTGGATTTTGAGACACAGCAACGCACCATCAAATCGTCCGGCTATTGGTATGCGGATTTCTTAAAAGGCGAGTAAATGCGTTTTTTTCTCATTTGAACGCGTCTTCACCCGTAATATCCATACCAGTGATCAGTAAATGGATATCATGCGTGCCCTCATAGGTGATCACCGACTCCAGGTTCATCATGTGGCGCATGATCGGGTACTCGCCGGTAATGCCCATGCCACCCAGCATTTGTCGTGCTTCCCGGGCTATATTGATGGCAGTTTCAACACTGTTTCGCTTAGCCATAGAGATCTGGGCAGCAGTTGCACGATTCTCACTTTTTAATACGCCGAGTCGCCAAACCAGTAACTGGGCCTTGGTGATCTCAGTGATCATTTCGGCCAGTTTTTTTTGTTGCAACTGGAAGCCAGCGATCGGCCGGCCAAATTGAACACGTTCCTTTGAATAACGCAGCGCAGTATCATAACAATCCATTGCTGCACCGATAGCACCCCAGGCAATACCATAGCGGGCCTGGTTAAGGCAGCCAAGCGGACCTTTCAATCCGGCAATATTTGGGAATATATTCTCTTTAGGAACTTTAACATTATCAAACACCAGCTCACCGGTGGCAGAAGCACGCAGCGACCATTTGTTATGGGTTTCGGGTGTTGAAAAGCCTTCCATGCCACGCTCTACGATCAAGCCTCGGATCTTGCCGTTTTCGTCTTTGGCCCAAACCACCGCAATATCAGCAAATGGCGAGTTGGAGATCCACATTTTGGCACCGTTCAGTATAACGTGGTCGCCTGCGTCTTTGATATTGGTAGTCATGCCGCCAGGGTTCGAGCCGTGGTCGGGTTCTGTCAATCCAAAGCATCCTATCAACTCACCTGCAGCCAGTTTAGGCAAATATTTATGTTTTTGTTCTTCCGAACCGTAGGCATAGATAGGGTACATCACCAATGAGCCCTGCACCGAAGCAGTAGACCGGATGCCGGAATCGCCACGTTCAATTTCCTGCATAATGATACCATAGGCAATATAATCCAGCCCTGCACCACCATACTCCACTGGAATTGTTGGGCCGAAAGCACCAATTTCTGCTAAACCCTTTAATAATTGTTTGGGAAATTTGGCCTTTTGCGCATAATCCTCAATAATGGGACTCACTTCTTTTTTAACCCAGTCGCGCACCGTTGCACGTATCAGTTTATGCTCGTCGGTGAGCAATTCATCTATCAAATAATAGTCGGGAGCCTCGAATAGATCAGTTTTAGCCATTGGTAATTGAATTGGTTGGGCAAAGATAGGAGATTAGTTGTATTGGTTGTATTAGTTGTATTGGGTATTGGGAATTAGGTATTGCGGTCTGATATTTTAGTTCCTTATCAATCCCGA
>Ga0164296_1005103_pt1 | contig 11662 bp, 9 predicted proteins | sample GEODES057metaG_FD_113533 | JGI IMG/M metagenome (GOLD analysis project Ga0164296, IMG submission 113533) | Dystrophic lake water microbial communities from Trout Bog Lake, Wisconsin, USA - GEODES057 metaG | ecosystem: Environmental > Aquatic > Freshwater > Lake | place: USA: Trout Bog Lake...
CTGCGGCTGTGCGGCCAGCAGTGTGATGCGCTGTGCGGAGTCGGTCGCCGCTTTCTTCACTTTCGGCTTTTTGATAAAGGGTGTCATGCAGTGCGCCTGCTTTTAGCATCGCATTAATGAAAACTTCAGTATTCAACCTGCATCAGCCACAGGCCGCGTGCGGGAGCTGTGGGGCCCGCAGAGCTGCGATTTTTTGCAGCAAGAATCTTGGCAATGTCGCTGGCTGCGATGCGCCCATAACCCACATCCAAAAACGTGCCGACAAGGTTCCGTACCATGTGATGCAAGAAACCATTGCCGCGTACGGTGTAGATGAAGCGATTTTCATCGAGGGTCCAGGCCGAGTGATGAATTGTTCGTATCGTTGAACGCGATTCTTCGCTATCCGGCTCATTGCGCTGGCTCAGGTCAGGGTCCACGGCGGCGAAGGATGCGAAGTCATGCTCGCCGAGGACTGTAGCGGCAGCCTGATGCATGGCGGCTGTATCCACCTCACGCCGCACCGGCATCCAGAAGCGTGCCAGCGTGGGCGGGCAGGGGGAGGCATCCTCCGGGCAGAGCAGAATGCGGTAGGCGTAAGTCTTGGCGATGGCCGAGTAGCGGGCGTGGAAATCCGGTGGCACATGGCTGGCATCGAGGACGCGGATGCTGTCTGGCAAGACGCGATTGAGTGCGCGGCGAAGGTTTTCCGGAGGCAGCGGCGCGGCCATCATAAAGCTGGTCACTTGCGCCTCGGCATGCACGCCGGCATCAGTGCGGCCAGAGCCCTGCGGCAAGATGTTTTCCCCGGAGATATGCTGCAGTGCCTTGGATAGCGCGCCCTGAATGGTCTTCAGGCCGGGCTGCACCTGCCAGCCGTGGAAGTCAGTGCCGTCATACGAAAGCACCAGCTTCCAGTTCTGCAGGGAAGTTTTCTGTATTTCTGAATCGAATTGGTCGGCCATCTGCATCCAATCCAGAGTACCGCGACTGTGGTGGCATACCTAGTAATCTCGCTGCGATATACTCGTTTGCAAAGGGCTTATCGGCCTGCGCAGCCCCACGCGGCGGGATGAAACTTATGTCGGCGTCTTGCGGTATGTCCTGTACGTCATAGCTTGTATCAACCTGGTCTTAGTACGACACACGTGGAGATTGAAAATCGTGAAATATCGCGACTTGAAGATGGCGGCTGCGACTATGCTGCTGCTGACAGGCACCCTGCCGCAGGGCATTGCACAAACAGCACAGACAACGCAGACTACACAAAGCCCCACGTCGTCCTCGACGGCTGCCACACTGCCATCGCTGCCGGAGCCGAATTTTACCCAGCCGCTGTTTCTGCGCAGCACGCCTCGCGACTATAGCAAGCCGGCACTATATTTCCCCAGCCCAGTGGGACCGTATACGCCGCGCTATGTTGATGCGCCGCGCCTGAGCAACACCCCGCGCCTGGACCAGTTGCTGCAGGATGGAAAGATCTATCTGAGCCTGAGTGATGCAGTTACGCTGGCTCTGGAAAATAATTTCGACATCGCCATTGCACGTTACAACCTCGACATTGCAGATACGGACCTGCTGCGTGCCCGTGCCGGTTCCACATTGCGTGGTGTTTCCACCGGTCTGGTGACCAACACACTGGGCGGTTCCAGCTCCACCATTACCGGTGGCGGCGGCCCCGGCGGCACATCCGCTGGTTCTGGCGGTTCCGGTGCCGGCGCTTCCGGTCTGGTACTGAGCACCAACGGTGCCGGCCCATCGCCGCTTTCTCTCGACCCGTCTTTGACCGGCGCGATTGAACTGCAGCGTGCCAAGACACCGGAGTCGAGTTCGCTGCTGACAGGCACCAATTCTCTGCAGCAGAATACCAACAACTACAACTTCGGCTATACGCAGGGATTCATCACCGGCACGACGTTTACAGCCACATATAACAACTCCTACACCACCAGCAACAGCGAGCGCACAAGTTATAGCCCGCTGCTTTCCTCGTACTTTCAGGCGGAGTTGCAGCAGAACCTGCTGCAGGGATTCGGCTGGGGTATCAACGGCCGCTTCATCATTCAGGCGAAGAATGATCGCCGCATTACGGACTCGGCCTTCCGCCAGCAACTGCTCTACACCATCAACCAAGTGGAGAACATCTACTGGGCATTGGTCAGCGCGTATGAGGATGTGCAGTCGAAGGAGCGCGGACTTGAGCAGTCCAAGCAGCTAGCCTCTGACAATCGCAAGCAATTGCAGATTGGAACTTTGGCACCGCTGGATGTAGTGAATGCTGACAGCGCTGTGGCCAGTGATCAACAGGCATTGATCGCCTCGCAGACCAATCTGGAATATCAGCAGTTGGTGATGAAGCAGGCCATTGCACGTAATCTTGAAGACCCAACGCTGGCCAATGCGCCAGTGATTCCGACTGACCGTGTCAGCCTGTTGCCGGTAGCCGAAGAAAACATTCCTGTTGAAGACCTTATCCGCCAGGCCTATGCCAACAACCCGGCCGTGGAGCAAAGCGTACTGACCATCAAGAATGATGAGATTACGCTGAAGGCAGTGAAGAACGGATTGCTGCCCACCGTGAATGCATACGCTTTCTACAGCGCCAACGCAATCGGCGGTTCGCAGAACGCGAATTTCAACTGCTCTACATCCTTCAGCAGCTTCCAGGCCTGCCCTCCGGGAACTGTGCCTTCGGTACCGTACAGCACGGTCTTTGGCAATTTGTTCAACGGTAGCGGGCCGGACAAGGGTGCAGGCGTAAACATCAACATCCCCATTCGCAATCGTCAGGCTCAGGCGGATCAAATCCGTTCGCAGTTGGAATATCGTCAGGCGCAAATGCGTTTACAGCAGATTTACACGCAGATTCGCATACAGGTCATCAACGGCCGCTTCGCTTTGACCAATGATCGTGCGCAGGTGCAGGCTGCGTTAGCAGCGCAAGCGTATGCCGCGCAGAGCCTCGACGCTGAAGAAAAGAAATTGCATCTCGGTGCATCCACCACGGCGAATGTGTTGCAGATGCAGCGTAATCTGGCCACGTCAGATGACAATGTTCTATCCGCGCAGGCGGCGTATGCGAAGGATCGCGCTGCACTCTATCAGGTAGTGGCGGATACGTTGGAGCATTATGGCATCAGTCTGAATGATGCGACCAACGGAACGCTGACGCAGGCGCCGATTATCCCGGGTCTGGCAAAACCGGAACCGCCTAAGCCTCCCACTCCCATCACTCCGGCAACGAATTAGCAGTAAGAAGTGCAGGGAAAAATCAAAGGCCCGAAGCGAGATAGTCGCCTCGGGCCTTTTCTGTTGCGATTGAATCTAGCGTTCGCAGATCTGGTCGAGCATCGCGTAGAACTCAGGGAATGAAATTGAAGCTGACTCGGATCCGTGAATCAGTGTCTCTCCCTCGGCACGCAACGCGGCCACGCTGAAAGCCATGGCGATGCGGTGGTCGCCACCAGAATCGATTTCCGCGCCGTGCAGCTTCTGGCCGCCGGGTACATCGAGGCCATCTTCATGTTCGGTCACTTCGGCACCCATAGCGCGCAGATTGCGAACCACCAATTCAATGCGGTCCGATTCCTTCACGCGGAGTTCCTTTGCGTCGCGGATGCGGATGCCGTCGCGCGAATACGGTGCAATAGCAGAGAGTACCGGCAGTTCATCAATCAACTGTGCTGATTGCACACCCTGCAGATTCGCGCTGATGAGGCCGGTGGGCGGCATGGTCAGCTGCACCGTGCCGATGAGCTCGCCGTGATGCTCTTCCAGATTCAGTACGGAAACCTTTGCGCCGTATGCCGTCAACACATCCAGCAGCGCGGCGCGTGTTGGATTCATGCCCAGGCCCTCCAGCACCAGGTTGGAAGCAGGGAAGAGCGATGCCGCGCAGAAGAAAAATGCTGCGGAAGAAATATCACCGGGCACAGTGGCGTCAATTGCATGCAGCGTCTGGCCGCCGGCGATGGAAACTGAATCCGGTGTGCGTGTGATTGCCACGCCGAAGGCGCGCAGAGCGGCTTCGCTGTGGTCGCGTGTGCGGATGGCTTCGCTGAGCGTGGTGGTGCCATTGGCCTGCATACCGGCAAATAATACGGCCGACTTGACCTGCGCGCTCGGTATCGGCGTGGTGTAGTGGATGCCGGTGAGCGGGCCGCCGTGAATCGTAATCGGCGCATGACCATCGGTGAGCGAAATCTTCGCGCCCATCTCTGCCAGTGGTTTGCGGATGCGCTCCATCGGTCGGCGGCTCAGTGACTCATCGCCGATGAGGGTGAAGGTATGCGGGTGCGATGCAATCAGGCCGGAGATCATACGCATCGTCGATCCGGAGTTGCCGCAATCCAGCGGCCCCGTTGGCGCGTGGAAACCGCCTGCTACACCGGCGACTTCAATGCTGCCGTCGCTCTTGCGATCCACTTTTGCACCCAGCGCGGCCACGCAGCCGAGTGAACTGGCACAATCGGCGCCGGTGGAAAAATTACGCAGCTTGGTTGTTCCCTCGGCAAGCCCAGCCAGCAGGGCATAGCGGTGCGAGATGCTTTTATCGCCGGGAAGGCGGAGGCTGCCAAGAATATTCTTTGCAGGGCGGATGGTTTGTGTCTTGCTGTCTTTGCCTGTCGTCATCTGGATTTATTTTAACGGAGATAAGCGCTTTATGTTTGCGCTCTACTCTCCGTACGGCACCCAGATGTTTTTTACCTGCGTCGCATGCTGCAGGAACCAGCGTCCTTCGGCATGCGCGGCATCGAACCAGTCATAGGCATGGCCCTCGTTGGTCCACACCTGTTTCAGGTTGCCAATGGAGGCGGCCTTCACCATGGCGGCATCTTCATCGCTGCGGAAGCACCAGATGGCGTCCACGCCGTCATGATCAGCCAGCGTCTTGCCGAGTTCCGACGGTTTGCCTGCGACCAGATTCACCACGCCGCCTGGCAGGTCGCTTGTGTCGAAGACCTGATACAAATCGCCGAGGATAAGTGGGTATTTTTCTGACGGGACAGCAACCAGAGTGTTGCCCATGGCGATGGCCGGCAGCAGCAGTGAGAGCAGACCCAGCAGCGGAGCTTCCTCCGGCGCAAGTATTCCGATGGTGCCCACTGGCTCCGGCACGGCGATGGTAATGTTGCGCCCGGGCGGATGATGGACTACGCCTTCAAATTTGTCCGTCCAAGCCGCGTAGCTGAAGATGCGTTCGATGGAGAGTGCGACTTCACTGGCCGCTTGTGGGTCTCCTACCGCTGCCGCCAGTCGGCGAGTGATTTCTTCTTTACGTTGGATGAGATTTTCCGCGATGTAGTAAATGACCTGTGCGCGTGCGTGGGCCGTCATCTTCGCCCACTTCGCCGCAGAGTTTGCCGCTTCCACTGCGTTGCGAATATCTTTGCGATTGCCGAGCGGCGCCTCGCCCAACAACTTGCCGTCGATGCCATGCACTGCGAAGCTATAGCCGGAGTCGGGCCGTGCCTGTTTACCGCCGATGTATTGCTTCACGGTGCGGTCAATGTCGGCGTTGGCTGTTGCGTCATCATCAGGATGCACTGCAGAAGATTTTTTCGTTGCAATAGTTTTCGGCAACGCGTTCAGCCAATCCGGAGTCAGATATTCGAGCATGCCTTCACGGCCGCCTTCGCGCCCGTAGCCGGATTCGCGATATCCGCCGAAGCCGCAGGCCGCGTCGAACTGATTGGTGGAGTTGACCCACACCACGCCGGCCTTCACTTGCGATGCAAGATCCAGCGCGACGTTGATGTTCTCGCTCCAGATGCTGGCGGCGAGTCCATAGACGGTGTTGTTCGCCAACTCTGCGGCCTCGGCGGGTGTGCGGAAGGTCATTGCAGCCAGCACCGGGCCGAAGATTTCTTCCTGCGCCACGGTGGCTGTTGGATGCACACCGGTCAGCAACGTCGGCGGAAAATAAAGTCCCTTGGTGGGCAGCGTGCCTTGCGGCTGCCAGCAAGTGGCACCGTCTGCGATGCCTTCATCGACGAGTTTGCGAATGCGTTCCAGTTGCACCGGAGCAACAATCGCGCCGATGTCGATGGACTTATCCAGCGGATGCCCGATGCGCAGCGCCTGCATGCGTGTGCGCAGCTTGGCGAAGAGTGTTTCGGCGACGCGTTCCTGCACCAGCAGTCGAGAACCCGCGCAGCAGACCTGCCCCTGATTGAACCAGATGCCGTCAACGAGTCCTTCAACAGCGGAGTCGAGATCGGCATCATCAAAAACTACAAAGGGAGATTTGCCGCCAAGTTCGAGCGAAAGTTTTTTGTGCGATGCCGCAGTGGATTTACGAATGATGCGGCCCACTTCGGTCGATCCGGTGAAGGCAATTTTATCGATGCCGTCGTGTTCCACCAAGGCTGCACCGGTGCTGCCGTCGCCGGTGATGATGTTCAGTACGCCTTCGGGCAGGCCCGCTTCCATGGCAAGTTCGGCGAATGCAAGTGCAGTGAGCGGTGTGTATTCGGCAGGCTTGATGACGACCGTGTTGCCCGCGGCCAGCGCCGGCGCCACTTTCCACGCAAACATCAGCAGAGGAAAATTCCACGGGATGACCTGGCCCACAACGCCGCAGGCCGAGTAGCCGGGAAATTCCTGACGCAGCAGCTGCGCCCAACCCGCGTGATGATAAAAATGCCGCGCCACCAGTGGAATATCAATATCGCGGCTTTCGCGAATCGGCTTACCGTTGTCGATGGTTTCAACCACGGCGAGCCGGCGCGAATGTTTCTGCACCAGCCGCGCCAACGCGTACAGATAGCGCGCGCGTTCATGTCCGCTGAGCGCCTGCCACACGGGTAACGCTTTGCGTGCGGCAGCTACTGCTGCGTCTACGTCGGCGGAGTTGCCCTGCGCGACTTCAGCAATCACGTCACCGGAGGAGGGATCGCTGGTCGTGAAATATTCGCCGGCCTTGGGCGCGGCCCATTTGCCGGCAATGAAATGACCGAAGCGACGCTTGTGGCCGTCAAGCCACGCGTTCACTTCCTTCGGGTCTTCCGGCGCTGCACCGTAATCCATAGACTGAAATTTTTCTGCGATGCTCACGGCTTCTCCTTCAAACAATTTCGGCTATGCAATCGGGTGGCGGTAGGTTGCCGAGTAGCGACCGGTGAGATAGTGTTCCAACTGGCGTTCAATGTCGCCCAACATGCTACTGGCGCCGAAGCGGAAGAGTGACGGCTCCAGCCACGGTCGGCCGAGTTCTTCCTTCATCAGCGAGAGCCAGTCCAGCGATTGCTTGGCGGTCTTGATGCCGCCGGCAGGTTTGAATCCAACCGCCATGCCGGTCTTCTCGGCGTAATCGCGAATCGCACGCACCATCACCAGCGAGACAGGCAGCGTGGCATTCACGGCTTCCTTGCCGGTGGAAGTCTTGATGAAGTCGGAGCCTGCCATCATCGCCACCCAACTGGCGCGGGCCACGTTGCGCAGCGTCATCAGGTCGCCAGTGCCAAGGATGGATTTCATATGCGCTGCCCCGCATGCATCCTTGAATGCGGCAATCTCGTCGTAGAGCGCGTTCCACTCGCCGTTGAAAACATGCGCGCGGGTGATGACAATATCAATCTCGCTGGCGCCGGCCTCCACCGAGCGGCGAATTTCTTCCACGCGTTCCGCCAGTGGTGAAAGCCCTGCAGGGAATCCGGTGGAAACTGCAGCCACGGGAATGCCCGAGCCTTCCAGCGCCTTAACGGCTGTTTCCACATAGGCGTGGTAGACGCAGACCGCGCCGGTGGTGATGTGCAGGTCCGCAATGCCGAGGCCTTCCACAATGTGCCGCTGCAAGGGTTGGCGCGCTTTGGCGCACAGCCTCCGCACTCGCTCAGCGGAGTCGTCGCCGCTCAGTGTGGTCAGGTCCATGCAGGCGATGGCACGCAGCAGCCAGGCCGCCTGATTTTCTTTTTTCACGGTGCGGCGTGTGCCGAGGGTGGCGGCGCGGCGTTCCACCGCACTCGTATTCACGCGCACCTCTTCCACCCAGTCCAGATTGAGCGGGATGCGGCGGTTGGCTTCGAGCAGGCGACCGTTCAGGACAATCGGCACCGGCGGCTTCGTGTTGTGGGACGTGGTCTGGAGTGACATGCTGCTCTCTCCGCTGCTAAAAAATACGGGCTCCCCAGCGTCAGCAGAGGAGCCATAAATCCATGAAGTAGCAGGATATACCTTTTAGCAGCGCAAATCGAGCGTTGAGCAGAGCGTCTATGCGTGCGGATCTTCCGGCATCAGGCGCACATCATCCACGTTGCGGTAGCGTTCGGCGTAGTCCATGCCGTAACCAATCACAAAGTGGTTGGGGATGCTGAAGCAGACGTAATCGGCTTCAATCTGCTGGATGCGCCGCGAAGGCTTGTCCAGAAACGTGGCGATGCGCATGGTCTTGGGATGGTGCTGCAGCATCAGCTTGCGGAGAAAGTTCAGCGTCAGGCCGGTGTCGAGAATATCTTCGACGATGATGATGTTTTTCCCCTCGATGGAATTGTCGAGGTCTTTGATGAGTTTGACGGCGCCGCTGGAGCGAGTGCCTTTGCCGTAGCTGGAGACGGCGACAAAATCAAAGGTGGCATCCACTTTAATCTGTCGAGCCAGATCGGACAGAAAAATTGCCGCGCCCTTCAGCACGCCCACCAGCACGATGCTTTCGCCGGCGTAGTCCTTGGTAATCTGTGCGCCGATTTCGGCAATGCGTTTGTGGATCTGCTCGTGTGAGAGCAGTACTTCCATGGTGTCGGCAGGGATATAGGGCGGCGTTTGCTGCGTCGTTTGTGTCATGACGAAACCAGACTAGCGCGAACCGTGGCCATCAGCAATGTGCAGGTGTGGAATTCGCGTCCGTAAATACCATGCCCGCCAGCAAATCGTAACGGCTTCCAATACACTGGTATTCGACTATGTGCGCATTTCTCCATCTCGGCAACTGGAATATTGACTTCCTCTTCGTGCATCTGCACGGACCCATCATGCTGGGCACTTTCGGCATAATGCTGTGGCTGGCCGCAGTGGTGGCCATCATCGTGCTGCATTACAACTTCAAGCGTTACGGCGTGCAGGGTGATGCGTTGACCATTGCCGCGCTGGCTACAGTGGCCGGCGTGATTGGCGCGCGTCTGTGGCATGTGTTGGAAACGCCGCGCTGGTTCCTGATGCATCCCCGTGAAGAACTGCTGAGCCGCGCCGGATTTGCGTGGTACGGCGGCCTGATTGCCGGCATTCTGGTGCTGTTGTGGCAGGGGCATGAGAAGGTGGATGGCAAACGCATCGGCATGTTGAGGATGCTGGATCTTTCCGCACCCTCGGCGGCAATTGGTTATGGCGTTGGCCGCATCGGCTGCCTGCTCTCCGGCGATGGCGATTACGGCATCCCCACTAAAATGCCGTGGGGTGTGGATTTCAGCCATCCCTGCCTGGCAACACCGACGCCCGGCATTCTGCAGCGTTGTTCCCTGGATCCGACTATGCCGGGGATTTTGTCCCAGCCTACACCGGTCTATGAATTTCTGGTGGCTGTGCTGCTGGCCTGGTGGCTTTGGCGTCGCGGCACTCCCAAGGACGGCGAAAGCCCGCGTCCGCTGGGCATGCTCACCGGCGAATATCTCATCCTCAGCGGCGTTGCGCGTTTTCTGGTGGAGTTCATCCGCCGCAATCCGCGCATCTTCCTGCACATGACCAACGCGCAACTTGCCAGTGTGCTGGCGATTCTTGCGGGCATTGTCTTGATGTGGTGGTCGCAGAAGCGTAGTGAGATTGTAACGGCCTGAAGTTTATTGCAGCCTCTTCAACCATGCCTTGGCTGCATCGAGTTCCGCAAAGCGCCGTTCATCGGCCTGAAAGTCGCGTGAGTGAACGCAACGGCGGCCGCCGCGTGCAGTTACCGGATACTTCAGGTGCAGCATCTCGTGATACAGCAGATATTCAATGGCATACCGTGGCGTTCCGGGCCGGTCAAATACACGGCTCACGACAATCGTGTTGTGTGCGGCATCGTAATGGCCAAGTAGTCGACGCGCATATTGCGTACTCCACGTCAGTACAGGCTGGCCCATGAGTCCATTGAAGTACCGCGCATTCAGCACCTGAAAAACTTCTTCCAAGTGATAGACATGTCCCGCCGCACCAACCAATTTTTTGCGCCCACGTGACTGCCGGATGCGTTCTGTCTGCTCGCTGACGGCCTTGCTGGTTGTGAAGCGGCGATAGCGTGTGTTCTGCGCCGCATCAATCGGTTTGCGATAGAGTTTGGCCAGCAGGATATGCGCAATCGCACGCAGAACATTTTCATCACTACCTTCCAGCAAATCTGAAAGGCTCACATAGAGCCGCCCCTCGCGCAAACGAATCGTTGTATTCAATCCGGTGAATCGGCGAAAACGAATTTCGAGGACCGGCATCGGCGCACGCGGACGCAGCGCTCGATACTCTTCCTCAAACCAGCGGTAGAGTTCATTACTGTGGGGAACTATGGTGAAGCCGGCCATTCAGAGTGCAGCTCCGGACTCTTTCTGCTGCAATTGCAGTTTCCAGCCGAGTACTTTGGCCTTTAGCGCGGCGGCTTCTGCCTCCGGTACGCGACCCATGTGCTGGTACAGGATGGAAAGCGTGGTGTAGGCCAGAACATCTTCCGGAGCAAGCGCAATCAACTGCTGTGCGGTGGCCAGTGCTGCCTCGAATTCATTATTTTCTTCGAGCGCGCGGACCAAGCCATGCATCGCGTCCAGATAGCCGGGGTCGGCGGCGAGTGCGGCGCGGAAACCATCTGCCGCAGCGGCAGCATCGCCAAATGCCATCTGCTCCAGTGCATGGTCATAGAGCGCTTCGGCGGTGGATGGAATCGGGTTCGTGCTGGCAGAATTTTCGCTCATGCGTAGCACTATGATAACGCCAGCCGAACACAGGCGTGTCACCGTGCAGGGGGAGTCCCTTGCGGCGGAGCAACGGAGTCTGTGCTCTTCATCCCCGGCAATGCAGTTGCGTCGGCTGCGCTGGCACTGGCACCCAGCGGCAGCAAAACAATATCCACGCGCCGGTTCTGCATGCGGCCTTCTTCGGTGTCATTGCTGGCCACAGGATGAAATTCTGCATAGCCTGCTGCAGAAAATCGAGTAGCATCCATGCCAGGCATCTCAAGAAAATAATGCGCGATACGTGTGGCGCGCGTGGTGGAAAGTTCCCAGTTGGAGGCAAACTGCGCAGTGTGGATGGGCCGGTTATCGGTATGGCCTTCTACGCGAATATTGTTCTTCGCCTTCGCAATCGCCTCACCAATTTTCTCCAGCGTTGGCAACGCTTGCTTGCGAATGTCCGCCGAGCCGGAAGCGAAGAAGCCGGCTTCGTGCAGTGAAATCACCAGGCCGGCATCGGTCTCGCGCATGCTTACGGCGTTGGATGCAATCTCGGTGGAGAGTGCCAGTTTCAACTCTTCACGCATCTGCTCCTGCGCGGTCTCATTTGCTTCTGCCGGAGTAATGGTCGGCGCCACTGTGGGCGTGGAGATGGCGGACTGGTCATCCAGCGGCGGCTTGTCAGAATGTGCATCGAAAATCACACTCTGATTGAACGCCGATTGCATGGCCTGCGAAGCTCCTGCGAGTTTTTTCTTGTCCGCCTGCGAGGAGGCAAACATCACGACAAAAAATGCAAACAGCAACGTGATGAAGTCGGCATAAGAAACCAGCCA
>Ga0164296_1005104_pt1 | contig 11659 bp, 8 predicted proteins | sample GEODES057metaG_FD_113533 | JGI IMG/M metagenome (GOLD analysis project Ga0164296, IMG submission 113533) | Dystrophic lake water microbial communities from Trout Bog Lake, Wisconsin, USA - GEODES057 metaG | ecosystem: Environmental > Aquatic > Freshwater > Lake | place: USA: Trout Bog Lake...
TACTCGTTCTTGTGCCAGAGCCTCTGGATGCGCATCTATTTAGGCACAATCACAGTGGGCTGCATCGCGACACTCATCGTCAGCCTGGCGCCCAAATTCGGAGGCCCTGCGTGGAGAGTTGTGCGGGCAGCCACTTTCGCTGCGCTGGGATCCAGCGGCATCGTTCCCATCACACATCAGTTCTTATACTATCTCTCCCGTGGCCAGCCCATGCCCCGCCCTTTGGCGCACGCGACCTGCCTGGAGCTGCTCATGGGCTTCCTCTACCTCCTGGGTGCCTTGCTGTACGCCAAGCGGTGGCCGGAGCGGCAGTTCCCGTACGTCTTCGACTACGCGCTCAACAGCCACAACCTGTTCCACCTGCTGGTCGTGGCAGCAGCGCTCACACACGTTGATGCAAGCCTCGTCCTATTAGCATGGAGGGATCACCACACAGACTGCGCCGCATGAACGCACATGTCGTATCATCATGATGCGCTGTATTGCATTCTAGGTCCACGATGATGCTCCTGTTCGTCATCGCTCCAAGCGTCTGTGTTCGCCCTTGTCACGACCTGCGCATTGTCATCAGGCATGTAGGCCCGGCCGGTTGTCCATGCGAGCATGCGCCCATCTTGACTGACGGTGAACACTTCCCCACTTTCCCCGCGCACTGCTAGGTTGCGCACGATGGCGGCATGACCACCCGTGAGGCGGCGCGTGCACTCCCCAGTTGCCGTCGAGAAGCATTGCACCGCTCCCGGGAATGAGAGTCCGACCGCGTGACCGTCTAGCACCGGGCGATAGATGCACTCTCCGTCACTGGTGACTGCTAAGCCACTCGCCATGCGCGATGCATTCGCTCCCCAGTTGGAAGGCCGGCCTGCTTGTGTTCCGCTCGCAATGCGCACATCATCGCACGCGAAGTGCGTGCCTACATGGAGCCCAGTGCGGACACACCAGGCGCGTAATCGCCCATCGGTTGCGCTAGTGAACAGAAGTCGACCATCCGGCGAAGGGGCCAATGCGACAATGGACCCATCATGCGCGGTTGCGAGCTGTCGCGCCATACCATCGCCGTCGTCCGCATCATGCTTGTCGCCGTCAGCGCCGCCATAGGACCCCGCATCTGCAGTCGTGTGCTGCACATCGAACATATGCAAGGTCCCACTGCGCCTCACGTCCCACAGTCGAAGCGTGCTATCCGCGCCAGCTGTAGCCAGCAACCATTCAGACCCAGGGATCCAAGCCAGAGCTAGCGCAGTATCCCGATGCCCAACCAGCGTGTGCGTCCCGCCACCTGCTCCGGGGTCGAACAACACGACTTTACCATCATGAGTGCCTGCAGCGACTAACCCGTGCAGGGCGCTACTTTGCCTGGGTAGGCTCAAACACGTGACTTTAGCTCCGGAGGCGACAGTGAAGTGGATGGCGGAGTCTCTGCTGCCAGCTATAGGCTGTGAGTGCGCGTCAAAGCCACGGACCGTGCCGTCAACGCTCGCACTGAAAAACAAACCACCTCCATCTGGATACCATGAGACTGCAGTACACGCGAAGCGGTGTGCTCGTGGCAGACGCAGCAGCGGGGGCAGCACAGAAGCTGCAGCTCCCGCAGCGCTCTGTCTTCCTCCGCTGGTTGGCGGTTTTGCAGCTGGATAGTCTGCATGTGCGGTGTCCCACAGTGTCACAGCTCCGTTCCCAGCGCCAGTGAGCAGGAACCTCTGCTGCCGCGGCTCCAAGTCGCAGCACAGGAGGGCCACTTTTCCCAACGTGTTGCTGCCTTCTCTCGCCGGCGGAGCTGTCTGGAAGCGTATGGGGCACAGCCGCAGCGTGTTGCGCAGGTCGGCGCGCACGTGACGCGCGAAGCTGGCGTGAGACAGCTCCCCGGCGCCATACTGCTGCAGACGCTCGCCCAACATTCAATGTCTTCTCCGCGCATCAGAAGTGCAGTCTCTGTGCTAATGAGAATGACATCATGACAACGCGACTGGCGAAGGGCATTTGGCTCACATGTACACTTTTCTAACAGTTTTCGTCACCTTTGCGAGCGCGCTCGCTCAAAGCTCAGCCGTCACATTTCGCGGCGGCATGCCGAACAGCGCGCGCAGCTCCTCGTACTTGACCAGCGCCCGGTCATGACGCAGGCCGCCCGCCACAGTCGGGACGCTCTCTGCCATTTCTTTGCCCTTGCTCCATCGGCCTGCATCGGCCGCCACAAGGTCCGTCGTCAGCGCCGTGCGGTCGCCCAGGCCGGCGACGACCTTGGCGGCAACGACATCCGCCAGACGGGACTCGACGCTGTCACTCACAACAAGCCGCTTGACGGTTGTTGGCTTCAGCTGGCCCATCCAGTACACACGCCCGATGGCCTGCTCCTCCAAGGCTGGATTCACACTGGGCTCCAGCAAGATCACGTGGCTCGCCGCCGTCAGATTGAGCCCCACAGCTGCAACGCGCAGCGACAGCAGGAAGATGGTTGGCGGCTCGCGCTGGAATGCTGCCAGCGCCTGAGCGCGCTTCTCAAGCAACATGTCGCCGCTGATGGTGACGCGCTTGTACCCGTGCTGCGACAGCTCGTTCGCACCCTGGTCAGGCTCTGCGAGTACTGGCTGAAGATGAGCGTCTTCACGCTGGCATCCTCCTCGCGCACTTTGGCCAGCTCCGTGAGCACCACTTTCAGCTTGCTTTGCATGGAGATGGGAGCATCCTCTTCCGCATTGCCGCCTGCAATCGCACCACCTGCAGCGTTGGCGGCGCCGTTGGATGGCCCACCCGCGTCAATCATGGGCGCCATGCTCTCTCCAGAGAAGCCCACTCCCGTCTTCGACGGTGGGCGGGGCACATCCGCCGCGCGGATGGCGCGAGAGCAGCTCGGGCACTTGGCCTCCTCCTCCTGCGCCACTCCCATCAGGCAGGAGTAGCAGCACCATGAGCGGCAGCAGCGCGTACGGACGCCATCTTCCGGCTCCAAGCTGCATACGGCGTAGGAGCTGCCTGTCGGATCATTGTCAGCCACCGCGACGGCAGGCAGCAGTGACTGCGGCGCTACGGCCAGACCTTTGAGCTTGCGCGCCACCTGGTTGCATGCCACCAGGTCCCGAGTCGGGATGAATGTCCCGCCAGAGCACAGCTTGCGCAGCGGCGTCAGGAGCGACATGCAGAAGAATAAGTTCTCCTTGATCACGTTCACGCCCAGGGCCTCCACCTCAGCGAAGCGGTGCCTCATCTCATCGTCCACCTTCTTGTACACAGCGCGCTCCTGCGCCGACATCGTGATCTTGATCACGCTCTCAGTCTTGGGCGGAAGCGCGCCGACGAGCTCGCCACCCACCATCTGGCCGGACGCGTGGCGGATCATCATGCGGGGGAGCAGCCATCGCATGGCGCCAGCGCCGCTGTTCACCGGGGTGTACCCGTCATTGCTGTCCTCATTTGCGCAGATACCGAGCGTCATCTTCTGGTGCGTCTCATCGAACGGACGGCGGAAGAGCGTCTCGTACGCCTGGCCGTTGACCAGGACGCGGGAGAGGCCAAGCACTGAGAACTGGCCGATCAGGTCCTCCGGCGACGTGCTGACCGGTGTGCCGCTGAGCAACCACCGCCGCTGGCTGGTCAGCGCAGCACATGCAGAGGAGCGCGCCATCTTGGGCGCCTTCACGTACTGGCTCTCATCGAACACGACGCGGCGCCACAGGATCTGGTGCAGTGTGGCAACCTGCGCGCCCTGCAGGCGTGGCTCAGGCGGCACCGGCTTGCCTGTCATGGCAGCCTTGGCTACATCGCGCGCGTGCTTGGCCTTTGCCTCCTCACAGTACTTCTTGTACTCGCCGATGGTCTCATCCATGCGCCAGGAGCGCGCCACTGTGTCATATGTGGTGAGCACCACATCAGCCTTGGCCAGCCGCTCCAGATTGCGCGTGCGTGAGGTGCCGTACCAGCGCACCACATTCAGCTCCTTCCCAGTGGGCAGCGTCTCCTTCAGACGCGTCTTGGCCTCCTGCTTCCACTGGGCGACCAGCGACAGCGGCGCAATCACCAGCGTCGCCTTAGACGCCACCAGCTTGTCTGTCTTGCACAGCTTCGCGAACGTCTTGTCCGCGCGCTTGATGCGCGCCATGGCCCCGTCGCTCAGCTTGGGCGGCTTGTACGGCGGCGCAGACGTCTGGTGGTCGCTCACGATGAGCGCGAGCGTGATAATCGTCTTGCCCAGGCCCATGGCCTCGCACAGCCATCCTCCACAGACGCGCGTCTGGCGACGAACAGTGAAGCAGCTCAGCACCGGCGAGTAGTAGCCAGTGACACGGATGCACCTGCCGGATTCATCATCCTCATCGGGCGGCACAAGCGCCTGCAGAACCTCCTTCTCTGGCCACAGCGCTGGAGTGTTGGCGCCATCACCGCCCGGCTGAGCCACTGTGTCGAACGGCAGTCAGATGTGGGACTTCAAGCCTTCGCCAGCCTCCTGCGCCATCATCCACGCGAGGCTCATGCGCTGGAAGGGCTTCAGCTCAACCGCCATTCCCTGCGGTGTTTTCGCCATCTCGCTCCACGGGTTCTTCTCTGCCATGCGTAGCAGCGCGTTTGCAGTGCCGGGCGGACGCAGGTGGTTCAGCTCTGTGTACTCCGCGACCGCCGTCTCCAGGTTGGAGTTGAACGACATAAGCCAGTTCGCGAGGGAAGGGAGGCCAAGCCCGGGCGACTGGAACAGCCAGTATTTGGCCAGCTCCGCCATGTTGGTGCCAGCCATGCGGTCATCTGCGCCGCAGATCCACACGTCAAGGTCAGCGGTGAAGGCAAAGTCGGTGCCATCCACGGCTTGCAGGTTTTTCATGGTCACGCCAAGTTCCCCATGTTCAGGGGCGCTGTCCACCGTGCGCGTACGCCAGGCTTCCAGGAACAGCGCCATGGCCAGGTTCTGGCTGTCTTCCACATCGTCAGTCAGGAGGCCCTTGTGCTCTTGGCCGGCCTGACGGCAGGATGGCGGCATCAAGTCACAATCATCCAGGGAGCTCACCACTGCGTCATCGTGCTGCTCGCCGCCTTCCTCGCTTACATACCGATCCTCCGCATTGAAAGGCAGGCACAGCCGCGCGAAGGCGGCATCAATGACGCAGCCATCAACCTCTGAGCTGTCTTCATAGTAGTCAGCGTCGCTTGCATCCCAGCAGTTCTCGAAGAGCTCCGTCAAGACAGGGCCCAGGATCTCCTTGCGCGCATCCTCCTCCTTGATGATGTCGGACACGTTGTACCGCTGCTTGCGCTTGTTCTCACCAGCCTCGTTGACGCCGGTCAATCCGTCGCGATCAACAGGGCCCTCCACCCACGCCGCAACCTCAAGCTTGGCCTCAAGCGAGGGGGGACACTTATGCTAAGAGTCACGACACGTCACTTGGTCACGAGCGGCAGGTACCACTCTGGCTTGAAGCCGGCCGCGGCACGCGCAGTCTCGTTGAACGGCGGTTTCAACGTGCCCCGGAAGTGGCGGCGCACTGCGGCATGAAACATGGTGGTGACGTCGTCTTCACTGCTCGCGCCGCCGGCATTAGCCAGCCATGTAAACCATCGCACTCCCTTCATACAGTGCGAAATCTCCTCCGGCAGAATGCAGCTCTCCAACAGCGTCGCAGTCTGTTCATCGCCGCCAGCCCGGAACCGGGCAATGGTCTGGGGCAACACATCGAGTCCTCTGGCCTCGTGAGTACAATGCTCGATAGCTAGTCTAGCTGCAAGGCTGTGCGCAGTCTCAGTTGCGCTCTCCCACAAGCCGTCATGACATGGCAGCGCTCCATAGTGGCTGCCCAACTCGACTAGCCTATGAGCAAGTAGCTCATGGTGGCGCGCCTCCTCTGAAGCCACGACTGCCCAGTCTTCATAGAACTCACGCGGCATGTTGCAACTCCTTCCAAAGCGTGCCACGATGTCCCAAGACAAGTCAATCGCCCACGACTCTATGTGTGCCAGGCCGTGAACCAGCGCTACACGACTGGCAAGTGAACCTCCTTTCCCGCGCTTGGGCGCGGCGCCGGGTGTGCAGCGCTCAATTCTGCAGTCCCGTGCTGGCACGTGAGGTGCGTCGCCGTCAGTGTCGCAATAAGGCGGCAGTTCCCCAGCTTGCCAGCGCTGCAACGCCTCCCGAGTCAGGCCCGCTTTCTGGCTGGCATCAGGCGTGTTGAGCACAGCCAGCGCGTAGCCTACCAATGACTCAGGCACGACGGACATCAACCTATGCCTTTGCGGAGGGGGCAAAGTTAGCTTCAAGCTTGAGCTGAGTCAGTGACGAGTCCAGCGTGGCCGATGCAATGGGCCCTTCGCAAAGGCCCGTCATGCAGGGAGATAGGTAGCCGATGTCCGATGATGCATCAATTCGACGCCGCGTGCGCACAGTGGCAGGGCACCTCGGACTTCGAACCGAGCACGCCGCAGTTCTAGAGCGGCAGGCCTACCTTGCAACAGCAGCGCCGGTTGTCATTGTCGGTGGCGCAGTGCTAGACGTGCAAGCTTGGCCAGCGCGAGGGCAGGCGCTGCGACAAGGCACCACCGTACCTGGCGTCGTGAGACATGTGGCTGGCGGAGTCGCTCGCAACGTCTGCGCTGTCCTGGCAGCGTTGCTACACCCTGAGCGTGAGACGTCGCTCTTGGTCACTGCACTTGGGGACGACTCACCCTCCCAGACACTGCTGTCCAACTTAACAGCACTCAGAACGTGCACCCGCGGCGTGCGCGTATGTCCCGGCCAGACTACGCCCTGCGTGTGCGCCGTGTTCAGCAACGACGGCAGTGCTGACATTGTGGCTGCTGTTGCCGCTTGTGACCTGGTCGAGTCACACCTGACAGTGGACTGGATCCGCCAATTCCGTTCCGATATCGCACGTGCTCCTTTAGTTGTTCTCGACGCAAACGTTACAGCTGATACGTTGCTAGCCACAGCACGCATGGCCAGCGCAGCGGGAGTGCCTGTATTTGTGGAGCCAGTGTCAGTGGCGAAGGCGACACGGTCAACTGACGCGCTGGCTCACATCACGTGGATAAAGCCGAATACGGCAGAGCTATGCGCCATCTCGGCTGGATTGGGCGTTGAAATTGTCGCTGGAGCACAGCCGCGTACTTCAGCTGAAGCCTTGCGAATACTCAGGCCTGCCATCGAGGCGGTTCTCTCTGCCGGCTGCATGCACGTCATCACGACGCTTGGCCCGGCTGGTGTGCTGCTGAGCAGCAGGGACAGCAGTTCTGTCGGCTTCACTCATTGGGCGCTGCCAGCTGCACCAGTAGAAAAGGTCGTGTCAACTGCAGGCGCGGGAGATGCATTGGTAGCTGGCTTCATCTCCTCGATTACCCGCGACAGTTTCGGTGGCAGTATCACGTCTGCAGCAGCAGCGCGACATGCGCTCGCTACAGGGACAGCGGTGGCTGCGGCCGTGGTGCAACATGTGGACAATGCGCCTCCTGTCGAGGCATTCGCGGCTGTGCGTCTCGTTGAGGCGGCTCAACGCCGTGCAGGCTACGTGCTTGCGTGACGTTTTGGCGATGTGATTGCGATTCCGGCAAAGTGACTCACTTGAAGAGGCCCCTCGCGAAGTCTCTGTCCCGGGACGGACGGGACGCGTCTTCGCAGCGTGTTGCCACGGCCGCAATGTTGCTTTCCCTACTTCCCTGCGCTCCAACCCGTGCCTCAACGCGGGTGAGCGTGCTACAGTCTCCTGAGCCAAGCAGAGCGCTCACCGCAGCGGTGCACTGCAATCCTCGCGCTGCACGCCCATGCACGCGACGAGCACTGCTCGTGCTCGCGCAGGGCGCAACGCCCCGCAAAGGTGCCGCGTGCAGTGGGACGCCAGCCCCGGCGCCCCGCACAGGCAGCTCCAGCAGCTCTCCTACACGGGCCGCGTCAAACGCAGCGTCTGGTGACGCGCTGCCTACAACAGGCGGGGGCAGTGGCAGTGGCGCTGGTGCGTTTTCGTTGGGCGTTGCGAATAATGAGCTCACCTAGTCGCCCCTATGGATCTGACGTGCTGGCCCCACCCACCTTCTCAGGGAAGACGGGCGGTTCCGGCGGCGGCGGTGGCGGCAGTGGCAGTGGCGGTAACTCCTCTGGTGGCGAGCTGGCGAAGACGTTGGCGGCTGCAGGGTGCGTGGAAGGCTCACAACAGAAATGCCCCCCACTTGGACACTCTCACCTCGGCTTGTTGTTGCGCAGGCGCTCGCTGGAGTCCTTCCCTGCTGACTTCGGGCGTGCGCTCTCCACCGGCGTCGTCCCCGCATCAGCAGTCCTCACCTGGCTGGCGGTGGAGACGAACCCGATCAGGAAGTTGCTCCTGTACGCCGGGGGTGGGGGTTTCCGGGAGCGGCTGCTGGGTGACCCGCTGTTCCTCAACAAGCTGGCCATCGAGGTCGGCATTGGGGTGTGCACCAAAATCTCTGCGGAGGCGACCAAGCGGCGCGAGAACTTCTGGAAGGAGACGGATTTCGTGGTTGCGAATGTCATCATGGCCATCATCGCGGATTTCATGCTCACCTGGCTGCCCGCGCCGACGCTGCCTCTAGCGCCCAGACTCGGCGCAAGCGCAAGCGCAGCAGCGCGCTTCTGGGCCGGTGTGCCTGACAACGCCTTCCAGGTGGTTTCTGCAGGCCGCACTTTCACGGGCGTGCAGCGCGTCGCAGCTGTCGTGCGTAACGGCGGCAAGCTCTTCTGCGTCGGCACTGCGGCGTCATTCATTGGCACGGGCATGACGAACGGCATCATTTCGCTGCGTAAGGCTATGGATCCGAACTACGCACAACAAGGCGAGGACATGGATCTCGTGAAGCAGAGCTTGTCGTATGGCCTATACATGAGTGTGAGCAGCAATCTGCGATACCAGGTCATTGCCGGCGTGGTGGAGCAGCGCATGATTGAGCCCCTGCTCCATGGCTTCCCTCTAGCCAGCACCGCAGCAAGCTTCGTGGTGCGCACAGGCAACACGTTCTTGGGGTCACTGCTCTGGATCGACTTCCTTCGTATTATGGGCCTTCAGAAGCAGAAGAAGGAGCTGCCTGCGTCGGGGAGCAAGAAGAAGGCTGCAACATCAGCCAAGCCACAGGCTAAGCCCGCCGCGGCTGCGAAGAAGGCGCCCGTCAAAGCCGTGCAAGACTCTAAAAAGAAGGTCCTCAAGAAGTGAGCATGTGAAGTGAACATGAAATCACACGTTCGCTCGCCTCGTCTCATGCCTCGCTTTCTTATGCGTATCTCCACCGCCTGTCGGCTTGCGCTTGAACTTGCGTTTCGGCGCCGCAGCTTGCGCTGCATCCTGCAGCTCTGTAAACTTGGACTTGCGATACGCGCCCGCGTGAGAGTCAGCAAGCATCTCTTCTCCCAGCGTCTGGCGCCGGTCGGCTTTCGCCATACGGCCGCTGTAGAAATCAGCGGCTGTCTCCACAACAGTGCCCACAGCGAAGTGGGTAGCCAGCTTACCGGAATCCGATTTCTTGTAGAACCGTTTCGGGTCTGCAACGCCCCGCAACCGAAGCAGCCTCAGGTCCCGTTTCACATCCTCTGTCATCGTTGGCGCCTTCATGTCGAACCATTTCGGGCCTGCAGATGCGGCGGCAGCAGCCTTGGCTGCTTGCCGTGCTGCTTGGCGCTGCGCCTCTGGGGGCGGATGGAACAGTAAGCTGCCAGGAGCAGCGGGTTGCCCTGTCGTTTTTGTGGCCGCATGTCTTTCGTCTGCGCCGCCAGTCTCGCATTCGCGCAACGTAAGCGGCTTCGGCAAACGACTCCCCGGTGACCAAACAGGCAGCGCGGGCTTGGCGGCGACGGTGCCAGGAGCCGCATGGCTGTGTGGTGCAAGTGGCACCTCTTGTCGTTGGCCCCCAACTGCATCTACGGGCCCCGCGTGAGCGCCGCCTTTAGCACGCACGAAACCACGCACTGCGGCTGTTGCAGCAGCTACAAGCGCCTCTGTGTCTTCTTCATCATGGTCATCCACAGCTGGTGGCACCACCATCGGCCCCGCCGCCGCCGCCTCCAGTGTGGTGTCTACTGCTGGCGACACATCTTCAACCTCGTTTTCTTCACGCACAGCAGGCAAGTGCTGCGGCTTTGCGCTACGCCCGGTAGCAGCCTCTGCAGCAAAGTCCTTGGGGAAGTTCAGTTTGCGTGTTGCGGCAGCGAGGCCCAACAGGCTGTGGGGGCGCCACACATGGTGTGAGATATATCAGGGCGAGCGACAGGGACATATACACACTGCTGTTCGGCGGCAGTGCCGACAAAGAGCAGCGGGTTGTGACTTGCCTGACAGCCTTCGTGTCGTACGCGCGTGCAGCCTCCAGCGCCGTGTCGAAGACGCCGAGGTCGTACGCAACCTTTGCATGCTGTGACGTGGTGTTCGACGTGCCAAAGCGTCGTGCGTGAGCGCTTCATTCAGCAGCCCAATAGTCAGCAGCGAATTCTCAAACTGCCAGACGCACCGTGATAGCTGCGCTAAACTTGCCGCCAGCAGCAGCATTCACTCCTCTATACCGGGCCTGCTTGCTCGCGCTCGCAGGGCCACTCGTGGCACAGTCGTCGAGACCCCCTGCAGCCGCCACTGCATCTGTGGAGGACCTGGTCGCGGACCGAGTGACGCGTCGTGACGGCTCACCGCCGCCAGATGATGGCGCCTGGGCAGCGCCAGCTGCGCGAGGTGCGCGGGGCGGCATTAGGCCTGCGAAGGCTCAACGTTGTTAGCACTCGTACTGTTAGGCGAGTGTTGCGGAGTGTTGGCTGATAACCACAGCTTCTGTACAGATGATGTGTATGCATGTCGCGTGCGTTGCATTGCAGCCCAAGGCGCTTCAAGCGAGTGAAGTTCATGGATGCACCGTCTGCACAACTTTGATATTGTTACTCCAGATGCCCGCTGCAATAATGCCAGCGCCGATGAGTGCCCACAGCACGAGCAGGAGAAGGCGGCCAGCATCTGCAGCGGCCCTCCTCCATAAAGGCGTCGCCTTCGACGCACTCCCTCGTCGCAGCTGCTTCGACGCCACTCTCACCGGCAACCCAGCACCGCGGAATGAAATAGCCGCCAAAGATGCAGGTGCAATCGATGTGCTCATCGCTCCGTGATGAGTCATGAACATTCGGTCCCGGGTGCGCTGCAACGCCGCCGGGTCGCTCGCGGTGTCTGCCACACGCACGCTCTGCCGGCCGATACCATCGTATGGTAGTGCTGCTACTGCAGGTGGCGTCTGCAGCGCTGGCTTAGGTGCAGCTGGCATGACAGCGTTCACGATGGGTGCCGGTTTCTTCGTCTCGTCTGAATTCACGACTGCACCGCTCACCACGCTCAGGGACCCCTCCCACGTAATGGGCAGTTTCCGCATAAGCGCTGGGCCGCCAGCGTGTGCGTCCTGCGCCGCAGTCAACATAACTGCTTCATCGTCTGTTGGCGCCTCGACGGCCTGGCCACTCACGTGCGCCTGCGTGCTGACACCACCGCGTGCGTCGACGTGGCTGCCATCTTGGATACTGCCGCCAAGAGGTGGAATACCAGCGGTAGCCTCTGCCGCCTGTCGAAGAACAGCCCGTCCACGAGGAGACGGCGTGTTGACTGTATCACGAGGCGTCAGCCCACTGCGCTGCTGCTGCTGCTGCTGTGGCTTGTGCGCTGACGCGCGGCGTTGACCACGACCCGTAGATGCGGACGGGCTGTCTCCACGAGCGGCA
>Ga0164296_1005105_pt1 | contig 11659 bp, 3 predicted proteins | sample GEODES057metaG_FD_113533 | JGI IMG/M metagenome (GOLD analysis project Ga0164296, IMG submission 113533) | Dystrophic lake water microbial communities from Trout Bog Lake, Wisconsin, USA - GEODES057 metaG | ecosystem: Environmental > Aquatic > Freshwater > Lake | place: USA: Trout Bog Lake...
GATCCACTACGACCGCCTGGGAGGCCGCGATGCCAGCTCCCTGGTCAACGCGGATGATCCCACCTGCATTGAGATCTGGAATAACGTGTTCATGCAGTTCAACCGCGAGCCGGATCGCAGTCTGCGGCCGCTGCCGGCGAAGCATGTGGACACGGGCATGGGCTTTGAGCGCCTGGTCAGCATTCTGCAGAACAAGCCGAGCAACTATGACACGGACGTGTTCGCGCCCCTCTTTGCCGCCATCCAGGCAGCCACGGGCGCGCGGCCGTACAGCGGCAAGCTGGGAGCGGAGGATGTGGACAATGTGGACACCGCTTACCGTGTAGTTGCAGACCACATCCGGACGTTGTCGTTCGCCATCGCCGACGGCGCGCAGCCTGGCCCTGAGGGCCGTAACTATGTCCTACGCCGCATTCTTCGCCGCGCTGTGCGCTACGGCCGCGACTGCCTTCGCGCACCAGAGGGCTTCTTCAGCGGCCTTGTGCCGACGCTGCAGGCAGCCATGGGCGGTCAGTTCCCGGAGCTCATCACCCGCGGTGCAACCATCCAGGCCATCATCGCGGAGGAGGAGGCGAGCTTTGGACGCACCCTGGTCAAGGGGTTGGCTGAGTTCAACAAAATGGCGGCGGCGGCCACCGCTGCTGGAAGCACCACCATCGCCGGCGCTGACGCCTTTCTGCTGTGGGACACCTTCGGCTTCCCCGTTGACCTCACGCAGCTCATGGCGGAGGAGCGGCGCATGAGCGTTGACGCTGCTGGCTTCAATGCCGCCATGGAGGAAGCCAAGGCACGCAGCCGCCAGGCTGGTAAGAAGGCTGGCGAGCGTACCATCGCGTTCGAGGCTGAAGCTACCGCTCAGCTGGCCAGGAACGGCGTGTCTCCTACAGACGATTCTCACAAATACACCTGGCATGTGGATGTGCGCGCCACCGTGCGCGCGCTGCTCACCCCCGACGCGGGGTTTGTGGACAGCGTGGACGAGAACACGGCCGGCCCTGTGGGTGTCGTTCTCGACGCCACGCCCTTCTATGCAGAGTCTGGAGGCCAGGTGGCGGACACGGGATGCATCACTCTGCAAGCCAGCGGTCACGTTGCAGTGACGGTGACCAACGCGTTGGTGGCGGCGGGCTACGTCCTGCACATCGGCGCCCCTGCGCGCCGCCTGGCTGTTGGAGACGCTGTCACCGGATGCGTGGACTACGGCCGCCGCGGCCTGGTTGCCCCGAACCACACGCTGACGCACGTGATGAACCACGCGCTGCGCGACGTCCTGGGCACGCATGTCGAGCAGCGCGGCTCCCTGGTGGACGCGGACAAGCTGCGCTTCGATTTCAGCCACCCGAAGCCCGTGGAAGACGCACAGCTGTCAGCCATCGAGGCGGCTGTGCGCGCAGCTGTGGTGGATGCCCGCCCGGTGCATGCAGCAGAGGTGCCGCTGGCAAAAGCGAAGGCCATTTCCGGGCTGCGGGCGGTGTTTGGAGAGACGTACCCAGACCCTGTGCGCGTCGTCTCCGTCGGCGCATCTGTGGACGCACTGCTCGCGGACCCTGGCAATGCGAAAAAGTGGGCGCCTGTGGCGGTGGAGTTTTGCGGCGGCACGCATGTGAGCAACACGTCGCAGGCTGAGGCATTTGCTCTGCTGTCAGAGGAGGGCATCGCGAAGGGAGTGCGCCGCATTGTGGCTGTTACACGCAGTGCTGCGCAGGAGGCCATTGCCCGGGGAGAGGCTCTGGCGGCTGAGCTGCGCGCCATCGGCGCATGCCCGGCAGAGGAGGACTTTGCTCTGGAGGCGCGTCTGGCGCCCTTCAAGGCGCAGCTCGCCGCCGCAGTCATCCCCGCGCCTGCGAAGGCTGACCTCCTGGCGCAGCTATCGGAGCTGACGAAGCGCGCGATAGCGGCTGCCAAGGCGCTGGCGGGGGCGAACAAGGACAAGGCTGTGGCGGCTTGCATGGAGGCGGCCAGTGCTGGCGCCAAGGTGGTCGCTCTCCGCTGCGATGTCGGCACTGACGCAGACGCGCTGCGTGCCGGCACCACGGCGGCACAGCAGCAGCACGGCTGTGCGATGGCGGTGGTCAGCGCCGACGTTGACAAGGACAAGGTCATGGTCTACGTCTCTGTGCCTCCTGAGCTCGAAGCGAAGGGACTCGACTGCAAGGCTTGGCTCACTGCTGCGCTGGCCCCTGTCGGCGGCAAGGGTGGCGGCGGCAAGGGACTCGCGCAAGGACAGTTCGCTGGTGTTGCCAAGACTGATGAGGCTCTTGCGGCGGCTCGCCAATTCGCAGCAAGCCACTAAGGGCTGCTGGACACACAAATCTGCCATCTAGTATCCACGATACCTGCGCAACATCACCAGCGTCGACTCTCCCCGACTCTATGTCATGAGCGGGGTACTGGCCGCCTACCCATACAAGTCTGCCACCCCTCGCGCAATCGCTTGCTGTCGAGGCATCCGGCACCGGCGCGTCCAATTCCACGTCCGCAATGAACTGTTGATGACTGCAATGCTTGTGCCGGCAGTCAACAACAAACCTGTGGCGCCCCACACCGCAACAGGCTGTTTTCCTATGCGTGAATTTGCAACACTGACCTTAGGCTACGCGGCCTGTGAACTAGAGGTGCGGTGCGCGTGGCTGGTGCACTCCAGGAGCCGCCTCTCTAACTAACCTTCTCTTTCAGCCGGTTGCCTTTCCTTTCGTCGTTCGAGCTTGCGCCGACTTCGCTCTTGCCACTGAAGACGCAGTACGGGCTGCAATTCGACTCGAGTCCGAGGTCAGAGGCTATTCTAGCGACTCCTCTGGGTATACAGAGCACTGCGTCAGCACCGGGCGAGCGGCACTGGACGCTTGGGACAAAGGCGCTCTGCGGTGCAACATCATTGATTCCGAATGCACGCGGGCAGGAAGTCTTCTTCCTGCGGCGATGACAGCCATTCCAGGTGAGCAATTGTGCCTTTCAGTTATTCAGTTGGCTATCATACCACGCCGTGACGGGCAGTGGTTTACCCTCTTGGGTTATTATCTCTCTCTCAGTTTCCTCTTCGGCTCACCTCGTCTTTTCAGGCGCCGAAAAAGTGCACTCGAATTTGCGATTGGCTTACGTTCTCAGCCCACTTCCTGGCGTGATCGGCGAATTCGGGGATCTGCATAGCGATCCACCCATGGGATCAGGATGGCAGTACCTCGCCCGAGGCCATAAGACCTGGCATGTGGTAGATGATGCTGCTGTCAAGGGCAGACCCTCCGCCTTCTCACGGTCGCAATGCCAGAAGATGAGCTCTCCGCCTGATATGGCGGCTGTAGCTCTTCGTGCCCGCGTGATGACCACGGAGCTAAGAGCTGGAGATTTTCTGTCTTTCCCGGTCAGTTTCCCGCATGCGGTTCTCACGCATGAAGCAACCATCGGGCTGAGTGGCTACGCAGCCGTGCCCACGCCTCGATGAGCCTTATTACGGCTATGAAATGAACTGAAAAATGCGTGACCGTATGTAGTTTGATCACTGTTCTCAGAAAAATGCGTGACCGTCACGGGCCATACCAACACTCATACCCTGCACCCTCACACCTGAGCGCCCCCGTCGCGAAACAAGTACCGTCTGCGAATCTGCGTGCTTGTTCGGCGTGCAACCTCTCCGCTGTTGCGCTGTGGGGCCTCCGAGCGTGTCAACACCCATTTATCGAGTTGGAAACAGAAGCCATGGCTGCTTCGCGCTGGTACGAGCTCGAGTCTGCGGACCTCAGCGAACTGCCTGGCGCAGTCGTCGTGCCCGCCGGTATAGTGCGCAAAACGAGCGACAGGGAGAAGTTCTATGCCATGAAACCAAACAAGGATGCGCCTCGAGCTCGGCACACGCCTGAGGAGAAGCTGACCGCCGCCGCGGCAGCTGTGGACCCCCGCGAGCGTTGGTACCTCATGCCGTCGGTTCTGGACAGCGACGGCGCTCCCCAGGGCGAGGAGGGTGACGACTTTGACGAGGCTGACCCTGAAGACGCTGTTCGCGGACGTCGGCGCCGTGCGGGTGGCGCGCCGCGCGTGGGGGAGGACCCTGGGCGGTGGTACACCATGCGGCCTCGCCTCATCCCTGACTCTGCGCCCCACGTACTGGCAACCCTCCCCGAAGAGCGCCTTGAGCTGGGCTGGGACTGCTGCGCCTCCGAGGCAGACGCACCGCCGCCTCCGCCGGGTGGGCCGACGCCGTGGCCCGAGAAGTCAGGCAAGTGGTTCACGATGGACAACAAGGCTCGCTTTCGGCAGCAGCAGGTGTGGGAGGTGCCACCTGAGCAGGGGCAATACAACGAGTGGCTGCAGGCTGCAGCGGATGATGTTGTGGCGCCGCGTTTCTATGATCAGCCGGAGCGGTGGATCCACATGGCACCCATCGATGACCAGACGACGTTCAAGCATGCGGCAGACGACCCCAAAGCAGCCGTGAACTACACGAACGCGAGGCCGCCTGAAGATAGATCGCGCTGGTACAAAATCCCATCAGCTTACCACGAGCTGCCGGCAGAACAGCCCGCCGGTGGGCCGTGGAGAGAGTGCTGAGCTTTGTGACACTGCGCAAAGTCTGTGTATTATTAGAGAAGTGTTTGGGTATCTCGTGTGTACGCTAGCTAGGGCGTTGCCGTGGCGTCGAGCATGCGCAATCGCCCAGCAGTGTCACCGACAACCAAGCGTGAGCCACACCACGTGAGTGTCGTGTCGCGCGCTATGCCAACACAAGGCGCTGTGCCGACAGTAATTCGCGCGCGGGCAGGTGCTGGATCGTTGCCGTCGATGAGTGAGCGGTTGGCGAGCATGCGAATATCGCCGATCCAAATACCATGTCCTCCTCGGCAGGCCGCTAGCCACGCAGGCTGGGTTGGACAGAAGTGTAGGCTCGCGATGCAGCCACACGGTACTGCATGACGTGGTACGGAACAAGCACGCAGCGGCGGAGGCATCACCTGCGCCGCGGTCTGCGGGCTCCGGCAATCCCACAGCAGCACTTCACCCCCCGATGTGCCGCCGGCAACAAGCATTCCAGCTGGCGCACGCGGCGTCACTGCTAATGCCGTGACAGCGCTAGGCGCATCCCAGGTGGAGATGCGCACGCCGACGGACACGTGCCAAAGACTGCACTGTGTGTCATCCCCGCCACTGAACAGCAAAGACGCATCGTCGTCGCCAAAAGTCAGTGCTCGCGTTGGTGGACACACACGGTCGTGATCAGCGCGCAGTGAGGCCATCAACGCCCCGGAAGTATCCGTGCTCCACACACGCACAATGCCATCCTCTCCTCCACTTGCTGCGCGCTCCTCAGCCGCGATTGCGGCGCATAGCACAGAGCCAGCATGCCCGCCGCGCATGATGAGTGTCGTCGGCACGGGTGCGTCGTGTCGTGAGCGCAGAAGCGTCAGGCGGCCATCGTTGCCGCCGACGAGCAGGGCATCGTCGCGACCCACAAGGCAATGGATGCTGCCGTTCGTGGGCCAGGCGGGTAATTGCACCACTTCTGCTCGTGACAGGCGGCCTTCGGGAGACGACCTCCACAAGTGCACGCTGGTGGTGGTGGATGCAGAGGCAAACACAACGTCTGGATCCCATGCCAAAGGTGCGAGCGCAGTCACACAGCCGCTGTGCTCTGCGTCATCACCCACCGGCGGGTCCCACTCCGTTGGCATGGTGACGCTGCTGGAGATGATCCGGGGCAGCGGCGGCGCGACAGCGGGAATAAGGTGGCCGGACTCGAGCGTGTCAGTCACTAGCTGTGCGCCATGTACGACATGCAAGCCCGGCGCCCCCGCTGACGGGCCCTGCACATGGCCCGCATGCTCCCACATGTGAAGCCGCGCACCAGCAGCATCAGCTGCGTCGCATGCAGTCACCAAGCGCCACATGTCCTTGCTGAAACATACAGCCAGCATCGCACCGGGTGCGCCGCGCTGCTGCGCGAACGGCGACAATCGCAAAGGTGGCGCCAACGGCATCGCAGGAGGGGTGTTTACACCGCGGTGAGATGGAGGTAGACGCCACAGGCTGAAGGTGCCATCCCTTGCAGCTGTCACCACAAAGTCGCCTCGCACACTGCAATCCAGCGCTGTCACGCCACAGGGACGCGTAACACCTGCACTACTCTTCACCTGCATTGGCTCTGCCCACGCTAGGAGTGTGCCGCGCGAGAGGTCCCACACGCAGCACGCCCCGTCAGCAGCGCCCGTGACTGCTCTGGTGCCGCACGGCGTGCACGCAACGCAGGTGACCGCCACCCCGACTGCATGCCCCCGCAATATGACACTCGGCGACGGTGGACGTATCATGATGCGCCGCCCGGCAGCAGCAAGGCTCGGGAATAATCGAACAAGGCGTGCTGTGCCGTCAAGCGCTCCCACTATAGCCATGTCTCCCCTCGGATGCATCGCTGCGCACGTGAGTGGGCCCATAGTCATGTCGAACGGCACTGCAAGTAGCGCTGCGTGTGGACTGCGCGCGTCGTTGAACCGGAGGCGGGAGTCGAGGGAGGCGGACATGAGCACGCCTTGGGCAGCACTGACAGCGGTCACCGCGAGGCTGCCGCATCCAGGCAGCTGCGTCGCGGCAACGTGGCGCATGACGGTGCCACGTTTCACTTCAGGCAGCGTGATCACGCACGTGTTCCCATCAGCACAGCCTGCAAACAGGGCAGGCGAGGGCTGCTCTAACGCGCCGCTTTCCACATCAAACCAGCACAGCACCGCCACAGCTGCTGCAACGCTGGCGCGTGCACTTGCCACTGGGTCGCCAGTAGCTGCATGGAACACGAGCACAACCCCATCGTCGCAACCCACCGCCAGAAGCGGTTCATCTCCTGCACCGGGGCCGAGTGCGAGGCAGAGCACACGCACGCTGGGGCCGCCAGGAAGCATGATGCGTTGCACAGGCAGTATCATGCGCTCTGGAGGCGACAACCGTGTGAGCATCAGCGGCGTGCCTGGGGAGACAAGTCTCTCCGGCGAGTCCGCAGCCTGCACGCTCTCCATCGCCATGTCTCGCCCCAATGACCCCGATGGCCCGCTCAGCAAAAGCTGCGTCAGCATGGATGGCACACGACCATGGACATCCAAGCTGTGCGCTTCCAGACACCATCGCATCGCCCTCAACCGGGCCAAGAGCGCGACTGCATGGCGAGGCACCAGATACGCCGCCATCCATGCTGCTAGTTGCTGACTCACGGTCAGTTTGCGGCTACTGCGCTCGCTGTCAACAAGGGGACCGTCCCGCGCCGGAGGCTCACCGGAGGCAACAGCGATTTCGGCAGCTTCAGCTAGAGACACGCGGTCATTGCGCGGCACGCGTGCTGCCAGCACCGCTTCCGGGACGGAGCTGAATCGCGGGCTGGACGGAGGCGGCCGAGGAGCTTCCATGAGCGTACCCGGAAGTGCTTCGAATCGCTGGGATTGTGCCCACTGTGCTCGTTTGATACGGGACAGCGGCCCAGGCAGTGTCTGGATGCCGTACAGCCTTTCACCCGGTGTAAGCACGTCGAAAAAGGAGCCAGCGGCAGCGGGGTGCGCTCCTTTGATTGCCGCGCTTGCGATGGGCCACGCGTTCTGCTGGACAAGCCACCAGCTGCGGGCTTGTTGCGCGTCGGCATCAGCATTGCGCACGTGTTGCAAGTGCAAGTGCGCATGCAACGCCGCTAAGCCGATGGCGGGCGCGTCATCGGGCGCATCCCCAACCCCCATACCGGCAACAGCATGATCAAACGATTCCAACAGTGCGTTCAGCTCGCTCAGCACCGACGCGTAGTCGCGCCGTCGACGCACGTGCTCCACACTCCCCAACGCCTCCAACGCAATGTCCCACCGGCGCGCTGCGATGCAATAACGCACGCCGTGGCGAATGCCGTGCAGCTCATTACTGAGTCCAAACCGGGCAGCCAGCGCACGCGCCCCTGCAGCCAACAAGCTGGCGCAGAAGCCTCGCATCGCGGTCGTTGCGGGAGTACATCCCGGCGCTAGAGTGGGCCCTGGCGCGAGCAGCGGCATGAGGTCATCGATCACAGTGGCGCACACAGTGACTTCCCCCAGCACTGGTGCGAATGCGTACATTCCAGGCGTGGCGTCAGCAACATGTGATGCGCACCACGCAACTTCCGCGAGTGTGAGTGGCTCGGCTGACAAGAGCACCGGCGCTATAATAGCAGCCAGACAAGACTTTGCTTGGGCGTTGGCCAGCGCCACTCCACTGGCGTGCATCACAGGCAAGATGCCGAGTCGCTCGCCAAGCTGACGCTGTGCCGCTTGAAGCAGCTCACGCACGAGAGCGGTGCATGTACTAGGCAGCTTTTCGACCGCGGATGTGCTGCTTGCGGCGTGCGGCCTGAACCCAGGTTGGCGGAGGAGGAACCACACCGCTGTCGAGCAGAACCATGGACTGCTAGCCCCCGGTTGTTTCCGGCACAACGCAAACGCAGTCGCGGGCAGCAGTGTTGTGAACGCTGTGGCAGCTGCGATGCGGATGCAGTGCCCGCTTTGATGGTCAGACAGGCGCTCCATGCGCAGTGTTGTCCGAGCCGCCACCGATGACGCAGCTTGCTGGGTCTGCTGCGCTGCCGTCGGGCATGTCAACCACTGCAGCAGTGCCGCGGAGTGTTCATCCACAGCAGGATCTAGCTGTCCTGGGAACTGGCCGTCTTCGGGGCCGGTGGGCATTAGAGGGTCTCCATACAGCGGCAACGCACTCCACATGTCGTCTTGGTGCACGCGCTGAGATGCCGCTAGCAGCTGCAATAGCTCGTCGTCTTGCTGCCTTATATTGGTGGCGCCGCCTTTGTCCGCCTCCGGTGGCTCAGTGTCGCGCAAGCACAGAGCGACCTGCACACCGAGCGGCAAGCCAGTGCCTGCCGGCGGCGGTGGCTCTAGTAGCGGCGCGAGCCAGTCGGGTGCATGTCGGCATCGCGTGCGCGTCACTGCATCTACATCATCCACAACCAGCAGCGCCCTGGCAGTTGCCGAGCCACAGAGAGAGGCGCACACGCGGCGAAGAGCCTGCTGGGCGTATGCCAGCGTCGCTGGCGGAGTTGTCATGTCGATTTCATCGTCATCATGGTCCGCGTCTGCATCTGAGAGCTGTGAGCACAAGGAGGCAAGAATCTGACCGTGCGGTTTTGGCTGGCCATTCGCGTAGCGGGCACTCACGTATGCCGTCACGAGGCGCACAGTACCCTGGTCGCTCAGCACTCGCTGTGCGAAGCCCATAGCCCGGGTCACAGCGGCAGTGGCGCCTGCGCCGGGGGCATGTGTCACAACCACCAGTCGGGGGTTGCCATGCGTCAGTGCGCGCACTAATGCAGTGTCCACCTCGCGCACGGTGTACTGCTCCTCGCTCCAACGAGCCGGCGTGGGTGTGCTCCCACTCAACTGCACCGGCTGGGGCCCCACAGGTGCAGGCGCTTGGATATCGGCTTCGACTCTCTGCCAAGTGTCGTCTAATACGAGCCTGCCGACGTCATCATCGACGTGCACGCAGCTCACATCTGGATGCGCAAGCAGCAAGGACAGAAGCGCGCTGAATCGAGTGCACACGCGGTTGTAGTCGCCCGGCGAGCAGGTGGCCACTACTGCTGGGGCATCAGGCAGGAGGAGCGCGAGCACGTGTGGTCCAGTGCCCATGGCTCGAGGGGGTCGTGCCGCAGGATGCACGCGTTCTGGCGCGGGATCTTGTGGATGTGCTCCCACTTCAAAGAACGGAGGCACGTGGCCATTTGACCAGGTGTAGCCGCTCTGTAGCGTACCGCCACTCGGCAATGTCGGTGTCTCATCGAGTCGCCGGACAGGTTTCTCACTGGCGTGTAGCAAATGCGCGATGTACAGCTCCGTCTGTGTGAGGCCCTCCGGAGCGGACTGCATCCACGCAAACGGCGTGACTGACGCTACATCGCCGCGGTATCGTGACTGCTGCATCCACTCCGCAAGCTGCTCGTCCACGCCTCCATCATGGCCACAGGTGGAGAGCGGTGAGAGCATTAAGACATGGTGCGTCGCCATGCCTTCGCCGCCATGATTGCTCGCACTCGGCCCTCGCAATGCATGCGCAGCTCTCAGCATGGAGACCGGCTGCGTAATCGGGACGCATGCACGAACATCCAACCACTCGAGCGTGCAGCCAACGTTGGCACAGCGGGCTTTCAGTTGTGGACTTGTGGTCGAGTTCAGCTCCTGTCGCACGTGCTCCAATCCCGGACTCGTCCATACGGCGAGCTTCACGCGGCGGTCGTGCACCACCAGCTGTCTCACTCGCCTGCACGTGGACGGGCGCGGCAGAAGCAGCTTGTGACAACGGGACAGCACAGCGGGTGCTTGAGGAAACGCCTGCGTCTGTGTCAGGAAGCCTGGACACGGCAACTGGAACACAGCTAGACCGGCGAAGCGGAGACGGAGAAGGAGGTCGTGCAAATGCAAGTCCACTTGCGGTGGCGGCAAGCCGCAGAGCACCGCGCCGACGTCAGGGGCACTGCACAGCGCGCGCACAGCCTGCAGACTCGTCCCTCCATCTGCAAGGTCATACGCTATACAGCGTGGTATCCACTGCCCAAGGAGACTGTCCAACAGGGACCGCGTGTCTGGAGCTGCAAGCGTTGTTGCCGGCAAAACAACAACCATGTGCGTTGGCGCAGCTCTGAACGGGCCGCTCCAGAGCAGCGCTGGATGCGGCCCGACGGTAGAAATGCGTGTGATCGGCGCTCGGATGAGCTGCTGCACAGTCGATGGCGGCGTTGTGCTCGGCAGCTTGAACGGTGCCGTTGTTGTTGACGCGGTATTGGCAGCTGCATTATTGTCGCTGCCCTGTGTGTCCAGCAGTTGCAGGGCCAAGCGCTTCGTGACATTCGCAAGGGACGAGGTGCTCATCGACAGACTGCCATGACGAATCGAGCGAACTCTTGGGGTAGTCGAAATTCACAGCGCCGCGGTGGTGGACTCGGCCTTATGCGCGGCAGGTCGTGCGAAAGCCGGGATCTCGATGTCGCCCGACCTGCTCCCTGCCCCGCTGAGCCCTGTGCCGCCCACGGACGGCACAGGCATGGACGAGCCTGCAGGAGTGATGCTCCCATAGCCCGTCACACCGCTAGGTCCTCCTCGAGCCGGCGGCGCCACATCGCGCAACAGCGGACTGTAGTTCACCTTGGCTTTCGGCTGAGCCCGGCAGAATGCAACGCCGACAGCAACTGCACAGACGAGCAGGAGGGCAAGCAGGGCTGTACGTGACGCATGCTGCTTTATAGCCGTGCTTCCACCAGCGACGCCGCCGGGGTTGCCAGACACGAATGCCATGGTGCACTGCGTCTGCTGCTCTGCCACAAGATAGGGGTCGCCCGCGCCCCGCACAGTGATGCTGGGCTGCTGTTTGGGCGGCCCGAAATGAGATGGCCACTGTGCGCACCAGCGCATGGGCACAAATGACGATGCACTCCCGCCGCTGGCTACGATGCCACCAGGAGCGCCCACATACAAGTCCTCCTCGTACGTCTGCTTGCTCACCGGCATGGTGGCTGTGGCGTACTGCGAGCCCACACAGCCAGGCGCTTGCGTCAGCACGAAACTGCTGTTCGTGCCGCTGAGCTGAGCCACAAGGGTGACGCTGGTCAGGAACTTGATTTGCCTGAAGTAGGCGTCACACATGGTGGAAGAGGAGTAGCCACGAC
>Ga0164296_1005108_pt1 | contig 11655 bp, 11 predicted proteins | sample GEODES057metaG_FD_113533 | JGI IMG/M metagenome (GOLD analysis project Ga0164296, IMG submission 113533) | Dystrophic lake water microbial communities from Trout Bog Lake, Wisconsin, USA - GEODES057 metaG | ecosystem: Environmental > Aquatic > Freshwater > Lake | place: USA: Trout Bog Lake...
AACTGTATCAATGCCTGCATGAGCACCAATGGCCGACTTTCCGGTCCGGCAAATGAAACCATCAAATACTTCTTTGCACAGGACAAATACAAACATTTGATCGTTGATGGTATTGCCAAAGCCAATGTAAGCGCTAAAGACAAGGCTATGCTAAGTAAAATAACAGAATAAAAACAGAAGCCAACATAGCGAAATGGGTGTTTCTGTGATAGTTTCCAACCATTATTGACAAATAACTGTCTATTAATAAAAACACCCCATGTCTACATCTTCAGTGCTTCATAAAGCAATAAAAGATCTATTAGCATCCCTTTTGCTGCTCTGCGTCAGTACCTTTTTTATTAATACCGGTAATAGTTGCAGCGCTCAAAGCTGGGTTTCTGTAGGCACTCCCAGTTTTACCGCTGCACCTGCCGATTATGGCACCATAGCAATAGATACTGCCGGCAGTCCCTATATTGCATTTACCGACGAAAGTGATCTATATAAAGCAACAGTGCTGAAGTATGATGGTACTGCATGGGTAGCAGTAGGCGGTCCCGGCTTTTCATCCGGACAGGTAGCCTACACGTCTATTGCCATCAGCAAAAATAACGTACCTTATGTGGCCTATATGGACGAAAACACGGTCAACTTTCGCGCATCAGTGATGAAGTTTGTCGATACGGCATGGCAGGTGGTGGGCGATACCGGCTTTTCGGCGCTGGAAGCACTATTCACCAACATAGCTTTGGACACTAACGGTACGCCCTATCTTGCCTATCTCGATGATTCGGGCTGCCTGGGGTTACCAACTGTGATGAAGTTTGACGGAACCCATTGGGTGAATGTGGGCACACCCCGTTTATCGTCGGGTAATGTCCCGTTCGTATCGCTGGCCGTATCTGCCACCAACAATGTGCCTTACATTGCCTATCCGGATGGAAGCGATTCTCAAAAAGCGACTGTAATGATGTTTGCCGATACAGCCTGGGTACCCGTTGGCATCCGTGGATTTTCTGCTCAGTCAATGAACATGGTAACGCTGGCCCTTAAACAAGATACACCCTATATAGCATTCTCAGACAATGCCGATAGCCTGAAAGCCACGGTAATGCGATATGACGGCGCCAATTGGGTAAATGTGGGCAGTCCTGATTTCTCAGCGGGTGAAGCAGACAACATAAATATAGCGATCGATAAAAACGGAACGCCCTATGTATTCTACGAAGATGAAACCACATCCAATCTTGGCGGTACGGTAAAAAAATTCAACGGCACAGAATGGGTAACTGTGGGCGTGCCGGGCTTCACAACCGGACTTGATGCACAGAATCAATCTATAGCGATCGATAAAAACGGAATGCCCTATGTTGGATTTACTCAGTTCCCGGGTGGCCGTGCATCCGTTATGAAGTATGATGCGGCGACTGCAGTGCCTGCAATAGCAAAACCCGTTGAAACAGCACTCAAGGTCTACCCCAATCCGACTCACGGATCAATTTTCATTGAGCTCACCACCAACAATTCATTTGCCGCAACAGCAACCATCAGCAATCTGTTGGGCACTCAACTACAAACACAGAATATCCCTACCAATTCAACAATCGAGCTGCAAACGCACCTTGTGCCGGGCGTTTATTTGCTATCTGTTGTTTCAGCGGATGTTAACTATAATACCACTCTGCTTATCAGCGAATAGTTTTGTTATGATAAGGTGATCATGCCTTTTTGTGTGCAAATGCACCCTTTATGTGCGCGGCGATTTGTTTAGCGCCATCGCCATACAGCATGGTTTGGTGGTTGCCGTCAATACCCTGATATTTGGCATTTTTCATCATTTCCACCGTCTCTTTGGCTATCTCATCGGGTAGCAACGGTTCGTCCAGCGTATAGTTATCCAATGCATTCAAAAGAATGGTGTGCGGCTCAACTGTTTCTATTACCCCCGACCAATCGATCACTGCCAGATTCATTGATTTTTCGGTAATGGTCATAATGTTACAATGCGGTTTTACGCCGCCATCGGGCAGATCCTGAACATCAGCCCTGTAATAGCTGATCATTCTTTCATCCCAAAAAGTAAGGAAGGGCAGTTTTTTTACATGCGCCACATAGTCGTCAAAACTCGGGTAAGTGACATCAAGCCTGTTCAGCGATGCAGCCAGCATGTTCTGTATATTAGGGTTCATGGATTTGGCAGCATCCAGTATCACTAATCCCTTTACCACTTCCGGATAATTGGCTGCGATGTAGAACGCTACATAACCACCGAACGAATGGCCGCCCAAGTACACTTTTTCCTCACCCAGATGCTTGATTAGGCCCAATATATCCTCTGCATGATCTTCTACGGTATAGCAGAACGCAGGTTTATCGCTCAGTCCGTTGCCCCTGAAATCAGGACTAATGACCCTGAAATGCGGGTGCAATTCTTCTACCACTGCGTCAAATGCGTTGGCATTGGCGGTGAGCCCGTGTAGCATCAGCAGCACCGGCCCATCAGCATGGTGGTCGATGTAGTGAATATTGATGTCATTAACAGGTACTATATAACTTTTACCGGAAGTATGCATGGCGTAATTTAGAAAGATATTAAATGATATTTTTATTGTGCGGTCCAACCGGCATCAACCGGTAGCGCTATACCTGTAATAGTGGTCGCAGTGGGTGAGGCTAAAAAAATCGCAGTTTGTGCCAGCAATTCTACCGATACAAACTCCTTTACGGCATGGCGCTCTAAAAACACCTTCTCCACTACCTCTTTCTCGGTCATATTATGTGCCTTGGCCTGTTGCGGTATCTGCTGCTCCACCAGCGGAGTATCTACATAGCCGGGGCATATAGCATTGCAGGTAATATTAAAGGGTGCTCCTTCCAGTGCTATGGTCTTGGTAAAGCCCACTATACCGTGCTTGGCGGCCACATAGGCACTTTTGAATTCAGAAGCCCTGAGTCCGTGCGCTGACGCTATATTAATAATACGTCCGAATTTGTTGGCCTTCATTGCCGGCCAGGCTGCCTTGGTCACATGAAAAGCTGCTGTCAGGTTCACGGCTATGATAGCATCCCATTTGTCCTCCGGAAAAGCATCAATGGGCGATACAAATTGTATTCCTGCATTGTTCACCAGTACATCTAAACCACCAAAGGTTGTAATAGCGTCGGCCACCATGGTCCGTATATCTGCGGGGTGCATCAGGTTGGCCGGTGAAAAAGTGTGTTGTATCTTGAACTCGTCGGCTACCTGCTGTGCTATTTCAGCGCCATTGGGCTCCAACCCGTTGAATGCAATATTATAGCCTTGTGCCGCAAATGCTTTGGCGATGCCCAAGCCTATGCCACTGGTGCTTCCGGTTATTAAAATCGTTTTTGACAAGATTGAAAATTTTGAGTAAAAATACGGGATTATAAGCTGATGATAACGCCAATTGAAAATGGTTACATGAAATTTACAGGTAAATTAACTGAGGGGATGAGCAGTAGCGGATATATAGAGCGGTATAAGGGAAAAATTGTCGATTGCTTCAAAAATAAACAGCCATGAAAAATGTCTAATTGTACTTTTGCCTTTTTGTGGATATTTATGTAAACCACATGTTTTTTTCTTAATTCCAGTTTGGAGTACAGTGATATCGACTAAATCCGACGAAGATCTAAAAATCGACCCTTACCAACTAAAAGAGCCTTAAAAAACAGAATTTTGGAGGCTCTTCGCTAAAAATGATGTGTGTTGTTAGTGGCTTCGACAGGAATCGAACCTGTATCTGGAGCTTCGGAAACTCTTATACTATCCATTGTACTACGTAGCCGTACAAAAAAGTGTGCAAAGCTAATGAATTTTGGCGCTAATGGCATCATTCTATATGCAAATAAAATTTAACATTAATAAACGAATACCTTTTACTTCATGTCCAATCCCATATAAATTACTATCTAAGATTTAGGAGATATGCATTTGGTGGTCGGCTCGTGGCATAGAAAGTCAATTCTACTCTCGGCATAATTGTCTGAACCTTTTTTTGAATACCCAAAGCTTATGGGCAACTCCTTACACGGGCGTATAGATTCCTTTTCCGTTTGTTCATAACCACTAAACAATTTTTTAGCTGCGGGTTTGCATTTGCGTCAGATACCATCTGTCAGGTATAACACCGGACATCCTAATTTTTTGATAAAAACGCAATTGTTACCAATGACAAGCGATTTTACGACTCGTTCTATCAGCGATCTAAGCCTGAGAAATAGCCGCATAATCACCTGTAATTGTGGCAATTACAACTTTCATTCCTAATTGGTAACTGTATTATCTATACTAAAGGCCTTATTGAGCATCAGTTGTTTTTATTAGGCAGTTATAAGGCAATCTGTTATTTTTGCAAAAAATATTACATCTCAGTTATGAGTACATCAACGAAAGGGGCAATTGATTTCAAACTGCCATACAAAGTAAAAGACATTAGCCTCGCCGAATGGGGCAGAAAAGAGATCAGGCTGGCTGAAGCAGAAATGCCTGGTTTGATGGCACTTCGCGCTGAATATGGCGCTCAAAAGCCATTGGCCGGAGCCCGCATTGCAGGCTGTCTGCATATGACCATCCAAACTGCTGTGTTGATTGAAACGCTGACAGCGCTGGGCGCCGAAGTGCGTTGGAGCTCTTGTAATATCTTTTCTACTCAGGACCATGCCGCTGCCGCTATTGCTGCTGCCGGTATCGGTGTATATGCATGGAAGGGACAAACGCTGGAAGAGGCTGATTGGTGTATAGAACAAACCTTGTTCTTCGGCAGTGCCGACCGTACGCTGAACATGATACTTGACGATGGTGGCGACCTTACCAATACTGTTCTGGACAAATATCCCGAGCTCATCCACCACATTAAAGGCCTGAGTGAAGAAACCACTACCGGCGTACACCGCCTGTACGACCGCATGAAGAATGGCACTTTGCCAATTCCTGCTATCAATGTAAATGACTCAGTAACTAAGTCTAAATTTGACAATAAATACGGCTGTAAAGAAAGCCTGGTGGATGCGATCCGCCGTGCAACAGACGTGATGATGGCCGGTAAAGTGGCCGTTGTAGGTGGCTATGGCGATGTGGGTAAAGGCAGCGCAGAATCATTGCGCGGCGCAGGTGCTCGAGTTATTGTTACCGAGATCGACCCAATTTGCGCACTGCAAGCAGCCATGGACGGTTTTGAAGTGAAGAAAATGGTTGATGCCGTGAAAGAAGCCGACATAGTAGTTACTGCTTCCGGTTGCAGAGACCTGATCACAGAAAAACATTTCCGCCTGATGAAGGATAAAGCCATTGTGTGCAACATTGGCCACTTTGATATCGAAATTGACATGGCCTGGCTGAACAAGCACTATGGTCATACTATGGATACCATCAAACCACAGGTTGACCTGTACAACATTGATGGAAAAGAGGTGATCGTACTGGCTGAAGGTCGTTTAGTGAATCTGGGTTGTGCCACCGGCCACCCAAGTTTTGTAATGAGCAACTCCTTTACCAACCAAACTTTGGCTCAGATAGAATTGTGGAAATTCCACGAAAACTATGAGAACAAGGTATATGTGCTGCCTAAGCATCTGGACGAAAAAGTTGCCCGTTTGCATTTGGCTAAAGTTGGTGCGGTGTTGGATGAACTGACAGACGAACAATCTTCTTACCTCGGTATACCTAAGTTTGGCCCATACAAAGCCGACCACTACCGTTATTAAAAGCTGTTCTGATATTATAGTAAAACAGCCACTCCGACATGGGTGGCTGTTTTTTTTATCGCTAAAAGGCTAAACTGGCTACGGTCTGTTACCATCGCTGCAAACTGTCGAAATAGGCAACCTTATTACCAATGGATCAATAGTATTTCCTATACATCACCAATGCATAAATGATGCCGGGCAACCAAAACAATAAATTGAGTATCAGGCCGATTAACCACCTGTTCCCCTTAAAGTTGTCATTGAGCCCCATGCCCAACCACCCAAAGGGCAATATTGCCAAAATAATGTAGCGTATTGGCGCAATAACGGCCTTATGGCTGCCCAGCCTGTGTAGTAAACTATTCCAAAACCCATGCTTTTTTTGAATCGTTTTAGATTCAACTACAACAGCAGTTGCAGATGTGGAAGATTCATTTTCATTCGCGAAAACTCCGGTCTTGTCGCTTTCTGATTGTGCGGCGGCTTCCACTTTATGAGTGGGAAATGCAGCCTTTGTGTTGACTGAAAAGCACAGTAACAACATAGTAATTACTAAAAGGATCTTTGATTTCATGTTGATTAATTTTATGTGAACTTACGGAAAAAATAGGATGATTGCGCAATTTGATCAAATACTATCTGCACAACATTGTTATGAACAGTCTGCGAACGATCAACATATTGAAAATTCCACCAACCATTAAGATATCAAAAAGAAATGGCTGTTATTATTTTCAATTTCAGACCATTGTAGCTATCAGCTAAAGCTACTAAACCATTAATCGCTATTCTATTACCTTGGATGCAGCATTTTTTATAGCTAAGCCATTACTACGTTGTGCGGAAACGGTGAGCAGTGATACCAATATTACAGGTAGTGATATGGCAATGATATTTATGGCACCTTCAACAAACAGCACTATACATAGTATTAAAAATGAAATCACCATGCCCGCCATTGTATATTTTGCGGCAACAGTCGTAAAGAAATTCCCCTTATAACCAATTTTATTTTCGCAACGATTTTCATTATAAAGCTTCACATTCATTAAAATAGCATTAAACAGACTATCTTCATCATTAACATGTTGGGCTATCGTTCGATAATCGTAAAATAAATTAAATTCAACAGCTTTGTTATTAATTTGATTCAACTTCACTTTTATAAATTCACCCTTTTCCATTATATACTCGAAAGACCTGATACTTTTCCATTCGCAGTCAAATATCCTACTGCCATCGTTAATTTCCACTACATTAATTCCGCATTCATTGCATATTACATCCACGTCGTTACTAAAAACATTCTTGTATTTTTTAATACAAATCATTAATATGATAGCTATTACAACGTCAACAAATCCCGCGATAGCAAAAATTATAAGGTTCTTCGCTATTACTGCTGCAACAATACCAATCAACATCGGCGCTCCAAAAAGCAATTTAATTCCCCAATTATACCTTAAAGGATCGAAATAAACAGACCGAAACACTTTTTCCATGTGGCTATATTACTCAGTTCAAAAATAGCAATTATTTTATATTGTTATACTCTGCGTGTTTCACCTGCTGATTAAATAACATGACCATTACTACCTAACTAAGCGTATAAGAATGGTAATGATTTTCTTTCCGACATTCATTATCAAAAACAGATTTTATGTTCGTTATAAGCATCAAAAGAACTGCATGTCAGGAAGGAGGTGACTATCAAGGAAAGATATTGGGTACAAACTCCGTAGCCCTGTTTGAGATCATAAGGGAGTCATAAAACAATATTTCCACAAGAAAAAAACCATCATTCGCAGCCTAAATGCTGCGGAAGTTCGTAGGGATAGAAAACTCCAAGCTATGGCTCATACACCTTGTAGAAGGAGCGGCGCATATCTGTTTGAGTAGCCGGAGCCACCACCATTGGTATCTTCTCCACACGGGTTTCGCTGGTGTCCAATCCAAACGATTTATCATCGCTAAGCGAAAGGTGCTTAAGGAAGAAATAGCTGTTGAGAATAAACCCTTCAGTACCTACAATTTCATTGTCGGTTGACAGGAATGTCTCCAATACCACAAATATGAAGTCGGCAGCAAGGTTGTGCTTGTGCAATGACGGATACGGACTGGTAATATCCAGCTCTTTATTGGCCACCATTTCCTGCACCACTTTCTTAAACAGCATATTGATGCGTGGCTGCACCCTGAACCCAAGCTTGAACTCGATACGAATGATCTTATCTTTCTTGATCTCTTCTACACTGTACTCTACCGAATACGGATCATCGGTGCGCTCTACGTGCACAAACCAATAAATATCTGCCCGTTTGGGCCTGTGGCTGAAAATGGAATAAATGATCCTCTCCTCTACCTGAAAAGCATGATTGGCCTTGGTGAGATAAATGAGGTGGGTGCTGAACTTATTGATGGTCTCATCCTTGCTCAGATCCAGCAACAAGGGCACATACTCGCGTATGTTCACAAACTTTAGGAAGCGGTTGGTGATCTTACGCGCCCTGTACCATACATACATGGTAAAGATAAGACTCACCTCAAATACGATGAAGTAGATACGATTGAGGATCTTAACCGCATTGGCAATAAAGAATGACGATTCGACCGTAACAAATACCACCAGCACAGTGATCACTAACCACAATGGCAACTGCTTCACATACCTAAGGAAATAGTACATTAATATTGTGGTCATGAGCATGGCTATGGTGATAGAAAAACCATAGGCAGAGGTCATTGCCTCTGATGTGCGGAAATAGAACACCACCAATATACAGCCTGCGCATAGAATCCAGTTGATACTGGGAATGTATATTTGGCCACGGATGGTGGTGGGGTATTTAATGCGCACTTTCGGCCAGAAATTAAGACTGATAGCCTCGCTGATGAGTGTAAAGGAACCGCTGATCAGAGCCTGACTGGCAATGATGGTTGCAGCAGTGGCCAAAATAATAGAGGGCAACAAAAATTGGTGCGGTACGATCTCGAAGAACGGATTCACATCGTCAGAGAGTTTAGTGCTGTGTGGCAACAATACCCACGCACCCTGACCTAAGTAATTCAATACCAGTGCAGTTTTTACCAAAATCCAGCTTACCTGAATGTTCTTTCGGCCACAGTGGCCCAGATCGGAATACAGCGCTTCGGCACCGGTGGTACATAGAAACACTGCCCCCAACAGCCAAAACCCATTAGGATGATGGTAAAGCAGATGAATTGCATAATAGGGATTGAGTGCCTTAAAGATCGCCGGGTACAGCACGATCTGATTGAGACCCAAAAGACCCAGCGTCACAAACCAAACGAACATTATAGGACCAAATGACCCGCCTACTATTTTGGTTCCTAAACGCTGAAAAATAAACAGCAGGATAATGATGGTAAGTACTATGATGATGACCGTTTTATTACCCGGTACGATCACATTTTCCAAACCTTTTACGCCTCCCAGCCCTTCAATAGCTGATGTTACGGAGATAGGCGGCGTAATTATACCATCGGCTATGAGCATGCCTGCGCCAACAATGGCAGGGATCATCAGCTTTTTGCCGAAACGGCGCACCAGCGCGTACAACGAGAATATCCCACCCTCTCCGTTATTATCGGCCTGTAAGGTGATGAGAATGTACTTAAACGTTGTTTGTAAGGTAAGTGTCCAAAACACACAGGAGATAGCGCCCAGCACCAACTCAGTCTGTCCGTCCAGACCTGATTCAAGAAATTTACCCTGCTTTAAAATAGCCTGAAAGGTGTATAGGGGTGAGGTACCAATGTCACCGAAGATTATACCTAAAGTTACTAATATACCTCCAAACGTGACGCTCTTAAAATGCTTAGAATCCATTGGATTTCCGCTCAATTATTAATTCGGTGCGCAAAGTTATGCAAGAAGTTGATAAAAAACAGCATATAAAAAATATTGGGCAAAATAAAAATGGAAATTAATCTGTTATACAATCAATTACAATCGTATGGTTTTTTAGCCGTTTTTTCCCTCTACCACCATATCTTTTTTATACTTGGAAGGGCATTTCATTTGGATCTTAGAGCAATGAAATATTTTGCCGTCGTTATAACCGGTCATCACTATTTGCTCCGATTTTTCTATATCGCGTGGTTTTTCGCCGTTGAATACTACTTGATTGATATTACCGGCTTTATCCTTGGCATAAAAGAAAAAATGATTAGGATCCTTTACCGGGTCATAGACCATGTCCTTATCCTTCTGCATAAATCCAATCACATAATAGGTTTTACCAGGGGTCTTTGAGGCAGAAGCGAATGTTTCATAGGTGCTGAAATCCAAAAAAGCTGACGCTATCACGGTAATTGCCACTACTACCAATAACAGTAAAACGATGTGTGTCTTTTTCATTTTTTAGGAAACTAAATGCAGTACAATCAATACTACTGCGGTGCAAAGGTAAGGATTGTGCGACGAAAAAACATGATCACCATCAGTTTGAATAACTGAAAGTGAACATAAAAAAAACGATTCTAATAAAAATACTTTGGTGAAGTGCAACCGTTATGCTGCAAGTATTTTAGCAGACATGCCAAAACTCGACTTACACACTGTAAAAGCAGCTAACTAGCTAGTCTTCCGCAATGATCAATCAGATCGTAGCTTTATTCATTTTCTTAATATAGACCATGCGGATGATAAAGTAGCCACCAAACAACAATACACCGCCCAGCATGTCTGCCATCATGGAATTATTGAAGAATGGTATCGCATCCACATAGGTCTTAATCAAACCACCGAACGTATAACCGTTCCAGCCACCCAAAAAGTAGCCGAAATTAGACACGAAGAAAAACAAAGTAGACCCGGCAAATACGTGTACTAATGACTGTAAGGGCTTGATATTTTTAAGCAACACGCCTAAACCTGCTGCACCTGCTATGGCCAGATAATTCATGATCTCTCCGGCAAAGCCGTAAAAGCCTTGCGTGGAAGTGAAAACAGCGAAATAAACATCTGCCAGCAGCTGCCCCAGCACAGGCACTAAAAATGCCAGCCAACGCCTGTCATTAAAGACTGCGCCACTAAACACCCCTATGGCCGCTATGGGTACAAGGTTGGGAATATTGAGCTTAGCATTAATGATGCGGGAAAGTGTTGCCAATAATATAAGGCAAAATGCTATGGTCAGGTTGGTACGGTTGCGGTTCATGTACTATTATTTACAGCAAAAATAAGGAACTATTGATAATGAAACCATGATTTTTCATTTTATCCTAAGTTTTTCCACAATTGGCGAGTTGCCCCGTGTGCGAAAGTAAATTGATTAATTTTGCCCGCAATTCAGCACTAATGGCAACGATCAATAACAGCATAGCTCTTTTTAGCAGGGCGCAGCAGAGCATTCCGGGCGGCGTGAACTCGCCGGTAAGAGCATTTAAAAGCGTAGGCGGCACGCCGCTCTTTATGAGCCATGGCAAAGGTGCCTATATGTATGATGCCGACGGCAACAGTTATATAGATTACATCAACTCCTGGGGCCCTATGATACTCGGTCATGCTTACGGACCGGTGATTGAAGCCATACGCGAACATGCGCTGTTATCAACTTCATTTGGCGCGCCTACATTGCTGGAGATAGAAATGGCGGAGCTGATCCGCACCATGGCACCGAATATAGACTTAGTGCGCATGGTAAGTAGTGGCACCGAAGCCTGCATGAGTGCATTACGATTGGCAAGAGGCTATACCGGTCGCAATAAATTCATAAAGTTCGAAGGTTGCTATCATGGACATGCCGATCCGTTTCTGGTAAAGGCCGGCAGCGGAGTGGCCACATTTGGCATACAGCATGTGCCCGGCATCACGCAGGGGGCATCAGCCGATACGCTGGTGGCTCCTTTCAATGACCTTGAAGCTGTAAGACAACTTTCTGAGCTGCATAAAGGGGAAATAGCAGCCATCATAATAGAGCCGGTTGCCGGCAATATGGG
>Ga0164296_1005109_pt1 | contig 11654 bp, 9 predicted proteins | sample GEODES057metaG_FD_113533 | JGI IMG/M metagenome (GOLD analysis project Ga0164296, IMG submission 113533) | Dystrophic lake water microbial communities from Trout Bog Lake, Wisconsin, USA - GEODES057 metaG | ecosystem: Environmental > Aquatic > Freshwater > Lake | place: USA: Trout Bog Lake...
ATTCTCATACGTGACTGGATGGAACACATTTTGGCATGCAACAGCGCCAGGTCCACGCTGGTTGCAACCAAACACGAGGTCGATCCATGCAGGCAGGCCTTGGGTCACATGCTCGCTCTCGAGAGCATCTGCCAAGCCGGCGACGAAGGCGTGCGCGTCGCGTGCTGCCCACGGCGGGAGCTCCACGTCATGGACAGGTGTACCGCACTGGCGCACGCCCAGAGGCACGTCCTGTGCGTTGACGAACATGGCGGGCGTGGAGTACCACTCGGGGGTCAGCTCCCCGACATCTGCAAGAGATGGCCCTCCCGATGCGCTCGCCCACGTCCCAGCGACGCTGGTGAATAGCCGGTCCGGCACATCAAGTCTGCCGCCGTGTACATCCATCGCCGCGAGCGTGAACGGAGGGAGGCGGATCAAGTAGTGGCACACGCCCGCGGCGCTGCTGTAATGGCTTCCATAATGAAAGGGTGAGACCACACCACCGGGAGTGATCTCTAGCCCGCCGCCGGTCGTACTGCTCCGCCGTCCTCTCGACACAGGCGAGGCGAGCACGGCGGCGGAGGCGTCCGCCACCATGGATTGATATCTCTCCACAAAACGTGCTGAGCGCACTGGATCCAGCGCGCCCATGGGCTTGCGCAGGTCTCTCAGCTGACTGGTGTTGTCGAGCTCGAGAAGCCCGGCTTGGAAGCCGTCTGTGGCCAGGACCCAGGGGAAGACTGGCCATTGGGAGAGGTCGTTATACGTGCGACCCGCGAGCGTGTTGAGCTCCATCAAGTACGCGACGTTACTCAGCTCACGACGCTGCCAACGCCGAGTGAGCTCGCGGCGGAGCAGCTGTTGAGGCGGACGAAGCAGTCGGGCCTGAAGAGAGGCCGTGGCCATGCCAGCTGCGGTTGTGGGCTCCGCATCGCCAGGCCCGTCCGGCGCATCGGTCGGCGCTTCAGGAGGGTCACCCTGCACGCTGACCAGATGCTGTGGCTTGAGTAAGACCAGCGCGTCTGCGAATGCAGTGCGCTGCTGCGTGCTGGCGAAGTCGAACAACAAAACGGTGCGGTCCAGGAGGAACACCTCGAGTGCTGTGCGTCGTAGACGGTACCGTCGCGCATGGAGCTGCGCCACGGAGTGGATGTTCCATGCGTGCGGTGTCCGCATTGCGTGCACGACGCCGACGCTCTGGCTGCTAGCATCAAGGCTGCTTGTGTCTGGCGCCCCCGGCGTGAACATCAGCACTGCGCTGGACAGCGACAAGCTGCCCCACGTCTCACCAAGGAGCGTCACCCACGTGACTTCCCCAAACAAGCGCGTCTGTGGGTCGGCTGTGAGAGGCGCTGGGACTCCAATCCCCTCCTCCTTGACATCCTCGTCGCCGTCACCCACTGGGAAGAGCATCGCGTGACCAGCTGCTGACAAGACACGCAGCACATGCTTGTCTCCGCCACCCTCGGATGACGCAGGGCCAAGAGAGGCTGGGTCCGCCCAGCACCGGCGCAGGCGGCGCCTTGCCCGACATCCGTCTTCTGTTGGATCTAGCACCCACAAGTAGCCTGCAGCGGGTGCGTTATCACCATACGAGGATGAAGCCTCAGGAGCGCAGAAGAGGGATTCAGATGCAGCTAAGCGGCGTGCGAGACGCCTCCAGGCAAGGCGCACGCTGCGCCGGGACACTGCGAGCGACTCGATGCGTGCGGCGGCGCTGTCACCAGCCATGATTGATGACAGACGCTGGACAGCTGCAATGGAGGAGCTGCTGGCGCCAGCACTTTGCAACGCTGATGCCAGCCACTTGCCGCCCAGCCTTGCATGTGGTGCCCCTGCGTTATCGTTCACGCTCTGCATTGCGTCCCGCATGGATCGCCACGCGCCATCGCGTGCGTCTCGTGTCATCAGGGATGCGTTTGCACGGCGCAGCATGGCTGCGCCATGAGCAGCAGCGTCACCATTCTTGCTGTCCACAGGCGTCATCGCCGCCACCCACGCAGTTGATGCGAACACCGCAAGACCGTCGCGAGCAGCAATGCGGGCAGCGCCGCGTAAGCATGCGTCGCCCAATCCGGCCGTCGTATCCGCGAAAACTGCATCATCACCCACGGAGGGTCCCACCCGCAATGGTGTCCGTCCTACAGGGTCGCTCAACGCCGGCGCCAGGACACACCGCCAGTGGCGAAGCACGCCTGTGAACGGCGCCAGGAGCGCAGTCACGAGCGACTCGGTGGCGGCCATGGCCTCCTGGCTTCCCTGCCTTGCCATGGCCGCCGGTGCTGGATTCAATCCGTTTGCTTCCGCTGTACTGCTTGATGCCGTCATATCTGCAAATGTTGCTAAGGATCCACGCACTGCTTGCGCCTGCGCGTGTCCCGCCCTCCATGCGGAAAACACCACGTTTGGTGCAGGCTCGCTGCCCAGCGTGACTCCAACCTCGCGCGCCAGCGGCGCTAGCGCATCGTACAGCGTGAACAATACCGCAAGCACGGTGTCAACCTGCTTGCTTGCCTGTCCGTCGGCATTCTGCTGAGATACTGTCGGAGTTGGGCTCCTTGAAACCAGCCACGGCGCCAGCAGTCGCTGAAGCACCGCTTCCAACCGATTCCGTCGCACAGACGCTGCTTCGACAGAGGTACTCGAGACACCGTTACTGCGCGCTTTTACGGCACTCCCATCTGCGTGCATCTGCCCAGCCATCTGCCAGTCGGCTCGCATCGCAGCCAAAGTGAGACGGAGGAGCTGCAGCTGCTGTGCTGGAGTAGCGCCACTCACGCTCGTGCTTGCAACATCAGCCTGCCCGCCTCCAGCCAGTGCGCGGCTCGCCCAGTGGTCGAGTACCGCCTCAATCACTTCGCTTGCGGCGAACAGCGCCTCTGTCCACGCTTCAGCAGCGGCTGCGTTGATGCTGCCGCCACTGGAGTGTAACGCCACAGCAAGTGGGTGGCGTCCGCGGACAACCACAACCGCGGCAAGTGCTGCAGCTGAAGCCTCTGCGATTGACGGGGCCGCATCCACGGTCGGCGTCGCTGTCGCAGGTGTAGCCGCCGGGGAAGCACCGACTTGCTCTGCTGGACCGAACACGTAGAGCGAGTCCATCAGCTCATCCACAAACTTCTGAGAAGGCGCTGGTCCACGACCACCTTTCCCCTTGCCTGCGCGACGTGCATTCGCCTGCGCGCTTGTCAACGGAGGTGGCGCTGACCCGATAAGCGCATCTGCGACAGCGGCATCCCCGAGGAGAGACAGCGTGCTCGCATTCTGCGCAGACTCCTTCACTGCCTCTGCCTTGCTCGTTATGATACCCGCCGCCTTGGCCATGCGCACGGCATCCGCCTGCGCGAGTGCAGCCAGTCGTCGGCGAAGAGCTCGACATGCGGCCACATCGCCCGCGTGCGGGCCATAAGGTGGCATCATGACTTCACCTTCCATGTCGTCGTCCCCAGAGCTCCCGAGCACGCCGCTATACGCAATACGCAACGCATCCTCCGTCAGAGCAAGAAGCGCGAGTGCATTGTCTGCCATCACTAGGCGAGAAGAGGCGCCAGCAGCGGCGCCAGCAGCATCGGTTGCAGCCTTGACAGACGCTGTAGCAGCCGAAGCTCCAGCGGACCGGGCAGTCAGCAGCGGTGTGGCGGCCTGTAATCCACCTGCTCCACCTGCGCCAGATGCGCCGTCCGTTTTAGAGCGGAGCTCGCTGGATGCGAAGCGGAGGAGAGAACACAGGATGTGCGCTTCCGCAGTCGCCGCGGCTGTGCAGGCCTCGACGCTGATTGGCTCGTGGCTTACGCGCATGGCGGACTCTCCGCTGCCGTCATCTTTGCTGGACACAGGTCTCAGCGCTGCTGATCGGAGCGCATGCATGGTCCGCTCAGCAGCGCGCCAGCCGTGTTGCATGCGGAGGGCCCGCTCAAGGGAAACACCCAGGAAGTTGCTCGCTAGCGCGACTGCATCGTGTTGGCTGCTCTCCCCATGCGTGGCACATGTTGTGGACACGATGCATTGAGCCATCCAATCCGGCCACTGGGGAATGAATGCCAGGGCGCTCCGGCTAGGTGCGTGGGAGCACATGAGAAGCAGAAGGTCGCGTAGAGCGCGAGCACAGTTCTGCGGCGAGCAGCGACCCGTAGCTAGCGCAGGGAGCACGCATCGCAGGAGGATTGCGTGCGGCGGGATGCCCAGCAATGCAGTATCACTGCCACCTGCTCTTGCCGAAGCCATCTCAGCGGCAAGATCATCCACCGGCGCAGTGGCTCCACCTCCGAGAATGCCACGCAACAGGGCGTCATATGGACCACCTTGTCCAGCGCTGAACGCGACATCAGGAGCGGCTTCAAGGGCAGCTCGTAGAGTAGAGAGGGCGGTGTCAACCGACACGCCGGAGCCGACGATTGGCAGCGGCAGAGGCGATGGAGTCGTAGATGGTGGGGGCATAGTACTGCCTTGAGGGATGCTCGCGACTTGCATCTGCAGTGTTGATGTCGCTGCCGGTGGATTTGCAAGCAGGGACATGTGGATGGTGACCAGCCGGATGCATTCCGCAAGCACGCTGGCATCACTACTACTATTCTGATGCACTTGCTGCTGTTGCATCGCGGCGAAGCGGCGGAGCACGAGCACAACACATGCAGGGCCGCCCGCAGCCAACCAGCCAGCAGTCGCAGCGCTGCGCTGTGCACCATTGGGATGGCTCAACAGACGCACACACGCATGGAGCGCACGTGCAGACAACGCAATTTGAGCGGTGGAGGCTGCAGTGGTGGCGGTGCTGTCGCCGCCAATTACTGATGCAGTCCAGGCTCGTGCACCGCATTCTACCAGTGCCTCCATATCTACGCGCCAATCATCGGGCGTGCCGCCTGCGCCGCAAAGCAACTCCACTGCAACGAACGCGTCATCTGCCAGCGAGCTGGCGGCATACCCGTTGCTGCCAGTGTTGTCGCCGTTTGCACGGGCCGGTGATTCCTCGCTTGTGATGACATGCCGCGTCATGGATGTCAGCAAGTGGCGCACACCGCCGAGATGGCGAACCAAGCCAGGGAAGGAGGTCGCGATGTCGGCCAGACTCCGCAAAACGCAGCCAACAGCTGCTCTGTGTGCCCCGCGCCACGGCCTGAGATCAAGCAACAAAGCAGCTACCACTTGAGACGCCAGTGGTGCGTGTCCAAGCGAAGCGCGCATCAAAGCGTTGACACCGGCCGCGACGTCCTCGTGAGCGGTGGCAACGCAAGGGTGCCTTCCTGCAAGTTGAGCCGGACATGTCGCCCACAGCGTAGGCAAGGCATGTGCAATACAGCTGGGGCCACTTGCCCGTGCAAAGGAGACGAGATGCCCCGGATGTCCGTCACAGCAAGCGGCGGCACTGTGGAGAGCTGCCGATGCACACCGGACTGCAAGGATCGCTCCAAAGGCGTCATTCTCCACTGCCAATCGCATCGGTGTCGGCTGAAAGTGCGGCGCAGCGTGAAAAGAAGGAGGGAGCAGCTGCATGAGTGTAGCGGCGCCGCCATCAGGTCCAATCGCCCACAAGGCATCCCTGAGCGGGTGCCTGTGTGCAGTCGTCACACCGCTCAACGCCAGCGCGCCACGTGCATGTGTCGAGGACGGCGCACTGTGAGGTGCCCGTGCGGCGCTCGATGATGCGATAAGTAGTGCGTTGTGCCCAGTATCTCCTCCAGAAGTCACCCTGCTCCGAGGCCCCACATCTGGGGCATTTCGCCCGGACAGCCGCAGTCGCGGATGGAAGACGTACACGGTGACGCTGCCCAGCTGAGCATCGAGCGCCGCGGCGTCTACGAGCGGCGCCATGATTGCGCCGATAGGGGGTGAAGATGGCGACTGCCCCCACTGGCCGGCACTTCCAGCGCCGTAAAAGCTGCTCGGAATGTACCCGCCCACGCGACTGGGCCCCATGGCTGGTGCAGGCGGTGCAGCAGCTCCGAATGCGGGGACATGGTCTGGTCCGCGTGCGGCTAGGGCAGCCAGTGTTGCTGGGCCCAGGGCCTTGCTGAACATGTGAACCGCTCCCAGCGCGCAGAACAGCGCGCACTGCCTCCGCCGACGCTGCAAGCCCACCATAGCTGCTGGCGGATTGGTTCCCACACAGCAGAAGGCGAGTGGGCCAGCAACACGGGGAAGTTCACACGGCAGCGTTTCCCACAAGATGCCATCCACGTACAAGCTCGCCGCAGTCGCACTGCATTCCAGCGCCAAGCAGAACCAGCATCGCTGCGGTAGCGGCCGTGTGAATGTAACACGACTCGTGGGCAACGACGCCTGGTGATGCGCTGCGCCGCCAGGGGATGAAGCTAAAGGCGATGCCCCGCCGGACCGTCCAGTGTTGTGTCCATACGCCGTATTCCCTGCGTTCCCTGACGACGGTCCAACCTCAAGAACAAGGAACGGGCCGTGTAAATACGCCTCCAAGCCGTGGCCTTGTGCGCTCAGGAAACTACACAAGCGCGGCATGAACGCTTCACCATCTCCAGCCGCAGCAGCCGCAGTTGCAGCCGCCGCTTGCGGAGTCAAGTGCCGACCCGTTCCGCGCGCTGCAGCTGCGGCGGCGGCGGCAGCGGCGGCAGCGTTGGCGGTGTGCACAGCGGAGGCGGTGTCGGAGACAGACTCGATGCGAAGCCAGGTGACGAAAGTGAGTCCCGTCGAGAATGGCCAATGCGGAAGTGGTGGACACACAAGACCCGACGATTCACCGTCGAGGAGGAACACGTCGGTGGGCGCGCCTCCATGCGGCGCAACACACGGACTCGATTGGAGTGCATCTGCCATGGCTGACAACACCGCGTGCCGGGTTGCACTCACGCCGGGGCTCTGTCCACACGCGGATAGCCAGTCGCGCGCTTCGTTGAGTCGCACTGACCATGAGGCGAGAGCGACGATGCAATCTTGCATCTTCATCGCATCCTGCTCATCTGCAGGAGTAAAGCTGGCGAGTGCTTTCAACGCATGCGGCAGCGCGCCGGCTTGACATGCAGCCGCGACATTGGCCGTGCTTGCACGGAGAGCAAGCCACAGACATGCGAGAGTCGCGCTCCGCGCAGCATGACCAGGGCGGCCGAGGAACGGCAACACTGCCGCTGCGACCCGAGTTGCTCCAGGACACGCAAGTCCCAGTGCCGGGCGGCGAGCATGTTCCTCCACTGTCGTGTCCACAGTGCACGGCTCGCAATGCGCTTGAGCGACATCCGCCGCGGTGGCGAGCGGGTCGGAGGCGTTCACGATGGCGTCTGTCCAGGGGCCGAACAGCTGACACACCTACACGCGACGGTAAGCGAAGCGGAGTTTGAACGTCAGTGCTCCACCTGGGTGTCACGGAGAGACAAAGAGCGAAACATTGATGAGACGCACCAGGTGTGCGACATAGCCGCCCAGAACGTCGGCCGTGCCGTCAGCGTTTCGAGCCGAGAAGTCCATGATGCCCAGTAACGCGTCCAGCGCACCAGCAGCTAGTTGTCCAGGCACCGCGTGCTGCTGTCCAGCGTGACTTCCGCCGCCGTCAGACGCGGCGGAGGCCATGGAGCTGTCGGTGTCACCAGCTACTGATGCTGCTGTATAGACGAGTTTCTCCAAGTTGTGTGTGAACTCGTCGTCGTCTGCATCATCAGCTGGTGGAGGAGGTGAGACCCCGGTGCCGGGGCTCGAGGACCGGCTCGGTGAGGACTGCCAAGGCGGCTGTGGCACAGGTGACGACGCTGTCGGAGAAGCCAGTCCAGAAGCTGTCACGACGGAGTCACTTCCAACAGCAGATGATGCGCGTGCCACCCGGACTGCAACTTCACGCAGCGCGTCACTCGGAGGTGTTGCCTGGCCATCGACGCTCGTGCGGGGCCAGGCTAACGGCGTGCCGACGAGGCTTCGTGGTGAGATGAGTCCGCTTGTGGGCGACGGCAATGGGCTCCGCGGCCATGGAGGCTCCGCCACCGCAGGCTCGCCACCGGGGGAGGAGTCCATGAGTGCCAGGTCATGTGAGCGGCGGAGACACAAAACTGGAACACCTCGCGGAAAACACGTTTTACACACACTGTGCTGCTCTCGTGTCGTCGCCAGCTTGCGCAGACGCGAGCGTTGGAGCTGTGGACAACGTCACCCTGAGGCTGACTCACCCCCAGTGACGGTGGACTGTACATGTGGCGGCAGTGCACGCAGCAGCGCGCTCTGAGCGCGCTCCACCTCGTCACGCGCTCGCCAAGCGCCGTGTTCTGTTCAACTCGCCCCCGACAGGCGAGGGCGAGCCCTGGCTGCAGTACAAGGAGCCTCCTTTCCCAGCCTGCTCCGAGACCGCTGTCTGCGCACCCGAAAAGCCGGTGCAGCTGTTCTGCAACGCATACGGCCTCGGTGCCGTCCACGCAGCAGCCCCTGAGCAGTGCTACAAGACACGTGTTGTGGGTCGCAGCGGCCGCGTTGATAGATACCACGGGGCACGTGCTGTTGAGTCAAAGATCCGTTGAGGACAAAAACAACCCGTTGCGGTTCGAGTTCCCAGGCGGTAAGGTAGAGCGTGGCGAAGCGCCGCAGACAGCGCTGTGCCGCGAGCTGGAAGAGGAACTTGGAATCACAGTGTTTCCAGACGACTGCCAGCCTCTCGTGTTCTCGACACAGCGCGACATTGGCAAGTTGGCGAGCTTGACGTTGTTGCTGTTCACAGTGCGTAAATGGAGCGGCACGCCACAAGCAAGGGAGGGGCAACCCAGCCTCGTGTGGGTATCTGCGGAGCAACTGAACGAGGAATTGCTGAGCATGCCGTCGTTGGACATCCCTTTGCTGCCTTGCGTGCGCGCCGCAATGCGTACTATTGGCCAGCAATGCGAACACACGCATCATTGAGCACGATTGTAACATAACACTGACATAACAACGCAGCGGTGGAAGCAGTACAGCAGTGTGCGCATCATCACATCATGATCATACCTTCTCGGACACATCGTCGAATTCGATCGGGATGTCTGCAATCGTCTTCTTCTCCCTCGGCCGGGTGGTGGCGTCTAGCTTGTTGTAGCTCAGTGGCACGACGGTGAACATGCTGATTGCCCACGCGTTCGCATAAGAAAGCCGCGCGTAGGACAGGTAGCCGATGACTTTGGTGCTGACAAGCATGGTGTTGGTCAGCAAACCGACAATGGTGCGCGTGCCCAGGTTGTAGTTGTACAGCTCATCGCCGTTGATGAGGAAATCTGCGGAGACCCCGAAATTGATGATGACGAACAGCATAATGAGGCCGGCCATGATGAGGGCGCCGAGGTTGTAGGAGTACACAGCTGCCTGCATGTCCCCTTGCAGCTCCCCTTTGAGCTCCTCAATCTCAGAAGGCAAGTTGTCGTACGGCACGGAGTTGTCCTCCTCCAGGTGGTTGATCATCCACACCTCACGCTTCCAGAAGTAGGCTTGCCCAATGAGCATGAGGAACAGTGTGGTGCAGTTGATGAGAAAGCAATCCCTGTTGCGCTGCGTCAAGTTCCACCAATCCACGTTCTCCTTCAGGCTGCACAAGTGCCCATCCGGGACATCCACCGGGTAATCGAACCACTTGCTCTGCGTGCAACTGTCCAAATTGCTGCCATCAGGCAGACATGCAGTAACTTTAGGGCACTTCTGTGGCACGAAAATGGAAAGCAAGCACGCCTGCGACACGGCGTACAAGCCACCAAGCTGCACCCCTGTTTGGCGAGCCACATCCTGTGCGTTCCCAGCTGCGGCTTCCTTCACCTCTGCTCTCCACTCCTCCTCCTCTCTCTGCAACTCTAGGATCTGCATCGCGCGCCGCTTGGCAGCAGCCTGGCGCTCGAATTCCTGGTGACGCGCGCGATGTGCAGAGCAGCGGGGGGCGCCTTGTCAGTGAGTTGGCCAGAAGGAACACAAGCTGACACCCAGCTTGTGACTGACACTCCTGCGAGCGAGCCGCGCACGCACCGTGGGTATTCTCCTTCCGCTTTTTGTGCGCTTCGGCGTTCCGTCTGAGCGGACGCTGCCGGCGGTGCTGCCGGCGGCTTTCTTTTTCTTGCGGCGCTCCGTCTGCAGCATGTGGTTCTCGCGCAGCGTGCCGCTCGGTCGCAGGGCGTCCTGTGTAGGCGGGCCCAGCATACTGTAGACGCACGCGGACGGGAGACGAGGAGTGAGAGGGCGGCGGACGCGCATAACCCCCCTCAGGTAAAAAAAGCTATGTCCTCCTGTAGCAAGCCTGCCAGGCCCCCGCGGCCCCGGCGGAGCGCGTGACCCCGGGGCCGTGCCGCACGTCAACCACATCACTCAAGCACACTGCCTCGCAGCAGAAGCGCCCCGGTGCACAGGCGCGCGCTAAAAACACCCGCGGCTGTGTGCAGGCTGATGTCCCACTCGTCTACTCCCTTGTCACTACGGGGTGCACGCACAGGTCAAGGCCTTTCTCCAGCACAGTCTCCATCTGCAGCGCCAGCCACTGGAAGCTGTTCATGTTCATCTTGCGGAAGTGCTCCTGCTCGATGCGCTCTCGCTCGGCCTCGATGTGAGCTTCCTCGAACTCGTGCTCCAGCTCCATGTCTGGCACCTTCTTCTTCTTGCCAGAGCCCTTGGTGCTCATGGTTGCAAGCGAGCAGAGGTTCGAAGACAAGAGTTCTGCGAAGCGAGTGTGTACTTAGACTATAAGTCGTCATGATGACGACGTCATCTAGGTATTGGCGACATGCTGTTCGCCCTGGCCTCCGCCATGCGCCTTGCTTCGAATGGCGATGTCCGCCCGCCCCTGGCGCCCCACTGTGAGGCGGCTGTGGCAGTGCTACCCTCCTCCGGCGGCGCAGGGTTCAACAGCACATCACGCAACGCCGCCTTCCGTCGTTCCCGCAAATCACGTGCTTCCTGAAGCATGGCTGCGCTTGCAACAGACAGATCCGGGGGCTCCTCTGCACCGCCATCTGTGTCTCCCCGAGCCACGCCGCCCGCGCCCCCACCACCTGCGCTCCAGCTCGGCACACTCTGTTGTGCGGGCAGTGGCGACGCTGCTCTAGAAGTCGGTCTGGACCCACTTCCCACACGCTGCTGCTCTGCTGACTGGGTTTTTGCATCCACTGACTCGGACCGTACACGCGCAGCGCCTGGCGCCGCGTCTGCTTCACGTCCAGCCCGCTCTGAAGCTGACACTGCGCCACCGCTGGCACTGCGACTCGCCCCAGCCGGCTCCTCTGCTTTCTGTGCGTTGGAGGCTCGGCCACTGACACAAGTTTCCCACCCCATAGCGCGGCTGAGAAGCACTTGCAGCTTCGCCCACTCAAAATCAGGGTCCTCTGTATCCGCGCCTGTGCAGACACGGGGGAGGGAGGGGGTGTGAGAACCAGCCCGCGGCTGACATACATGCCCAAGGCCCTTTGTGCGCCTTCACGTGCACCAGGACGCGCGCACTCAAGGACGTGCCTCCATTCATGGTGGCTGTGATGACGCGCCCAACCTGGTCCATGACGCTGTCGTTATCGCCCACAACCACGGTGGGGGCGGCGGGTGGGCGACCTCCTCCTGCAGGTGCACCTTTGGCAGCTCCCTTGGACGCCATGCTGCTGGAAGACCGGGCCTGCGAGGCCCACGAGGGCGCGCGCAAAGCACCCAGGTGTGTGCGAAGCTATACGCAAAGTCGCGTGCGCACTGAGGGCGCTCTCAGGAGGGGGGGAGACGTTTCTGTGCCACGTCACCTG
>Ga0164296_1005110_pt1 | contig 11653 bp, 12 predicted proteins | sample GEODES057metaG_FD_113533 | JGI IMG/M metagenome (GOLD analysis project Ga0164296, IMG submission 113533) | Dystrophic lake water microbial communities from Trout Bog Lake, Wisconsin, USA - GEODES057 metaG | ecosystem: Environmental > Aquatic > Freshwater > Lake | place: USA: Trout Bog Lake...
ATAATCGGCTCGACTACCGCACGAAAGTCTGTACTGCGCATTGGGGTTGCCATGTGCTATATCCTTTCGTTATTAGACAGATGCCGAGTTGGCAGCGAATGTGTTGTTGGAAATTACAACTTGAACGATTGTGTTAGCATCGCCCCAAGCATTTGTGCTACCTGCTGGGTATGCTGTTTCACGACCGAGACCAACTACACGAACCTGACCTACGTTACCAGAACCAACTGGTGAAGCCGCGAGAGCAGTTGTGGAGAAGCCAGCGCCACCAGTACCAATGGTATAACCATCAGTTACAGCAGAACCAGTTGTTGTATCGAAGTTGTATTCTTGGCCAATTGAGTTAGCGCTTGCAGAACCGTTAACTTGAATTTCATAGACCAATGCTGGGTCTTGGAAAATCCAGAAAACGATTTGAGTAGCAGCAGCTAAAGAAGTGGCAGAGATTGATTTACCGACAGTACGACGACCTTCAGCGGTAGTATATTCTACACCGTCGAAAGAGCCATACACTTTACCAGTACCAGATGCGGTTGCATTGGCAATGGTTAATTGGCCTAAAGAAGTGATAGCCACAGGTGTGTACTGATAAAACGCTACTTGACTTCCGGTGAGGGAGTAAGGAGCTGTGTACGCACCACCAGTTGTGCTGGTGAGGTTAAAATTGTTGGTGCCAACGAATGGAACCGAACGATCTAAACCACTTGGATGGTATGCAGGCTTCAGACCAAAGGGTTGAAATACTGTAGACATAGTCTATTTTTCCTTTGTGTTTGTTTTGAAGTTTGTTATTGGAAGCGAATATTACTATTTGCTTTTCTGGCTTCCTTGTCCATTTCCAAAAGACCTCCTTCAAGAATCGATCTGCCACCTTTACTACCTTCCGCAGCACCACGAACTTGCTCCGTGATATTACGTTGGTGCTCGAGAGGATCCTCGAGGTGGAACATCTTCATCACTTCCTGATAGACTTCTTCTGGTAACTTAAAGAGAACCATTTCATTACAACTAATACAGCCTTCAAACTTGCCCGAGCTCATTTTACCTAGTGCTTCAAAGCCTGTTCCTAATTCTCCGGCTTTCACTGGTTCATAACCCAACGCCATGCGTTTGTCGATACTGTCATAATTATTTGTGGTGGATAACCAGCACAAATGATACCCCGGGATTGCATCCTTGGGTAAATCTGGCAAAGCAGAGTTTTGCCATCTATCGCGGAACGCTTCGATACGCTCCCTATTTGATATATCTTCTGAACTTTCTGATCTCGCTTTTACTTCCGCTACGCGGTCAAGTAGGCGGTCATCTAAGTCACGTTTATTTCTTGGATTTGTTGCCATTTTAGTTTACCTTTTAGTTACGGTTTTGTTTGTCAAATTGAGCGTATGCGCGAATCATTTTGGCACGGCGCGCTGGGTCGTCCCATGCACCTGCTTCTTTGATCGCTTCAACGCGCTCTCTACTGAGGGTGATAGTGTTCGCATTTTTGCTGCTAGGGTTTGTAGTACGACTAGAAGCCGTTGGCCCTGTATTGCGATTCTTTTTTTCACCTTTTGACGCATACCGATGAGGTAAACGAGACTGCAAACGGCTGTCTAGCTCCTCCCAGTACTCGGGGTCGGCTGGATCCCATCCATCTGCAGCTAATTCTTGGTCGATTACCTTGGCAATTTTACTATCTGTATCTCTTGCCTCTGGATCAAACCATTTGTTCTTTTGTAACCAACCATCCGCATTTTTACGAACTTCTGATGCGACTGGATTTGGTACGTTTTGTTTTGGTTGCTTGGCCTCTTCCAACTGCTGTTTTTTGTAAGCCTGTATTTGAGCTAAACGCAGCTTGGCGTCTTGTAGCTGTTCTAAATACTCGGCTTGGGCAACAGCGTCTTGGGCTTGAGACGCTTGCAACAACTTCATTTTTGCGTATTCAACGCGGGTATGTTCATCATCTAACGCTTTGTCCACTTGGGCAAATTTGAAAGATGCTGAAGTATTCTCTACTTCGGCTAAGCGTCGCGCTAACTCTTCGTTGCGGCGCTCAAGCGCTGTAATCTTGTTTCGAGCAGACTCGTCACGTTGCTTTTTGAGCTCTTTCTTTAACTTACGCTCTTTGCGACGGGCTTCACGGATTGCTTCACGCTCTTCGTCTGTTTCGCCTTCTTCCGCTGCTTCGTCGTCTTCACGCTCTTCTTCAGTGCGCTCGTCTTCGTGCTCTTCTTCTTTTTTAGGCTCTTGTACTTCTTCGCCTAACAGATGCTCATCATCTGGTTCAATGGCAGCAACAACTGTGCCATCTTCTTTCTCCTTGATAGGGAGAATCTTCTCTTCTTTTTCTGACATACTTTTATCCCAAAAGTTATTAATCTACAAACGCTTTTTGACGTTGTGCGTGTGCAAAAGACTTGATCTTACTGATGATCTCACGTGCCTGTACGGTAATAAACACTACAGGTGCGTCGCCATCTTCGGGGTCAATTACCACCCGATCGCCACCCCATTTGATAGAACGTACGATATCACCTTCTTTGCACCATGGGCCTTCGGTCCAATAGCTCAAATCATCAAGGTTACGATACGCCAAGGGTCCTACTTGTCGGACCTTGCAAACGACTTCATTGTATTTAATGGTGTCGCGAGTCTCTTGAACGAGAACAATGCCACCTTTTGAAGTTGTTTTCTCTCTACGGAGTTGGAGTAAAACGCGGTCTCCTACTACTTCAATACCATGATCTATTTCAGGAAATACTTCATCTTCCGTCCGTAAATCTGGATCGTCTTTCATCTTTACATCAAACAATTTTCATTGCTCCTAGATCTTTACAGATCGTCGTCATCCTCTGATAGGATTTGGTTAATAATATCGAGGGCGTCTGCTAGCCCCTCGCGTTTGCCCACCATTCTCTGATAAGTTTCAAAGTTGTGGACATTGACGGCCGATGCTATGGCCTGTGTCAATTCTTTGTCAGCGCTTTTCAAGCGCTCAATTAGTTCGGAAATTAAGTCCTTCATATAACCATCTATACAAGAAACTTAAACTTTCCGCCCTAAATTAATAGAAATTACCGCCGCCGATTTCGTTCAGGTTCTTATCTGGACCAACTTTAGAAGGTTTAGCCATCTTAGCTTGCGCTGCGCCAATCTTCCAGTTGTTATCACGATGTGAGCCAGAGTTGCCCTTATCGATGGAGGTTACGCCAGTATCGCCACCAGCGCTTGCGCTAGCAGACGCTGTTTGCTTGTAGGTTTGACGGAAACCTAATTCATCTTTTGCCATTATTGTTCCTCAGTGGGTTGTTGTGGTGGTTGTAAAGCAGTTTGTTGCTGATTTTGTTGCAGTTGTTGTGCATGTTGTTGCGCTGCAAGCTGGGCCTGTGCTTGATACTGTGCATCTTGCTGCGCTTGTTGCTTAACCATGTTTGCTTGAGCTTGGAAGTTCTGTTGCTCGATTGCCAAGCCATGCTGACGGATGTCTGCGTTGGACGCATTGATTGCTTCCATAGCTGACAAGTCTTGTTCGTGCTCAAGTTGCATCTGTTGAGCATCCATTTGGGCGTTAGCAGTAATCATAGCAACACGCTCTCTTGCCGCGTTGTTGATGTTAGCCATGGCGATATCAGTTGCGTTGCGCTGGTTATCAATACTGGTCTGTGTTGAGTACTTAGCTTGCAATTCCTGAACTTTTTGCTGCAACTCAGCCACTTTAAGCTGATAAGATTGCTGTGCTTGCTGCATTTCGGACTGAATCTTGGTCTGGAACTCTTGTGTCTTGCGTTGTGTCTCAGCCATTTGAGTTTTAAGCAATACCTGAGCAGTAGGATCGGCATTCATCGCGTTCATCTGCTGAGCTTGTTGCATTTGCTGTACTTTTTGTACCAATTGCTGGATTTGTGGCTGGATTGGCGCAAATAACTGCTGAGAATCCTGCTGAACTAACTGAGCTGCCAATGCTAAGGCTTGTTGGGCCTCAATATCCAGTGGTTTCTCTTCATTTAACTTAAATGCGTCTTCTCCGTTGGCTGCAGTAGCCACAGTAGCGCGCATAGACTGCAAATAGTGCAGTGTTAAGTGTTGTTTAAGGTGCTCAATAGCGTGTGGTGCAAAAGTTGGCCCAATTAATGGGTTGCCACCGTAGTTTGGATCCTGAGCATAGGCCATGTGAACCTTAATGTGGCTAATATGGTCTTGATCTGGGTAAGCAGCGGCTGGTCGGCCCATAGTCATCGAAACGTTTTCGAGTGCTGGGTTCGATTCTTTAACACCATCTGGGTTAGGCATCACTTCGTTGATAGCTGGAACCTTAAGTTGCTTAAGAATCCGGTTATAAACGGCGTGCATGTCAAACATACCGGGTGGCGCGCTGCTTGCCATCTGTAAAACTGCCTGAGCTTGAGCTAAACGCTGTGTCTCAGAGAAAATATTGGGGTCAGATACTGGACGAATGTCGTTATTTTCAGCAAAGAAGCGAATTTCTACTTCTGTGCCGGACTCATTGTCCATTTCTTCCAAGTACCAGTGGTCAATTCGTGACAGAATTGCCAATGATTTAGCTTGGGCGCGGTGTAAACGTGCGTGAATGCTAGAAAATACCTTAGCACCCTGTTCAATTAACGCCTGAGTTGTACCAACTGGGGTATTAGAGTTAACTTCACCAATTTTTTCTTCGGCAGTTGTTACAACACCCTTAGCTGCGGTGGTTAACCAACCGAGTAAGTTGTATAAAACGCTAGATGGCTGGTTAAATGGCAAGGGCATTGCCAATTTACGGACGTCATCAACGCCGGGAGCGCCTTCAATCTCAATAACTTGAGTTGGTTCTATTCGGTCAGACTGTCCTCCAATGCGGCCACCCTTGAGTTTAAGCATTGTCTGGCTGTTGTTGATATGAGCAGCATCAAGTAAAGCGCGCAAAGACCCGGTAAGAGCAGCAGCAAGGCCACCAATAAGATGAGGGAGTCCAATAGCGTAAGCTCCACGCCAAGGAATAAACTTGAACTCAACGTACCAATCCAGTTTTGTAAGTTTTTCATCGCCGTACGCCCAGTTGCGGTAGAGAGCTAGTACTTTTCCGCTAGACTCATCGATAGTTAAAATGTAAGGCGCGCGTTTTCCTTCGGTTTCTGGATCATCATCCAAGCGCTCGTAGCAAGTAATCTCATAAATACGACGTACACCATCGATATTGACAGAAGGAATGCTCTTACCTTCAATCTTATCGTTAGCCATCTGTGACCGAGTTTGTTGCTCGGTGTCAATTTCTGCCGTATAGTTTGCGTTTTCAAGGTCAATGTAAATACCTTGATCAATACGTTGCTGATATGTGTCTTCAGTAATGTCTTGCACCTCAGTAACGCGCTGAGATGTGTAAAAGTTTGTTGTTGAATATGGCAACAACATATTGTCAATTGGAATCCATTCGCAGATTGGACGCTTTTGCTCCATATCAAAGCGCCATTTAAGATACTGCGAACCACCTAATGGTAGTTGAGTGAGCAACTGCTCCATCTCATCGCGGTACTCTGGCACTTGCTCGGTGAGCTGCCAGTTCATAAACTGCGCTTTTTCATCAGCAATTTTTAAACGCTGACGATCTGCTGGGCCTTTTATTTCAGATTTAACAATTCCATCTGGAGGTAAAAGCTCTCGAGAAGCACTTGCTGCGAAATCCACGCAAGACTCTGCCATAACTGGGTGCACAACCTTACTTGCTCCGTCGAAGGTAGCTCCACCGGGAGCATCTTTACCCAATCCTGTGCGGCGTAATCCATCTTCATACTGTTTATCTCTTTCTTTGCGAGCTTCACGGTCAATGTCAATGTATTCTAAATACTGGTTTGCAAGCGCATACAACACGCCATCATCCAAAGTTTCTGCTAAGTTAGCATAAAACTCTGGGCGCTCTAACGGGCTTTTAGTTGGTTTGTAGTTAACGACAACTGAACCGTCATCTAATTCAATAATGTCCTCTTCAACATTATCGTCATCGTCCATACCAAGGTCTTGCTCGATCGCATCTAACTCTTCTTGTTGCTCTTCACCATCAAGAATATCTCGATTAGCATCTAAGCCGGGCAAATTAGCACCTTGTTGTAATGGGATTTTTGGATTTGCCATAAATTATTTTTGGAATCTATTTACATTAAAGATGCTAGGATTATACATCGCATCGTGTTGAGCTTTCTTGGCGGCCTCATGTTGCTTTTCTGCTGCCATCTCAGCTTCATGTTTTCTGTAACCTGCAATTGTCGAGTCACCAACTTCTGGTGAGTATGCTGCAAGTTGTGGTGCAATAAATGCTGGTGTCCAAGGCAACACGGCGCCAGCTACATCGCCAGCAGATCCAAGAGCCTGACCATAGTTTCCTGCGCGTGCGCTTGAAATTGCGGCTCTAATATCAGGAATAGCTGGTGCTGCATATAAACCATGAGCTGCAATACTAGGAGCAGCTTCCATCAAACTACCGCCTATCGCGTACTTTTTTGGCTCATAACCATGCACAATCATTTCTGCTCTGAGGTCATCTGGGTGTACATTACCGCCATGTTTAAATGGTAGTGCTGGGCCTAATTCTTGCTCTGCAGCAATACCGGGGAACTTAGCAGCCAAGTCGCTTGGGCTAGCATTTACCGCAGTGCGGGACATGCCAGAGTCAATCGCTTGTTGTCTCCACTCAGCCAGTTTAGCTTTCTCGGCGGCAGTTAATGTGCCGCGTTTGGTTGGTGGGCGCTCAGCAAAAATAGCAGCGCCCTTGCCAGTGTAATCATGACCAGCTACGTTAAGATTTGCAATCGCTGCGTTAACTTCGTCTTCGGTTGGCTGACGACCTAACTGTTCGCGCAAGGTTGATTGGATATTGGTTGGTAACTTAGCCGCTTCAATCTTAGATGCCATGTTGGCAAAGAAGTCAGCAGATGGTGTAGTAGATTGGCCGGGATAGTCACCGGGGCCAACATTAGCAACATCACCATAAACGCCTTGGTTTTCTAATGCAGCTTTGTTTTGCATCAAGTCATCGATGCTTACAGTAAATGGTTTTTGGCGTGTGCGTGATGGCGAACGGCCAGTCATTGCTTCTGTGAGAAATGGATCGCGTGGATCAAATGCCATCTCGTTAGTTGTTTCGCGTTCAAACCGTTTTGTTTCTGGATTCCATTGTGGTGGAGAAGTTTCGTAATTACGAACGCGGAAATTTTCTGGCGTAGTTCCAAAAGGATCACCAGTATAGCCAGCAGCTTCTTCAGGAGTAATTAAACCTTTAGCTTGGTTTGTGCTCTGAACGGGTAAATACGCACGTCCTTCAGGATCGACTAGTTTGTCTTTTGCTGGGGTTGTTGCTTCCAAACGACGCTGCAATTCTTGCGCGTGCGCTGGACTCATTTGGTTCATAGGTTTAGAAAACTCATTAGCGTGAAATTCAATCTTCGCTAAATCTTCTGCGGTAGGTTTTCTTCCCATCATCGCAGGAAATCTTTTAACTGTTTGCTCGTACAACATACGAGCTCCAGCGGTCATTTTGGATAAATCGGGCACGAAAGTGTCTCCTGCGTGTTAAATAAGGTGGCTATATCTATCTATACAAGAAACAACCCAAATCCGCCCTATGCCGCGTAGGGATTGTACCTTTTACGCCCATCCTCAGCGTAATCATAATCCCGTGCTGGCAGAGGATCTAACTGCAACCAACCGGAGTCACGCAAGACTCGCAACGCTTGTGACAGAGAGTCCACATAGTCATCATGGCCGCCTGCCTCTGGAAACGAACACACTTGGCGCATGAAGCGTTTAGTCCAGTCAGCGTACTCACCTTGCTTAGTTGGTTCTTCGGGGATGTAGACTTTACCCTTAGCAATCAGCGGGGCCACGATGTTCATCCGCTGCACCTTATCGGCGCGTCCCGGATTGTACGCTCGTACTGGAACACCAGAGCCTTGTAGTTCTTGGATCAGTGAGATACCAGCGGACTTATCTTCCATGAGGATCATGTCTGCCTTACGTCCCTTGGCAAACGTATTGTCTGCGCCATACACCACTTCTTTAAAATCACTTACAACTTTCTTACGCAGCTCAGGATAAGACAGATGGTCATCCCAAGCATCTAGCAAAATGACGCATGTTCCTATGTCAGGGTTTTCGAAGATTCCCCAGACTGTGCAGGCGGTGGGGTCGTTGTGGGTTTTCTCGGAAGTCGCAGGGTCATAAGAAGCAATAACGTATTCAAGCGTGGGGGTTTCACGCTTAGCAGGCCACATCTTAAACCAACGACGTTTAACGATGCCAGTATCTTCTGGGTCGAGAATCTCACCATAAATCTCCTGTTTACCGAGGTCCGTGCCCTCGTAGGTTTCCAACTGCTTGAAGAAGGTAGCGGATAAGTTTTCTCGGTTATCGTATGAACTAGCGTTGGAGACATACACATCACCTCCAACCTTACCTTCGTTTAAATCAACAATCAATTCACGCGGTTTAGGCGTGGTCGTAATTATTTGCTGGACGCGTGTGATCCTTGGGTCTTTAAGACGCAGTGTGAACTGCACGCCGTCGTAGGCGTCGTCGATGTATTCGAATGCGCAGAGCTCGTCAAACCATGCCCCGTGGAACTGTTTACCACGGTAACGTTCTGGCTCTGAGGCCGGGATGCCTTGGATGATGGAGCCGTTGATGAGGGTGATTTCGAAGAGGGACTTGTTGTAGTCTTTGATGAGGGACTGAGGGATGATATTGAGGAGTCCGGAGTCTCCTTCGAAACACGTGGCTCTAATATCATTTGAAGTTGGTGCAGTGACAAGCCAGCGGGTCTCGCTGTATTGCCAAGCACGAATACCAATCCAATGACTAGCAGTGTGCGTTTTACCAGAGCCGCGGCCTGCGAGCATAAGGAATGTGTCATATTCTCCATCTTCGGGTTCTCTTTGATGTGGTAGTGCCTGAAGCTGCCATTTGAATTGCCAGAGGGCTGCTTCGAGTTGTGGCTTGGGCCAGTGCCTGTTTGTCTTTGCAAAGTTCGCTAGAACTTTTTCCTGTTCAGGGGTTAGCATATTCCGATAAATCCTTCGGTTCCAATAATGAAAGGCGCCTCGGCCTCAATGTGCACGCAAGGCATTGCCTCCGCTTCTTCAATGTCTACGATAAACCTACGTTTATATCCAATGGCGCGGGGTTTGGGTTTTTGTTTAGGGTTAAGTTGTAAGTCAGTTTTAAAATATAAAAAATGCACCTTAGAGACTTTGTTAAAACTGGTGCGGGTCTTAATACCAAGCGACTCAACCATGGACTGTATGCGGCGCAAGAAGTGAATGTCTTTGGTCTTAAACTCAATGTAATCGTTTGCTGCGTTGTAACAATTGTCGCGGTATTCAAAAAATCCTTTTAAGAACTCTATGCGCTGTTCTGGTGCGGCCATGATATATTCTTCTGGCACCTTAGTTGGAATAGACACATGGCGTGGGTCAGTCAAGAAAGACAAACCAATGTGAGGCCGAATCTCAAACCGCGTCTTTGGTCCGTTGGCGCGGATCTTGTGGATTGTGAATCTGTTAAGCCGCATCTGACGCTCAAAGGTCTTGAGTTGCTCTTTACGCACCCAGATGGTATCGGTGCGGCGCATCTTGCCAAACCACACACCTGCCACAAAAGGCGGCACTGCCAGTGGGCGTATCGGATACTGGATTGGCTCGGCGGTAGGAATCGAGAACTTCTTGGTATTGCCTTCTGAGTACAACCCCGCTTCCAACATCTCTGTAATGGTTTTGCGGCGCAACTGGGCGCGGCGCTTGGTATTCATCGTGCGGTCCTTGCGATTGTTAAACTCGCACAGGTTGATACGATACTTTTTGTCTTCCAAGGGCAGCGTGAGGTTTTTATCACCACGGATCACAATGCCGTCGTCTAGCACTACCTTGTAAGTCTTGGTGGGGTTGATATCCTGCACCAAGTAAATCTTCTTAGGTTTGCCATCGAGTCCGTAGACATAATCGCCGGGTCGTAGGTCTTTTGCTTGTAGCCAGAGGTTGGTAGTTAAAACTGGTGTGTTGGCGCTAATTGCCATGCGGGACATTCTCCAATACCCATTGGTCTAGCCATCGATTCATAGGGTCACGGAGTTTATTGAGAATGGCGTTGGGCAACTTGCGCATATCCACGCGCTCCGTAACGGCAAGACGAAACTTCATATACGCAAGCAATTCGCGGCTGAAGATTTCAGCAGGAATGTCCACGCTATCAAAAAAGGTGGCTGTGCAAAGAAACACTCGGAATCCTAGCACATCATGGTTAACGTTTTCCAACGCTCCCTGTATTTGATAAACATAAGTCGTCATGAATCTAACTATACAAACAACTAGCAAGTTTCTGCCTATATCCAAAAATATCCCTAAAAGTGTCACAGGTTGCTCGGGTTGCACGGGTATTTCCAAGTCGATGGGGGGTACCATACTTTTTACTTTTCTTTTTAAAAAATAAAAAAGTAGGAAATAGTTGAGCAACCTGTGACACTTTTGCACTTTACTTAATATAATCAATGACTTATGAACAATAGTTAAAGTAAACTAGTTGTGACAGAATGAAACCTGTTGATTTTTATAAAAAAAATTTTAGAGAAGTCGTTTTTCTAAAAAAGTGGGTGGGATTTATACAAACTTGCGGTCTGTGGGGCCCCCCGCCGCCCCTCCCTCGACGGGACCCGTTCAGGGTGTGTGGTTTATAAGCAACGCCCCCCGTCCAGCAAGGAGGGCCACGTAAGTGAGTACTCACTCACCCCAGCGCGCCCGCTCCGCCTCACTGGCGCGCCAGCCACCGCGCCGAGCCAGCACGCCGACACGATGGTGCAGTGCAACATGGCAACAAGGCACCGAGGTCCAGCGCGCCTGTGTGGGTAAGTGAGTACTCACTAACTTAGGGGCATGGGCACGCTGGCACCATGCCAAGCCATTAGAGAGCCATAGCGGGGCGCGCGCCTGAGTGGCTGGGTGGGTATCAGGCAGTGTGCCATCGTGGCACTGTGGGCGTCCTGATGCGCGTGCGAGGGGTTGTGGAGGGGTGGACCCTGAGCCATAGCTATACAGTAGCAACCCCGCTCCCACCGCGCCCCACTATCTACCACATTGTCCCACCAGTCAGACACCCCGCTTTGACCATAGTAGTAAGCAGTTCCAATCAACCACCAAAGGAGCCAATCATGGCATGGACCAAAAAGACTAGCAACACAACCAAGCATAACCACCAATTAGTATTCGGTCGCCGTGAGGCTGACTGCCCACGTTGCGCCGAGCTCAACGCTGGCGCTCCAGCCGTCAAGGGCTGGGGTGCTGACCGCAAGCAGGAAGAGCGCAACCTAGCTCAAGCCATCCGCAACCACAACTGCGCCGAGCGTCGTTGCGGTCCAGTTTGCACCGCATTCGACTGGTAAGCTAGACACCCCGCTTTGACCATAGTGTTATGCAGTACATCACCAACCAATAGGAGAATCAATATGACAACAGCAACACAAACCCGCGGTCACTGCCAAATGTGTGGCAGACAACAGGCAGTTCGTGGAGGTATCTCAGCACACGGCTATACAGTGGCTAACGGCTGGTTTCAAGGAGTCTGTCAGGGTCACAACTACCTGCCAATCGAGAAGAGCCGTAAAGACACCGACGCAATGGTTGCCCAAGTGCTG
>Ga0164296_1005111_pt1 | contig 11653 bp, 13 predicted proteins | sample GEODES057metaG_FD_113533 | JGI IMG/M metagenome (GOLD analysis project Ga0164296, IMG submission 113533) | Dystrophic lake water microbial communities from Trout Bog Lake, Wisconsin, USA - GEODES057 metaG | ecosystem: Environmental > Aquatic > Freshwater > Lake | place: USA: Trout Bog Lake...
CAATTCAACGGTGCGGCGTCTGAACGTGGAGGAAGTAAGCCCAAAAAGAAGGCCAATGGAAGCCTTCCAGACACCGGCTCCGACACAGACCTTAGCACCGCTCCCCGCCTCGACGCTTGACGTCGTGGTCACAGCTTTTTCCGCGCTTGGCTATGCCTTATCGGCACGGGCCTTGTTGCTACTTTCGCTGGTCGGTGCTTTTGTGTTGTCTTTGATGGCAATCACTTCGCAGACCATGCCCGCGCTTGAAGTGTTGGTTGCGTATTGCTGCTTTACCGTTATCCCTGTCGCTTACCTTGAAATCCGCCGGAGACAGCAATGAGCGTTATCCCGACCGTATCGGCTGATGGTGTAGGCGTCGTTTCAGCGGGCCAGCTGAACGCATACGAGATCAGCTGTTACAATGTCGGGGTGTTACGTACGGTTGTCGGTCAAACCGGCATGTCAGTGTTCTTGCAAGGCACCAACACACCCAATGATGGCGGGCAAGGAAATTTTTATTGGGATTACACATCAACCGCAACAGATAATAATTTTTCCGTAATCCGCCCATACGGGGTGATATACGGAGCTTGGTTAAGGACTGTTGTCGCTTCTTCCACTACACCCGGCGGTATTTCTGGTTCTGTTCAATACAACAACGGTTCTGGTGGTTTTGCGGGATCATCAAATTTAACATTTGATGGCACAACGTTAAGCACTAATTCTTTAAAAGCTGTAGGTAATCCAGTTATTCCGTTTACGTTTGCTGGCGATCCCGGACTTGATACCGTTCTCATAAACTCAACTGCCGCATCAACGACAAATGCCGAAATTGGTTTGGTTGTTGGTATGAACAGTTCAACTTCTGGTTCTGATTCTCTTAACACTTACAAAATGGGGTTAGCTTCATATATTCAAATGAACCCCGGTTCTGCATATGGGTGGGCGTCAAATTTTGTAGCTACGGCAGCTTCCGGCGTAGGTAATGTAAGTTGCATAGGTTGCGAAATAGATTTAAATATCGCAAACAGAGCGTATACGGGAACCACGGGTCCAGCATACGCAGCCAATCTATACCTTACCGGAACCTCCACAACAGGAAATTACGGAAACGCTGGGGTAATGTTAGCTTACGGCGGAAGCCCTACTTCTACCGGGGCTTTGTGGAATTATGGAATTTTATCTGTAGATTACACCACTGCTTACGCGTATAATACGGCATTTATTAGCGATCAAAGTAAATCACCTATCATTTTTCAAGCAAATAACAGCCATACTACTGGCATAGATTTTTCTGCTGCCACGTTTTCTGGAAATTCTCTTGCGTTACCGGGTTTTTATATTTCTGGTGCAGGAAAAGTGTCGATTGGCACCACGGGAACAACGTATCTTTTACAATCTTATACAAGTTCAAACAGCTTACAGATTGAATCTGTTGTTAGAAACGATCAATCTGGATCAGGTGTGGCAGCAATTGGCTTTAATGTCTCTTCTACTGCTGCATCTGAGACAACATCAACAAAAGCCGGTATTGGTTTTACACGCCAAACCACTTACGGTGTTGGTTCATTAGCTTTTTATCTTAATACAACAACATCTGCCGGTGATTTTACAACTGCCGATGAAAAAATGCGTCTTGATTATTCGTCAAGTGGTTTGCTGATAGGTTACACAGCATCTAATGGTGCTTACAAACTTCAAGTTAACAGTCAAATATTTGCTACTTCTTCGACTATTGCAACATCTGACGCGCGTTATAAACAAAATGTAACCACCTTAACCGGTGCTTTAACTGTAGTACAAGCTTTACGTCCCGTATCTTTTGATTGGAAAAAACATCCAATCCATAATTTTGATACCGATAACACTACTGTAGGGTTTTTAGCGCAAGAAGTTCAACAGGCTCTTACCGATAAACCTTATTTAAACAGCATTATTAAAAAAAATATATGTGTTATTGAACCTGCGGTTAAAGACGACAACGGAAATATTACAAAAACGGCGGTAACAGAAGAATTTTTAGGTATTGCTGAAGGCAATATGATTGCCCTTCTTACTGCCGCTATTCAAGAACTTAAAGCCGAATTTGATCAATATAAACTTTCTCATCCGTAAGGCGTTAATATGAGCGTTATACCAACCATTTCCGCAGACGGTGTAGGTGTCGTAGCCGCAGGACAGCTGAACGCCTATGTGATCTCTGCTTATAATGTCGGCACGCTACGCAGCATCACCGGACAAACCGGTATGACGGCTATCCTACAGGGAATAAATGTCCCGGCGGATGGGGGCCAAGCCGTTTTTTATTGGAATTATGCTTCAGTTGCCCCTGACAACAATTCGACTATTATTGTACCATACGGGGCCACAACTGGCGCTTGGTTGAAATTAACGGGAGTCTGAGATGGCACGCATTATAGGTTTTACAGAACAACAGGTTCTTACGCCGGTTTACCGCGCAGATGGAAAAATCGCTTCTGGCGGAACAGCGCAGCTAATCCTTCCCCGTGCAGCTCCGCGGTCTTCATTACTCCTTCAAAACACATCTTCTTCCGATACGTTGTATTTTGAATTTGGTGGTGCTCGCGCAACCGCAACTCTTAGCAACGGCGCTGTCTCTGGCTTCACCATCACAAATGCCGGTTTTGGGTATACCTACCCACCAAGCGTGCATTTCTTGGGTGGCGGTAATACGCTGAATGGTCGTGATCTAGGCCTTGGTTATCCAAACCAATTAGCCCCATCAAACTATGCAACAGCACATTGCGTTCTAACCAGTGGCGCTGTTTCATCTATCGTGATCGACAATCCCGGTTCTGGATACGACATCGCCCCGTATATTTTGTTGTTGAACGATCCAAACGATAATTTTGGTGCTGCCGTCCCATCAACATCGAGCGGGTTCAAATTATCGCCGGGTCAATGGTTGCAACAAGACAGCAGCGTAGTCAGCACCGACCAAGTTTCGGTTTACGGTGCAACAACCAATGATTCTTGGTTCTGCCAATACACGACGTGATTTCTCTCGTCGATTAAGGGTTTTTAACGATGTCGGCTTCAGAAACACGCGATCAACTACTTGCCCAAATTAACACGCAAATCATTGCGAATGGGCAAGGCGCTATTACCGGACCTGTCTTGAATAACATTCTGGACAGCATGGTTTTGTCGTCTCTGTTTAATGCGGGTACATGGTCGGCAGCTGTTACTTATTCACCGCTCGATGTTGTGCAATATGCCGGTTCGACCTATTACGCCCTTACGACCAATACCAACCAAGTGCCACCTAACGCTACCTATTGGCAAATCTTTGCATCTATTGGTGCGACAGGTCCGCAAGGCCCAGCCGGTCCGTCAGGCGGTGCACTTGTTACTGTTGGCACAACGGCGGTCAACTCTGGCACAACGGGCTATTTGCTTTATAACAACGCGGGCACGCTTGGTAATCTTGCCGCCAGCACGTTAAGTGTCGGCACGGCGACCAATGTTGCGGGTGGTGCAGCCAATCAAATTGTCTACCAGACCGGATCAGGTGCAACGTCCTTTATTACGGCACCGACTGTTACCAGCACTTATTTGCAATGGAACGGCTCCGCTTTTGTATGGACGACATTTCCCGGCGTTTCTTCGTTCAGTGCCGGTACAACCGGCCTCACACCAAATACAGCAACGACCGGCGCAGTAACACTTAGTGGAACGCTTGCGGTTGCAAACGGTGGGACGGGTGTAACGACTTCAACCGGTGCTGGCTCTGTCGTGCTTTCCAGTTTTCCAACACTTGTGTCCCCAGCTCTTGGAACACCCGTTTCCGGCGTCATGTCAAATGTTACGGGTTTACCTGTATCCACGGGTTTAGCTGGCACTGGTACGGGCGTAACTACGGCACTTGGCAACGCGACCAACGCGACCGGCGGCTTTGTGACGTATAGCGGTTCGCTCGGCACGCCGACGCAAGGTGTTTTGACAAACGCTACCGGCCTTCCGCTTTCGACCGGCGTGACGGGCAATCTCTCGGTCAATAATTTGAACAGTGGCACAAACGCCAATAACGCAACATATTGGCGGGGTGACGGTACTTGGGCCGCCGTTTCAGCAACAGCATCTGCTATCACCATTGGTGTTACGGCGGTAAACTCCGGCACAAGCGGGTATATTCTTTATAACAATGGCGGATCACTTGGAAACCTTGCTAACACCGGCACGGGTAATAACGTGTTGGCGACATCGCCAACGCTTGTTACGCCAATTTTAGGAACGCCGACTTCGGTCACGTTGACCAACGCAACCGGTCTCCCAGTTTCAACCGGCGTATCGGGTCTTGGAACGGGTGTCGCAACGGCGCTTGCGGTTAATGTCGGCACAGGCGGTGCTTTCATTGTCAATGGCGGCGCACTTGGAACGCCATCTTCCGGCACCTTGACCAATGTAAGCGGTCTTCCGATTTCGACGGGTGTTTCCGGTCTTGGAACCGGAATTGCTACTTTCCTTGGTACGCCGACAAGCGCGAACCTTGCAGCGGCAATTACGAATGAAACGGGTTCTGGCAACCTTGTTTTTGCAACTTCGCCTACTCTGGTGACACCTGCACTTGGAACACCATCGTCGGGCTTAATGACGAACGTCACAGGTCTGCCGCTCTCGACCGGCGTAACCGGTACGCTCCCTATTGCAAATGGAGGCACCGGGCAAACATCTGCACTGACGCAATATGGTGTTGTCTATGGCGCGTCTACGACGGCAATGGGCATCACCGGTGCCGGAACCACAGGGCAAGTGCTTGTCGCTACGACGAGCGGCGCACCTTCGTGGTCTTCCACCATACCGTCCTCGGCGGGCGTTTCGTCCATTACGTTTGGAACCACAGGACTAACACCGTCTTCAGCAACAACCGGCGCTATAACAGTGGCAGGTACGTTGGCGGTCGCCAATGGCGGAACGGGCGTCACGGCATCGACTGGTGCCAGCAGCGTTGTCTTGCGTGACTCAAATTCCAACGTGACGGCAAACTCGCTCTTTGAAGGTTTTACTAGTGTTGCAGCGGCGGGTGGAACGACAACATTAACTGCTGCGTCTACGCCGACATATGTTGTCACTGGTTCCGGTGGACAAACTTACAGACTCCCGGACGCAACGACGTTGCCCGCAGGGGCGCTTTTCTCGTTCAACAACAACCAGACAACTGGCACCGTTGTTGTTCAAAACAGCACCGGAACAACCCTTGCAACATTGCAAGCCGGGAGCTTTGTAAATTTCACGTTGCTGGTCAATTCGCCAGCGGCGGGAACTTGGGATACGCACGTACAAGCGCCTTCAAATGCCAGTTGGTCAACCAACACGTTAGATTGGTCGGGATCAATCACCAGCGCAACATGGAACGGCGTGGCGGTCGCACCTAACCGTGGGGGCACCGGCATAGCGAACAATGTCGCCAGCACACTGACGATCAGCGGCGCGTATGCAACGACGTTGACCATCACTGGCACAACAGGTGTGACACTACCAACGTCCGGCACATTGGCGACAACTGCTAATATTAACACGGCTCTTCCGTCTGCAACGTCATCGCAAATTTACGTTGGCACAGGCGCAGCCGGTACAGCCGCCGCTGCGTCAACCTTGCCTACTGGCGCTTTCCCAGCGCTGACAGGCGACGTGACGAACACGGCGGGTTCTTTGGCAACGACAGTAGGTAAGATCGGCGGCAATGCGGTTTCGCTGGCGGGCGCATTTACCACGTCCGGCGCATTTGGACTGACGTTAACGACAACGGCGCTGACCAACGTCACTTTACCAACGTCCGGCACGTTGGCGACGACCGCCAATACAGTTGCATCGTTCTCCGCCGGTACGACCGGGTTGACGCCAAGCACCGCAACCACGGGCGCGGTGACGTTGGCTGGTACGCTTGTTGCTGCAAATGGCGGTACAGGACAATCATCTTATGCAGTAGGTGACATCCTTTATGCTTCAACCACCACTGCGCTTTCTAAGTTGGCCGACGTTGCCACAGGGTCGGTTCTGGTGTCGGGCGGCGTTGGTGTTGCTCCGGCTTGGTCTAATTCGCCTACGGTCACAACAATTAACTACACAACCGCAGTCGGTGTCACGTCCGAAACCGTTCCATTAATCATCGGCGGCACAACGGCATCGTCAACGTTGACATTGGAATCCACATCTGGCGCGGGTACAACTGACAGCATTATTTTCAAAACGGGCAGCCAATCCGCTCGTATGACGATTGATACGTCGGGCAATGTCGGTATTGGGACGAGTTCTCCAAGTACATGGAGTGGCTCAAACTTAGTTTCATTCTATTCAGGAGGTAATAATTTTGCTGGTGTTACTTCTATTAACAGCAACTCAGGAACAGGCATAGGTGGTATTCAGTTTGGTTCTGACTCAACTTATGTAAAAGCAGCTATTGGTTTGCTTCGTTCAGGAGCAAATGGTCAAGGTTCAATTGTTTTTTATAACCGCACCAGTGCAGATGCGGCTAATTGGGCTACCACAGATGAAAAAATGCGTATTGACTCCTCCGGCAACGTAGGTATTGGGAACACAGCAGCAAACGTCAATGACCAAGTTGGAGGAACTCGTCCTTTATTGGTTTCAAAAAACGATACAGGAACAACTGTAGCGGGTAGTTTGTCAGCTATTGTAATTGGAAATAGTGATACAACGACCAGCAACACTTCTCAGTTGTCTTTTGCAGCTCTTACTGGCGCAAACACGACATATTTTACTTCTGCTGCAATCAATTGCATTTTTGGTGCACGAACGAATGGTCAGTACCCAACAGGTATTTTAACATTTTCTACAAGCTCAACTACTAATACTGCGCCATCTGAAAAGATGCGCCTTGATAACTCCGGCAATCTGCTGGTGGGGACGACAAGTGCGGGTGCGGGGGCTATTGTAGATGTGCAATCAACGACTAAAGGTGTTCGTTTTCCAAACATGACGACAACTCAAAAGAATGCAATTACACCGGCTGCGGGAACTGTTGTTTTTGATACTACTCTTGCAAAACTATGCGTTTACAGTGGTTCTGCTTGGCAAACTATTACATCAGTATAAGGGGACGTACTATGACACTTGATCTTAACATCAACGATATCAATCTTATCCTTCAAGCACTTGGCAATGCGCCATACGCACAAGTGTTTGAGTTAGTGCAGAAAATTCGTGAACAGGCTCAGGCACAAGTACAGCCTGCACCTACTCCTGAGGAGACTCACTAATGTCAAACACTTACACATGGACGATCAGCGCATTAGATTGCTACCCGGCGAAAGAAGGCCAAGAAAACGTTGTGTTTACTGTTCATTGGCGCCTGAATGGAACCGACGGAACAAACGTTGGGGGTCTTTACGGAAGTTTGGGTGTTACCTACACCGCCGGTGAGCCATTCACCCCATACACCGATCTGACACAAGATCAAATTATAGGCTGGATTACGACCACATTAGGGGCGGAAGAAATTGCAATTTTGGAAACTAATGTCGCACAGCAGATTGCCAACAAAGCCAATCCTCCTGTAATATCCCCGGCGTTGCCGTGGGTGACAGAACCGACATTATAAGGAGCTTACAATGGAAATCCTACTCAAACATACTGTTGAAGAAGTAAATTACATTCTTCAAGCGTTGGCACTACGTCCGTTTGCGGAAGTAGCTGAATTGATTGCTAAAATTAAAGGTAATGCACAAAGCCAGCTTCCGGCAGCGCCAGCTGCACCTACTGAAGTTCCCGCAGAATCAGAAATGGCAGCTTAATAATGTTAGATGTGCAAGGACTGATCGATTTAGGTGGAGCCGCTTTTTTAGCCACTCTTGGTTGGTTTGCACGTCAACTTTATGAAAGCGTCAGAGAATTACGTGACGACGTTCATCAAATTGAAATCGACCTCCCGACAAATTACATTCGTCGGGAGGAATACGCCGAAACCATGAAACGCATTGAAGCTATTGTTGAACGGATTTTCGATAAGCTGGATGCCAAAGCAGACAAATAAGGGTGTAACCAATGACCATCGACACTCGCCAACAGCTTCTTGGAACAATCAATTCACAGATTAAATTAAATGGAACCGGCGCCATCACCGGGCCAATCTTGAATAATGTTCTGGATACGATGGTTAATTCGGCTTTGTTTCAGACGGGTGCATGGTCGCAATACACCAGCTACGCACCGCTCGATGTTGTTGAATATCTTGGTAACGCTTACGTCGCAAATGTTGCTAACGTCAATATAATACCTTCTACTGATCCAAGCACATGGACGCCGTTTTCATCTGCGTCGGCGGTTGCGGGGCTTTCTGGCTACGTCCAATATAACAACGGTACAGGCGGTTTAGCCGCTTCTTCAAACTTAACTTTTGATGGAACAAACTTGAACGCGTCGGTTACGGCCACTGGCGCAACAACGTCTCGAACACTCGCCAATTTGTTTGGTGATTACGTTAGCGTAAAAGATTTTGGTGCTGTTGGTGACGGAACAACAAATGACACGGCGGCGTTTACGGCTGCTGCTGCAACTGGACAACCTTATTACGTTCCTTACACTAGCAATTATTACAACCTAACTTCAAATCCAACAGGGTCTTTGTTTGGACCCGGAACAATTAAAATTTCAGGAATAACTTTTAATATTCCCGGTAGTCTTGTTCCTAATAATGCTGTTACGATGGTCAACACCATTACAAACGGTTGGATGGTTTTACAACCAAACGGAACACCTCTTAACATATCAGGTTCAACAACGTCTGGTTTGCAAGAAGCAATCAATTATGCCACGACTTACGGGTATAATTTGTTTGTATATGGTTCGCCCGGAGTTGGAAGCCCCGGTTCAGAAAAATCAATCATAAATTGTTCAACAACTGTTGCTTGGCCGCCTTTACGCGGCATGACAGTAAAAATGTATGGTGTGCATATAATATTCAGCAGTGCCGTTACCGGAAACGGTATGTATTTTAATAGTATGGATGAGGTAGACATTGATATTATTGGAGAAATTGTTTATCAAGGCAACACTTATGCGTTAATTTTTAACCCAGTAAATCCAATTCCCGTTGATACAGGAACTTTTATTGATGCTACTAATTTTCATATAAGCGCCGTGGTTACAAACGGTGGTTCTCCTATTGGATGCGTTCAATTTAGTACAAGTACGGCCTCTATTGCAACGATGCGGCTTGAAATAGATGAAATAAACGGCGCAGGAGCAATTGGTGCTTCGGCTACTGCACTTTACGGCGTAATTATATCTAACCCGTCAAGCAACACGGCTTTTGAACAAAATATAATTACTTTGGGTCACGTTCATGGAATTAAAAACGCTGGCGTTCAAATTGGAACAATTTCAACAAATCAAACAAATAATCGTCAAAATGTTTGGACAATAGGTTCAATTAAACCTGCGGGTGTTTCTTCTTCTGGATTAAACACTTTTGGTTCAAATGATGTGTTTAACATTGGTGGTATAACGTCTGAAGAAGGTACTCTTGTAACGGGTATCGTATTACAACCCGGCGCAATCAATAACGCTATAACTGTCGGAGGAATTTTAGGCGCGACAACTAAGTTAAACGATCAAGGAACCAACAATGTAGTCACTGGTTCAAATGCTCGCGGAACCAATACTTTTGGTACCAATAAAGGTGTTATATACAACCCAGATGGAACTATTTACCAGTATATTAACAACGCACAAGCAAGTTCTGGTGGTACAACAACAACTTGGCAAGTTACTTTTCCTAATACGTTACTAACTTGCGTATCAAGCCCTGAAAACCAAGTAACCGGTGTTCAAACAGCGGGAACAACAACCGGTGTTACATTAACCGTCGGTTCTGGAACACCTACTTGTTATGTGTGGGCATTAGGCCGATAAACGGCAAAACCCAGTCTTTACGTTAACATTACTACAGTCTTTTTAAAGCGAGGTACTACCCGATGCCTAACACAAACCTTAATCAAACAGCGCTTGACCCCTCGATGCTGGTAACGCTGCCACAGCGTTTGCGCGATAACCTTGGTAAAGAAAAGGTTTCTGAAAGCCAAAACCTCTTTTGAAGCTGACTTTGAATACGGCACCCAGCCAATGCGTTGGGAGGCTTATACCATTGGCGGCGCGTCGCTTATTGCGCAGGAAGCTATGTCGTAAGGTGGTTAATGGACCCGTTCTCTCTCATCATCGGCGCGACCGCACTTTACAATACAATTAAGTCCGCCGTTGATGCAGGGCACGACGTAATGGAGACCGCTGACAAAATCAGCGAGCTTTTTACGCATGTAGGTCAAATTGTTGCCTCGGCTTCTGAACCGCGTAAAAAGAAATTGTTTCAATCTCAAACCGAGTTTGAGGTCGAAGCGGTTAAACTGTATTCGATCAAGGCAAAAGCCAAAGAGATGCAGTTTGAAGTGCAAAATATGTTTGTCGCCCAATATGGTCGGCCAGCGTGGGATGCTATTCAGCGCGAGGTAATTGAAATGCGGAAAGACGCTGCACGTCAAGCCGCAGAAGAAGAAAAGCACAAAAAAGAAGTTCAGGACGATCTTGTCATGGTTGGTACAATTATTGGGTGTTTGGTAATTGGTATTGGTGTTATCGGCGTCATCCTTATGGTAACGGTAAAATAATGCTTCAAGCGTTCAAACATATGTTCACAGGCGTGGATAACACAACTTGGGATATTGGTCGCATTTTGTGGGCCAAAATGTCGTTGGTTTATTGCGCTGTCAGTGCATATCACGCAATTGTGCACGGTAACTTTGATCCCCAAAATTGGGCGATTGGCGCAAGTGCTATCCTTGCTGGCGGTGGCGGCGGTTTAGCTTTGAAATCCAAGACGGAGCCAAACAATGTTTCTTCTTCTTAATCCGGTCACGCGCTACATTCTTCTTGTTCTAGGCGCAGCGCTTATTGTCATTGTCGGCTATGCTTCGTGGTCGAGCCATCTCGAACAAATTGGCGCGCAAGCTGAAAAAGACAAAGAAACGGCCATTGCTCTGCAACATGAACAAGCAGTAGCTGCGGAAGCCGCCGCTGTCGATCAGACTGTTTCAAAAGATGCAACACCTCAAGACACACTACAAAAACAGTGGAGCCAACCGTGAAGGTAAGTAAGTTATTTATCGTCATTATGTCGGTTGGTTTCTTACCCGCTTGCATGAAACCCGACATGAAAATTGTCGATACGTCGTGCGACTGGGTCAAGCCGATCTTTGTCCGCAAGGCCGACAAGTTAACTGATACGACCGCCAGTGAAATTTTAGCTCATGACGATAAGTGGAAAACTTTTTGCGGTAAAAAATAATGGCTACTGATAATTGGACTCAGTGCTTTGCTCTAATCCTAAAGAACGAAGGTGGTTTTGAAGATGATCCGCATGATCCGGGCAACCGGATGCCTGACGGTCGCGCTGGCTGCACCAATTTTGGCGTGACCCAAGCCAACTGGGAAGATTTTGTTGGGCACCAAGTAACCCATGAAGATATGCGTGCATTAACCATAAATGACGTAAACCCTTTCTACCGGAAACGTTACTGGGATACGATCAAAGGCGACGATCTACCTATGGGTGTGGATTATGCAGTCTTTGATTTTGAAATCAACAGCGGTGGCCGTGCGGCGAAAACCCTTCAGTCGCTTCTCGGTGTTACAGTCG
>Ga0164296_1005112_pt1 | contig 11652 bp, 15 predicted proteins | sample GEODES057metaG_FD_113533 | JGI IMG/M metagenome (GOLD analysis project Ga0164296, IMG submission 113533) | Dystrophic lake water microbial communities from Trout Bog Lake, Wisconsin, USA - GEODES057 metaG | ecosystem: Environmental > Aquatic > Freshwater > Lake | place: USA: Trout Bog Lake...
ATATCATCATTAGAGCAATAGAGCATATAGATGGTAGTACAATAGATGATGATGCTCTATAGAGTGATGCTATATATAAGAGTGGTATACTATAATACATTACCTTATATGTAGCAAGCACTATTAGTACTACGGTGTAATAGAAAACAGTTGCCAATTAGGTAGCTAAGCGCTAAAATTACATTTATATATGTAGTGGAAAAAGGTGTGTAGAATCCTGCATGCCAACTTTTTAACGGATTTTTTTAGCTAAAACCCCTATATACGCCCCCTCTTGATATATCTGATAAGTAACTTATAATACCCATATTATGCCAAAGAACCGTATAGTCGAGAACAGACCCAGTTATTGTGCTTCAGCTGCTTCACATGCTGCATGGTTACGTCGTATAGGGCAAAAGGCCCGTAAGCAACGTAGCGATGTAGGTAAGAAGCGTAAATAGCCCTATTCTGTAAATCCCCATTTTCCCGTGCCCCGGGGAAAATTGCGCGCGGAATTTTTTTAGTGAAACCTCTATATAAGGGGTTTTAACATATCCCCGGTGTTTAATGTATTGTGGGTATATGGGGGAGGTGGGAACCTCCGGTTCCGGTAAGTACCGGGTTTAAAGCGATGGTACTACTTTACCGGGCATTAGGTGTAGTTCACCATCCAGGCCTGGGTACTCTTTAATGAGAGTGGATAGGTTGTTTACGTTGACGTATTTTTCATTTACGTACCAATCTTCGTAATTACCTATATTGCCGCATATTAGTTTATAGCCTTTGCTGGTTAGAAGTTCTCTGGATTTGTTTTTCCATTCATCTCCAAATCTATAGGCATCATGTTCATAAGTGATGCAATTGAAGCTAATTTTATCTAAAGGAATATTTTGTAGAGCTTTATACGTAATGCTTGCTGGTTCTAAGTCCAGGCTCAGATAATCTATTTGAGTAGTTCCTAAGGTAGAACTGATACTATCCCAATCTAACGTAGTAGCATCTTGTGTGGACATATTAGAGGTGCGTTTGCTCACTCTCCACATAAATTCAAATTTTTTATCAAAGTCCACGGACACCCCTTTCCAATTAAAGGTGCTCTCCAAGAGATAGGTGTTGTTGATGATAAAGGGCTCGTTGCATCCGAGTTCCACATATGTGCCGTTTTTCTTGCCATTGTTAGCCACCAAAGCAAATATATCCTGCCCGGCCTGCGAATAGTACTCATTCACCAGGTCTGCATTTGCAAAAAGCACTTTTAACCACTCTTTATTAAACTCTTTACCGGATTGTTTAACTGTGTACATCTATTGTTTAATTACTTTATGGGCACTATAATGACACTAAAAAACCCCTACCGTATAAAGGGTAGAGGTTCTTTTTTGTATGTTGAGAAACCTAATACAGGTTAATTAAGTTTTCTTTTTAGCTTTATGTTTCTTGTGTTTCTTTGCTGTTGTTTGTTTGTGAGCAGTAGCTTTGTGTTTTGCTGCTGGAGGATGAAAAGCTATCCTCGGTGTTTGTTGCCAGAGTGCTGCATGGCGAGCTGTTAGCGCTTTTACTATAACTGCTTTATCTTGAACAGATAGTTTGGCCAATATCGCTACGATAGGAGCTTGATGTGGACGGGCCGTTGCAGTAGCTACTGGTGGTAAATGGGGCAGGGCTGAGGGCGCAGAATGCACGTGCTTTGTACCTACCACGTAACCAAGAGCAAGTGCAAGTACTACCACACCCACTTTAACATATATGTTGTTAATCATTTGGTTGGGGGTTGAGGGTTATTGTCAGCTGGAGGAGTCTGCTGGTCTTCCGGCTTTTTCTTTTTATGCTTCTTTTTCTTTTTCGGGGCATCAGATGGTGCATCCGAGGTGGCCGCTGGGGCCGCGGTTGTTACAGTTGATGCAGGAGCTGGAGCTGGTTGGGTTGCCTGAGCAAAACCAACATTTACTACTTCGAGTGCTGTAGCTGCTGCAAGTACCAATAATAGTTGTTTGTACTGCATACAATATATATTTACTCAATTAGTTGACCCCGTCATTAAAAATTCAGGTAAAAAAGTTAATGCCTTTATAGTGGGATTGAGTAAGTATTGTATTATGCCACGCGACAACAGCTTCAACAAACTTGTACAATTACTTGAAACCGTAGATCCTACGATCAATCAAAACCCACCAGCCATTGATGAAGGCCATGGGGGCACGCACATGGCTATTGCACAGGTGGCAGAGATTATGCGCAATGCACAGCACTTAATGAAAGCGCTGGAACAATTACCTGAGGACACTTGCCTTGAACCTTGGCAACAGTCCAAGCTCACCTTAGCTAATGATTACCTCGAGGGTGTTAAGACTGCTATGTGCTCACCTGATTCAGATTCCCAAGAAGGACATCCTGAAATGGAAATTGAGCCTGTAGAGATTGATGTTGAAAAGCCTTAAGGCTTTTTCTTAGAACTCAATATTATTGAAACGCTTAGCGTATTCTCTTTCCTTTTCATCTACCTTACCAGTGTATTCAAACCCAGTAGTACAGTTCTTCACCGCAACATACAAGTCGTAGTTGCTTGCGTACCTACCCTTAGCAATCACCTCATTGGCATGTGAAAAGGCTTCCTTTGTCTTGAACTTAAGCTTCTTACCGTTTGGGAGTGCTAATGTGAAATAGTCGTTGTGTTTCATTGTTAATAATTAACAAATAACCTATATATTTCAACTAATCAATACTATTAACTACCAGATAATGTAGGTACTATTACCCAACTTAAAGTTGATTCATTCCACATGTAGTTATTACCGTCTACTGGAGCAGGTACTGGTGCCACCCATATCCAATTTGAAGATAATCCTATAGACCAGCTTGAGTAAGGCTGTGGTGGGTAAAACACATCATTAACTGAATCGTATATATAACCAATACCAGCATAATTACCTCTTAAAGGTGTACCGCTTAGTATGTGAGTGTTACCTCTTGTGTTGTAACTTGTTTGTATCCAAGTACCTGTTAACCCAAGAGAGTTAAGAAAAGCTTGCCCGCTTACTGCTTCTGTATCGTTAACAACATTTACGGTTTCAACTATATTACTTTCATTAATTTTTGCAAAGTGTGCCATATTGTATTTACTTATTGTTAGAACGTAATAGATCCATTACCAGTGAAGATGTATACTCTATTACTACCGTTAGTTGTTACAGTAGGTGAACCAGATGTAGTAGCAGCTCTATATGTTGAAGGGTAAGATATTATTACTATACCAGAACCACCTGAACCACCAGCTTGACTACCACCGCCACCGCCACCACCACCGCCACCTGTATTTACTGTACCGTTAGTTGGGGAGTATATACTGCCTTGACCGTAACTGTTATTATCACCGTTACCGCCAGTACCACCACCACCATAACCACCACCACCCGCGTAACCGTTACAACCACCACCGCCACCACCAGCAAAGTAAACTGAGCTACTTACTACTTGACCGACATTGTATGATGTAGCTTGTGAGGTTGTAATTAAAGATGTTGTTAAACCAGCGCCACCAGCTGATGCATAATTAGGGTTAGAACCACTTGAAGTACCACCCACTGCTCCAGCACCACCACCACCACCTGCAGGATAAGATGGAGCAGCTGCTCCACTATAACCACCACCGCCGTTATTACCTTGGCCAGATGTACCACCACAACCACCACCAGATATGTCACCACCACCGCCACCTCCTGAGCCACCACTACTACCACTACCAAATGTACCACCGCCACCACCACCACCTGTTGTAGATATTGTGCTGAACGAACTTGTACTACCGTTACCACCACTACTATTGCTTGCAGCAGATGCAGCCCCCGCACTACCAACTGTAACTGTATAACCAGTACCGCCGGATACACTTAATGTACCAGCTAATAAACCACCAGCACCACCACCGCCACCTAAGTTACCACCACCGCCGCCACCACCCGCTACTACCAGATAGCTAACCGAGGTTGCAGGTGCAGGGGTTGGAGTTGGTGTAGGAGTAGCTGTAGGTGCTGGTGTAGGAGTAGTTGTAGGTGTAACTGTAGGTGTTATCGTTGGAGTCGGAGTAATTGTAGGTGTTACTGTCGGGGTAGGAGTAATTGTTGGAGTGACAGTAGGAGTAGGGGTTACCGTTGGTGTAGGTGTTGTTGTAGGGGTAGGAGTTATAGTCGGTGTAACCGTAGGCGTAGGAGTAATTGTAGGTGTAGGTAACGGAGTAGGCGTAGCTAATACTTCATATAAGTATGCATTATTAGTTATATTTAAATTAGCTATATACATACTTTATTTTACATTTATGCGCTTAAACTTACAAGTGTACTATAAAACTGTTTATCTCCTTGAGCATGAGATTTTTTAAAGAATATGTCAAAACTAATAAACACGTTTGAAGAACCGGGTGTGTTATTAATAGTATAATAATTATAATGAGGTGGAAACAACGTCAAAGTACCATTTACATCATTAGATGATAGGGAATCTGTTTTACTATTAAAAACAGTAGTGGTATTAGTGCTACTTAAACAATACACTCCCGATACAAAAGACCAACCTGTAGGGTACTCAACAGAATGCTTATGAGTATTAACTGCTTCAGTTTCTTTTATTACATGTAACCACGCGCTTATGGCCGGATCTGTTATACCTTCATTGTATGCGTCGCTTGGCATTACATTAGTTGTATAATCAATAAAAGCACTGTTTATAAATGCTAACAAATCTTCCAACTCAGTACAACGCATATTAAATACATTATACGCACCAGTACGTGTAGTTACGGCGGTTACATCGTAGTTAGTACCAAAGTCATCTACGAAAGGATAAGTTTTTAAAATATACTGTTCTTTATTAATTAAAAACGTAGATATAGTATTATGTATATTGTTGTCAGTAAAAGTATATGTTTTTATGTAATTCATATTAAATTGTTAAGGATTGTACACCGCCTGTATAACCATAATTATATTTAGTACCATTAACGTATATGACTATTTGACCACTGTTGCCTGGTCCAACTCCAGCGCTACTATTCCAATCAGAGTCAGATGATGCATTTGAACTTACACTTCCACCCTGCTGACCTTGGTCATTATACACTGTACTAAAATATGTACCGTTAATGTAGCTTGAACCACCACCCGAAGTACAGTTTGCACAGGCACCACAGTCTCCTTGCCCGCCGCCTCCGCCGTAATAGCCACCGCCCCCGCCAGAGCCTTTGCAACTCATACCATAACCACCTTGCAAATATGATCCACTACTTGCAGCTGATCCACCCCCGCCAAATCCATCAGTACCTGCACCACCACCACTGGTTTGAGAACCACCACCAGATGAACCCCCAGAACCTGATCCGCCTGTTGACCCACCTCCAACACCACCAGCAAAACCACCACCAGATCCACCAGCTACTACTAACAAAGTACCAGATCCTTGTACACCATTTAAAAACACGTAAGAGGCTCCACCACCATCTCCACCACCAGCATATGAAGCACCACCACCACCAAATGTACCGGAAGAAGGTTTAGAGCTACTATTACTACCACCTCCACCACCTACATATATATAAAATGTTGTTCCAGCAGCAAACGAACCGCCGTTAACGCTCACATATCCTGCACCTGGAGCGTTCCCGTTATTACCGCATCCACCTTGAGGTGATGCACCACCAGCCCCGCCCCATAATTTCATTGTAACAGATTTTGGAGTAGGAGTAACAGTAGGTGTAGGTGTAGGTGTAGCAGTACGTGTTGGTGTTACAGTTGGAGTTGGAGTTAAAGTTGGTGTAGGTGTGGGGGTTGGGGTTAATGTAGGTGTTACAGTTGGAGTTGGAGTAATTGTAGGGGTCGGAGTGGGCGTAGGGTTTCCTGGCCATGCACCGTTGTTACGGGTGTATTCTGCTTGATCTCTTAAATTCCATACACCCTGAGCTGCACTATAACTGGGTGTAGTTTCTTTACCTATTAATGATCCAAATTTACGTATCATTGTATTAAATTGTTAAGGATTGTACACTACCCGTGTAACTATAATTATGTTTAGTACCATTAACATATATGACTACTTGACCACTACCACCTGTACCACCACCACCCACACCTGCAGTACTATTCCAATCAGAGTCAGATGATGCATTTGAACTTACAGAACCGTTAGTATTACCTTGGTCATTGTATACTGTACTGAAATATGTACCGTTAATATAACTTGAACCACCACCTGAGGTTGCATTTGCACAGGCACCGCAATCTCCTTGCCCACCACCACCACCATAATAACCACCACCACCTCCAGAGCCTTTACAACTCATACCATAACCACCTTGTAAGTAGCTACCTGCAGCTGCAGCTGATCCACCACCACCAAATCCGTCTGAACCTGCAGCGCCTCCTGCTGTTTGAGAACCCCCACCAGAATTACCACCGTTACTACTACCACCTGTTGACCCACCACCAACCCCACCACCTGCACCACCACCAGAAGCGCCTGCTACTACTAATAAAGTACCAGATCCTTGTACACCATTTAAAAATACATATGAAGCTCCACCGCCATCCGCTCCTCCCGCGTACGAAGCACCCCCACCACCAAAGGTACCGGAAGAAGGGTTCGATGAACTATTACCTGCGCCACCTCCACCTACATATATGTAAAATGTTGTACCAGCAGCAAACGAACCACCGTTAACACTCACATATCCTGCGCCAACAGCATTAGATCCAGCACAACCACCTGTTTGTAGCCCCCCGGCTCCACCCCATAATTTCATTGTAACAGTTCTCGGTGCAGGGGTAGGCGTAGGAGTAGGTGTAGCTGTAGGAGCCGGGGTAGGTGTTCTTGTTGGTGTTACTGTTGGAGTAACAGTAGGTGTTGGAGTAATTGTTGGCGTTACCGTAGGAGTAGGCGTAATAGTAGGAGTCGGTGTAATAGTAGGGGTTGGTGTAGGTGTTGTTGGCCAAGTATTATTGTTCTTACCAGCAGCAAGGTCTCTCATATCCCATACTCCTTGAGCACCACCAGACTGATTTGGTTGGATATGAGTACCTATTACACTACCGAATTTCCTTTCTTTCATTATGAAATAATATTTACTGTAAAGTTACAGTTATAAGCGTATCATAAAATTCTTTAAATCCAGCTGAATGCTCTTTATCGAAAAAGAAATCCATTCCTAATGTTACTCTATTATGCGATGTATCTTTATGTTCATCAGTCCAATGATCGTAATATGGCGGAAATATAGTTAAACACCCATTAACATTATCAGATGCAAATTCTTCTCCTTTATATGAATACCTGGTACAAGTGTTTTTAGCTCTTAAGATTATAGATGCTGAAACAAACGACCATGATGGTGAATAGTCTTCAGAATGTCTGTGTCTGCCTATACTTTCACTATCTCTCATTATGTTTACCCAGCAATTAAGAGCAGGATTTAATTTACCAGTGTATGCGTTTTTTGGTATAACATTTTTCATATAATCTTGATATGAAAATATTAAAAATGCTAAAAGATTATTCAATTCAGGACACTCATTAGAAAATTGAAATATATTATACCCACCAGATCTTGTACTAACGTGCTTATCTGTCAATGATGTACCAAAATCGCCACGGAATTTATATTTTTGTAAAATATACTCTTCCTTACTTTCTAAAAACTCAGTTATTGTTTTTAATTTTTCTTGATCAGTAAAGAAATAATGTTTTATAAAGTCCATAAAATTAATTATAGACTTAAGCTTTATTAGCCACTATTAGTAAATGTCTTCGTAAGAAGTGATTATATCAATAGCATTTGAGGTACCGGCTTGAGCTGAAAGTATATCAGAAGAAGTATCCATCATATATATCGGGTTATCTTTACCCACAATAACTAAAGATGCATTACCGGGTACACTCATTTGATAAGCAAGTATGTAATTCGTTGTAGAGTACCTGTTTATTACTATAGTAACTGTAGCAACCGTTGAGGTTTTATTTACTGCCATCACTGTACCTAATTTATAAACGTGATTAGAAGGTACTGCATTAATAATAACAGAGCCACCGGTGGCTACACTACTAAATGCTGAGGTCGTAGCTGTTATTGTATTTAATGATGCAATATTAATCGGCATAGATATACTTATTATTAACCACCAAATATTATAGCTGCTGCAACAGACTTACCAAACGTTGCAACCGGGTTAGGTCCTTGATATATAATACCTGTTGCAGATAATGTACCATTAACAACTGCATATCCAGCTGAACCAGGAACTAAATTTATATTACCATTAGAGTTTGCAACATTAACAGCAAATGAGTTAGCAGCTGATAACACACCTATACCAGAATTAGGAGAATTGATTGATAAAGCTGAAACTGTAGCTGTACCTGTGGCTGACAAATTACCTACTACAGTTAAATTAACGTTAGGTGTTGATGTACCTATACCTACATACCCGGTAGTATTAAGGTTGTTAAATGTAACGTTACTTGTAGTGTTTAGAGTTTGATTGGCGCCAGGACCGCTATAACCAGATATACCACTATAACCGCTGATACCAGAATAACCAGAAATACCGGAATAACCACTTATACCTGAATAGCCACTAATACCAGAATAACCTGAAATACCAGAATAACCAGAGTAACCACTAATACCGGAGTAACCAGAATAGCTTATATTACCATACACTGTACCAGTAGCAGATATGTTACCAACAACTGTAAACGTAGCATTCGGCGTGGTAGTACCTAAACCAACATTACCATTTGTGAAGTAAAGACTATTGGTACTTAAAGTGTTGGTACCAGTAAACATTGTACCGTAACCAGAAACGCCTGTACCTGCTAAACCAGCAGAAGCATTTTGTATACCACGTTGATTAATAACTACTGCAGAAGCAGCTGCTACTGCAATCATTACTGGTTTTGAAATACTTGATGTAGCTATAGGTGGTACTAATACAGCAGAACCGGGAACAGTGTCTGATAAGAAATAAACACTACCATCAACTAACCCAGAAAGATTTCCTATTGGACCGCTATACACTACAGTGAATGCAGAAGCTACAGCTGTTTGAATAACACCAATTACTTCAGCATCTGCTGCATTATCGGCCATTGCCAGTTGCCACCCACCTGAATTCTTTGAAATAATGTTACCAGGAGCAAATGAATTTGAATAGACAATAGTCTGACTTGTACTTGTACCGCCACCACCCCCGCTACCTGAATAACCACTAAAACCGGAAATGCCGTTAATACCCGATATACCACTAAAACCAGAAATACCAGAATAACCAGATATACCTACTGCACCGGCGTATATACCGGTTTGAATATTACTATAATTTTGTGTACCTAAATAATAAAAACCAACAGTACATGGCAAACCACTACCGGTACTTGCAAACACTCTATACACTAATCTATCGGTATTAGTATTAAGCGGTATAGAGGTACCAATATTATATTGTACTGCTTGTAATAATGGTGTACCAAAAGGTGTAGGTGTTAGAGTGCTACCAGTAGCCGAAAACAATAATGTTTCGGTACCGCCTGGATACGTTCTACCGTAAATTGCGTGTGTTAAAGTAACAGCTGATGTAGCGCTTGTATTTGTACCAGACAAGGCATAATAACAATTAAATGTCCAGGTGCCTTGATTTAAAGCTAATTCATCTGGCTGTCCGATCGGGGTAACTACTTGACCTAAAGTTCCTAATTGTTGGTTAGCACTTAAGCTATACGAAACCAAAGCCGAAGCCCCACTCTGAGGTGCAACAGCAAATAAACCATAGTATACACTAAACTCAGATGCAGAACTTGTTGGGTAATAAGTAATACCAATAGCAGGTGAGCCAGAATAACCAGATATACCGCTGAAACCAGATATACCGCTGTAGCCAGAGTAACCTGAGGTACCACTAAAACCACTATAACTGGAGTAACCGCTATAACCTGAAATGCCAGAATAGCCTGAGTAACCGCTAATACCAGAGAAACCAGATATACCAGAATAACCTGAGTAACCCGATATACCACTAAAACCACTATAACTGGAGTAACCGCTATAACCTGAAATGCCAGAATAGCCTGAGTAACCACTAATACCGGAATAGCCCGAATAACCAGAGTAACCTGAAATACCAGAATAACCGCTTATACCAGAGTAGCCACTGACACCAGAATAACCACTATAACCTGATATACCGCTATAACCGCTTGCACCACTATAACCCGAAACACCTGAACCACTATAACCACTTATACCAGAATAGCCAGATATACCAGACCAACCTGAAATACCTGAGAATCCTGAATATCCTGATCCGCCAATACCGCTATAGCCAGAATATCCGGATGCGCCTATAGGGTTATAAGTTTGATTGAAAGCCATGGAAAGAGTATTAAATATTTACATCTACAACAGTGAATGCACGTTATAATAGTAACAAAATATACACGTTACATTTTTACATAGTATAGTAAATAATACACATACAATGGCGCGCATTAACAACAAAGCTAAAAAGAAAAACCGTAAACCTTATAAGAACATAGGGGATTTATATACAGAAGCGGTTGCCGGTAAACCACGTATCAATTTGCAAGCTATTAGAGAGTTTATCAAAGAAGGAGAAGAATACGAAGTAATTGTTGGTAATAAAAAGAATCCACAAGATGTACAAGGTTTTGATGTTACAAAACAAGCAGCAGATCAAGTAAAGAAAATAGCTAAATTAGGCAGTACACAAAATACTTCAGTTAGACAGGAAATTGAAACACGCTTACAAAGTTTAAAAGGTGCTATTAATGACAATTTAAATGTTTATCAAACTTTTATATCTAATCTCGGTATTCAATTAACACAAGAAAATGCTGATAAGTTTGCTCATAATTTAAAATCTTTAGTACATTCAAATAGTCTTAGTACGTTTAGTGAACTATTAGGTAATAGTTACAATATTTCACCTCAAGAAATAGCTGCTTCTCCTGAATTTATATCAGTTGTTAGATCAGAAAGCACGCCCCCGACATTACATGCACGTGTTGGTTCTGGGGAATTGTTCTTAACATTTTTTAGTAATGGATCTAAACCACACGTGGGAGACGTGTTGATTGGAGGAGACTTTAAAATTGAAGTTAAACACACAGACGGGTTACTATTAAAGGGTAGTACACCTCCTACCGCTCAGGAGTATCAAAACAGTTTAATTGCAATATACAGTGAATATAAAATTAACAACGATACTAATAAATTTATAGAAGGGCTTACCCACCTTGCTACATCTATGTCGAGTGCAAACACTCCAAGTATTGTATCTCAAATTAAACAAATTTTTACAGATAAAGTTAACGAATTAACTAAAGTTATAGATGGACCCATATTCAGAAGAACAATTTTTGTTGCACAATTATTAAGATATAAAGAAATAACTGACTTTCAAGGGCTTGTAGTATTCAACGCTGTTGAAAGCTCTAATGTAAAGGCAGCATTCTAAAATACACCTGCAGGTGTTACCATACAGCAGTTATACGATACTACGTTAAATTTAGGTATAAACTATGCATTGCAGTTTGGTTCAGGTGGTGCTGCAGGTCACAAAATAAAATTTGGTGTTAGACCTAAACTATAATGGCTAAAGCCTCTAAAGAAAC
>Ga0164296_1005114_pt1 | contig 11650 bp, 8 predicted proteins | sample GEODES057metaG_FD_113533 | JGI IMG/M metagenome (GOLD analysis project Ga0164296, IMG submission 113533) | Dystrophic lake water microbial communities from Trout Bog Lake, Wisconsin, USA - GEODES057 metaG | ecosystem: Environmental > Aquatic > Freshwater > Lake | place: USA: Trout Bog Lake...
CATCCTCAAGACCACCAGTGACAAGCACTTCGACATCTTCGCCCAGTACGACACCGTCTTCGCCGAGGCTGAACGAACCGGACTGAATCCAGCGGCGCGCAAGAAGTTGTATGACGTGATGATCAACCATTACGTCACCATCATCACCAGTGCCGATCGCATTGCCCGTTCGCAGCGCAGGGCATTCTTCGCCGCTTCCGGAGAGTCGGCCCGGAAGCTGCAGCGCACGGACATCGGTGACCACCGGTCGAATGCGGCATCAGACTTGCGCGGCCGCCTCATGCGTGACCAGCGCTGGGCGCGCTTTCGTGCCTATGTCTGGCTCGATCGAAAGCGCTCACCAGCCCGGCGTGCCGCAGGCAAGGTCTACTGGCCCGTCCGCCGCGTGTTGCGCAAGGTTCGAGCGCTGGGCCGGTTGTCCTATCGCTGGCACCGTATGCGCCCCATCGACGAACAACTGGTCGTGTTCAGCGAGTACTGGGGAACAGGCTTCGGTTGCAATCCGCGGGCGATCTTCGAGCAACTACCAGCCGTGGCTCCCGGACTCAAGGCGGTCTGGATTCTTACCGATAGCAAGGCCGCAGCGCTACCGCCGGGAACCCCGCATGTCCAACCGGACTCCCTGGCGCAGTGGAAGGTTCTGGCTCGGGCCAAGTACTTCGTGTCGAACGTCAACTTTCCCGGTGCCTACGTCAAGCGCCCTGGCCAAGTGCATGTGCAGACCATGCACGGAACGCCCCTGAAGTACTGCGGCCTGGACGTGCTGAACTCCGCAGGTGCTGCCATGGCCGTGGATCCCAGGCGCAATGTGGCCCGCCAGGACGGCAATGTGGTGACCGGCAGTCAGTCGCGCATGCACCAGGAGTTCGCGGACATGCTGGTGCGCAGCGACCGATGGGACTATGCCATCAGTTCCAACGCGTACTCCACTGAGATGTGGTCGCACGCCTATCCGTGCAACTATCAATGGCTCGAAGTCGGATATCCGCGCAATGACGTGCTGGTCACCGCCGGCGCCGCGGATGTCGCGGCCGCACGGGCACGTCTGGGAATCGCAGACGACACCATCGCGGTGCTGTACGCGCCCACTTTCCGCGAGACCACTGGGGATCCTTCACTGCGCGTGGACGTGGCTGCCTTGGCGCAGGCTGCAGGCCCGGAATATGTCTTCATCGTTCGCGCCCATCACACGGCAACGTTCGGCGGGGCACTGGACGCATTGATCGACATCGGCACGGTCATCGACGGCTCGAGCATCGCATCAATCTCCGACTGCTACCTGGCTGCCGATGTGCTGATCACCGACTACTCATCAGTGATGTTCGACTACGCCCATCTGGACCGACCCATCGTGATCTATGCCGATGACTGGGACTCGTATCGACAAGTACGCGGCGCGTATTTTGACCTGATGGCCCAACCGCCGGGAGCCATTGCGCGCACCCAGCGCCAGATCCAGCAGCTGTTCACCACCGGTGACTACGACACCGAGCAGACCACGGCGCTGCGCACATCGTTTCGGAGTCGATTCTGCAGTTTCGATGACGGCCACGCCGCTGAAGCGGTTATCCGACAGGTGATGTTGCCGTCAGCGTAGGACCAGCAGTCGGTGACGCCGTTGGCATCGGGCTGGACGTTGCGACCGGGGACACCACCGGCGTCGGCGACGTGGAATCACTGGCTGACGGATTAGGTGTATGGGGCCCTGGCGGATTGACCATCATCGAATCGGCAACCCGGCAACTGTCCCCCGCGCACGCGCTCAGTGCTATCAGCTGCGCGTGCAACTGGGCTACCGTTTGCGGATCGGTGCTGTCCACCACGTTGTGCATCTCGAATGGGTCATTGCGCAGGTCATACAGTTCCCGCTCGCCATCGGCATACTCCACATACAGCCAGTCCTGACTGCGTAGTGAGTGAAAGACCGGCGCCTCGATGGCGCTGTAGTCCGGATCTCCCGGCTGGGTGCGGGATAAGTTCTCGCTGAGCACCGCGGTGCGCCACGGCGGACTCACCGATCCGTCCAGCAGCGGCAGCAAGGAACGTCCGTCCAGCCATGCCGGTGTTTGCGCGTGCAGCAACTCGGCGAAGGTGGGCGCGAAGTCCACCATGGACGTCATCTGATCCACCTGCGAGCCCGCGATGATTCCCGGCCCCAGGAACAGTGCCGGCTCGACGGTGTCCTCGCGGTAGGGAGTGAGCTTGCCCGTGGTGAGTTGATGCGTACCTGCGTGGTATCCATTGTCGCCGGTGATCACGATCATCGTGTCGTTGAGATGGCCGGTAGCGCGCAACGTGGCAACCAGCGCATCGTAGGAGTCCGCCACCGATTCGGCCGACTGAAGCCGCCTGCGCCACAGGGCATCGAGCTTGGCCACGCGCGCAGGGCCGATGGGCCCGAACCGAGCAAGCCAGGTTGGGGGATTGGTAGTGGCGACATTGAACGAGGGCACCCGGGGAACCTGGGCACCGAGGTGGGATGTTGCGTGCCGCGGAGCCACGGGGAACGGAGTGTGCGGGTTGTAGGTCGCCAGCTCCAAAAAGAACGGGCGCCTGGCACCTGCGATGAAGTTCGTGGCCTGCTTGGTCAGAACGTCATTGAGAAAATCTGCGGGACTGTTGCCGTACTTCTTGGATGTGCCATTGATATTGAGCGTGTAGTTGTACGCGGAGTACGCCTGATTCCCCGACGTCGGACTGACGAAATCGGCCCACCCCGGCGGCACGTAGTTCTTCGAGGGCGCGCCCGTGGGATAGCCGTTGAGGTACTTGCCGACAAATCCGGTCTTGATGCCGGCGGCCTTCAGCCAGGTGGGCAGGCAGTCCTTTTGCAGGCGGCGGGCATAGAACGTGCCGAACCCACCACCGGACTGCACGACGTTGGACACGACCTTGTGGTTGTGCACGTACTGGCCACGGAACAGCGATGTCCGCGACGGGCAGCACAGTGAGTCGGTGACGACGAAGTTGTTCAGGTAGGTGCCCTGGGATCGCAGCGCCTGCAGCCGGGGGACCTGGGCGAATGCGGCAGCATCCAGGTCGTCGGCAAGCAGGAGCACCACGTTGTGGACCTGCGCAAAGTGTCCTGCGCTGACTCCCAGGCCCAGCTCGCCGGGAAATGCAGTACCCGAAGCACCTGGACTGGGATCCCCGGTTGCACCGAGGGCAGCATTGGTCAATCCCAGTGACATGGCCACAAACAGGGCCACGATCACCACCGCGGTTCCCACTGATGCGCCCACGACCGAAAGGTGTCGTCGGGACAGCTGCACGCGTACGACTCCTCGTGTGGGTCCGAATCCGCAACGGTTTCGGTGATGCCGAAAAGGGCTCGTTCAGGATACCCGTGCATGGTGCATACCCGATCCCCCGCGCCTGTGGCATTCCTGACAGGTGGCCACCACCACCGCCGGCCCCAGTCGGACTTCAGTCATCGGGGCGATCAGGTCACCAATGCGCCCCCGTGCTTGCACATTCGGCCAGTCAACCCGAATTCAGTCATGCGCCCCACTCGGCCGTAGCTTGGCAAACGCTCAGCACGGCACGGCACGGCACCGCACGGCGGGCCGATAATCCTCGTCAGACTCTTAGACTGACGCTCTGCACCTTTGATGATGTCCCAACGACAGGAGCACGGTGAGCCAACGCGCGCAGGCAGCCGCAGACGCGGCGCCGTCTGATCGCCTTGGCTACATCCAGGGACTGCGCGCAATCGCGGTGCTGGCGGTCATCGTCTTTCACGCTGGCCTGCCGGTCCCGGGCGGTTTCCTGGGCGTGGATGTCTTCTTCGTCATCTCCGGCTTCGTAATCACCGCCATGCTCGCCCGTGAATGGGCCCGAACTGGCACCGTGGCCTTTCGCCACTTCTATGCGCGGCGCTTTCGCCGGCTCACGCCGGCACTGGCAGTGCTCGTTGCGGTCGTCGTCCTGGCTTCGCTGGTCCTGCAGTCCCCACTGGGGTCGCAGCAGATCACCGCACGCACGGGAATCGGTGCGCTGCTGTTATCCGCAAACATCGTGATCGCGAAGTCCACCGGCGGGTACTTCGATGCTCCGGCGGCCACCAACCCCCTGCTCAATACGTGGTCGCTCTCGGTCGAGGAGCAGTTCTACCTGATCTTTCCGCTCCTGCTGTTCATCGCGTGGAAGCTGGGACGCCGCTGGGGTGCGCGCCTGGTCACCACTGCGGTGATCATCACCGCAGTGGGCGGAGTGTCCTTCATCATCGCGATGGCACAGGCTCGCGGACACAAGGTATCGGCGCTTCCTGCAGCACTCGGTGGCTTCTACGGCCCGGTGACCAGGGCGTGGGAATTCGCCGTCGGTGCATTGCTCGCCTTGGTCATCGCCAAGGTCGCACTGCGGCCGGGACGGGTCACCGCCGCCGTGCTGGGATTCCTGGGGGCAGCGGCCATTGCCATCCCGCTGTGGGCAGTCAATGGCCGCACGCCATGGCCGGGCCCGTGGACCGTGCTGCCTGTTGCCGGCACGGTTGCCGTGCTGATCGCCGGCTTGCGCGCCCGCGGCCTGACATCACGTGCCTTATCGACTCGACCAATGGTCGCCATTGGCAATATTTCGTACTCCTGGTACCTGTGGCACTGGCCATTCATTGTCTTCGCGATCTTGATCTGGCCGAATCATCAGTACATCGCACTCCTGGCAGCACTGGCGTCGTTGGTGCCATCACTGATCTCCTACCGCTGGATCGAGCAGCCGATTCGCAATCTGCGCAACGTGCCGGTGCACCGGATGACAGCGATCATCGCGGCCACGATCGTGCCGCCGGTGGTGCTAGCGCTCGGCCTGTCGGTGGCCGCAGACCACGGATTCTGGATCCCTCGCGTGCAGCGCTTCATCGCGGCCACGGCACCGATGCATGTTGGCAATCGATCTGGGTGCAACACCAGCACGGCTCCATCGGCTCGCAAGCCGGGTACCTGCGTATGGCATGCCGCAGACACCGGCACCCCGGTCTATCTGGTTGGTGACTCGCATGCCGATCACTACACCGAGGCAGTGATCGCAGCAACGGGAGCACTGGGTTCTCCGCTGACAATCGCCACGGCAAACTCCTGCCCGTTCTACGACACATACCTGCTGGACATCACGAACAAGCACTCCCCGTGTCATCAGTTCGTCGTGCGAACCCTGCACTGGCTGACACAGCAACCACCGGGCCTGGTGATCATCTCCACGTCGAGTACGTATTGGAACTCTGACCTATTCGCTGCTGGTTCCACCCCGGGCACGGTGAGCTTTGACAAGGCAGCAAAGCGCGCAGCGCTGCAGGCCGGCCTGCAGTCTGCGGTGCGCACGTTGCAGGCCTCCGGGCACAAGGTGCTGCTCGTGCAGGACACTCCCTACTTCCCCGCGCCCTACTCCTCCGACCCGCATCAGTACTCGGTGTGGGATATCGCAACGGGACGCATTCCCGATCAGGGGATGCCCCAGGCAGTCGCCGACGACAATGAGCACGCCGCACGAGCGGGATTTGCTGCCGTGGCTGCGTCCACGGGTGCATCACTTGCCGATTTTCGGTCAGTGCTGTGCCCCAACCAGGTGTGCCAGACAATCCTGGACGGCACATACGTCTACCGTGACCACGGCCACCTGTCTGTTGCCGGCACCAAGAAGCTCGACGGGGCATTCACCGCCGTCCTGACACCACTGCTGACCGGCACGTCCTAGGCAGATCACCGGTATCGGACCGGTGATCTAGAAGTCGTTCATCACCGCTGCGGTCTTCTTCACGTGCATCGCCTCGATGTAGGTGTCCAGCACCGCATCGGGCTCTCCGCGCATCTTCATCTGCCCGTGATCAAGCCAGATGACTTCGTTGCACATGCTGCGTACCGTGGCCAATGCATGAGATATCAGCAGCATCGTGCTGGAGTTATCGACCAGCTCGCGCAACTTCGCCGTCGCCTTTTCCTTGAAGGCCGCATCACCGGTGCTCAGCGCCTCATCAATCAGCAGAATGTCCGGATCCATGTGCATCGACACGGCAAATGCCAAGCGTGCCGCCATACCCGATGAGTAGGTCCGCATGGGCAGCTCGATGAAATCACCGATGTCCGCGAATGCGGCGATCTCATCGAACCGGGTCTCGATTTCCTCCTTGCTCAGGCCTGCCGCCAGGCCACCAAGCAGCACATTCTCCAGGCCGGTCAGGTCCGGATTGAAGCCAACGCCCAGGGCCAGCAACGTGCTCGTGCGGCCGGTCACCTCGATGCGCCCGGCCGTGGGCGGGATGATGCCGGCAATGGCTCGCATGAGGGTGGATTTGCCCGCACCGTTGTGACCGATGATGCCCAGCACGGTGCCGCGCGGCACGTCGAAGGACACGTTCTTGACTGCCTCGACCGTCTTGACCTGACGCTTGCCGCGACCGGCACGCATGACCGCCTGCTTGAGCGTGGGCCGCTTCTCGAAGGTCGTTCGATAGGTGATGCACACATCCTGCACGGACACGGCAACCTCATCGACGACCGTCCGCTGCGACGGGGTGATGATCACTTCATCCTCTTCGGACATGCCCGCCCCCTACAGCCGAACCGCGAAGTCACGTTCACGGGACAGGAAGTACAACGTTCCCACCGCGAACGAGCCCAGCCCCCAGGCGACGGTAGCGATCCACCAGCTCGCATGCGGCAACTGGCCACGGGCGATGACATCACCCCACAGGCCCAGGATCGGATAGAGCGGGTTGAACATCTCGAACTTGGTCATCCAGGGCTTCATCTGGTCGGCGTAGTAGAGCACCGGTGACAGGTAGAGCCAGATGCGGGTTGCGTATGGCAGGAACTGGGTGGTGTCACGGAAGTACACGGTCAATGCCGCCATGAACGTGGTCAGGCCAGCCACGTATAGCCAGATGAACGCGAACACCGGAATGGCCAGCAGCTGGATCCAGCTGAAATGCAATGTGTTGAGGTCAACACAGGCCCCGGCAGCATTGCACTTTTGCGTCCGCGGACCGAAGTACTCCAGGCCAGCGAACAGCACCACGTAGATGCCCATCGAAGGCAGGAAGCGATAGAACGAGGTACGCATCGTTGCGTATGGCAGCAGCAGCAAGGGGAACGAGGTGTTGAGCACCAGATTGCCGCCCTTGGTCACCGATTCGGCGCCCTGGGTCAGGGAGTTCTGCAAGAAGTTGAAGACGAACAGGCCCGCGATGAGGTGAATGAAGAAGTCCGGGCCCCGAGTACCGCCGTTGATGATGTTGACCAGCAGGAAATACACGCAGGCGTTCAGCAGCGGGTTGATGACCAGCCACAACTGGCCGAACACCGTGTCGGTGTGGGCAGCGCGCATGCTGGCCCGGGACAGCTCGATCGCAAAGTGTCGGCGCCGCCAGAGATTCTTCACATACGGCACCAGTGGAGGAAGCCCGGATCGATAGGGCTCGTAGACCTGCACAGGTCGGCCCACGATCGCTGCGTCAGCGCTCATGTCTCCCTCGCCTGGCATTGTCCGATTATGGTCTGGTTTATCCGTATTTCCCGGGTCCTCCCGAGCGATACAACTGTACGAGTGAAGCAGGCAGCCACGGGACACGGCACGCGCAAGGGTGACCCACGCCCCACTTCAGGTCGCCACTTTGTCGGAAAGGTGCCGGCAGGAGGCCTACTGTGAGCCTATGACGTCCCTCATCGACCAGGCTGCCGATTCGCAGGACCTCCCGGTCATCGATCCGCATGCTGATTCCTTCTACCAGGATCCGTATCCCGCATACGCCATGCTTCGGGATCAGGCGCCGGTGTACGAAATTCCGGACACACCCGGACTGTTCTTCATCACCACCTGGCCGCTGGTCAAGGCCGCCTTGCTCGACCCCAAGACGTTCTCCTCGGTGATGCCGCCGGCGCGTCGCTCCGATCCCCCGGCAGAGGTTGCCGATCAGATCGCGGCATTGCGCGCTCAGGGATTTCCCTATGCCGCCGCACTGGGCACCAATGACCCGCCGTCGCACACTCGATACCGCAAGATGGTCAACCGCTCCTTCACTGTGCGGTCATTGACCTGGATGGAACCGTTGGTCGACGACGTTGCCGACCAGATCGCCGCATCCTTGGTGGACGGTTCCATCATCGATGCCAAGGCTGAGATCACGATTCCGCTGCCTGTCTGGGCAATCATGCGCATTCTCGGCCTGCCGGACTCCCGCAAGGACGACCTGCGTCGCTGGTCAGACTCGGCCACGGCCACCCTCGGCGGAAAGCTCACGGCCGAGGAGTGGCTGGCCGCCGAGGCGGACATGCTGGAATTCCAGCAGGTCATCTCCGCCGAACTCGACGATCGCCGCGTGAACCCGCGCGATGACCTGCTCACCTCACTGGTGTCAGCCGAGGAAGGCGAGACTCCGCTGACCAACGCTGAGTTGGTGTGGCTGGTGCGCGAGCTGATCGTCGCCGGGAACGAGACAACGATCCGATCGCTGGCCGACATGCTGGTCTACCTGGACACCATGCCCGGCATCTGGGATCAGTTGAAGGACGATCCGAAATTGTGCACGCAGGTCGTGGAAGAGGGCATTCGCATGGCCTCCCCGGTCATGGGCCTGTGGCGACGGGTGACCACCGACGTGGAGTACGGCGGAGTGCTCCTGCCAGAGAACTCCACGGTGTTCCTGGCGTTCTCCTCGGCCAATCGCGACACCGACGTGTTCGACAATCCGGACACATTCGACCCGCTGCGCGCCAATGTGCGCGAGCATCTGGCCTTCGGGCACGGCATTCACGTGTGTGTCGGCGCCGGGCTGGCCCGCTTGGAGGCCGCCAGCGCACTGCGGGCCCTTGCCAACAACGTCACCCGCATCGAGGTCCTGGATCCGCAGGCATTGCGGTACGGCCCAAGTTATGGCCTGCGCGGATTGGTGGAACTTCCGGTCCGCATCCATCGGCGCCCTTCGTGACACAGCTGACCCCTGGGCAGGTCGTGGCAGCACTGGTGGACGCGTGCAGCCGCAAGGACCTGGATGCGGTGTGCGCACTGGTGACCGATGACGTGGTCTACGACAACGTTCCGGTGGGAGTGGTGCACGGTCCCGATGGCGTGCGCAAGGTCCTGTCCGGCGGAATCACCGATGCCGCCACGGCAATCGAATGGACCGTGTCAGTGCAGACGGAGTCCGGACCGGACGTGATGCACGAACGCGTGGACGCATTCTTGGTCAACGGCACTTGGGTACGCATACCGATTGCGGCTCACTTTACCGTCCGTGACGGCAAAGTGAGCCTGTGGCGGGATTATTTCGACCTGCAGTCCTACCTCGAGCAAAAGCGCGCTGCGCTCGGGTAATGCCCGAACGGCGGACCAGGCGAGGACGACCCAATCTCAGCCTTGTCGTTCGGCGACCTTGCGAAAGACCGGGCGCGGGAGCGTCTTCATCGCAGCCATGACATATCGCAGCGGTCCTGGTGCATAGACCGTGTGCTTGCCCTTGCGAAGTCCGCTGACGATCGCAGTGGCTACGTCGGTTGCATCAACGGTCATCGGGGCTTCTGGCATCCCCGCGGTCATGCGGGTCCGCACGAATCCGGGCCGAACCACCATGACCGATGCACCCGAGCCATGCAGTGCATCGCCCAGGCCCTGGGCGAACGCATCCAATCCGGCCTTGGTCGATCCATACACGAAGTTCGCCCGGCGCACGCGATCACCGGCAACCGATGAGATCACCACCAATGTGCCGTGTCCCTGGAGGCGAAGTCGACGAGCCACATGCAGGCCAACCGAAACCGCGCCGGTGTAGTTGGTGGTTGCAACCTGCACCGCCAAGGACGGGTCTGCCTCGGCCGCTGCCTGATCACCGAGCATGCCGAAGGCCAAGATCACCAGGTCAATGTCGCCCTCGTCGAACACTGCGTCAATGACCTGCTGATGAGTTTGGGTATCGGTGGCATCGAAGTCCACCGAGTTGACCCCGGCGACTCCAGCAGCAACCAGCGTTTCCATTGCGTGGTGGCGAGCAGAACTCGGACGACCGGCGAGCAGGACACGGCGAAGCCGCGAATGCGGAAGCGCATTGACCGTCGCCACGGCGATCTCGCTACTGCCGCCCAGAACCAAGACCGACTGCGGTGCACCCATAGCGTCCATCATCGCTGATCTCCCTTGTCGTCACACCCTAGACGCGGTAGCCAGGACGCTGCCGTGCACCATGTCACACGCCCGGACGTGCTCACAAGCCCGGCCGTCATCACAGGCCAAGACGTCGAGCAAGATCAGAGGTGAACACTGCTCGCGGGTCCATCGACTGGCGAACCGAACGCCACTGGTCCAGTTGCGGGTAGGTTCGCAAGACCATTTCACTGGACTGCCGTGAGTCCTTCGCGAAGTACAGGCGACCACCGGCACCGGCAACCAGCTCATCGAGTTCATCCAGGACTGCCCCAAGGCCATCGATCCGTGCCGGCACGTCAGCAGCAAGAGTCCATCCCGGCTGCGGGAAGGACAACGGGGCCGGATTCGCGGCACCGAATCGCTTGAGCACGGTCAGGAAACTCGGTGCGCCGACCTCGCGCAGCCGACGAAGTGCGTAGGCGATCAGATAGCCCGCTGCATCCGGAACCACGAATTGGTACTGCACGAAGCCCCCGGGGCCATAGACACGATTCCACTCCTGCACCCCGTCCAGTGGATGGAAGAACTCACCGATCGGCTGTAGTTCGCCGACCCGATGCTTGGGTGCCTTGCGGAACCATGCCTCATTGAACGCGCGCACCGTGAGTTTGTTCAGCAATCCCGAAGGAATGAACGCTGGCGCCGTGGCCACGATCTTGGGGTCATAGGCCAAGGGATCCCCAGCTTCGGTCAGCAGTGCTGCCGGGGCATGATCCCCACGAGTGATGATGCCGCGACCGGACGATGACACCGAGTCAATCCACGCCACCGAGTACCGGTACTTGGCATCGTGTTCGACCATGGACGCCATCACCGCATCGATGTCGGGCAGTCGATCGGTGTCCACTGCGATCATCGAGCTGGTGATCGGGATGAGATCGAAGGTTGCCTGGGTAACGACCCCGGTCAGCCCCATGCCGCCGACCGTGGCCCAGAACTGATCGGGTTTCTTCTTCGGGGACACCGTGACGACCTTGCCTGCGCCATTGACCACGTCCATGGTCTGCACGTGCGCGCCAAATGATCCGTCCACGTGGTGGTTCTTGCCGTGCACGTCCGCCGCGATCGCGCCGCCGACGGTGATCATGCGGGTGCCCGGTGTCACGGGAACGAAATAGCCTGCCGGCACCAACGTCCGCAGCAACTGGTCAATGCTTGCCCCGGCGCCGCAGGTGACCGTTCCCGCCGTCGGATCCAAGGTGATGTCCGCCATGGAGGTCATGTCCAGCACCACCCCACCGCTGTCCTGCGCCGCATCGCCATAACTTCGGCCAAGTCCGCGTGCGAGCACTCCACGCGATCCGGCATGCGCGACGAGATTGCGAATCTCGTCGACGGAGCTCGGTCGCACAACCCGTGCCAGTGACGGACATGTGCGTCCCCAGCCGGTGAGCAACTGCTCACCGGGCACGCGTTGCAGCGGGCTGACGGGCTCGGTGATCGTCATGCGCCCAACGCTCCCATCGTGAACAGCACGGCCCACGCCAAGCCCAAGATCAGCAGCACCTTGTCCCCCAGG
>Ga0164296_1005116_pt1 | contig 11647 bp, 9 predicted proteins | sample GEODES057metaG_FD_113533 | JGI IMG/M metagenome (GOLD analysis project Ga0164296, IMG submission 113533) | Dystrophic lake water microbial communities from Trout Bog Lake, Wisconsin, USA - GEODES057 metaG | ecosystem: Environmental > Aquatic > Freshwater > Lake | place: USA: Trout Bog Lake...
CCACGCCGCCAGCGGCGATCAGGTCCACGCCGCCAGCGGCGATCAGGTCCACGCCGCCAGCGGCGATGCCATCCCGCCAGCCTGGGATGCCTGGATCGATCTGCTCAGCCTGCCGCACCGGATGGGCACGCGGGTGGACACCATCCCGCACGCCGAGGGCTATCTGCGGGCGGACCCGGCGCGCACCGCCCGCTGGACCGCGCGCTTTGATGGGGGTCAGACCCCTGGCGCAGCCGGCGGCTGGAAGATCGGCCTGGCCCTGCGCGGCAATCCCGCCACGCCGCGCGACCGGCGCCGGTCACTGCCCGCCGATCTGACCCGCATGTGGCCAGCCATCGATGGCGTCCGCTTCGTCAATCTGCAACACGGACCCGCCGCCGCCGACCTGCCCTTGCCGGACCTGACGGCAGAGATGCCGGATTTCGCCGCCACGGCGGCACTGATCGCCTCCCTGGATCTGGTGATCGCCGCCGATACCGCCGTCGCCCATTTGGCCGGCGCGATGGGCAAACCGGTCTGGCTGCTGCTGCCCACGGACCCGGATTGGCGCTGGATGCTGGATCGTGCGGATAGCCCCTGGTATGCCAGCATGCGGCTGTTCCGCCAGACCGCCGGCGGCGGTTGGCAAGCGCTGCTGGCGCAGGTGTTCGATGCGCTGCGCTGTGACAACACGCTGTCGTCCCTGCGCAACGGACACGGCTCCCCGACGAACCGCTAGGCATCCGGCGCGGATTATCGACCTGCCGGGCTTAGGCCCGCCCCACGATCCCTTGGGGCCTTCAGACCGGTTCACGAACCCTCGGGCCCTCAGCCCGCCCCCGCCGCCTGGCTCGAACATTCCGCAAAAGCGCCCGCGATCCGCACAAAACTCCCGAAAGAACCTGACCAAACAGCCTGAACCCCTCTATACGGGCGCGACACTCCTGGATCCCCCGCCCCGTGCCCGATACGCCACAAGACCTGGCACTTTACATCCACTGGCCGTTCTGCCTGTCCAAGTGCCCCTACTGCGACTTCAACGCCCACCCCGCCTCGTTGATGGACGGCGATATCTTCGCCCCCGCCCTGCGCCGCGAACTGGCGTCGGAAGCGGCACGCACGGGGCGGCGGCGCCTGACCTCGATCTTCTTCGGCGGCGGCACGCCAAGCCTGATGCGCCCGGCCGCAATCGGCGCCCTGATCGATGACGCAGCGCGGTTTCACGACATCGCCCCGGATATCGAGATCACACTGGAAGTGAACCCGACACATCTGGAACTCGGCCGCCTCGCCGGCTTTCGCCTCGCCGGCGTCAACCGCGTGTCCATCGGCGTGCAAAGCCTGGATGATGCAGCCCTGCGTGTCCTCGGCCGCCACCACTCGGCCGCCACCGCCATCCGCGTGATCCGCGCCGCGCGCCGCCTGTTTCCGTCCGTGTCCTTCGATCTGATCTACACCCGACCGGGCCAGGATCGCCGCAAATGGCATTACGAGCTGACCGCCGCGCTGGCGATCCAGCCCGATCACATTTCGCTCTACCAACTGACGATCGAACCACAGACCGTGTTCGAGGGCTTGCATCGCCGCGGACGCATCGACCTGCCGGAAGACGACGTCGCCACCGCGCTCTATACCGATACCGAGGCACTCTGCGCCGGCGCCGGATTGCGACCCTATGAGGTCTCCAACTACGCGCGGCCCGGCCATGAAAGCCGGCACAATATCGCCTATTGGCGCTATGCCGATTACAGCGGCATCGGCCCGGGCGCCCATGGGCGACTGGACCTGAACGGACGACTGCACGCCACCCGCCGCCATCGCGCACCGGAAATCTGGTTCCGCCAAGTCGGGCGGCTGGGCAACGGCATGGGCGGCGAAGATATTCTCGATGACACCGAGACCGGGCCGGAAGCGATCCTGATGGGCCTGCGCATGCACCAAGGCATCGATCTGGCGCGCTTTCGCGCCCGCACCGGACGCGCGCTGGAAAGCTATGTGGATACGCGGATCTTGGCGCAGTGCCTGGCCGACGGCTATCTGGTGATGGATACCAACACCCTGCGCGCCACGCCCGAGGGCTTGTTGCGCCTGAACGCCGTCATCGATCGCCTACTGGACCAGGGCTGATCTGCAACGATCGGCGCGCCCATATTGGCCCGCCCATCTTGGCACGCAGCCCCGTGATGTGCGGCCAGCAACAAGCGACACGTCACATGCTGCCAGTCACATGCCCAATGCGCGGCGGTATAGGTCCAGCATCGACTCCTGCTCTTCCACCTCAGCCGATTCCTGCTTGCGAATACGAATCAGCTGCCGCAACACCTTCACATCAAACCCAGCCGATTTGGCCTCGACATAGATGTCCTTGATGTCGCTCGAGAGCGCCTTGCGCTCCTCCTCCAGCCGCTCGATACGCTCGACAATGCTGCGCAGGCGGTCGGCGGCAACCCCGCCGGTCTTGATCTCTTCTTCGCTGATCGGCTTGGCCATGACGTGTCCAATACTCGGTTCCGCAGGGTGCGCGGCAATACCTGTCCTCAGGCGTTCCGGTCAATGGCGAACATCCGCGGCCAGGTCATCGTCGCACTGAAGTTCTTATTGTGTTCTTGACACCCTGTCCACCCATATGGAATGGATACGGCAGGAACAAGAGCGGAACATCAGCAGCGGAGCCGAGCACATGAACGCCATACGCAGGGACATCGAGCCGGATCACGACGCCATCGCCGCCATCAGCCAAGCCGGCTACGCCGACGCCCCACCGGACGCAGCACCGCCCAAGCGCAAAGCCGCCGGCCGCGGCGCCATCGGCAACCCGGCAGTGCGGTTCGATGCCCAGAGCGCGACCGATTTCGACGATGGCTGGGGCTCCCTGGCCAGCGATATCGGCGATCTGCCGCGGCTGGAAACCACGCTGACACGCGACAATGCCAAATCCGTCATCAGTTGGAACAACTCCCCCGATATCGGCTTCGACCGCGCCATCAACCCCTATCGTGGCTGCGAACACGGCTGCATCTACTGCTTTGCTCGGCCGACCCATGCCTATCTGGGCTATTCTCCGGGTTTGGATTTCGAAACCAAGCTGATCTACAAACCGGACGTGGCCGAGTTGCTGGAAAAAGAACTCCGCAAGCCCAGCTACGCCCCGCGCACCATGGCACTCGGCTCTAACACCGATCCATACCAGCCGGTGGATCGCACGCTGAAACTGACCCGATCGGTGCTGGAAGTGCTGGATCGCTACAACCACCCCGTCGGAATCGTGACGAAATCCGCTGGCGTGCTGCGCGATATCGACATCCTGTCGGCGATGGCCAAACGCAACCTGGTGCGGGTGTATGTCTCCATCACCACGCTCGACGCGCGGCTCGCCCGGGTCATGGAGCCTCGCGCCGCAACCCCTGCCCGCCGGCTGCACGCCATCGCCGAATTGACCCGCGCGGGCGTGCCGACGGGCGTGCTAGCCGCACCGATGATCCCCGGCCTGAATGACGCGGAGATGGAAAAAATCCTGCAAGCCGCCGCCAGCGCGGGCGCGCGCCATGCCTCCTGGATCCTGCTGCGCCTGCCGCATGAACTGAAGGGCCTGTTCGACACTTGGCTGGGGGAACACTTCCCCGACCGCGCCAGCCATGTCCTAAGCCTTATCCGGCAAACCCGCTCCGGCCAACTCAGCGATGCACGCTTTCACCAGCGTTTTACCGGCAATGGCGCGTACGCCGAGTTGCTGGCCCGCCGGTTCGCGTTGGCGGTGCGCCAATATGGCTTTGATGCCGCGCGCGGCGAACTGGACTGCACGCGCTTTGCCGTGCCGGCGGACCGCAAAGAGACGACGGCGCAGATGTCGCTGTTCTAAGGCCGCACATCCATTGCATCACCCGGCGGAGTGCCTAATGTATACGTATGAAACCACTCTTTCCGCCGGATGCATTCCATATCGCCGATGGCGTTAGCCATGTCTGCGCCGGTGGTGAAACCGCCCCGCTACGCAGCCACGAGCATGCGATGCAGCAATACCTCGCCGATAAATCCGCTGGCCCACGCGGTAGAATTCACCAAGAACAGCAGGTGGAAACCGCCCGCGCCAGCATCGCCAGGCTTTGGGGCGTCAACGCCGGAGACATTGGTTTCGTCTCTAACGTTGCCGAAGGAATGTCGATCGTCGCCGAAAGCTTACGGTGGCAGCCAGGCGACGCAATTGCTTTCGATGCCAACGAATACCCTTCCATGGTGGCACCGCTGGCGTTTCGCCGCGATCCGTCGCTGCGCCTGATCCAGGCCCGCGGGCCGGAACCCGACCGCTTGCTGCGCGCAGCCGAACCGGGCACGCGGATCATCCTGGCCAGCTACGTCTCGTTCCTGACCGGGGAGCGCACCGATCTGCGGGCGCTAAGGGCCCGCGCCGATGCCATCGGGGCGCTGCTGGTGGTCGATTTCACCCAGGCCTCGGGCTATCTGCCGATCGAGGCGTCATTGGCCGATTTCGCCTTCTCGGCCTGCTATAAATGGATGCTGGGCATCACCGGCACGGCCATCGCCTATTGGAACCGCCAGCGCCAGCCCGACTGGGCACCCGCCTCGGCCGGTTGGTACTCCCTCGCCCCGGGGCGCTACGGTTTCGAGCCGATGCCCGCACTCAGGGCGGATGCCATGCGCTTCACCCGCGGCAACCCGGCGCATATCGCCGTCTACGTGTTGAATTCGGCGCTGACGTTCCTATCGCACTACGACATGGCCGCGGTGCAAACCCATGTGCAGACATTGACGCAGGCGCTGCATGAAGCCCTCGCCGCGCGCCAATACGCCATCACCACGCCGGCCGACCCGGCTCGGCATGGTGCCAGCGTCTGCTTTACCACCCCCGACGCGCCGTCGGTGGTGGAGCGGCTGTATGATCGCAACGTCTATGTCTGGAACGGCCAGGGGCGGGTCAGGGTCAGTTTCCACGGCTACAACACGCTTGACGACGTCGACCGGGTCATCGCCGCCCTCGCCTGAGCCCCCGATAGACTGAACCCCGTCAGACTGAGCCCTGGCAGCCTGCGCCCCGTCAGCATGAGCGTTGTCAGCCTGCGCCCTGACAATCTGAGCCCTGGCAGCCGGCCTCCGCTTCGTCCCGCTCAGCCAGCCTCCAGTTCGTCGATGAAGCCGGAGATGACATCCAGACCCTTGTTCCAGAAGGCGGGATCGGACGCATCCAGACCGAAGGGTGCCAGCAATTCCTTGTGCCGCTTGGTGCCACCGGCGCGCAGCATATCCAGATACTTGGCCTGAAACCCCGGATGGCCGCCCTGGAACACCGCATACAGCGCATTCACCAGGCAATCGCCGAACGCATAGGCGTAGACGTAGAACGGCGAGTGGATGAAGTGCGGCACATAGGACCAGAACACGCTGTATTCCGGCGTAAATTCGAACGCCGGACCAAGGCTTTCGGTCTGCACCTGCATCCAGATCTCGCCGATCCGGTCGGGCAGCAATTCGCCGCTGCGCCGCTCGTCATGCAACCGCGTTTCAAACTCGTAGAACGCGATCTGGCGAACGACGGTGTTAAGCATATCCTCGGTTTTCGATGCCAGCATGATACGCCGCTGCTGCGGATCGGCGCGATCCAGCAAGGCGCGGAAGGTCAGCATCTCGCCGAACACGCTCGCCGTTTCGGCCAGGGTCAGCGGCGTGCCGGACATCAGCGCGCCCTGCCCGCCGGCCAGCACCTGGTGCACGCCGTGGCCAAGCTCGTGCGCCAGCGTCATCACGTCGCGGGTTTTGCCATGATAGTTCAGCAACAGATACGGATGCACCGTGGGCACGGTCGGGTGGGCAAAGGCGCCGCCTGACTTGCCCGGCCGCGGTGGCACGTCGATCCAGGGGTTGTCGAAGAAGCGGCGGCCAATATCGGCCAGTTCCGGGCTGAAGGCGCCATAGGCGTCCAGCACCCGCGTGCGCGCCTCGGGCCAGGGGATCTTGCGGTCATCGTCATCGGGCAGCGGCGCGTTGCGATCCCAGTGCTGCAACTTGGGCAGGCCCAGCCATTTGGCTTTCAGGGCGTAGTAGCGGTGCGAAAGACGCGGGTAAGAGGCGCGAACGGCGCTGACCAGCGCATCCACCACCTCATCCTCGACCATATTGGAACGATTGCGGAAACTGCCCGGTCGCGGGTGATGCCGCCACGTGTCCTCGATCTCCTTGTCCTTCGCCAAGGTGTTGGTGATCAGCGAGAACAGCCGCACTCGCTCGGAGAAGGCCTGGCCGACGGCTTGGCCAGCGGCCTGGCGCACCGCGCGGTCGCGGTCGGAAAGCTTGTTCAATGCGGCGCTGACCGTCAGATCCTCGCCGTTCACCGGCACGCGCATGGCGGCGATGGTCTCATCGAACAGCCGCACCCAGGCGGCGTTGGCGGTCAGGTCGCGTTCATGCGTCAGTTTTTCCAGCGCATCGTCCAACTGATGCGGGCGAAAGACCCGCAGGTCGCGCAGCCAGGGGCGATATTTTGCCAGCCCCGGATCGGCCAGTTTCGCCTCCAGATCGGCGTCCGCCAGGCGGTTCAGTTCCAGGGAAAAGAAGATCAGGTCACTGCCGATCGCGGTCAGCGTCTCATTCACCGTCTGATAGAACCGGCCGATGGCAGGATCGGTGGAATCGCCGGCAAACAGCAACTGGGCGTAGGAGGCGATGCGGCCCAGCCCCTCTTGGATGTCCTCATACGCCGCGATGGCACCGCCGAGTTCAGCGCCGCTCCGCGAGCCCAGCGTGCCGGCATACAGGGCGGCGAAATCCTTCGCGGCCTTTTGCACCTGCGCGATATCGCGCGCCAGTTCCGGGCTGTCGGGGCCTGGGTAGAGGTCGGAGAGGTCCCATTCGGGCAGGCTCTCGGCCTGGGTCGCAGCGGCGGTGCTAAGATCGGTCATGGGCAAATTTGGTCCTCGGCTATCCTTGGCGGGCGATCGTGAACCCGTCATGTAAGGTGGCAGGCCGTCCGGCAAAAGGGTCATGTCGCGGCATGGCTGGTCGGCCAGCGTGGGTGGAGGCAGTGTGCGGACGTATCCGGTATGGCCGAATCTGGCCGCGATGATGTTCGAGCGGGCGCATACATGGCCCAACAAGCCGATGTTGCGCGCCTGGCGCGATGGTGCATGGGTGGGACTCACCTGGGGCCAGTTCGGCCTGATGGCGGCATCCTGCGCCCGCGGCTTGCGCGCCCTTGGCGTATCGGCGGGCGATCGCGTGCTGATCTGCGCCGAGAATCGGCCCGACTACCCGATCGCCGAGACCGCATTGATGGCGATCCGGGCCGTGCCGGTGCCGGCCTATACGACCAACACGATCGAGGATCACGCCCATCTGTTGCGCGACTCCGGCGCCCGCGCCGCCATCGTCGGCTCCGCCGAACTGGCCGAGACGCTGCGTTCGGCGGCTGCGCAGGTCGATGGGCTGGATCTTCTGGTGGTGATGGATGCGCCGCCCGCCGGCACCGTCGCCTGGTCCACACTGATCGCCGAACGGCGCGATTTCACCGATATCGCGGCCGAGGCCTATCAGATCCCGGCCACGGCGCTGGCCTGCCTGATCTATACCTCGGGCACCGGCGGCGCGCCGCGCGGCGTGATGTTGCCGCACCGCGCGATCCTGTCGAACTGCACCGGCGCGTTCGAGCTGATCCGCCCGCTACGCCCCGACTCCGAGACGTATCTGTCCTATCTGCCTCTGGCACACAGCTATGAGCACACGGTGGGCCAGTTCTTCCTGCTGAGCATCGGCAGCGAGATCGTCTATGCCCGCGGTGTGGAGCATCTGGCCGCCGATCTGCTGACCGTGCGCCCGACGATCCTAACCGCGGTGCCGCGCGTGCTCGAGGTCATTCGCGCCCGCATCCTGGCGCAAATCGGGCGCGATACGCCCCTGCGCCAGCGCCTCTTCGGCTGGGCCTTGGCGATCGGCCTCAAGCGCCTCGACGCCACGGCGTTGACGCTGCGCGAGCGGCTGGTTGACCCCATCTTGGACAGGCTGGTGCGCGCCAAAGTGCGCGCGCGCTTCGGCGGGCGGTTGATCGCGGCGATGTCCGGCGGGGCGCGCCTGGAACCGGAGGTCGGGCGCTTCTTCCTCGCCTTGGGGATCCCGATCATGCAGGGCTACGGCCAGACCGAGGCCGGGCCGGTGATCAGCGCCAACCCGCCCGAGCGCATCCGGATCGACACCGTCGGCCCGGCGCTGGCCGGCGTGACGCTGCGCATTGCCGCGGATGGCGAGATCCTGGTGCGCGGCGATCTGGTGATGGACGGTTACTGGAACCGGCCGGCGGACACAGAGGCGGCGATTCGCGACGGCTGGCTGCATACCGGCGACATCGGCACGCTGGATGACGGCTATCTGCGCATCACCGATCGGAAGAAGGACATGATCGTGCTTTCCGGTGGCGAAAATGTCTCCCCGGCGAAGATCGAGGGCATGCTGATGCAAGAACCCTCAATCGCCCAGGCGGTGGTCGCCGGTGACGGCCGCAGCGGTCTCAGCGCCCTGATCGTGCCGGCAGATGGGGTCGATGATGTCGCGGTCGCGCTTGCCGTGAACCGCACCAATCACCGTCTGTCGGTGACCGAGCGCATCCGCAAGCACGCCATCGTGCCCGGTTTTACCATGGAAAACGGCCTGCTGACGCCATCGCAGAAAATCCGCAGAGCCGCGGTCCTGCAGGCGAATGCTGCCAATCTGGCCCGGTTGCACGCGCATTGATGTGCCGGTCGTTGCGCGGATCACCGGCCGACGCGTTTACCCCGCTTCGGCAGACTGGTATGGAGATCAAATCGGGTTCGCCGCGGCGAGTCACGATGGACATTCCGCTGAAGGCCGCCGTCCGGAACGGCCCGTATCTGTGAGACATGAGCGTTGATGGTACAGGGATTTGGCACGATCAGGCATTGCGATGCCTGGGCCGCTCTGCTAGACGGCGCGGCTCATGTTTTCGACCACCCCCGGAAACGCGGCTTGGCCGATGACGCCAGGCGACGCCGGGGCCTATTAGAAGAGAAGGCGCCACCCGATGGCCGTACCCAAGAGAAAAACCTCCCCGTCTCGCCGGGGCATGCGCCGCAGCCACCACGCGCTGGGCAAGGAAGCCTATGCCGAGTGCAGCAATTGCGGCGAAGCGAAGCGTCCGCACCACATCTGCAGCCATTGCGGCTACTACGATGGGCGCGAGATCGTCGCAGCCGGCAAGCCGCTCCGGGGCGCTGTCCGCGCCTGAGCGGTAAGCCTGGGCGGGAGCGGGCACGGGCGTGAGTGGTTCCTTCACCCTTGCGGTGGACGCCATGGGCGGCGACCGCGCTCCCGACATGGTCATCCATGGGCTGGAAATCGCGGCGGAGCGTCATCCGGCCGCGCGTTTTTTGTTGGTCGGCGATGCCGCGGTGCTGGAGCCTCTGGTTTCCAAGCATAAGCGCGTGCGCGCGTCGTGCACCATACGCCATGCGCCGGATGTCATCGCCAGCGATATGAAACCGACGGCGGCGCTGCGCAGCCGCCAATCGTCGATGCGCCTGGCAATCGATGCCGTGGCCAGCGGCGAAGCGGCCGGTCTGGTGTCCGCCGGCAACACCGGCGCGCTGCTGGCGCTTGCGAAGATCGTCATCAAGTCCCTGCCCGGCATCGATCGCCCGGCAATGGCGGCGATCGGTCCATCGGCGCGCGGTGACGTGGTGATGCTGGACCTCGGCGCCAATGTGCAGTGCGATGTGCGCAATCTGGTCGAATTCGCCGTGATGGGGGACGTGTTCGCCCGCACCGTCCTGGGCCTGACCGCACCGACGATCGGCCTGCTGAATGTCGGCTCGGAAGAGTTGAAGGGTGACGACACGGTGCGCGAGGCGGCCGAGATCCTGCGTGCCAGCCATATCGGCCCGCAGTTCCACGGATTTGTGGAAGGCCATGACATCACCGCCGGCACCACGGATGTGGTTGTCACCGACGGGTTCACCGGCAATGTCGCACTGAAAACCGGTGAGGGCGCGATGAAACTGATGGGGGATTTCCTGCGTCAGGTGTTCACCAGCGGCATCCTCGCCAAGATCGCCTACCTGCTGGTGCGCCCTGGCCTCGACCGGCTGCGGGAATGGCTTGATCCGCGGCGCTATAACGGCGCGGTGATGGTCGGCCTGAACGGCGTGGTGGTAAAATCGCATGGCGGCACCGACGCGCTGGGTTTTGCCCATGCCGTGGACGTGGCAATGGACATGGTCGTGCACCGCTTCAACGAACGTATCCGCGAGGACCTCGGCCGGCTCGGCCTCGACAAACGCCGCGGCGCGGACAAATCAGCCAGCGTGCCGAACAAGGGGGCCACGCCGCCAACACCGCCCGGCACCGCCCAAATGGCCCCGGTCTAAGCAGGATTTCATGATGTCGTTTCGTTCCGTCCTTGCCGGCAGCGGTGGCTATCTTCCCGAGCGGATCGTCACCAACGACGAATTGTCCCGCACGGTCGAAACGTCGGACGCCTGGATCCAAGAGCGCACCGGCATCCGCCAGCGCCATTTCGCCGGCCCGCATGAAACCACGGCCTTCATGGGCACCGCGGCGGCAAAGGCCGCCCTGGCGGATGCCGGTGCGACTGCCGCGGATGTCGATGCGATCCTGCTGGCGACCAGCACCCCCGATCAGGCCTTTCCCGCCACGGCGCTGCGGATTCAGGCGGCCCTCGGTGTCACGCGCGGCTTCGGCTTTGATCTGTCGGCAGCCTGCTCGGGCTTTATCTATGCGTTGTCGGTTGCCGACGGCATGATCCGCAGCGGCCAGGCGCGCGGCGTTCTGGTGATCGGCAGCGAGGTCTACTCGCGGATCCTCAACTGGCACGATCGCGGCACCTGCGTGCTGTTCGGTGATGGCGCCGGCGCGGTCTTCCTGCGTGCGGAACCGGCGGCCGACAGCGGCGGCAAGGGCGTGCTGTCAACGCATATCCATGCCCAGGGCACGCTGGGCGATATCCTTTATATTGATGGCGCTGTCGGGCAACCCGACAAGCCCGGCCATCTGGTGATGAACGGGCGAGAGGTTTTTCGCCACGCCGTCACCCGGTTGGCCGAGGCGGTGGATGAAGCGCTGGCGGCCAATGGCCTCTCGCACGCCGATATCGACTGGCTGGTGCCGCACCAAGCCAATCGGCGCATCATCGACGCAATGGGACGCAAGCTGGGCTTGTCGGCCGACCGCGTGGTCGTGACGGTCGACCGGCACGCCAATACCTCGGCCGCCTCGGTGCCGCTCGCGCTGGCCGAGGCACGAGGCGACGGTCGGATCAAGGCCGGCGATCTGGTGCTGCTCGAAGCCTTGGGCGGCGGTCTGACCTGGGGGTCTGCTCTCGTTCGGCTGTGATACAAGGGGCAGGAAGCCCCACAAACATCTGAACCGTATTATTTTCTGTGCGAACAATCTTGACGTGCGGACGCATGTTGCCTAGCGTCTGACGCATGCTGACCATAACGCGCGCGCACATCGCTGAAATGATCTACACGCAAGTGGGGCTGTCTCGCAATGAGTCGGCCGCGTTGCTGGAAGATGTCCTGAACCGCGTCGCCACCCATCTGGAGAGTGGCGAATCCGTTAAAATCAGTGGGTTCGGAACATTTTCTGTCAGACAAAAAGGGCGCCGCATCGGCCGCAACCCGAAGACCGG
>Ga0164296_1005119_pt1 | contig 11643 bp, 7 predicted proteins | sample GEODES057metaG_FD_113533 | JGI IMG/M metagenome (GOLD analysis project Ga0164296, IMG submission 113533) | Dystrophic lake water microbial communities from Trout Bog Lake, Wisconsin, USA - GEODES057 metaG | ecosystem: Environmental > Aquatic > Freshwater > Lake | place: USA: Trout Bog Lake...
ATAAGCCGAAAGGAATAAAAGAACAGTCAATAAAAATAATATTCGTTTTTTCATTTTTTGAGTTTAGTTAAGCCCTAACAAATATGTTAACTAATGGTTTTGGCGCCCTTGTTTTTTTGATTCATCGAAGTCAACCAACTGGCCTGTCTGAAACTTTGATCATAAATACCTGTTCAGTTTGTAATAGAAATCCCGGCATTAACAATTTGAACGTTATTATATGCTTTCACTTTTAACAAAGTACTTCGTTTTGCGTATACTTGTATCGTTAAGGTGATGGTGTTCCACCTATTTGAACCGTCCTGCCTGTTTTGGTAGTTCTGATGACGCCTGCGAAATATTGTTTTTATCGTATTTTACAGGCATGAATCGTAATTCGTTTTCCAATCTTTTTGAATCTTCTTATTTCCGGATTTTTAATTACCTACTCAGGTGGACAGTATTGGTTATTCCCATAGCTCTTGTGATCGGCAGTTCAGTGGCTTTTTTTCTATGGTTACTCAATTTATCTATACATTTTCGTTTTGCACATCCATGGATCTTGTACTTTTTGCCACTGGCGGGTATAGTTATACACCTGGTTTATAAATTTTACGGCAAGTCGTCAGAAAAAGGAAATAACCTTATCATCGACGAGATCCATACTCCGGGTGGGGGAATTCCCAAACGTATGGCGCCACTGGTTTTGGGCGCTACTATCATTAGTCAGCTGTTTGGTGGTTCGGTAGGTCGCGAAGGTACCGCGGTGCAAATGGGGGGTAGCATTGCCGGCTTTTTTGGTCGATTATTCAAACTCAATGAACGCGATACTACAACCCTGCTTATTGCTGGCGTTGCAGCTGGTTTTGGCGCTGTGTTTGGAACTCCTTTGGCCGGAACTATTTTTGCACTCGAGGTTTTGACCATTGGTCGTATCCAATACGATGCCATTGTCCCTTGCATCATTGCCAGTATTTTTGCCGACCAAACTGTGGCGCTTTTGGGCATTCATCATACGGTATATCATATTGATCCCTTTGTAACAAATAAGCCATTTGCCTTTCTTCCAGTTACTTTCGACCTGTTATTGCTGATTAAAATAGTTTTTGCGTCGGCCTTATTTGGTCTGACAAGCTACTTTTTCGCCGAGTTGGCGCACGGTATCAAAAATTTAGCCCTGCGACTCATCAAAATCTCCTGGCTGATACCCGTTGCCGGTGGTCTGATCGTCATTGCACTGGTGATATTAACCGGGCGCCAGGATTACCTGAGTCTGGGGGTAGAACCCCAATTCGCCGATTCGGTAACTATTCCTTCTGCTTTTCATGCTGGTGGGGCCTTTGCGTTTAGCTGGTTATGGAAGATCATTTACACCACCATTACGCTGGGTACAGGCTATAAAGGAGGTGAGGTAACGCCGTTGTTTTATATTGGAGCAACCCTGGGAAACACACTATCAGCCTTGCTTGATGCGCCGGTCGGACTTTTTGCTGCGCTTGGTTTTATTGCTGTTTTTGCCGGAGCTACCAATACGCCTCTCGCTTGCACATTTATGGGAATCGAGTTATTTGGTGGCCAGTATGCCCTTTATTTTGCCTTAGCCTGTTTTACAGCGTACTTTTTTAGTGGACATTCGGGTATTTATACCGCACAAAGAATTGGCTCGCCTAAAACCTTTTGTGCCGAACATGCAGGAGAAACTCAGATCGGGCATTCGGTCAACCGGCGTCGAAAAAAGCTGGCCGGGTTTTTATCGCGATATAAAAATCAATAGGTTTATTGAAGAAGTCCTTCGCCCTGATTTATGGATAAAAATGTGGGAAGAGCTTATTTCTTCCTGATATAAATATGCTTCACATTCTTTTTCCCGGTATCCCTTTCGTCGATATCGTATTTATTGAGGCTTCTGATCAGGGGTAGCATTTTAGCATAGCCGTAATTCCTCGGGTCAAAATCGGGTTGTTTTTTGATGATGAGGCTGCCAAGTTCACCCAGAAAAGCCCAGCCATTTTCATCGGCCAGATCGTCCACACTATCGGCGATCATGGTAATAATTTCTGGTCCGATCTTATTTAATGGATTTGCATTTACTAAAGGAGCGTTAGCTGCAGGTTCCTTATTTGCTTCGGAGCTAACAGGTTTATCTTTTTTAAGTATCTCGATATAGATAAACTTGTCGCATGCGGTAATGAACGGGTTAAGTGTTTTTTTCTGCCCGATACCGATCACTTTCATACCTGCTTCACGTAGCCGGGTAGCCAGGCGAGTAAAGTCGCTGTCACTGGATACGATACAAAAGCCATCAACTTTGCCGGTGTATAAAATATCCATCGCGTCAATGATCAAAGCACTATCGGAAGAATTTTTGCCGCTCGAGTAGCTGTATTGCTGGATAGGCGTGATGGCATTTTCTAACAATACATTTTTCCAGCCCGAGACTGTTGGTTTAGTCCAATCCGCATAGATTCGTTTAAAGGTCGGCGTACCATACTTGGCAATTTCCTCAAACATCTCCTTCACGTTGGCATAAGGTACGTTGTCTGCGTCTATCAGCACTGCAAATTTAAGGTCCTTTTCGTTTTCCATAATGGTACTTTTTATTCGAAAGGCGAAAGGTAGCACTATTGTTCGCTGAATCCGTCCGAGAGACTTACGAAGTTTTCAAAACTTCGTAAGTCTTTACGTTATCCCGACACTGGTCATTGGGTCATTTGCTTCGCGTCATTGGGTCATTTGCTTCGCGTTATTAGGTCATTTGCTTCGCGTTATTAGGTCATTTGCTTCGCGTCATTGGGTCATTTGCTTCGCGTCATTGGGTCATTTGCTTCGCGTCATTGGGTCATTTGCTGCGCGTCATTAGGTCATTTGCTTCGCTGTCATGGGGTCATTTGCTTCGCGTCATTGGGTCATTTGCTTCGCGTCATTGGGTCATTTGCTGCGCGTCATTGGGTTATTAGGAAATTGATTATCTAAATCAACCTTTAACCTTTCACCTTTAACCTTTAACCTCCCGATAGCCATCGGGACGCCTTCCGCCAAGCACCAACCGCCTTTCGCCAAACGCCCCTACAACTTCACTTCACCCCATCCCTTACGGTATTCGCGGCGGATGAACTGGTTAGCAGGCTCGTAATTGGTAACGCGCATGTTGGCGCCATCCCATTGAAGCGCCTTATAACGCCCGTTAAACTGGTAGCGTTCCTGATCGCCGTATACCGGGTCTTTGTATTTGATCTTTTCCTGGATATCAAAGGTTCGTAATAATAGGTTGCCCATCAACACCGTTTCGGTCAACGGACCAGCATAACCTACAAATGGCGAATCAACTTCCATTTTGCCATAGCCTGCAATGGCAGCGTCGATCCATTGCCACCAGTGGCCGTCCATATCGCCTTCTACGCGTGGGTATTTTTTAGGTACGTTGATGTCTTTGTTTAAGGATAAAGGCAATAAACGCGGGTGACTGCCGCCCCAGCCGCAGGAAGCTTTTCCTTTTGTGCCGATAAACAGGGTGCAACCTTCAAAATCATTTTCGCTTGGGATATCACCCAATGCTTCGTTTTGGTTCACATCGGGATCTAATTCACTCAGACGTTCGGGGGTTATCCCGCCATCCATCCAGTAAAGATCGAGATCCTTGCCGTTTTGTTGTTTGAATTTGAATTTGATGGAGCTTGAAACCGGACCGCTTTCCGGATAAACACCTTCTTTAAAAATGCCCTGGTAAACGGTACTTGCACTGCCCGAAACTTCGGTAGGATAGCCCAAACCGAGCAATTTGAATGGCGGGCCCATGATGTGACAACCCATATCGCCCAGAGCACCGGTGCCGAATTGCCACCAGCCGCGCCAGTTAAAAGGTACAAGGTTGTCTATATAGTTGGTTTCCTGTGCGGTGCCTAACCAAAGGTCCCAATTCAGTTCTTTGGGTATTGCCGGTCCTGTTTTTGGCCAGGAAATGCCTTGTGGCCATACCGGGCGATCCGTCCAGCAATATACTTTCTGGATATCACCCAGCAAGCCTGCTTCTATCCATTCTCGCAGGGTGCGCATGCCTTCGCATGATGCACCCTGGTCGCCCATTTGGGTTACCACCTGGTATTTTTCTGATGCCTGGGTTAAAACCCGTGCTTCGTAAATATCGTGAGTCAGTGGTTTTTGCAGGTAAAGATGCTTACGCAACTGCATCGCGCTCAAGCCAACAATTGCGTGGTTATGATCGGGAATTGCTACGGTAACAGCGTCGAAATTCTTGTGTTCTTTATCAAACATTTCGCGCCAATCGTGGTAAAATTTAGCTTTTGGAAATTCCTTGATACGTGGTGCCGCAGCCCGATCATCTACATCACACAGGAAAGATATCTCGGCATTTTTCTTGGGTGAATTAGCATGGTGGTGGATATCATTCTCCGCTTCGCCGCTACAACCCACGGCAGCGATATATAATTTATCGCTGGGTGCAATATAACCCGGACCACCTAACACATAGCGCGGAACGATATAAAATCCGGCAGTAGCTACGGCTGCTTTTTTTAAAAAGTCGCCCCTGCTGATAGCATTATCTTGTTTTTCCTTTTCCATGGCTATTATTTTTTATGAAGTGGTTTTACAGCTACTTCTTTAAAGAAAACAACATCATCGTCGCCATGGTTTTGCAGACCGATATAGCCTGCAAGCGGGCGGGGGCCACGGAAAGGTTCGAAATCAAATTTACGTTCGGGGGTTGCTTGTCCTTCGGTATAGTCGGTAACTTTTTGCCCGTTTACGGTTACGATAGTACGTAAGCCGTCGAGGGTGATCTCCATCACATTCCACTCAGGGCCGGGTTTACCGGGTTTTGCCAGAGGTTTGGTCAGCGAATAAAGTGTACCGGTAACATGGTATTCATCTTCGCCGGAAGTTTCCGGATGGTTATCGATCTGCACTTCATAACCATAAAATACAGGCATCCAAGGTTCGCGGGGCTCTAATGGGATCCGGATAAAAACACCCGAGTTACTATTTGCCTTTTGCATCCGATAAACTACACGGATCTTGCAATTGCTAAACTTTTCTTTGCTCCAGTACAATAGTCCCATACCACCGTGACTACCTGTTACACCGTTCTCTACATAACGTTTTCCCGGGCCTACCATTTTCCAACCGTCCAGATCTTTGCCATTAAATAATTGGCGCCATCCTTTTTCATCCAGTTTTGGCGGTTTGGGGATACTGTCCTGTGCGGATGCGATAAAGCAAAAGCTAAATAATGCAAAGGTGATAGCCAGGTAAAGAGCCTTGCGGGCGTGGTTTGTTTTCATGTCGTTAAAAATAAATGAACGGTGTGCGGATGCACTATTCCGTTTGGGTTAATAATTGCTGAAGCAAGATAGAGAATTTTAATAAATGCTCCCTGATATTTTAAAAAATCCTATTGTAGAGCAAAGGTTCACTAAAAAATCATCGATCTGCTAAAAATGAGCCAGGTTTTCAGGTAAATGGTATAGGATATACCCGGTAAGTGAATGAAATTATTGCTGCCGCAAAATTTCACTCAGCCCTACTAATACCTAAATAGCGCAATTGTTCAATTCTGAAGCTCATACACAACGGCTTCATAGGGTTTCAAATTACCATCAGACGAAGCTTGCGCATAATTGCTGATCAACACCTTGGCTTTGCTTAAATCCAGCCCGGTTTTTGCTGCCGCAATATGATCTCTGAAGTTTAACAAAACCAATAATTTTTTGCCATCAAGTTCCCTTGTATAAGCATAGGTGTCCGGGTTGCTGCTGTCCAATAGCGTATATTTCCCGTAAACCAGCACCAGGTTGTCATGACGCAGTTTAACCGCTTTCCTGAAATAATTGAGGATCGAATTGGGGTCGTTTTCCTGGGCTGCTGCGTTGATTGAAGTATAATTTGGATTCACCTTTATCCATGGGGTACCTGTCGAAAATCCACCATTCGCGGTACCGTCCCATTGAAATGGCGTGCGACTATTATCACGGCAGGAGAATTCAGTGTTTTTCATGAACAATTTCATATCTCCTTTAATATTGATTTGATGCTGGTACTCGTTCAAGGTTGCCTTGTCGCGATAATCTTTGATGTCAGTAAAGCCGGCGTTGGTCATACCCAACTCGTCGCCGTTATAATAATAGGGTGTACCGCGCATGGTTAATATAAATGTTGTGAGCATTTTTGACGAAAGTGCCCTGAAGGCTGGCTTATCGTTACCAAAACGGCTCACCAAACGCGATTGATCGTGGTTAGCCAGGAAAACCGAAAGCCAGCCATTATCAGCAAAAACACTATCCCATTTGCTAAATACCTGTTTAAAATGCAATACGCTATAACCTTCAGGTTTGGCGATATCAACCCCTTCAAAAGGGTAAGCCATACCCAATTCATGACGGTCGGCATCTACCATGTTGTGGGCGTCCTCGTAGGTGTTACCAGTTCCTTCAGCAACACTCATTACGTCGTATTTGCTTAACACTTCCTGGTTCATTTCTTTCAGGTAATCGTGCAAATGAGGCTGCAGGGCATAATATTTCGAGAAATTCTTTTCATAGCCTTTTGGATATACCGGCCAGGTGGTATCCTTAGCGGCAAAACCAAAAGCATCCAGACGGAAACCGTCGATGCCTTTGTTGCACCAAAACTTCATGATGTCAAAAACTTCCTTTCGCACTTTAGGATTTTCCCAATTCAGATCGGGTTGCTTGCGCGAAAAGTAGTGCAGATAATAGGCTTTGGTCAGAGAATCATAACGCCAGGCATCATGATTAACGTCAAATAAACTATAGCGTGGGGGAGGAGTGCCGCGTTCGGCGTTCCACCAATGGTAATAATCGCGGTAAGGACTTGTGCGTGAACTGCGACTCTGCTTAAACCATTCATGCTCATCGCTGCTGTGGTTCACTACCAGGTCCATCACCAGTTTAATGCCGCGTGCATGGAGGCCTTTCAGCAATTCGTCAAAATCGGCCATGGTACCAAAATCGGTCATGATGTTACGGTAATCGCTTACATCGTAGCCGTTATCGTCGTTGGGCGAGCTATAGATCGGATTTAACCAAACTGCTGTTACACCAAGACTCTTGATATAATCTAATTTTGAAATGATCCCCTTCAGATCGCCTATGCCGTCGCCATTAGCATCTTTAAAACTGCGCGGATATATCTGGTAAACAACTGCTTCTTTCCACCATTTACGGTCGGGTTGTTCGGTTGACACTGTTGCTTTTTTCTGGCAGGATAGGCCTGCCATAGCTGCAAAGCAGCATAGGGCGATAAATACTTTGTTCATGGCTTATTTTGGTTAGGCCAAATTAAAAAATTTAGTATTACCGTGCAGTATTGGTACCGGAATTTTGAGCAAAAAAATAGCCGGCTCATAACCGGCTATCCCCTAATTAATTTAAACTTTGTTTTCTGTAGATGTAGGATTATATAACACCTCCTGTGAGTAATTGTTTGAATCGGATGCTTTTTTTATCCGATATTCTGTACCTGGCAATATTGTCTTATCCGGTAACTATCACCACCCGCCTTTTAATCCTTCTTTCAATGCATTCTGATAGTTGTCCAGATCGAACGAATAAAGGAAGGGTGCCTTATGTGCACCGCCTTTACGTGGTTGTTCGGAGCGGTTTAATATGTTAAATGCCAACATTCTTCGCTGGAAGTTCCTTCTGTCGAGTTTTTGATTTAAAATTGTTTCATACAGCTTTTGCAATTCTGGCATAGTAAATTCTTTGGGCATCAGGTTATAGCCAATAGGCTGGTAATTCAACTGCAAACGTAAGGTGTCGAGGGCGGTTTTAAGGATCGTTGCATGGTCAAGTTCCATTTTTGGCATATCGGCCAAATCATACCAGGCGCACAGCTCAGAATGGCTGTCGGGTGTTGGGTTTACGTTTACAAAATCAACCAGAGCGTAATAACCAATAGTCAAAAAGCGGTTGGCAAACCAGTTTTCTGCCGGTGGCAGGTAGTCTTTATACATTTCATTGTGGGGACGCGAGCGTTCAGGGTCGCCAAATACATGAAATTGTTGCAAAAATATTTCGTCGAGACCGGTCCTGTCCTTTAATATACGGTTTGCAGCCTCGTCAATAGGTTCATTTTTTAACACGAAGCCTCCTGGTAAATACCACGAGCCTTCGTTTTTCATCTTCAGCACCAGTACTTTCAACTGGCCCTCATGGAAACCGAACACTACGCAGTCAATTGATATATGACTCAGGAAATTCTCCCTGGCGTTATTGCAAAAATCGATAAGTTCCTGTTTGTTAAACATTTTATGCTATAGTACAAAAATACTTTGATTATCCGGATAATAATAAATACTATTGTGTTATCAATACACCAAGTGCAAGCCTGCACAGGTGTAAAACCAATTTTTAAACTTATAATTTTATTAAGATATCAGAAACAGGATTTTTTTGCCTGTTCAACTATTTCCGTTAAAGATCATAATAATTTGCAAATGAAAGCGAAATTTATATACCGAACAGTACAAAATTTAATTGTTGCTGCCATTGCTGTTTCCTGGTTTGGTACAGCGTCAGCGCAAAATTCAGCAGGCAGTGATGCCAAAATGAACACCTTTGTATCCGGTTTGCTCGATAAAATGACGCTTGAAGAAAAGATCGGGCAACTTAACCTGGTTACCGGCGGTCAAAGCGTTACCGGATCCGCGGTAAATGAAAATATCGAACAAAAAATTAAATCCGGGCAAATAGGCGGAATTTTCGGTGTATGGGGAACCAAATACATCAAACAGGCGCAGGATATCGCGGTACAGAACAGTCGTTTGCATATCCCTCTTATTTTTGGTTTGGATGTGATCCATGGCCACCGAACTGTATTTCCCATACCGCTCGGTATGTCAGCAAGCTGGGATATGCCGCTGATCGAAAGATCGGCTAAAATAGCTGCATCCGAAGCAACTGGTGAAGGCATTAACTGGGTATTTTCTCCGATGGTTGATATCGCACGCGATCCACGTTGGGGCCGAATTTCTGAAGGCGGTGGTGAAGATCCGTACCTGGGCTCGCAAATAGCCAAAGCACTGGTGACAGGTTACCAGGGTTCGGACATGTCAAAAGCCGATGCAGTAATGGCCTGCGTAAAACATTTTGCCTTATATGGTGGTGCAGAAGCCGGCCGTGAATATAATACGGTTGATATGAGCTTAATAAAAATGTATCAGGAATACCTTCCACCCTATAAAGCAGCTGTCGATGCCGGTGCAGGAAGTTTCATGAGTTCGTTCAATACGATCAATGGTATGCCTGCAACAGGCAACCAATGGTTGTTGACCAATCTGCTGCGCAAACAATGGGGTTTCAAAGGATTCGTGGTATCAGACTATACTGCGGTGAACGAATTATCGAACCATGGACTTGGCGACCTGCAAACCGTTTCGGCCCTGGCATTAAAAGCTGGTCTGGATATGGATATGGTAGGAGAAGGGTTTTTAACCACATTGAAAAAATCGTTGCAAGAAGGAAAAGTTACACAGGCCGAGATCGACCTGGCCTGTCGCAGGGTATTGGAAGCTAAATATAAACTGGGCCTCTTTGCCAATCCTTATAAATCTATCAATGCTGATGTAGAAGCAAAGGCAGAGTTGACCGAAGCTAACCGCCTTGCAGCCCGGGAAACTGCAGAGCATTCGTTTGTTCTGCTAAAAAATAAAGGGAATTTGCTGCCATTACAAAAATCGGCGACCATCGCATTGATCGGTCCGCTGGCTGATAACCATTCAGAAATGCTGGGTACCTGGGTTGTTGCCGGCGATCCTTCCAAATCAGTAAGTGTGATACAGGGTATTAAAAATGTTGCTCCGGATGCGAAAATATTATATGCACATGGTTCCAACTTCACCGACGATTCCCTGCTTGATTCCCGCGCCTGGTTTTTTGGTATGAAACAGATCAAAGACAAACGTTCGGCACAAGAGCAAATAGACGAAGCTGTTGAAACGGCAAAGAAAGCCGACGTAGTAGTTGTTGCTGCCGGCGAATCAGCCAACATGTCGGGCGAATCGGCCAGTCGCTCAGACATCAATATTCCAGAAACTCAGCGCGACTTATTAAAAGCGCTTGCTAAAACAGGTAAACCTATTGTGCTGGTATTATTTAATGGCCGCCCGTTAACACTGCCATGGGAAAATAAAAATCTTGATGCCATACTGGAGGTATGGCACCCGGGCACTGAAGCCGGAAATGCCATTGCCGATGTGTTATTCGGAAATTATAACCCATCCGGAAAGATCACGGCAACCTTCCCGCAAAGTGTAGGACAGATACCTATATATTATAACCACAAAAATACGGGCAGGCCCTTTGATGGCAATGGTCCCGCAAAATTCAAATCAGATTATATTGATATCTCTAACGACCCCTTGTTCCCCTTTGGATACGGCCTGAGCTATACAACGTTTGGCTATAGTGATGTTAAGGTAAATAAAACCGAACTCAAAGGGAACGAAACACTCACTGCTACGGTAACGATTACCAATACCGGTAAGCTGGCAGGGGAGGAAGTGGTACAATTGTACATAAGCGATCCGGTTGCCAGTATCAGCAGGGCGGTTAAAGAGCTGAAAGGGTTTAAAAAGATCAGCCTGCAGCCCGGCGAACAAAAGCAGGTGACTTTTAAGATCACTACCGACGATCTGAAGTTCTACAACAATAGTTTAAACTACGATTGGGAACCCGGCCAGTTTATTATCCAGGTGGGTACCAATTCAAGCCAGGTACACTCAGTTAGTGTACAATGGAATAAATAGGATATACTGATATTATTTTGTCCCGAAAGCAGCCGGTAACAACCGACTGCTTTTTTTGTGCCGACAAATCTAATTACAAAATGTGTTTCAATATTTTAGTTGATGAAGTTTTAAGATGAATTACAGCCCGCTGCTGCGAGCCTTTATACAAGCACAACTTATGATGATATTTTAACATCATTCTTTATTTAAATGATTTAAAATATCGCCTGCCAGATACTTTTAAAAAAACCAAATAATGGCGTCAGAGTGCCAAAAATGATTGTCTAAAGCATGTTTGCGCAATCGACAACTGTCTTTAACATCATTTTTATATTAACAAAATATTAATTTAATTTGACATTTATTGAAGAAATTATTTTCTAATTGGCCATAATTTGCAAATACTTTGTAAAAATGTCCATTTGAATAATTAATTGATAAATCTTAAAATTATTCTTGTGTAAACAATACACACTTTATAAATTAGAGGAATGCCAATTACAGATTTCCTATACAAAGGAATCTTTAATGAACCTGATATAATTATAACATAATAAATTTTTAATATTCCGGATACTTTGCGGTGTCTGTCAATGTTTGAAATAAAAGGCAAGCGATTGTTTTTAATGAATTTATTATCAAAATAAATAAATGATAAAACTTTTACATTTCTCTAATTCCGATCATTCTTTTGGTACCCCGTATCTCACATTCAGGGGGCACCGGGTGAGGCTTTTTAATTCAAGCCAATAAGCAATGGTCATGCTTCGCAAGAATTCAATTATCAACTAAATCAATAAATTAATCAACTAAATCTCAATCTCATGTTTAAAAGTTTACTTCTAAAAGGAAGGACGATGTGCTTGATAGTACTATGCACCCTTTCCTCGATGGTA
>Ga0164296_1005120_pt1 | contig 11638 bp, 11 predicted proteins | sample GEODES057metaG_FD_113533 | JGI IMG/M metagenome (GOLD analysis project Ga0164296, IMG submission 113533) | Dystrophic lake water microbial communities from Trout Bog Lake, Wisconsin, USA - GEODES057 metaG | ecosystem: Environmental > Aquatic > Freshwater > Lake | place: USA: Trout Bog Lake...
ACCATGCCCGCCAAGGTGCGCGCCTCGCTGTGCCCTGGTCAAAGCAGCGCCTCACCTTGTGTGCCCACATGCAAGGCGTCTGTGAACGAGCAGCTCGCGCAGACACAAGCAGAGGAGCTGACACGACTGAAAGCCGCGGCGGAGGCAGAAGCACGGTGCGTCCTTCGCCCACCTCGTGGGCTGTCCTCTCCTCTCTGAGACCATGTGTGTGCCCCTTGTGTCACATCTCTCGCTTGCAGATACACGCGGCTGAATGCCGCAAAAGTGAACACCCACTGGCGACGCGCTATGCGGGCCGCAAAGCTGGACGCGCTGCGTTCCGAGGCCGCCGCGTTGCAGGACAGCCAGAGTCGAGCTATGCTGCGTTCTGCAGACCGCAGCGCGCACCTACGTCGTGACCTTGCAGCTGCGGATCGCCAGCATGAGGATGCGATTCGCGAGCACGCCGCGGCAGTGGAGCAGCTGCTGGCAGTGCACCGGTCACGGGCAGCGGCCATTGTGGATGCTCTCGACTCGCATGTCGACCGCTCTCGCTCATTCCTGGCGGCACAACGTAGCGCCGCCGCCGAAGTGCACGCGATGCGAGTGGCGGGGCTTCGAGCGGAGGTGGAGGCTGTGCGGCAACGAGGAAATGAACAGGCTGCTGCTGCACAGGAGGCATTCGCCCGCGAATTCGCGAGCCTGACTGCCACTGGTGAGGAGGAGCTCCACGTGGTGCGACTTAGTGGAGAGGCAACGCTGAATGGATTGCGAGGCAAGCTTTCAGCTGCAGAGTGGGTGTATGCTGAGCAAACAGCAAGCACATCAGCCGCTGTACAGCAGTTGACGCAGCAAGAAGCGGCGAGCGCGAAATCAGTGGGGCGGCACACACGGGAGCTTGCAAAGGTGCAGGAAACGGCGGCATCGTTGGCGGCGACGAATGAGGCCTCCTGGCGGAGAATGGAGTCTGCAAACGCAGCATTGCGTGCGCAGAAAGATGCGCAGCTGGTGCAACACAACGAGCTTAAACGCACTGTGGAGCGCAATCGCGACCATGACGCGGCTCGCCTGCGTGATGCAGCGGTGGAGACACATAGCAAGACCCGGGCGTTGACTGCTGCCTTGGCTACGATTCAGCGCCTCACGCGCTTAGCGCAGATGAATGCCCGCACGGGGGCGGAGCAGAGAGCCCACCTGGTAGCCTTGGGTGTGGCCGTGGGCCAACCCGGCACTAGTCTTACGCATCGGGCGAGCTTGGAGAGAGACCAAGTGCGGGCACAACAGGAGAAGGCGGCACAAGTGAAGCAGGCTGAGCGGACGCTGGGTGTGAGCGGATCCTCAATGCTGTAATTCGCATTCAATCGAAGCAGTATTATTTTTTCTTGGCCGGATTCTTGAACGGTGCAGCCGCGGCCTTGGCAGCAGCTTGCGACGCAGTTTTCTTCGGAGGCGGTGCCCCGTCCTCAGTCTCGCTGTCGTCAGAGTCGTCATCATCAGCGAACGTGACCACCTTTCTCTTGCTGCCGCTCCCCGGTACCACCGCGCCTGCTGCACCCGCCGGCTTCTGCGTCTGCGTCGGAACATCGTCCTCATCGTCGCTGCTGTCGTCGTCATCACTGCTCCCGCTGTCATCGCTGTCCACGTCGTTGGTAGCCTTCGGACGCGCAACAACTCCAGGTTTCGGAGCAGCTGCGGGCAGGTCATCGTCATCCGACGAATCAGAGTCCGAGCCTGAAGAGTCACTGTCGCTGCTATCCGCTGCAGCCGGTGGCTTGCTGCCCGCCTTGGCGCCACCGCTGGCAGGCGTCGCCGAGGGCTTGACTGTCACCAATCCGTTCGCTTTGCGGAATGCAGCAGCCTGCTCAATGACTTTGGGGGCCGTGACCACGCCCGCCATGGTCGGCATCGCCGAAACACACTGCGCCGCCAGTGACTCGGCCTGCATCTTAGTCGGGTTCGCAAGCGCGTTGCCGCCTGCGCCGAACTTGGCTCGCAGCCAGGCGATGGCATCCTTGGTGATGCGTCTGCCCTTCACTGGCTCCTCTTCCTCGCCGCCTGCGTGCGCTGCCGGCTTCCCAGCCGCAGACGGTGGAGGCACAGCGACAGCTTTCTTGGCAGCCGCGGCGGAAGCAGGGGCGGAGCCGCTGCCCGGGGCAACCACATGCACAGTATCCCCCTTGTCCAGCGCAACGCCCACCGTGTCGTGTGTGTCAAGCTCGAACGCGACGCCGTCCCTACGAATGACCAGCTTCGTGGGCTTCACGCCCGTCTTGACTCGGACACGCTCTGTGCACGGGTTGGCTGAGCATCAGTGTGGGGACGACAGTGTGACGCCAATTTCGGGACCGGAAGCACGAAGAGCGGCTTGTAAAGTCACGCGACGTGGCACTTGTGTCTTAAAGACGCCGTGTGTGCGTCGCTGGAAGCGCTGCGCAGCAGCAAGGCGCGCGCATAGGCCCCCACGCAACGACAACACACCTGCCAGGTCGCCAACATTGGAGCTTGCGGGCAGCGTTATCACCACGCCTTCCTTCAGGCTGGTAGCAACAAACACGCGCTGTGAGGAGGCCATACTGCCTTGGCGCAGGGGAGACCATGTGCTTGCGTCATCACGGGGGTCACGGCTCCGCGGTATTGTTGCCATGCAGATGAATGGCAGTTCGTGTGTGTGACTACATTCAGCAGGAGCTACACGTGTTCCTCTTCCCTGCACCGCCGCAGCAGTTCGCTCAGTGCTGACCCATCGCTGGTGTCGTACAGCTCCAGTGGCACTCCAGTCCTCAGGCCGGGGCGCACCATCTGAGGCATCTCAATGACGCGCATCTCCGGCACATGTGAGTCATCCAACTCCGGTGGCGGTGCCTCTTCAGACAGCTGCTGCAGCTGTGCCCAGGTGAACAACAGCGGAAGCGTGGAGCCGCCGTAGGGATTGAAGTCTAGAATGCGCACGGTGCCGGCGGTGGTGACGTACACATCATAGGTGTCTGCGCACAACAGCAGGCAAGCCCACGCGTGTTTGTCAGAGGAGTTGAAGCTCAGTCAATTTACACAGTCCCTGGCAAACGCGCACTCACAATGCGGCTGCGGGAATACGTTCTGCACGTTGTCGCGATGGAAGGAGAGCATCTTGCGTTGCAGCTGTGGTACATCATCCGCAAGATAGGGGAAATGGTCCGCCACATGTCGTTGGGAGATGCCCACTAAGCGGCCGTTACGCACGAAACATCGGAACTCGCCTGCTGGTTTGAGCTCAAACCTGATCGCAGGGGATGCATGTGAGCGACCCCGTGCGTGCCACTTATAAAAAAGGTGCACAAAGGCGCACCACTTTTTGAGTACCAGCTGCAGCGGCGTATGAGGCGCTTCTTGTGGTGCACAGTCCTCGCATTGAGAGTACGCATGCTGCAAGTCATGCGCGACGGCATCACTGGATTTGAGCAACAGGATGACTTCATCTGCGCAGGTGCACCTCAAATTGCCGCCGAATGTCACCCACACGGCATCCTGCACGCCAGCCAGAGCTGTGAGTCAGCGCATTGAGTTGATAGCATCTTCATCGCGCGGGGAATGCGCACCTTGGGCGCACTCCAATTCAGCTTTGGAAGCACAGCACCGCCAAGGGCACTGATGGCAGCCTCAATTGCGCCGTGCAAGTCCGGGAAACGCGTTTCAGGGGCGTCGTCAGTGTCACTGTCTTCATCAGCAGCTGTGAACGCGGTGTCGCTCACGTCTAGCGGGTCTGCAACTGCGCGCTTGGGGAGCTATGCAAGTGTGCAGGTTGGCCGTGCGCCCTCAGCCTGGGGTCTGCACGAAATGCTGCGCAGGCTGCGCGACGCACCGCTGCGCTGGTACTGTGGAGATGGACTCCGTCTTCGAGAAGGAAGTGGATGAAGGGCTGCAAGGGAGCAACGCTCGTGTCAGATACAACACTCTGCCCTTTCTTTGGCCGCTAGACTGAAGCTATGACAAGCAAGCAGGCACCCACACCTGCGGCAGGTCTATGCACTCGGCGCGGTGCGTGTGTTTACTAAACAGCGGCGCCCAGAAGCTGTAAGAGCAGCTGCTGACTGACGCTGAGCTCACTGCCGGCACGCATTCCTCCTCCAACGATGCATCTGCTCCACCGTCATCGTTTTGCACATCATGCAGCCTTGCCATGGACGTGCCTCAGGGAAGCATCCGAGATGATGACACGCTGGACTCAGCAGTCAGACTGGGTGAGTCGACGAGACTCTCGTCGATTCCTCGCTTGGACAACACGTGCGGACCGCAGGCACCGCTGCGTGTCGCCTCGAGTCTCACGGCCTGAGGGCCTGCTGGTTAGCAGGACACACAGAGCGCCGCAGATGACAGCAGACAAAGCCAGTGCTCTTGCTGTACAGGTGCGACGACTTGCTACTGTTCCGCGCACTGGGCGTCATGGGTGTTCTTAACACTCGCGATTCAATGTCCAGGACTTGGCGTCGTTGGACGTGACCAAGTTGACGCCGCTGTCGCCAGAGGTGATCAGTCGGCAAGCAACAATAAACATCGGTGCGTCTGCTCTCTGGTCCGTGGCAGCGTTTGAACTGCCGATCAGCTGCACTTGCTGCGCTGGCCGTCACCCATCAGCTGCTGGTGTTACACCCGTCGACGGTGGAGGCTGCACTGTGTGTTGGCTCTGACAGACAGTGTCCCTCCTCTCCACTGGGACTTGCGTGCCCACCAGGCACGATCGGGCACGTGGCGCACGGCAAGAGTACAGTGGTGAAGGCCATCTCCGGAGTGCAGGTGTGTCGCGTCCACGGACGCACGGCTCTGTTGCGCAGCCGCCAAGTGACTGCACCCTCTCTCCCTGACAAACCCTCTACCCCGCTTTCGCCTCCCTCCCTGTCGTGCTGCGCAGACGGTGCGCTTCAAGAACGAGCTGGAGCGAAACATCACCATCAAGCTGGGCTACGCAAACGCGAAGATCTACAAGTGCGAGGACGAGGCCTGTCCCAGGCCGTCCTGCTACCGGTGCGTTGTCACCTCTCTCTGCGCGCTTGCTTTCCTGCGCTGCCCGTGCTCTTGCACACACACTCACACATGTGTCGCCTTGTTGCCAATGTACAGCGCATATGGGTCGAGCAAAGAAGACACGCCGCTGTGCGAGGTCCCTGGGTTTGAGGACAAGCGCATGAAGCTCCTCCGCCATGTGAGCTTCGTGGATTGCCCGGGCCACGACATTCTCATGGCCACCATGCTTAACGGCGCTGCCGTCATGGACGGCGCGCTACTCTTGATTGCAGGCAACGAGTCGTGCCCACAGCCTCAGACGAGCGAGCATTTAGCAGCGGTGGAGATCATGCGTTTGAAGCACATCATCATCCTGCAGAACAAGATTGACTTGGTGCAGGAGAGCTCGGCTGCGAATCAGCACGAGGCCATCATGAAGTTCATCCAGGGGACGATTGCAGACGGAGCACCAGTGGTGCCCATCAGCGCGCAGCTGAAATACAACATCGACGTCGTGTGCGAGTACATTGTGAAGAAGATCCCCGTGCCGGTGCGGAATTTCACAGCGCCGCCGAACATGATCGTCATCCGATCGTTCGATGTCAACAAACCTGGCTCCGAGGTTGAGGACATCCAAGGCGGCGTCGCTGGCGGGTCTATCCTGCAAGGAGTGCTGCGTCTTGGCCAGGAAATCGAAGTGCGACCCGGCATTGTGGCCAAGGATGCGCAGGGGCGAATCAAGTGTACGCCAATCTTCAGCCGCATCGTCAGCTTGTTCGCGGAGCAGAACCCGCTGCAGTACGCAGTCCCGGGCGGCCTCATCGGCGTCGGCACGACTGTGGACCCGACGCTGACGCGCGCGGACCGATTGGTGGGCCAGGTGCTGGGTCAAGTCGGGGCACTGCCCCAAGTGTTCATGGAGCTTGAGGTCAACTTCTTCCTCCTGCGCCGACTGCTTGGCGTGCGCACCAGCGGCGAGGAGAAGCAGGGCAAGGTGGCGAAGCTCGCAAAGGCGGAGGTGCTCATGCTTAACATTGGAAGCATGTGCACAGGGGCACGAGTAGTGGCCGTCAAGGCTGACCTCGCGAAGCTGCAGCTCACCTCGCCTGTCTGCACCGCCGCGGGTGAGAAGGTGGCACTGTCACGCCGCGTGGAGAAGCACTGGTGCGTGCTCAGCGCGCGGGTGCAGCATGGCTGACCACCTGAAACTGACTCGGGGATATGTCTGTGTGTGTGTTTTCTTCCCAGGCGATTGATTGGATGGGGCAGCCTCATTTCCGGCACACCTGTGGGTTGATGACCTCCATGACTGGGCTTCTTATAGACCACACAACCGTTTGCGGGCAACGCCGCGTCAGGCTGTTGTCAAAGTAGAGCAACCCCTCGCAAGGGCAAGTGTACCCGAGGCCTGCGCACGTCGCACCGTACGTGAGGGAGGCTCGCTCATTGTCGACTGTTGCGTCTTTGCCATGCGGTTCAGCAGTAGAGGAGAACACATCTGAAACAACGCAATGCAGCGCGCCACGATGCAACTCCGGGCAGCAACACGGTCGCTCGCACCTGGGTATACCGTGCACATGGTGCCTCCGCTTAGAGGTCTTGCGCGCAGGCCACAGGGGGCGTTGCTCCAGAGGAGATCACTATCTGCGCGACCTATCCTGCCTGCAGCCACCGCCCTGGGGCCACCAGCAGACGGCCTGCCGGGAGGCTGTGACCGCTGCCCGCCCAAGGCGCGTGCACCAACAGCCGCCGCTTTCCTGCGCAGGGTGGAGCGTTACGGGCATGTGGCGTGCATCAGCGCAGTTGGTGGCTCGCTTGGCGTCCTTGCAGTCACCTCGGGCGGTGGCTTTGGTGGCAGCTTCCCGCGCAGTCCAGGCGGTGGCGGTGGCGGTGGGAACGCGCTGCCGCGGACTCACGCCTCTCTTGCTGGCGGCCAATTTGCAACGAGCACCGATGAAGAAACTGGCAGCAGGCCCGCTGCGGACGACGTGCTTCTCCTGGACGTGGGTGGCATGATGTGCGCTGGTTGTGCCGGGCGAGTCCGCAAATGCCTGGAGGCGGCTTCGCCGCTGGTTGCGGGTGCGAGCGTAAACTTAGCCACTGAGACGGCACTCGTGCGCGTGCGTCTTGGGGATGACGGAGCGCCCAAGCAGAGTGAGTTGGGGGCAGTTGGGGCAGCGCTGGAGAAGGCTCTTGTGGACGCGGGATTCACTGCGAAGCTACGCTCTCCTGACTGCGCTCTGGACAGCGCCCTGGAGGCGGCGCAACGCAAGCGTGAAGAGCGTCTAGCGCGGCTGCGTGATGCCACACGCAGAGTAGCCGCAGCCTGGGCCTTAGCGGCGGTGTGCTTGGCCGGTCACGTTGCACACGTGGTCCCCAATGCCCCTGCCTGGGCGCACGCACTCTGCTCGCCCCGCCTCCATGCTGCCCTGAGCATCTTCGCGCTCGCTGGCCCCGGGCGCTCCACAATCACGGACGGCTTGCACGCTCTGCTGGTCGCAAAGTCGCCAAACATGAACAGTTTGGTGACGCTCGGCGCTGTGGCCAGTCTCAGCATGTCCGCTGCAAGCGCAGCGCTGCCGCAGCTGGGATGGCCTGCTTTCTGGGAGGAGCCTGTCATGCTCATGGCGTTCGTGCTCCTTGGACGAGCAGTCGAGGAGCGGGCCAAGGTTGCGGCCACTTCAGACATGGTGGCCCTCTCACAGCTGCTTCCACCCAGCGCGCGTCTCGTCCTCGGCGGCGGCGACATCGCTGCCAATGCGGCGTCTGCAGCGCTGCGCAGTCGCGTTGTCCCCACTGGAGCGCTCACCCCGGGCGACATCATCGTGGTGCTCCCAGGAGACCGCATCCCTGTGGACGGCACGGTCCTCGCTGGCGCCAGCGCTGTTGATGAGGCCGCACTCACAGGTGAGCCGTTGCCGGTGGCGAAGCGCGCGGGCGATGCACTCACAGCCGGCACTGTGAACTGCGATGGCGCGTTGACGGTGCGCGTGTCAGCGACAGGGGCCGCCACAGCAGTGGGCGACATCCTGCGCCTCGTTGAGGCTGCGCAAGCGCGGCCAGCACCCGTGCAGCGCCTCGCAGACAGCGTGTCAGGCACGTTTTGCTTGGGGGTCATGGCGGCGTCTGCGGCCACTTTCACCTTCTGGCGTGTTGCTGGCGCAGGCCTCTTCCCGCACGTCCTGCCTATCGCTGGTGGCGGCTCAGCGCCGCTGCTGCTGGCGCTTCAGCTGGCGGCGAGTGTGCTGGTCGTGGCGTGCCCTTGCGCGCTGGGGCTGGCCACTCCAACTGCTGTCCTTGTGGGCACCTCCCTGGGCGCACGAAACGGCCTCCTCATCCGTGGCGGCGACGTGCTTGAGCGAAGCAGCGGCGTAGACACCGTCGTGTTCGACAAGACGGGCACGCTGACCAGCGGCATGCCCGCCGTCACATCCTTTGCTCTAGTGCAAGGCTCTGAAGCGAAGCAGCTGCTCGCACTCGCAGCGGCCGTTGAGGCGCAGGCGTCCCACCCTCTCGCGCGCGCTGTAGTTGCGGCAAGCACGGCTGCGGGCGTGACACCTGCTGCCGGTCTCGCGGATGGCTCCTTCGTTCAGGAGCCTGGGTCTGGGGCGCGCGGTGTAGTGAACGGCGTGCGCGTCGCTGTTGGACGACTTGACTGGCTCACGGACGAGCTGGGCGTCACCGGGGAGATGCCAAGCCACATGGCGGATGGCATCGGCGCTGTAGGCGCGCCTTCTGTGGGCGCGACGCAAGTCTTTGTCGCACTGGATGGTCGCTTGGCCGGCTGCTTCACCGTTTCGGACACGCTACGCAGCGAGGCGCCTGCTGTTGTAGCGGCACTCCGCAAAATGGGCGTGCGCGTGCTGCTTCTTTCGGGCGACAGACAAGACGCCGCCATCGACGTGGCCGCAGCTGTGGGCATCGACGCCAGAGATGTGACTGCTGGAGTCCGTCCCGACGGCAAAGCTGCGTTCGTGAAGGCGCTGCAGGCGGCTGGTTCGCGCGTTGCCATGGTTGGTGACGGCGTGAACGACACCGCCGCGCTCGCGGAGGCGCACTGCGGCATTGCGCTCGCCAGCTCTGTGGGCGCCGCATCCGAGGTTGCTGATGTCGTCTGCTTGCGCGATGACCTGGGCCAGGTGGTGGATACGCTGCGTCTGAGCCGCGCAACGCTAGCCAAGATCAGGCAGAACCTGGGCTGGGCATTCGGCTACAACGCCATCGGCATCCCGCTGGCAGCGGGCGCCTTGCTACCGGTGACCGGACTGAGTCTCACTCCCAGCGCCGCAGCCGCGCTGATGGGACTCAGCAGTCTGGGTGTCATGGGCAACTCCCTGCTCCTGCAAATGACCGGACGCCAGCTGCTGACAGGCGCCGGCGGAGGAGCTGAAGGTTTAAAAGAGGGCGCAACAAAGGGATCTGACGACCGCGTATGAGTGAGTGGTTTCAGAGCTCTGTGTCCTCGTCTCGCCGTCTGCCGTCTCCCAACGGCGTGGACTGCACCTCAAGAGCTTCGCTGTCAGCGGCGCTCCTTGTGAAGAGGGATAGATGTAGCGGCTTCTCGGCTCGATGCTGTTGGACTTCTAGGCCAGCAAGCGAAAGCATCCGAGCGGCAGCCTTGTATAGCACGTCCTTGCTGCCGCTATCCTCCGTGCTCTTGGCTTCATAGAAGGTGACGCGCCGAATGCCGGACTGGATGATAAGCTTCGCGCACTCGCAGCAGGGGTACATCGTCACGTACAAGTGTGCGCCATGCAGGCTCCGCGCGTTGGTATTCAAAATGGCATTCGCCTCCGCGTGCACCACATATGGGACTTTGGTCTCCAGCACATTGCCGCTGGCGGACAGCTTCGCCCAGGGCAGGGCGTCATCTGGGCAGCCGCGGGGAAAGCCATTGTACCCGATGCCGACAACCACCTTGTTGGCATCCACGATGCAGGCGCCCACCTGCTTCTTCGGGTCCTTCGACCGCTGCGCACTAAGGAAGGCGACCGCCATGAAGTAGTCATCCCTGGGTCGCCAAATAGGGCGATGGAAATGGCATGCAACGACACTCAGCGCGTTGCCACTGAGGTGCTAGCGCCAATGACGGCGCGCACGCACCAGCAGAGGTAGCCTTTGCGCGGGGCAGTGGCATAAGGATCAGGCGCAGTCAGGCGAAGCTGTTTCAACGGGCCTTCTGAAGCAGAAGCGCAGCAGCAGACGCTGCATGCGGGCGAAGGTGCTATATTCGTGTCGTCCCTCAACCGGGGAGCCGCTCCCGTGTCCTGCCGTTCGCCTGCAACTGCCGCTGACACTCTACCATGGAGAAGATATAGCGCAGAAGCACCCAGTGCTGCGCCGCAGGTGAGCAGCAACGCGTCCCGAGACGACTGCATGATCGCTTGGAGACGTGCGCTCGGCAAAGGTGGGCTAGCTGCAGCGGGCGCCCTCGGTAACCAGGAGGTGGGACTTTGGAGTGCCGCTCCTTCGCGGAACCTGCGCTTGCAGCTGTTCCTTATCCCTGCCCGTCTGTCGCGATGCAGCCAGCGGTAGCGGACCCGTTTCGATCGCTTCTGCCCCAGGGACCACAGGCTCAGGCGCCAGCGGTGTCCTCGCCTAGCCCTGTAGCGGACGCGCAGGGCGCGTCGCCGCAGGGCTCAGCACCGGCAGGCGATGCCGGCATCCAGGTCATGCGCCTGCAAGCGAGCCTGGTGCGTCCAAAGTCGTTTGTTCCACTGCACTCCTGCCTCGAGGCAACAATTGGGTGCTGTGCGCTCGCGAACACCGCTTGTCGCACTCTGGAACCCCTGTGCACTGCCCACGTTCGATGGTGGCGTGGAGACGGCACTCTGTGCACCGGGGAAAGGGTCTGCGTCTGATACCGAGTCAGTGAAGCTGCGCCTACTCGCCGAAGAACTGACCAACGAACTGTCTTCTTCTCTTGGACAGGAGCGCACGCTTGCAAAGTACAACGGCGACGTGCTGGGCGTCCTGGAGGCCTTCACCCTGCGCCTGTCGCGTCTGGAGACGGCTGTCGACGGCCTGAACACCGCTGTGGGCTCGCTCGCTCAGCAGCTCTCATCCGTCGCCAGCGACACCGCCAGCGCGGCGGCGAACACCCAGGTGCTGCGCGACAAGCAGCTGCTGCTGGAGGAAACGCAGCGTCTGGCGGAGACGACGCTGAGCGAGGCCAAGCACGAGGTGTCGCGCCTGAAAGACGTTGCAAAGGAGGCCGCAAAGGAGGCGGTGCGTGAGCTGCAGTCACACCAGCAGCAGCAGCAAGCCGCAGACGCGGGTTTCCATGCCAATGGCGGCACAGAGGATGGGGCGACGGAGCGTGCCATGAACAACAGTGCTGCCCTGCCGCCAGCAGTGTCACACCCCGCTCCTGCCATCGCGACAGCGCCGATGTATGCGCCACCAGCCATGTCGCCGCCACCACCAGCGATGTACCACCAGCCACCACCGCTGGCGCCGCCTGCGTATGTGCCCGACTATCATCCACAGCCTCCTCCTGGGCTGATGATGCCGCCTCCTCCGATGGACGCGCCTCCTCCTCCTGCGTACGGATTCTCAGCGCCCCCAATGCACAGCATGGGCCTGTATCCGCCTATGCCAGGCGGCATGTACTCGCCGCCACCGCCTGCGCCGCTGCCTCCACCGCAACAGATGCGCGGCCCGCCCCCGCCAGCTCCGCAGC
>Ga0164296_1005121_pt1 | contig 11638 bp, 11 predicted proteins | sample GEODES057metaG_FD_113533 | JGI IMG/M metagenome (GOLD analysis project Ga0164296, IMG submission 113533) | Dystrophic lake water microbial communities from Trout Bog Lake, Wisconsin, USA - GEODES057 metaG | ecosystem: Environmental > Aquatic > Freshwater > Lake | place: USA: Trout Bog Lake...
CGAAGTGATTCTTGTTAGAAAGGGGTCATGCCGATCACCGTCACACCCATCGACAACCTCGACCCCTCGATCAACGATGTTCGACTGCGCACCGCAGCCATCATCAACGACGAGATCCTGCCCCGCGAGGGCGAGCTGTGGCCCCAGCGACACGGGGACGCGATCTCCGAGGACGCTCGCGCTGCCGCCAAGGCCGCTCGCGAGGACGTCAAGGCAAAGGTCCGCGCCGCTGGGCTCTGGGCTCCACACCTCCCCCAGGAGTACGGCGGGATGGGACTCGACTTCCTCCCGCACGCCTACATGAATGAGATCCTCGCCTATGCCATGGGCGCCGCATCGCTCTTCGGCGTCGTCGCCCCCAACTCGGGCAACCAGAAGATCCTCGTCAAGTACGGGACCGATGAGCAGAAGCAGCGGTGGCTGCTGCCGCTCATCGAGGGAACGATGGAGTCGGGCTTCTCCATGACCGAGCCCGAGAACGCCGGCAGCGACCCCCGCTCTCTCAAGACCACCGCAACCAAGGTCGGTGATGAGTGGGTCATCAACGGTCACAAGTGGTTCACCTCGAACGGCAAGGACGCTGACTTCTTCATCGTGATGTGTCGAGCCGACGACCCGTCTGGCGAGGCCGGGCGCTCCGGATCGATGGTCCAGATCATCGTCCCGACCGACACGCCCGGGGTAGACATCGTCCGTGGCATCGGCATCTGGGGCTCGTCGACCTCCGACCACTGCGAGGTCCGCTACGACGACGTGCACGTCCCTCTCGAGAACGCCCTCGGGCGGGTGGGCCAGGGCCATGAAGCGGCCCAGGAGCGCCTCGGGGCTGGACGGATCTACCACTGCATGAACTCGGTGGGTCAGATGTGGCGTGCGTTCGATCTCATGGTCGAGCGAGCCCTCACTCGCGAGGTGCACGGCGGTCTCCTGCGAGACAAGCAGTTCGTCCAGGGCTTCATCGCCGACAGCTACATCGATCTCCAGACGGCACGGATGATGACGATCAAGGCCGCCGAGAAGGTCGACCGGGGTGACCCCGAGGCTCGAACCGACATCTCCGCCCTCAAGGTCTACGTCCCGGCCGCCTACAGCCGGGTCGTCGATCGAGCTATCCAGGTCTGGGGCGCCGCCGGCGTCTCGAACGACCTCCCGCTCGGTCGCATGTACCTCGGTGCCAGGACGCTCCGTCTGGCAGACGGGCCCGACGAGGTGCACCGGATCCTGATCGCCAAGAACGTGCTTCGGCACTACGAGGCCGGAGGCTCCTGGGACTTCGCCAGCTAGGGCACCATGCGGTTCGCCCTCCACGTCCAGCCGGGAAGCCGTGTGCCCAAGGTCGGCGGCACTCGAGCAGGGTCTCTGTTGGTCCGTGTGCGCGAGCAGGCGGTCGACGGTGCCGCCAATGACGCCGTCATCGAGGCGGTGGCTCGCGCCTTTGGGCTCAAGCCCCGTCAGGTACGGCTCGTGCACGGCCGCTCGTCACGACGAAAGCTCGTCGAGATCGAGATCGACGCGGCCGTGGGCACCCCTCGGCTGGCCGAGCTCGAGCGCGTGATCTAACCACGCTCGTGCAATCACGCGAAGGTACGATTCCCAGAACCCCACCCAACGAAAGGGAGTTCCATGCCCGCCAGCTCATATCCGTTGCTCGACCTGTTCTTGACGATCCTGTACGTCTTCCTTCTTGTTATCTGGCTGTTCTTGCTCATCGAGATCCTCATCGATCTCTTCCGAAGCCACGACGTCAGCGGCTGGATGAAGGCGCTGTGGCTGATCTTCATCCTCATCTTCCCGCTCGTCGGCGTCATCGTGTACCTGATCGTCCGCGGCGGCACCATGCGTCGGCACCAGCAAGAGTCTGCGAAGGCCGCCCAGCAGGAATTCGTGTCCTACGTCCAGCAGACTGCCGGCACCTCGACCGCCGACCAGCTCGCCACGTTGGCGACCCTCAAGGAGAGCGGCGCCCTCACCGATGCCGAGTTCGAGGCGCAGAAGGCCAAGCTTCTTAGCCAGTGAGGCCACTCGGCATCGCTGATCGGGAATTGACAGCCTGCTAATCTCAACCCGTTAACAACAGTCTTTGAAAGGACTCCGCATGCTCGCAAGCTCGTACCCTCTGCTCAACCTGTTCTGGACGATGCTGATGATCTTCCTCTTCGTCTTCTGGATCTTCATCTTGATCCAGATCGTGGTGGACATCTTCCGCAGCCACGACATGGGTGGCTGGGCCAAGGCACTGTGGCTGATCTTCATCTTGATCCTCCCCTTCCTCGGCGTCCTCGTCTACCTGATCGCCCGCGGCGGCAAGATGCAGCAGCACCAGGTGGAGGCTGCCAAGGAGCAGCAGCAGGCGTTCAACTCCTACGTGCAGCAGGCTGCCGGCACCTCGACCGCCGACCAGCTCGCCACGCTCGCCAAGCTCAAGGACGACGGCACTCTCACCGATGCCGAGTTCGAGGCCCAGAAGGCCAAGCTGCTCAGCTAGTCCACGGGCGCTGCAGCGCCCACCATGGTCACCGACGATGCCCGGCCACTGGCCGGGCATCGTCGCGTCCGGACCCTCCTGCGCCTCCTCGCTCACTTGTACGGCGACCAGGCGCGAGAGCGCGGCAGCCGTCGCCCAGTCGAGCTGCACTCGTGGTGCAACTGTGCCAACTCCAACCTCGTGACCGCCGACGCGCCTCCATGTGGGAGACTCAGAAGCCGCCTCCCACCGCGTCGAGGCATCTCCCCCTCATGATCACCGGCTCAAACCTCACCATCGAAATCGGCCAGCGAACTTTGCTGCGCGAGACCTCGTTCATGGTCGCCACCAACGAGAAGGTGGGGATCGTCGGTCGCAACGGCACCGGCAAGTCGACCCTCATCTCCGTCCTGGTGGGTCAACCGGATCCCGAGGTGCACCACCGCGGTGACCTCAAGATCGTGGGCGAGCTTGGATTCTTGCCCCAGGTCCCCGCCCCTCAGGGCCTCGGCCTCGATCCGAGCGGCTTCTCCCACGTGCTCAGCTCCAAGGGCCTCGATGTCCTCGACGACGAGCTCGGGAAGGCCCGCAAGGCCATGAGCGACGATCCGAGCAGCGAGAACATCGAGCGATTCAGCGACCTCGAGTCGCGATACGGAGAGCTCGGCGGCTACGAGGCGGAGTCACAGATGGCCCGCTTGGCCGATGGGGTCGGCCTGCGTCAGGACCTCTTGTTCGAGGACATCGAATCGCTCTCAGGCGGACAGCGCCGGCGGGTGGACATCGTTCGCCTTCTCTTTCAGGCTCCACAGATCATGATCCTCGACGAGCCCACCAACCACCTCGACCTCGCGGCCAAGCGCTGGCTCATGGACGAGCTGAGCGCCTTCAACGGCACCATGCTCGTGATCAGCCACGACCTCGATCTGCTCGACAAGTCGATCGACAAGGTGCTCCATCTCAACGACGGACGCCTGACCGAGTACAAGGGCAACTACACCACCTTCACCGCTCGACTCGCCGAGGCACAGGCCCAGTCAGAGAAGTCAGCCGCCATGGAGGAGAAGGAGATCAAGCGCCTCTCCCAGCTCGCCGACTCCATGCGGGGCCAGACCGAGAAGCGAGCCAAGACCGCCAAGGCCCTCGACCGCCGCGTCGAGCGCATTCAGTCGAACCGGACCGAGGTCCAGCGCAAGGAGAAGAAGGTTCGCCTCAAGCTGCCCACGCCGGCTCGATCGGGCGAGACGCCCCTTGAGGTCAACGGCGTCAGCGTGGCCTACGGACCAAAGGTGATCTTGAAGGACATCCGGCTTGCGGTTGGCCGCGGCGACCGGGTGGCAGTCGTCGGCAAGAACGGTGCCGGAAAGTCCAGCCTGCTGCGATGCCTCGCTGGCGTGCAGGCACCGACGAAGGGCTCGATCCACCTCGGCCCGAACGTCAGCCTTGGCTACTTTGCACAGGAGCATGAGCAGATCGATCTCGATGCACGCAGCCTTGACAATGTCGATGACATGGTGCTCCGCCTGGAGTCCGAGCGTCGTGCCCTTCTCGGCTCCTTCGGCTTGAGCGGAGCAGCCATGGAGCAACCCGCCGGATCGCTCTCCGGCGGGGAGCGCGCCAAGCTCGGCCTCGCCATGCTGGCCGCTGGTGGCTCGAACCTGCTCATCTTGGACGAGCCCACCAACAACCTTGACCCGGCCTCAGTCGAAGCCGTCGGTCAGATGTTCAGCATGTGGGAGGGCACGATCGTGGTGGTCAGCCACGAGCCCGCATTCGTGGAGGCGCTCGAGCCGACGCACACCCTTCGGCTGCCCGATGAGCGCTTCGACTTCTGGCGAGACGAGGACATCGACGTCGTGGCGATGCGGTGAGCCACCACGATGTCCCACGACCCGGCGCGCTAGCGTCACCCTGTCGTGAGCCGTGACCTGACCTCAACCCTCAAGGTGGCTGCAGTCCCCGTGGTCGGCGTGCTGGCGCTTGCCTTCGCCTGGACCCACCACCCCCATGGCCTTGGGTTCATCGTCCTCCTCGCCATCCTCATGGCCGCGGTGCTCACGGCGGTCAGCCATGCCGAGGTCATCGCCCATCGAGTCGGTGAGCCACTCGGGGCACTGGTCCTCGCGCTCTGCGTGACGGTCATCGAGGCATCCCTGATCATCTCGATGATGTTCTCTCACCATGGTGAGGGCGACACGGTGGCCCGCGACACGGTCTTCGCCGCCGTGATGATCGTCTGCAACGGCGTCGTGGGGATCAGCATCCTGGCCAACACTCGTCGCCACCAGGTCGCTCGCTTCCAGAAGGCCGGCACCAATGCGCTCTTGGCCACCGTCATCGCCCTGGCCTCGCTGGCCTTGGTGCTCCCGGCCTTCACCACCTCGAAGCACGCAACCACCTTCAGCCACGGCCAGTTGGTCTACTCGGCAGTGGCCTCGCTTGCCATCTATGCCGTGTTCTTGTTCACCCAGGTGATCCGTCACAGCGACGACTTCCAAGCCCTGACCGTTACGGGCAGCGTGGCGGTGGTGGCAGGTGTCGACGACGGGGGCGAGAGCGCCACGCCCACCACGGGCGCGACCTGGATCAGCGTGGGGCTGCTCCTGATCTCGCTGATCGTCGTCGTAGGCCTCGCTCACGTCCTGTCCATCCCGCTCGAGGAGAAGGCGGCTGCGATTGGGCTCCCCCAGGCAGTGGTGGGACTGGGCATCGCCCTTCTCGTGCTCCTGCCTGAGACCTTGGCTGCAGTCCGGGCGGCTCGAGACGACCGCATGCAGACCAGCTTGAACCTGTCGCTGGGCTCGGCCATCGCCAGCATCGGGCTCACCATCCCGACCGTGGCGGTGGCTGCCATCGTGCTGCACCACTCGATCACCCTGGCGCTGGGCCCGCAGGATCTCATCTTGTTCGCCATCACCGCGGTGATTGCCAGCATCACGCTGTCGAACGGCGAGGCGACCATCTTGCAGGGTGCCATCCACGTGGTGATCTTCTCGGCCTTCGTCTACGTGGCCTTCGTTCCCCTTTGATCAGGGGATCTTGATCATCCGAACCGTGTCGGTCATGGCCACCGCAGTCTCGTGCGAGCCACTCAGCATCACGATGACGTCACCCGGCTGGGCGAACCCCTCTGCCACCACGTGCTCGATGGCGAGGGCCGTCAGCTCCTTGGGATCTCGACTCTCTGCCACGACGACCGAAGCCACGCCCCAGCTCATGTGGAGCTGGCTCGCCCGATAGTCGGTGTGCGTGATGGCGATGATGGGCATGGAGGGCCGGAATCGAGAGATGGCACGGACGGTCATGCCCGTCGCTGAGATGGCGACGATCGCCGCCGCGTCCTCTTCGATCGCAGCTCGCCACCCCGCACCGGTGATCGCCGCAGTCACCCGTCGGGGCGAGCCCCGCTCCCCCGAGGCCTCCTGGATGCCAAGGCTGTCGCCCCAGCGGGCGTAGTCGAAGTCCTGCTCGGCGCGGCGCACGATCCGGTCGATGGTGGCCACCACCAGGGCCGGATGCGCACCCACGGCGGTCTCCGCCGAGAGCATCACCGCGCTCGTCCCGTCGTGGACGGCGTTGGCAACGTCGGTGACCTCTGCGCGGGTCGGGACACGTGCGTGGATCATCGACTCGAGCATCTGCGTGGCCGTGATGGCGGGCCGGCCGAACCGCACGCCCGATCGGATGATCTGCTTCTGGAGCGAGGGCACGTCCTCGATGGGCAGCCGGACGCCGAGATCACCCCGGGCGACCATGACCGAGTCGGCGACCTTCACGATCGAGTCGATGTCGTCGACCGCCTCTTGGGTCTCGATCTTCGCCACCAGCAAACAGGGATGATCGCCCGCCGCAGCCCGAACAGCGGCCATGTCCTCTGGACTTCGCACGAAGGACACCGCGATGGCCTCCACGTCCTCGGCGACCAGTGCGATGATGCGCTCAAGGTCTTCGGGCGTGGGCGTGGGGAGGCTCAAGGCGTGGCTGGGGACGGTCACGCCAGGCTTGCCCTGCACGTGCCCGCCCGACACCACGACGGTCTCGATGGACTCATGGCCCGCGGCAGTCACTCGAAGGGCGATCCCGCCATCACCGAAGACGATGGTGTCACCGACGGACAAGGAGCCGAAGCCCTCCTCGAGCGAGACCCCGATGATCGATGCCGAGCTCTCGGGGGTCAGGGCGGCCACCGTCAGGCGGACCGCAGCTCCGTCGACGAGCTCCGCTCCGTCCTGCCCAAAGGGAGTCGAGCGAACCTTGGGTCCCGGCAGGTCAGCCAAGATGGCGATGCCCGGCACGGCGGCGCGGATCTGGCGGATGCGCTGGATCGAGTCCTCGATCGAGCCATGCGAGAGCGAGACCCGAGCCACGTCCATCCCTGCGGCGGCCATCGCCTTGAGCTCGTCGGGCGACTCCGAGGCAGGACCGATGGTGGCGACGATCCGCGTGCGGCGCCCGGCGAAGGGCGGTCGACGGTCGCCCGACTGGACGGCTTGGATGAAGTTCGACTCGGTCAGAGGGGGAAAGGCCACGGGGATCGCTTTCGTCGGGTCATTGCACTCTAATGCACCCCTCCTAGCCGCCCTCTGTCTGCGGTCTGCGCCAGCATCAGCGACTCGACCGGTCGACCTCACTACCATGAGCGCTCAGCGGAGCGACCCTGGAGCGTTTGTGGACATCATCATCATGATCTTGCTGCTGGTGACGGCGATCCTCGCCTATCGAGGGATCCGTGCCCGAGCCATCATCTCGCTCTGGGGCGTCAGCCTCGTGGCGACCTTGCTCCTGTTCAACTACCACGTGACCTCGTCACTCAACCTGAACTTCTAGGGAGCAGCGATGACCACCACCTCTCCCGCCACGAGCGATGCTTCCGTCGAGCCGACCCTAGGCTCGTACCCCATCGGTAATCGCTTGGCCTTCTGGGGCCTCGTCGTCTTCATCGCCGGCTACTGCGTCGTCCTCCTGAGCGCCTTTGGGATCCAATTCATCAGCCACGAGTTCCCCTGCCCGCTGTGCATGCTGCAGCGCTACGCCATGATCCTCGCGACCATCCCGATCGTGTGGATCGTGGCGGAGTCCCTCAGGGGCCGCCTCACCCGGGTGACCTACCTGCGATCGCTCGGCATGTCCATCGTCGCCAGCGTGGCGGGATCGATCATGTCAACCCGACAGATCCTGCTCCACATCGCGTCCAAGACCGACCCGGGCTATGGATCCGCGGTGCTCGGCCTCCACCTCTACACCTGGGCGTTGATCACCTTTCAGATCGTGATTGTCTACTGCGGCGCCTCGATGATGCTCAATGGCCAAGCCATCCCCGAGGCGCCGTCATCGCCGAAGGTCCAGCTGCTCGCCCGTGCGGTGCTGTGGCTCTTCTTGGCCGTCCTCGTGGCAAACGTGATCGCCATCATCTTCCTCGAGGGCTTCTCCTGGGTGCTGCCCGACAACCCCACGAGCTATCACCTGCTCCATCAGTTCTAGAGCGCAGTCACGGTCACGAAGCGCGAGCGAAGCAGGCCTTGATGGCGGCTCCGCCACCCGTGCCGACCCAACCGGTGGTCAGGCTCGTGTCCTTCTCGGTTGGTGAGAATGTCGACATGAAGAGCACCCAGAAGTAGATGCCGCCCAGATGGTCGTCGACCATGGTGTTGCACATGGCAGTGAACCAGTTCGACTGGATGGACCGGATGACTGGCGGCTTGAGGTTGAATTGGTATGGCCAGAGGTACGCGCTACTGGCAGCCGCGATCCCCACCTCTGAGAGCACGAGCGAGCTGGCCGATCCAGGGATCTTGTCTGCGGCAAGGTCCTTCTTGAGCCACGTGGTCAACGTGGCGATCGATGCCGCGTCCTTGACGAAGGCCGGGTCGTAGTCGTCATACGCCTCCGTGACTGCAGTCGCAGGCAGGAACGCCTGATGCGAGGTCGCCGAGTAGATCGGTCCCGAATAGACGTTTCGTGCATCAGCGACGAGCTTCAGCCACTTCTTTTGATAGTTCGCCACCATCGTGTCGAGCTCACTTGAGATGTAGACCGAACCGACGCTGCTCGACTTGGCCATCGCCAAGTAGGGCTCAAGGAAGCTCCAGTAGTTGGCGAACCACGTCGTCGGATCCGTGGGCGCAAGGGTGCCTCGCCACCCGCCGACGAGATCCGACTCGTCGAGCAGCGGGCGAAGCTGCACCGACAATCCATCGGCAGCGGCCAAGGGGACCATCTGGGCGAGCAGGTCCGGCGACGGCGTCACGCCCGGGATCGCATGGGGGTCGTTCGCCTTCAGGCCGGACACGGCAAAGGGGAAGTTCAACGACACGGCGTTCGCCCCGAGCGACTTGCAGTAGTCGAACGTGAGCTTGGCCTGCGTCAAGACCGTCGCAGTGTCCCCACCAACGGTGAAGATGTCGATTCCCTTCTGACGCTTCCCCGACGCTGCATCGGCCCGATCCGAGCTTCCAATCACCGTCAGCATCGTCAGCACGCAGAGCGCCACCAGAGAGATCGAGATCGGCCGCACGGCGCCACTGCGTCGGCGCCCCCCAACTCTGATGCCGTGCGGAGTCACCATGCGCCGAGTCTCTCAGGTGAAGCATCGATGCGGGCCGCAGCGAAGGGTGGCGTCACGCAGATCGGTCGAGCGCTGCACCACGCTCGCCGAGCTGGTCCAGCCACTGCGCTGTCCAGAGCGCTGCGACGACTGCCTGAGGCTCCTGCGAGTAGCGAGTTGGGTCCGCCAGCACCGCCCCTTCGACCGTGGACTGCCGATGTTGAGGGGCAGCCCCCAGGAGTTGCCCCACAAGCGCTCGCGTGGCGTCATCGTCGATCTCGCCGCCGATCGATTCGAGGATGTCGGCACCGGTCACCACCTCGCGAAGCCAGATCAACGTGCGGGCGAGATCTGATCCCGGCTCCAGTGCACCCCCGACCTCGAGGGCCAGGTCCCGATAGCGAAACGACGCCGCCGCCGACGCGTCACGAAGCGCTCGAAGCGACGCCGGGTCGCGGTCGACAGCGACGACCCACTCCGCCATCGATCCCATGAGTCGATCGGCCGCACCCAGCGCCTCTGTCCGAGCTGCGGCCAACATCGAGGCGGGCCCTCGAGGAAACACGAGGACGGTGGCGATCGCCGCCACAGCGATGCCGATCGCCACATCCTCGAATCGAACGGTGGCGGTCTGGATGTCCGGTGGCCAGTTCAGGACGCTCATGTTGACGATGGCGAAGAACGAAAAGCTCGCTTGGGCGCCGAACGGGCCGTAGAAGCTCTGGCGTCGTGTCCAGAAGGCGGAGAGGACCAAGGCGACGATCAAGATCCGTGCCGATGATTCGATGGACAAGAGGGCTGCCCCGAGCAGCATCCCAGCGATGGAACCGATGACGACCTTGACGCCCTGGCGTTGGGACTCATTGGGCGTGCTCGACGACTGGAGCAAGACGAGGGCCGCCAGCGCCACCCAGACCCCATGGGAGATGCCAAGGATGCGAGCGATCGCCACGGCTCCTCCGAGCGCGATCCCCGACCGGAGGGCGTCTCGGAGCCAGAACGAGTTCCTCGAGAGGTTCTGCCTGACGATCTGCGGCGCAGAGTCGACGTCCGCCATCCCGATCTCCGCCGCAGCGACCGCGTGCCCTTCCGATGCAGTGGCCAGACGCTGCATCTCATCGCTGGCGATCGACAGGACCCGCAAAGCATGGTGTGTCTCCAGCTGAGCGAGGACCGAGGAGGGATCGCCGCCGAGGTGGGTTCCCGTCCATGTGATGACCTCGCCGAGATCATGGTGCCGAACCGCATCGACTGGAATCAGTGCATCGGACGCGCCGCGATGAACCACCTCGGTGGCGGCGAGATCGAACGCCGACTGTGTGGCGCTTGCCAGCGTGGCGCCTGAGGGGTCGCCGGCGACGTCCTGCTCCTTGACCTGCTCGAGGACGACCGTAGTTCCGAGCGCACCGAGCGCCATCTCGGTGAGCGAGCGCAGCCGGCGCGAAAGAACGCCTGGCCAGCGCGCTCCCTCTGCAAGAAGCTCGAAGAGGACTGACTCAGCATCGTCGACCGCCGCTCGCTCCTTGTCGTTGTTCGCAGGCTTCACGAGAGCTGCCGCAAGCGAGCCCATAGCCGTGCACCAGCGCGCCAGCTGGTCGCGCACCTTCCCGCCGTGATGACGAGGGAACAGCACGAGCGCCGCCACCAGCGACACGGCCGACCCGATGCTCCAGCAGCACAGGTATCGCCACAGATCAGTGAACTGCGCTGGGAGGAGGAGGCACATGAGGAACGCCAGCTGCACACCGAGCGAGCTGCGGGCCACCATGCCGCGAAAGACCCGGAAGAAGGCCAGTGTCGAGGCGACCAACGTGGCGGCGATCACCGACGCGACAGTGGACTGCGCGATGACCACCCCGATGATGATCCCCGTCAGGCTCACCGCCCACAGGGCGCCATAGGCGAGCGTCTGCGACGCAGCGGTGCCTTCGAAGTCGCAGAAGTAGAGCGCTCCGATCACCGCAAACGATCCGAAGAGGCAGAGTGAGGAATCGCCAAAGATGGAGACGCAGGTGATCGTCGTCACGACGAGTGCCAGCGTGAACCGGGTTGCCGACCTCATGGCGGCTCCGCGCAAGAGCCTCGTCGCCTGGGTGAGCCACGAGCTGCTCGTCGTCGCTTCCCCGGCGCTCGACCCGGTCTCAGTCGCCATGTGGCTCCCAAGGGCTCCGCGCTGACATCTCGAGGCTTCGACAGGCCATCGACGTCACGGTTGTCATCTTGCTGCCCTCCGGCTCCGGTCCGACCTGACGCAGGTGTCGCTGCTCAGTGATCCTATGACGCCCACCACTGATCGCCGAGCTCCGAGACACCTCGACGGAGGGCGTCGACCCATGCGGCGTCACCACGGCTCGTCGGGGGCTTGAGAACGACGCGCTTTGCGATCGAGGAGAGGCACGCTGCCCCCGCTCCCGGAGAGAGGCGCTGCTACTTTGCCTCCATGGGTCGACCCAACATCCTCTTGATCATGACGGATGAGGAGCGCTACGGGGTCTGCCCCAACTTCAGTTGACTCATTTGGTTGCGTGACTCACGCTGCGTTGGCAGCGCTGTAGATGGTCTCATATTCGATCGGCGTGAGCTTCCCGAGCTCTCGTTGACGGCGCCGACGGTGATAGGTCGTCTCGATC